>Ga0209979_1001643_pt1 | contig 23757 bp, 19 predicted proteins | sample AnhtaG_FD_183114 | JGI IMG/M metagenome (GOLD analysis project Ga0209979, IMG submission 183114) | Deep subsurface microbial communities from Anholt, Denmark to uncover new lineages of life (NeLLi) - Anholt_01485 metaG (SPAdes) (version 2) | ecosystem: Environmental > Aquatic > Marine > Oceanic...
TTTATCAAGGTTAAAAATTTCATCAAAGAAAATAGTTTTATAAGAAGCTGGACCTTTAGCTGTTTTTGCTGCCAGTTCACCAGCTATACCAATAAAAGAAAGAGCATTTGTAGAAGCTAGCGCATAGTCTTTTTCGACAGCGGCAAATGTTCCTATTACTGAGGCAGCCATACAGCCTGAACCAACAAAACTGCCCATCATATCGTGACCATTTTTACAAATATAGGTATCTTTTCCATTTGATATAATGTCTTCCTTTCCAGTTATCACCACGGTTAGATTTCTTTTACTTGCTAATTTTTTTGATATTTCTACCAGATTTCCTTTTACTGATATTGCTTCTACTCCTTTTGTTTCTGCCTCTGCTCCGGCTATTGTTCCAATCTCTGAAGAGTTTCCCTTTAGAACTGAAATTTTTACTTTTTCTAAAATTTCTGCTGCTTTATTTGTTCTTAAATCTGTTGCGCCGGCTCCAACTGCATCCAGGATTACAGGAATGTTTTTTTCATTTGCTTTTTTACCTGCTAAAATCATTGATTCTGCTAAATCTACTGTCAGGGTTCCAATATTTAAAACAAGAGCGCTGGATATGGAAGTCATTTGCTCAACTTCTTCTATTGCGTGCGCCATAACCGGTAAGGCACCTATGGCTCTTACTATGTTCGCACAATCATAAATCGTTACCCAGTTTGTTATATGGTGCACTAGTGGTCTTTGTTCTTTTATTTTCCTTAAAGTCTCTGATATGCTCATAAAATTTCCCTTCTTGCTCAGATTTGTTCGTCTTGTTATTGGGTTAAATTGATGTATCTTATAAAACTTGCATTTTTTTCTTTCTTTATATATTCCTTCTCTATATTCCTTCCCGATTTCAAGGAGTATTAAAAACTACCATAAAAATAAAAAAACTACTAACCTGGCCGCTAGCTAGTAGTTTACTTGTTTCTACTTTTCCTACGCTAGAATTATCTAGGTCAGGTTTAAGGGTCGACGGTTTAATTAAATAAGCCGTCCTCTCAGCCTGATAAGCTCCCCTAAGTATTTATTTAATTTTCAAAGAAATTTCTTTATAATATAAGAGAATAAAAATAAATAAAGTACCGAACCTAGTGAATATTACCATAAAAAGTTTATATTAACAACTATAAAAGGATAATATTCAGGCAGGAATTTAAGTATCAGGGTAGTGATTTAGATGAAATTTACTGAAAGAAAAATGGAAATTTTAAAAGAGGTTATTGATAGATTTATTGCAAAAGCTGATCCTATCTCTTCAAGGAATATAGCCCAGGGTTCAGAATTTGACCTGAGTTCGGCAACTATAAGAAAAGAAATGGCAGAACTTGAAGTAATGGGTTACCTGACCCATCCCCACACATCAGCGGGGAGAACACCTACGGACAAAGGCTATAGATTCTATGTAGATAATGTCATAAAAGAAGAGCTAGATTTAAGCGCTGATGATGGCGAAAGCAGTCCTGGCCTTGATATAACGATTAGCAAGGATATGGAAATAGAGACAATCCTGCAGAAGTCTGCGGAGGTACTTGCTAAATTTACAAATTATCTGTCAATGATTGTAGCTCCAACAATTCAGCAAAGTAAATTTAAACATATCGAGCTTCTGAAATTTCATGGCGGAAATTTACTTATGGTTTTGATTACAGATACAGGGAGAGTTTACAAAAGAAGCTTCGTCCTGAGAGGCAAATATACGGATCTGGATTTACAGGGAGTAACAAATATTTTAAACTCGCAGCTCAGGGATAAAAATATTATTGATATTGGTATGGAAGATATAAGAATACAGAAAGGTGATTCATATCTGATATTGCTGGTAAATAAAATTATTGAAATAATAAAAGAGTGTATTAAAGAAGATTTTCATTATAATAGAATTTTTATCCATGGTACATCAGTGATATTAAAGCAGCCGGAATTTATTGACTTGAAAAAGATTCAGAATATTCTACGGGTTATAGAAAATGAATATTTGCTTATAAAACTGCTTATGGATTTTTCCAGGGATAAAGATTTTATAGTAAAGATTGGTTCAGAATTATTTGAAGAAGGTACTGAAGACCTGAGCCTGATAGCATCGAAGTATAAAATTTATGGTAACTCTACTGGAGCAATAGGTGTTTTAGGACCGAAAAGAATGGATTATAGCAGAGTTATAAGAAATCTTAATCTTTTTAGAAGGAATCTTACAGAGATTTTTAACTCCAGGTCATAAGTGTTAAAATAGGAACTGGAAAAAAAAATCAAATTGGGGTATTATTTCTGCGCTATTATTTCATAAATCTTATAAACTTAGTTTTTTTTTGAGGTGATTTTAACCAGTGAGAAATAAAAGGGATTATTATGAGGTTCTGGGGCTATCCCGGGACTGTACTTTAACCGATATAAAGAGAGAATATAGAAATCTTGCTCGCAAGTATCACCCTGATGTAAATAACGGTGACCCAAATGCAGAGGAAAAGTTTAAGAAAATTTCTGAAGCCTATGCTGTACTCAGCAATGAAGATAAAAGAAGACAGTATGATCAGTTTGGATTCAGCAGAAGTTTATTTGAGGATTTTGATTTCGGGAGTGTATTTTCAGAATTCGGCTTCGGGGATATATTTGATAGGTTCTTTGGCGCTGGTTTCGGCAGCCCTTTTTCCACCAGACAGAGAAGCAGGCGTAAGGAAAGAGGTTCTGATATAAGTGTTGAGATGAAAATTAGTTTTAAAGAGTCTGCATATGGAGTAAAGAAAGAGATTGAATATAATGCAGATGATATTTGTGAAGTCTGCAGGGGAAAAGGCAGCGCTGCTGATGATGGAATTATTACCTGTAGAGAATGCAGTGGTACAGGAAATGTAAGGACTGCCAGACAAACTCTTATCGGAAATATAATAACTACATCGACTTGCAGGGATTGTGGGGGCACCGGGAAAATAATAAAAGACCCCTGTAAAAAATGCAGGGGAAGAGGCTACCACAGCAGGAAGAAGAAAGTTAAATTAGATATTCCTGCCGGAATACATGATGGGGATAGACTTAGAGTTTCCGGTAAGGGAAACTCGCTGGGCAAAGACTCTATAAATGGTGATCTGTTTGTAACTGTAAGAGTAATGTCCTATCCCGGATTTAAAAGAGATGGAAATGATGTGCTGTCCAATATCGAGATATCGTTTGCTCAGGCTGCTCTTGGCTGCAGGTTAGAAGTTGAAACTCTTGATGGTAAAGAAGAAATAAATATCAAGCCCGGGACCCAGCCTAATAAAAAGATTATCCTTAAGTCCAGAGGATTTATTGAGCTTAATGGATACAGGAGGGGTGACCATATAATTAATATAGATGTTAAGATTCCTACTAAACTTACTAAAGAAGAACTAATACTACTAAAAAAATATGCTGACGGAAGAGAAGAGTCAGTCGATAGTGGAAGCCATGGTGTCTTCTCAAATATTAAAAATGCATTTAAAAAGTAAAACAATTTCTAAAAAATCATAAAAATTCCTTTTTTATATGATATTTATGGTATTAATCTAATTATAATTATCATTCAGGCAGTTTAAAAAATGAGTTATCCATATTTTTTTGTACATTCCGGCAGTATTGAAGGAAATAGAATAAAAATTGGAGGAGAAGACTTAAACCATCTTATAAATGTGCTGAGAAGCAAAGCCGGGGATACGGTTTATATATCAGATAATGCTGGCTATAAGTATAAAACTGAAATTATAGATATTAAAAAATCTGACGTCATATTACTTATAAAAGATAAGAGAAAAATTGCAAAAATAATCCCTCAGATTACTCTTTACCAGTGTATACTTAAAAAAAATTCTATGGAATTTGTTATCCAGAAGTCGACTGAAATTGGGGTAGATAGAATAATACCGGTTATAAGTGGAAGGGTAGTTATAGATAAGAGAAAAATTGCCGGTAAAGTTGACAGATGGCAGAAAATTTCAAACAGGGCTTCAAAGCAGAGCAGGAGGGATTTTAAATGCGAAATACTTACCCCGGAAGATATTAATAGTATCAAAGTTTCAGATTATGATTTGTTTTATGTTCCTTACGAAGAAGGTTCCGGTAATGGTGGAGGTCTGGCAGAAGTTAGAAAAGTTTCCAGAATTGGATATATAATAGGACCTGAAGGTGGCTTTGAAACCGGTGAATTAAATTTTTTAAAGGATAGTGGAGTCAGAGAAATAAGATTTGGAAAAAATATTTACCGTTCTGAAACTGCGGCAATTTATTTTTTATCTGTACTGGATTATTTAACCGGAAATCAAAAATGAAAAAAATGAGGTTTTCTGTAGATACACTTGGGTGTAAGATCAATCAAAGTGAATCAGATTTTATTGTAAAAGAATTGTTTGAAAAAGGACTGGAGCCAGTTTCCTGGAGCGAGCGCCCTGATTTCTGTATTATTAATACCTGTACGGTGACTTCCCGGAGTGACAGGAAAGCAAGACAGATAATCAGAAAGATAAAATCACAAAACAAAAACAGCAAAATAGTTGTTACCGGCTGTTTTGTTGCTTTTAATAAAAAATTCCTACAAGACTGCGACATTGATTTTATGGTAGAGAATAAAGATAAAAATAAAATACCGGATTTAATTGGAAGAATGACTGCAGGCAGGAAGGATCTGAAAAGTTTTGATTTTAAAAGTTGCTCCCAATTCAACCAGATACATTCAAGGCCACTGGTAAAAATCCAGGATGGATGTGAACAAAACTGCACCTACTGCGTAGTTCCAAAAGTCAGGGGAAAATATAGGAGCGTACCCTATAGAGAAATTTTAAATAAAATAATAGATTTGCAGAAAGATGGTTTTGGAGAAGTGGTTCTTACCGGCATCCATATTGGAAAATATGGGGTAGATTTAAGTACCGGCAGCCCGGGCAAAGAAAGTAAAATCAGCAGTTTAGCAAATTTGCTGGAAGAAGTTGTAAGAGAGACCAGTATAAAAAGAATAAGGATTAGCTCTATTGAGGTAAATGAAATCGATAGTAGGCTACTTGATATTTTAAAAAGAAATAACAGACGTTTTGCAAGTCATTTGCATATTCCTCTTCAAAGTGGCAGTGACAGAATTCTTAAACTGATGGGAAGGCCGTATACTGCCCAGTATTATTTTAAAAAGATAGGGATGATAAGCGGAATTTTCCCGAATATTGCGCTGACCACTGATGTAATGGCCGGCTTTCCTGGTGAAAGCGAAGAAGATTTCGCCAGGACAGTGAATATGATAAAAAGGATAGCTTTCAGTAAAATTCATGTTTTTAAGTTTTCAAAAAGAATGCATACGCTGGCTTACGGAATGGGTAACCAGGTTGGTGAAGAAATTAAATCCGAAAGAAGTAAGATTTTGAGGAGTATAGGAGACAGACTAAGAAACAGTTATATCAAGAATCAAATAGGAAAATTATTAAATGTTGTTTGCGAAGAAATGAATTTTGAAAATAGGATAATAAGCGGGACCTCCGGAAATTATATTAAAGTTTATTTTCCAATGGATAAAGAAAATTTTCCTTCGTTAAAGGGTAAGATACTGGGGGTTGTCGCAAATTCTGAATATAAAAATGGCCTATGGGGAGTAATAAACTAAAGAATTAAAAACAGGTTATCTTACTGAATTTATAAATTTCGGAAGCATCTATTATTTCGATAACATAAATTTGGAAAAGGTTGTAAAAATTTTAAAAAATAGTATAATCTCCCACTTAGGATAAGAGTGGTTGTAATAAAATTATATTAAAATTAAAAAAAATAAAAAATGCAATGGAAGATTGTCTTTTTTGCAAAATTTCAAATAAAGAAATAGACAGTAATATAGTATTTGAGAGTGATAATGTTCTAATATTTAAGGATATATCGCCAAAAGCACCGGTGCATCTTCTGGCCGTCCCCAAAGAACATATTAGTTCCATTCTGGAAATTGATAAGCTGGACTCTAGATTATTAAAAGAATTAATGGAAGCAATCAGCAGGGTAGCAACGGAGATGAGGCTGGACAAGGAGGGATTCAGAGTAGTTGTCAACACTGGCAGCGGTGCCGGAGAGAGTGTAAATCATCTGCATTTTCATATATTGGGAAAAAGAAAATTTAATTGGCCCCCTGGTTAAAATTTTTAATGATTCATATAATTTGCCTGTTATGCAGCTTCTAATTAATTTATTTAATAATGTTATAAAAAAGAAATCTTTAAAAAGGAGGGGCTTTTGTCTCCAGTAAAACAAAAGTTAAGCATTGATTTTAAAGGCGGGCATTCAATGGCAGAATTAATTGGTGATAGGGATGAGTTGCTTCAGCTTATTGAGAGAAAATATAACGTAGAGATCTTTGTATTGGGAAATGATCTGGAAATATCAGGGAAGAATAAAAATGTAAAAGAGGTCACAAGACTAATAGAAGAATTAGCGTTACAGATAAATATTGGACAGAAATTGAATTCTGAGAAAGTTAGCGACTCAATAAAAATTATGGAAGATAAATCCGATTTAAAACCACATGAAATATTTAAAGACAGTATTGCGGTAAATAGTGGAAAGAAAATTAAACCGCGTACGGAAGGTCAGAAAAAATATATTGAAGCGATTAAGGAAAATACAATTGTTTTTGGAATAGGGCCGGCTGGAACAGGGAAGACTTATCTGGCTTTAGCTTTGGCTGTTGAAGCTTTAAAGGAAAATAAAGTAGGGCGGATAATTTTAATAAAACCTGTGGTCGAAGCAGGTGAAAAGCTGGGGTTTCTACCAGGGGACATTTACGATAAGGTAAATCCCTACTTGAGACCTTTATATGATGCTTTATATGAAATGCTGGATATTGAAAAATTTCAGCAGTATCGGGATATAGGTATTATCGAAGTAGCACCTCTAGCCTATATGAGAGGAAGGACTTTAAATGATTCCTTTATTATTCTTGACGAAGCTCAAAATACATCCCCGGAACAAATGAAAATGTTTCTTACCAGATTAGGGTTTGGCTCCAGGGTAGTGGTAACCGGCGATATTACACAAATCGACTTACCTAGTGATAAAGAATCCGGCTTAATTATAGTAAAAAATATATTGATGGGAATACATGGAATTGAGTTTGTATACCTTAGTTCAAAAGATGTAGTCAGACATGAGTTGGTACAGAGAATCGTAGATGCCTACAAGGTTTATGGGGAAAGAACTAAAAGATAATTTTATAGTATAATTTACATTGGATTAAAATGATAGCCAGAAATAAAAATAACAAAGAGCTTCTAAAAACTGAAAAGGGGAAGCTGGAAAAAACGAAGGATTTTATTAATAAGTATTTTTCATTCAGGAGTAAAATTGCTCAGAGAATGTATATATTTATTTTAACCCTGGGTTTGGTGGTAGCTATTCTTTCATATAGCTATTCTCCTGATATTGGTGTAGAGCTGGGAAAACCCAGTCCCAGAACCATTAAAGCAAATAAGGGCATAGAATTTGAGGATGTTGAAAAAACCGAAGAAGATAGAAATAAAAATGAAGCAGAAGTAGAAGATGTATATGTTTATGATATAAATGTTTTAAGTGGTGAAGAAGGAGCACTCTACCAGATAAGGTATTTTTACCTGCTAACTGGTATAGTCCAGAAAAAAGAAGATAAGTCTTTTGAAGAAAAAGTTGATTATATGACCAATCTTCTGGGTAACCAGTATTCTGGATCCATTATTTCTATGGCCCTTAATCTATCAGTGGATGACCTTAATTTGCTTCTGACAAAGACACAGGATATAGCCAGAGAAATAATGAAAGAAGGAATAAAACCAACTGAAGTAGACTTTGCCAGGAGTGAAGCTTCCAGGCTGGTAGAAGCAGATAAGGATATAAAACCGGAAAACATTCCTGTAATAACAAATGTGCTGGAAAAGAATATCCTTCCTACTGCAGTATTTAACCCTGCTGCCACTGAAGAAGCAAGGAAAGAAGCCAGATTGAACACTAGCCCTCATATGGTAACTATAATTGAAGGCCAGACAATCGTCTTTGAAGGAGAGATTGTAAATGATACCGATATTTTTATATTAACTAAATTGGGTTTGCTTCAGACAGGTTTTAACTGGAAAAGGCTTCTATATATATTCTTTATATCTTCTGTGATCCTGATACTATTTGGATTTCATATTTATAAATTTAATTTAAATATTTTTAATAATACAAAGAAAATAGTCATAACTGCACTTCTGGTAATTATATTTACAGCACTAACAAAAGTACTTACTATACTTTCATCCATACATTTAAATTTCTGGAATTATTTATTTCCAATAATAGCGGCGTCGCTTATTTGTACCATTTTATTTAATGCGCCTATGGCAATAATGTTGACTGTCTGTCTGGGAATATTTGCAGGTATTGCAACTGATTTTGATTTCAGTTTAGCCATTGTCTATATACTGGGAGGTGTTTTCTCTACCTATATGGTGTCAAAAGTTTCTCAGAGATCTGCAGTAATGAAGGCTGGATTTATAAGCTCGCTTGTTCTTGCTTTTTTATTTTTAACCATCAATCTTATCGGCGGGGAAATAAAGACAATTGCTCTGTATACTGTACTTGGAGTGGTCAATGGTATTATTTGCGCTATTATTGCCATAGGTTTTCTGCCATTTATTGAATCTACTTTTAATATTGTAACCGCAATGGGGTTGCTGGAGCTTTCTAATACTGATCAACCATTGCTTAAGAAGCTACTTATATCAGCACCCGGTACTTATAACCACAGTATTCTTGTGGGGCATCTTGCAGAAAGTGCAGCAAAATCCATAGGTGCTGATTCACTGTTGGTGAAGGTAGCAGCTTTGTACCATGACCTTGGAAAAATGAAAAGGCCTGAATATTTTTATGAGAACCAAAAGGATATTGAAAATATCCATGACCGCTTAAATCCTTCTATGAGCAGGCATATAATATCGAATCATATAAAGGACGGACTGGAAATGGCAGTAAAAAATAAAATCCCCAGAAAAGTTCTAAACATTATCTCCCAGCATCATGGAAATTCGATAATAACCTATTTTTATGAGAAACAGAAAGACAGAGAAACAGTTACCAACAGCAGCCCAAATGGTCTTAAAGAACATTTCCGTTATCCGGCAAGAAGACCTCAGAGCAAGGAGGCAGCAATTCTTATGCTGGCAGATTCAACAGAAGCTGCAGTGAGATCTATTGATAAGATGACTCCTAAAAAAATTGAACAAATGATAAGTGACATATTTGAGGATAGATTGAAAGATGGTCAGCTGAATGAGTCCGATATGACTATTAAAGAAGTAAATATAGTCAAAGGCACTTTAGTTGATGGACTTATGTCTATTTATCATTCCCGACTTTCATATACCGAATCAAATTCAAAGACAAAAGCGGATTTAGAGGCGAAAGTGGAGACAAAATGAAAGTTATACTGATTAACAATCAAAGTAAAATAAAATTGGATCTGGATTTAATAAGAGAGGTTGCAGCATATATTTCAGATAAGTTTGATAAGGACTTAAAAAGTGAATTAAATATTGTTTTTTCAGAGGGGAAAGAAATAAGGAAATTAAATAAAAAATACAGGAAGATAGATAGGGAAACTGATGTACTGTCTTTTTCATATATTTCTGATAAAGATAAGATAGGCCCGGGGGCAAGCTCTTATACTGTAGGGGAAATAATTATTTGTCCGGAAGTTGCGCAGTCCAATATTTTAAAACAGGATGAAAACTGGAATCTGAATCTGGAGATAATTTTGCTGATAATACACGGCATACTGCATATATATAATTATGACCACATAGAGGAAAAAGATAAGGCGAATATGGAAGGTATTCAGGAAAGTTTAGTATCTGACACAAGAAGGACTTTTAAACTATAATTTTTTTCATCATAAATTATTCAATCCCAAACCACTCTAAAACTACGGATGCTGCTATTGACAAATAATGTAAAATTGATAGTAGATATGTATTTTTTTTAAATTTTGAAATAAATATTAGTTTCTAGTATGAACAGTATATTTATACAGGAGATAAAAGGTGTTGACTGGAAATTGGTAAGCAGGATTGGAAAATTAGAAAAAAAGAATCTGGGAAGTAAAGCTTCAATAAACCAGTGGGTAATACCAGTAATAATAAGGTATGGAAAATTAATTGTAGCTCAAAAAAGTAAAGACGACTCTGATATTATTGGTGTATGCGAGCTTATAAGAAGCTGGAAAGATGAGTATACAGCTTTTATTCATTCTTTTTATATTGACAAAGAATACAGAAAAAAAGGCATTGGCAGGAAGCTTCTGGGAAAAGTAATTGATATTTTAAAAAACGATGATTTTAAGGAAATAGAATTAACTGTTGATCCTGACAATAAGGCTGCTAGCCAACTTTATGAGGATTTTGGTTTTAAAAAAATTATCTTGAGGAAAAATGAATATGGTAGAGGAGTGGACCGGGATTTGATGAGGTTAAAGCTATAATTTGGCTATTGATTATAAAAATATTATTAGTTTTATAGATAAATATAGATAAATAAAGGTGAGTGGTAAAAACGTTAACTAAAGAGCAATTAGCAAAAACTATTGATCAGACATTACTTAATCCTGTTGCAACTTCAAAGGACATAGAACAGTTATGTATTAATGCTAAAAAAATTCATTTTGCAGCAGTGTGTATTAATCCTACTTTTATAACACAGGCAAAAAAAATATTGGCCGACACCGATGTAAAAGTTTGCTCTGTAGTAGGCTATCCGCTGGGGGCAAATACTATAGAAACAAAGGTCTTTGAAGCGAAGGATAATGTAAAAAAAGGTGCAGACGAGCTGGATATAGTAATAAATTTAGGAGCTGTGAAAAGCGGTAATTATGAGTATATCGAAAGAGAAATCAAAATAATTGTTAATGTGATAAGGCGTGAACAAATAGCAGAATATAACAAGCATATTAATATCAAGGTAATAATCGAGACTGCAATTTTAACCAGGGATGAAATTAAAAAAGTGTGTGCAATTATTGAGAGAGCTGGTGCAGATTTTGTGAAGACATCTACCGGGTTTGGTGTAAAAGGTGTAGAACTTGATGATGTCAGACTGATAAGGGAAGTTGTTACCAGGAATATAGGGGTTAAAGCATCAGGTGGAATAAGAACATTTAAAGATGCGCAGGCGCTTATAGATGCTGGCGCAACAAGACTGGGAACCAGCAGCGGAATAAATATAATCAAAGAGTACAGCGCTATTTTTGATAAATAAAAAATGCCATCTTATAAAGCTAAGGCTATTATTTTAAAATCATATAAACTGGGAGAATCAGATAAAATAGTTAAAATGTACTCCCAGGATGGAGATATAATAAGTGCAGTAGCTAAAAGCGCCAGGAAGGTCCACAGTAAATTTGGGGGAAGACTTGAGCTTTTTAATCTTGTTGATCTGGAGCTTTCAACAGGCAGGAATCTGGATATTATAAATCAGGTAGAAATAATAAAAAGTTTTAAAAATATTTCTTCAGATTTTTACAAATTTGTCTTCTGTGAAATCATAAGCAAAATTATCTTAAAAACACAGGTATCCGGCGGAGACTCTTCTCCACTTTTATTTAAATTGATTTATGCCTGTTTTAATGAGATCAACAATCTGAATCCGGAAGATGTCGTCTCTCTAAAGAAGACCATGTGTTTTTTCGGAATTAAGTTTTTAAGAATTACAGGCTATATACCTTTGCTTGAAAACTGCAGCAAGTGCAACAAGGAATTAAAAAATTTATACTCTTTCCATAAAGATAAAATTTATTTTTCAGTTAAATATGGAGGGATCCTTTGCGGGAAATGTGCAGATTCTTCAGGAGGTATGGAAGTCCTGGGCGCGTCAGATTACAGGTTTTTATATGATTTATTTAATCTCAAACTCGAAGATTTTAGAGATTTAGAGGTAGGTCTTCCAACACTTAAAAGGGTGTATAAACTGATAGAAAACTATATTATTTACCATACTGAATGCAACCTGGAAAGTTTTAAATATTTTAAAAAAATAGGACTGTAAGCGGTTTAAAACTTTTTTTACTTTTTTGTCTTAAATCATAGCTTTTAGTTTAATTGACTATTAAAATTAATGTTATTAAAATAAGGAACTATGAATTTCCAGGATATTATTTTTAACCTCCAAAAATACTGGTCAGATAATGGCTGTATTATAAAGCAGCCGATGGACCTGGAAAAGGGCGCGGGAACATTCAACCCGGATACTTTTTTGCGTTGTTTGGGCCCTGAACCATGGAATGTTGCTTATGTCGAGCCCAGCAGGAGGCCTACAGATGGAAGATATGGTGAAAATCCTTTCCGGACACAATTTTTTTATCAGTTTCAGGTACTTTTAAAACCATCTCCAGATGATGTAATAGAACTTTATCTCGGTTCTCTTAAGAGCCTGGGTATCAACTTAAAATTGCATGATATCAGATTTGTCGAGGATGATTGGCAATCTCCAACCATTGGCGCAGTAGGTCTGGGCTGGGAGGTATGGGTTGATGGAATGGAAATAACCCAGTTTACTTATTTCCAACAGATGGGCGGCCTTGTGCTCAAGCCTGTTTCGGCAGAGATCACTTATGGCCTGGAGCGAATTGCTATGTACCTGCAGGACAAGGATAATTTCTGGGATCTAAAATGGTCTGATGATATAACTTACGGTGAGTTGCATCTTGAATCTGAGAAACAGTGGTCGGCTTATAATTTTGAAGTAGCCAGTGTAAGTATGCTTCTGGATTTGTTTAAGAAATATGAAGATGAATTTGAAAGAGTTATAGACAGGGGACTTATCTTTGTTGGGTGTGAATATGTGCTTAAATGTTCACATATTTTTAATTTGCTGGATGCAAGGAAAGCAATAAGCGTAGCGGAGAGGACTTCCTATATTGCCAGGGTACGGAATCTTGCTAAAAAATTATGCTCTGTCTATCTTAAAAAGAGAGAGGAACTAGGATATCCGCTACTTAAAAAGGAATAGAAAATAATTATGAAAAAAAACCTGCTTTTTGAAATTGGAACTGAAGAACTACCCCCTTCATGTATTAGAGAAGGGGTAATCGGACTTAAGAAAATCCTTGAAGATAAATTAACTGAAAATAGATTAGAATTTGAGGATATACAGGCTTACTGCTCACCAAGAAGACTGGTCGCTGTAGTAAGGGGGCTGGGCGAACTTCAAAAATCTAAAATAAAAACAGTTACCGGTCCTCGCCTGAAGGCCGCATTTGATAAAGAGGGCAATCCTACCAGAGCTGCCGAAGGTTTTGCCAGAAGCTTAAATATGAAAGTTTCCGACCTTGAGGAAATTAAAATTGAAGGCAGGGGTTTATATCTGGGAAAAAGGATTATAGAAAAAGGGGGAAAAGCTGTAGATATCCTGCCGGATATACTAAAAGGTACTATACTCAATTTAACCTTCAGCAAACAAATGGCCTGGGCAGGCTGTGATATTAAATTTGCCCGTCCCATAAGATGGATTCTTGCTTTATATGATAATGAGATAATAAAATTTAGCATTGCAAATTTAAATTCAGGAAACGTTACTTTCGGGCACCGCACACTTCATCCTGAACCCATTGCTATAAAGGATGCCGGAAGTTATTTCAAGCTGCTTCAGGATAAAGGAAAAGTAATAGCCAATGATATAAAAAGAAAAGAATTAATATTAAATCAAATGGGTAAGCTGGAAGAAAAAGTATGGAAAGGTAACTACAGGGTTATTTTGGATGAAAACTTACTTAATGATGTGGTAAATCTGGTTGAGATACCAAATACTATTGTAGGAAATTTCCCCGGGGAGTTTCTTTATATTCCAAAAGAATTACTTGTAGAAGCAATACAACACCATCAGAAATATTTTGCAGTTTTAGATAAATCCGGGAATGTCAGCACCAAATTTTTAATTGTACAGAACGGAATAAGAGATAATGATGAAATAAAGAAAGGAAATGAAAAAGTTTTAAAAGCCAGGCTTAGTGATGCTGCATTCTTTTATGAAGAAGACAGGAAGCATGATTTCAACTACTGGATAGATAAATTAAAGGGAGTGATTTTCTTTTCAAATCTTGGCAGCATGTATGATAAAGCTTTAAGGCTTAAAAAGGTCAGCGCCTATATTGCCGGGTTACCAGGGGGTAGCGGGCCATATGAAAAGGATGAGGTCTCTGCTAATTTAGCTGCAGCAAGTATGCTTTGTAAATGTGACCTGGTTACAAATATGGTAGTAGAATTTCCGGCGCTTCAGGGAGTAGTTGGCCGTCAGTATGCCATGGAAAAAGGAGAAAAAAGTGAAGTGTCAAAAGCAATTTTTGAACACTACTTTCCTAGATTTGCCGCTGATATTCTTCCGTCTACGGATGTAGGCTTAATATTATCTATTGCTGATAAAATTGACACTATAACCGGGATGTTTCTGGCAGGAAAAATGCCTTCCGGTTCTGAAGATCCTTTTGCATTAAGGAGAAAAGCTTCTGGTATCGTACTTTCGATACTAAAAGGAAAATATGATTTTGATCTAACCGATTTAATAAGTTACAATCAGAACCTCTATCAAAAATCTTTTGATTTTAGGGGTATAAATGATTTGAAGATTAGCGCCGAGATTAAAGATTTTATTATTGCAAGATACAGGTTCTTACTGGAGAAAAAAGGGAAGAGATTGGATATTCTGGAATCAATTTTAGGATCGGGATGCTGCTCTATTTTAGATATTGATTTAAGATACAAGGCTATAGAAGAATTTATCGGAAGTGAAGATATAAAAAAGATTTCATTTCCTATGATTAGATGTAAAAATATAATAGATAAAAAAGAATTTGAGGAAGTTGATGGGGAACTGCTGGAGGAAGAATATGAAAAAAGATTATTTTCATCTGTTAATAAGAAGGAAAAAGCAATAAAGGACCTTATGTGTAAAAAAGATTACGCTTCAGTTCTTGCTGAACTTTATGAATTTGGAGAAATTGTGGATTTGTTTTTTGATAAGGTCCTGGTTATGGACAAAGACAAAAAAGTTAGATCCAATAGGGTTAATTTGATTAAAAAAGCAGTTGACCTTTACTTAATGCTTGCAGATTTTTCAAGATTGACTGTAGAGAGCGGTAGCAACGTATAAAAATCTTTTTAAGATATTTTGCTCTTATTTTTTTTTAATTTTTTTGGTATTATAATTCGATTTAATTTTTTACAAGTGCAAAGTGTAATTAGTAATTTAATAGGAGGAAGGAATTAGTAGGTAATGGCTTTAAAAAAATATGTATATTTTTTCGGCGAAGGTAAAAAAGAGATGAAAAAACTTCTGGGAGGAAAGGGCGCAGATCTATCAGAGATGACCAACATGGGTTTACCTGTACCCTATGGTTTTACCATAACCACAGAAGTTTGTAACCTATTTTATGACCTGGGTAAGAGTTATCCTGAAAGTCTGGAAGAACAAATTGAGGAAAATTTAAAAAAATTAGAAGAAAAAATGGGGATGGTTTTTGGAGATGAAAAAAATCCACTTCTGGTTTCTGTTAGATCTGGAGCAGCTATTTCTATGCCCGGTATGATGGATACTGTACTAAACCTGGGTTTAAATGACAAAACTATAATAGCATTAATGGAAAAGACAAAAAATGAAAGATTTGGCTGGGATTCTTATAGAAGGTTCGTTCAAATGTTTGGCAGTGTAGTAATGGATGTAGAACATGATAAGTTTGAAGAGGCACTTCAATCAAAAAAAGATAAAAAAAATGTAAAATTTGATACTGAACTAACTGCGGAAGACCTGAAGGAACTTGTGGAGGATTATAAAAAAATAATCAAAGAAGCTAAAGGAAAAAACTTTCCTCAGGATCCCAGAGAACAGCTAAAGATGGCTGTTGACGCAGTATTTGATTCCTGGAATAACAAAAGAGCTGTATCTTACAGGAATCTTCATGATATTCCTCACAATATTGGTACTGCAGTAAATGTGCAGGCTATGGTGTTTGGAAACATGGGTCAAGATTCAGGAACTGGCGTAGCGTTCACCAGAAATCCGGCAACGGGTGAGGATAAGTTTTATGGTGAGTATCTGATGAATGCGCAGGGTGAAGATGTGGTTGCGGGAATAAGAACCCCAAAGCATATTTCTGAGTTGAAAGAAGAAATGCCTGAAATATACAAGCAGCTGATTGATATACGAAAGAAATTAGAGGAACATTACAAGGATATGCAGGACGTTGAGTTCACCATTCAGGAAGGAAAATTGTATATGCTTCAGACCAGAACCGGTAAAAGAACGGCAGCTGCAGCACTTCAAGTTGCAGTTGATATGGTTGATCAGGGATATATAGATAAAAAGACTGCTGTAACCAGAGTAGAGCCTCAGATGCTCGATCAATTGCTGCATAAACAGCTGGATAAAAAAGCTAAAAAGAATGCGGAATTACTTACCAAAGGGTTGCCGGCATCACCCGGAGCGGCGTTGGGCAAGGTGGTTTTTGATGCAGACACAGCTGTCGAGGAAGCCAAGAGTGAAAATGTGGTTCTGGTGAGAACAGAGACATCTCCTGAAGATATTCAGGGTATGGCGGTAGCTCAGGGAATTTTAACTGCAAGAGGAGGAATGACTTCACATGCTGCTGTTGTTGCAAGGGGTATGGGTAAGTGCTGTGTTGCTGGCGCGGAAGACATTAAAGTATTTGAGGATAAACAATATTTTGAAGTAAATGGCAGCAAGATAAATAAAGGCGACTGGGTTACACTTGATGGTTCAACTGGAGAAGTATTTAAAGGTAAAATTCCGGTAGTAGATCCTGAAATAGGGAAAAATTTTAAAAAATTCATGAGCTGGGTTGATGATTACAAGAAAATTGGAGTAAGAGCAAATGCCGATACTCCTAATGATTCTAAAGTCGCTTTGAATTTTGGAGCAGAAGGCATCGGTCTTTGCAGAACAGAGCATATGTTCTTTGAAGCAGATAGAATAAAAGCTGTAAGAAAGATGATAGTAGCCAAAAGCAAAGAAGAAAGAGAGAAAGCCCTGGCGAAGCTTCTGCCAATACAGAAAAAAGATTTTATGGAAATCTTTAAGGTAATGAATAATCTGCCTGTGACTATAAGGCTCTTAGACCCGCCCCTGCATGAATTTTTGCCTAATGAAGATGGAGATATCAAAGAAATAGCCGGAGAGCTGGGTATAAAATTTGATGAACTAAAAGCAACTGTCAATTCCCTTCATGAAATTAATCCAATGCTGGGACACAGGGGATGCAGGCTTTCTATTACATATCCTGAGATTCTCGATATGCAGGTCAGAGCAATATTTGAAGCAACTGTTGAGCTTACCAAAGAGGGCTATAAAGTAAAACCCGAAGTGATGATTCCAGTGGTTGGAGATGTAATGGAAGTAAAAGTTTTAAAAGACCAGATTACTAAGATTGCTGACGAAATAATGAAGAAAGAGAATCTGAAATTTGACTATAAAGTCGGCACAATGATTGAGATTCCAAGGGCCTGTGTTACTGCTGATGAAATTGCAACAGAAGCTGAATTTTTTAGCTTTGGAACAAATGACTTGACCCAGATGGCTTTTGGATTTTCAAGAGATGATTTCGGCAAGTTTCTTCCTGATTATATAGAAAAAGGAATTTTGGAAAAAGATCCATTTGCTACTATTGACAGGAACGGTGTGGGTCAGTTAATTAAAATGGGTGTGGAAAAGGGAAGAAAAGCAAGAAAAAATTTAAAGATTGGTATCTGTGGTGAACATGGAGGTGACCCGAGTTCAGTGGAATTCTGTCATATGGTAGGGATGGATTATGTAAGCTGTTCACCATATAGAGTTCCGGTTGCCAGGCTGGCTGCTGCGCACGCGGCATTAAAGGAAGAAAAATAAAAAAATATATTAAAATTTCCTAAATATTTAGAAATATAGGGTGAACCCCTCTAATAAATAATATATTAGTGGTAAAATAAATATAAGTTTATTTCATTTATGCAGTTAGAATAATTTGTTTTTCCCCCGGAAGTTTTGCCAGAGGAAGTTTTGCCGGATATATTAATTATTATATTTTAGTGTTTATAAGAGAAATGAGCAGAAGTTTAAAAGAGGGCGAAGTAGAGGAATTAAAATCTAAAGCGGATATTTACACTGTTGTCTCAAATTATGTGAAACTTAAAAAAACTGGCAGGAATTATACCGGTCTCTGTCCTTTTCATAAAGAAAAAACTCCATCATTTACTGTTGATACTTCAAAGCAGCTTTATCATTGCTTTGGGTGTGGAGAAGGTGGCGATTTAATAACCTTTGTAGAGAAGATTGAAAATATGGAGTTTATAGAAGCGATTGAATTTCTGGCAAAAAAGATTGGCTACAATTTAAAGTATAATTACAGTGGTTCTAAAGAGTCATCAAAATTAAAAAACAGGCTGGTAGAATTAAATGAGCTCGCTAAAAAGTATTTTGATTTCATACTTTTTAAAAGTAAAAAGGGTTTGCCTTCTTTAAATTATTTAAAGAATAGAGGTTTTGACGAAAAGACGTTGAAGGAGTTTGAAGTCGGGTTCAGCCTGGACAGCTGGAATAATTTTGCAAATTTTGCTAAAAAAAGAGGGTATAAGCTCGAAGAAGTGATAGAGTGCGGACTGGCTATTAAAAGCAATAGGGGTTCAGGTGAGATATACGACCGGTTCAGAGGCAGGATAATGTTTCCTATTGAGGATATAGTGGGGAAAACAATAGGTTTTGGAGGAAGAGTTATCTCAACTACCAGTAAAACCGGCGGTCAGGAAGCAAAGTATATAAACACTCCGGAGACCAGGCTTTATTCTAAAAGTAAAAATATATATAGAATTTTTCAGGCCAAAAATCATATTGTCAAAGAAGATGAAGTGCTTATAGTTGAAGGATATACTGATGTAATGGCCCTGTATCAGTCCGGGATAAAAAATGTGGTTGCCAGTCTGGGTACTGCCCTTACTTCAGACCAGGTAAAGCTCTTAGGGCGGTTTACAAAAAATATTGTGCTGGTTTTTGACAGTGATACAGCTGGTATGAACGCTTCCCTTAAGGGAGTTGAAAGATTAAGAGAGTATAATGAGCAGCTTGATCTGTATTATGAAAATAATTTAAATATCAGGGTAGCGATACTTGAAGAGGGATATGATCCTGCTGATTTTATATTTAAAAAGGGCAAAGAAGTCTTTGCTACGAAAATTAAAAATGCTGTAAGCATTATTGATTTTACCATTGATGCAATTATAAAAAAATATAATATAGGCAGTCTGGCCGGGAAACTGAAAGCAAGTGATCATCTCATAAGATTTATTTCCACTCTTTCTTCAAGCATTATTCAAGGGGAGTGTATAAAGAATGTGGCTGAAAAGTTGAATCTTAAGGAAAGCCTGCTTCTGGAAGAGATGTTAAAGAAAGAGTATGATCATAAAAAAAGGGCTGTACGCTGGGATAAAGATTACGATATCGAAAAAAAAGAGTCTGTAAATGGAAATATCATTCCCTTAAAAAGAATAGAAGTAGAGGCGTTAAAACTGATAATAAATGGGCTGGGAGACAGGATTAACGAACTTTTAAGTCTTGGTCCTGATTATTTTAGGTTTGAGGATACCAGACAACTTTATCTGATTATAAGAGATGAGATTTTAAGAGCAAGAGAGGATAATAAAAAGGTAAACTTTCCATTAAAAATTACGTCAGGGGCAATAGAAAATGAAGATGTGAAAAAATTATATAATTATATTTTATTTAGCGAGTCTCATTTTAAGAACCAGAATATTAGTTTAGTAAGTAACGAAATCATCAATAATTTAAAAGGAATCCGTATTTCTGAAGAAATTGAGAAAATCAGGAAAAAGATGATAGAATATGAGAAAAATAAAAATGCGGGCAGTGGTATAAAAAATAAAGAAGCAGCCAGTAAGTATGACGAACTATACCGGAGATTAATAGAACTGGAAAAAGAGAAAATGAATTTGAGAATACTTTAAGTTTAGAGGTGAATTTAACATGAAGAGAGAGTCAGAGTTTAAGTTAGAAGAAGTGAAAATGCTGATCAATAAAGGTAAAGCTGATGGACTTCTGACTAATGAAGAAATTGCTGAAACTCTTTCAGATATAGAACTTTCCAAGGAGCAAATTGAAAATATTTATGATGTCATTCAGAATCTGGGAATAGAGATTGTAAGTGAAGAAGATGATGGCATTGACACCAGGAGTCCTGGTAAAAAAGATGAAGAGGAAATTTTTACCAGAAAACTGGATTTAACCATAAAATCTCCTACAAATGACCCGGTCAGGATGTACCTTAAAGAAATTGGAAAGGTAAGACTTCTGACCGCTTTTGAAGAAGTTAATCTTGCCAAGAAGATTGAAGCAGGCGATATAAAAGCTAAAAGAATGCTGGTTGAAGCCAATTTAAGGCTTGTGGTAAGCATTGCCAAAAAATATGTGGGCAGGGGAATGCTCTTTTTGGATTTGATACAGGAGGGCAATCTGGGACTTATAAGAGCGGTAGAGAAATTTGATTATAAAAAGGGTTATAAATTTTCTACCTATGCCACCTGGTGGATAAGGCAGGCTATAACTCGAGCTATAGCTGATCAGGCAAGGACTATAAGAATCCCTGTGCATATGGTAGAAACAATAAACAAATTAATAAGAACACAGAGACAGCTTCTGCAGAAATTTGGAAGAGAGCCTACCCCGGAAGAGATTGCAAAGAAAATGAAATTTTCTCCGGAGAAGGTAAGAGAGGTCATGAAAATATCCCAGGAACCGGTATCCCTTGAGACTCCTATAGGAGAAGAAGAGGACAGCCATCTGGGGGATTTCATAGAGGATTCGGAAGTTGAAGCGCCTTCTGATGCCGCCTCTTTCACCATGCTCCAGGAACAGCTTCGAGAGGTTTTAAATACATTAAATGATAGGGAAAGAAAAGTTATCCAGCTGAGATTCGGATTGCAGGATGGTCACCCCAGAACACTGGAAGAAGTGGGCAGGGAATTTGGCGTTACCAGGGAAAGAATCAGGCAGATAGAATCCAAGACTCTAGGAAAGTTGAGACATCCAAACAGGAGTGGGATTTTAAGGGATTTTCTCGAGCATTAATAAAAGTTATAATTTATCCTGTAAGATATTTTAAAGCAGAGTTATTTAATTTTTGTATTGATTTAGACCTTGAAATAAACTTCTTATACATTATAATAGCATATCGTTGCTATCCTTAATCCCCGGTAGCTCAATGGTAGAGCATTCGGCTGTTAACCGAAGGGTTGTAGGTTCGAGTCCTACCCGGGGAGCCAATATGTATGGTTTTTCTCTCTAAAAAGGGTTTGGTAAGTACTTTCTTTAATGTAAATGATTAAACCTTTATTAGAAAAACTTACCTGTAGTATTCGTAAACTGTTTGATATATTAATATTATTCATTTTACTTCGAATAATTAACTGAACTTTTTATATTATTAATTAATATACCTTTGCAGCCAAAAACACTGAGGAGGTTCAATCAATAAATTCAGGAACTGGGAAAGGATGATATTGTAGAGATATACAAATTAGCCAAATAATGATATTAGTTATAAGATAACAAAGTATTAGTATTAATACAGGAAATAATTATAAACATTTAATATTCATATTTATTATTGTATAGAGCAGGATCTCCTCTCTATGCAATAATAATTTATGCAATACAAATTACCTTTTTTATAAAAATATAAGTATTAAATATTTGGAGGTAAATAATGGAAAGAAAAAAAATATTGATCTGGGAGATGCTTGGAATACTATTTACATTTATGGTTGGAGCACTTCTTCACTTTACATTTGAGCTTTCTGGGTTCTGGAAACCGATGGCTTTAATAAGTGGGGTAAATGAAAGTGTATGGGAGCATCTTAAAATAGGTTTCTGGCCAGCTTTTGTGTGGGCCATAATAGAGTTCTTTGTATTCGGAAAGAAAGTCAAGAATTTCTTCTTTGCAAAAGGCATTTCATATCTGGTACTTCCTGTCACGATTATCGCACTTTTTTATGGATATACCATAATATTTAATATCGAGAGTCTGGCTATAGATATAGTAATATTTTTTATTGCCATAGCTGCCGCCCAGATAGTAAGCTACAGGCTTATGCTTATAAGGGAAAGAAAGATATCCATCAATATCATTGGAGTGGTAATAATAATTATAAATATAATCCTTTTCAGTCTTCTCAGTTATTTTCCTCCAAAGTGCCCTATCTTTAAGGGCCCAGTCACTGGAGGATATGGAATCGTGGAGCATCACCACTAGGAGGTATCTTCTTGGTGGGTAAATAAATCTAAATAGTTATTTATTCTTCAGACTTTATCAGAATAACATAATTTCTAATCTAAAAGTTCTCCTAAATAAATAAAGATTAGCATGGTGGGGTAGATAATAATTAAACCTATACAGCTAACTCTGGGATAAAAATTTCCTCATTTAGCAGTAAAATCTTGGTTTTAACATTGTCCACAGTGGCCAGCCACTGTGGACGAATAGGTCCAAGATTAGAAGAAACTCCATTATATAGTAGGTTTTCTGTTGGTTTTAACCCTAAATACTCCTTTTCTAAGGCAGGATAATCTTCTTTGATAGGAACAAGCCATTCATTGGTTTCAATGCTAAGTTTTCCATTATATATTGAGATTCTTTTACCTAAAGCCATCAAAATCTCTTTTTTTATTTTATTATCTCCATTTATAAAAGCTTCTCTCGCATTTGTCACAAAATTAAATGCTCTTTCAGTTAGTTTTAACCATTCATCTACCCTTTGGTCATTTTCATCTAATTTGGTCTTAATATTTGATTTATCTTTCAAAAGGCTAGCCCTTTTTGCATTATATTCTTCTTCACTTACTTGATCTTTTAATTTCATATCTATTAGTTTATCTAATTCATTCTGAACTCTTTCATAGGTCTTGTATAAATTGCTAAGAATCTTTTTTCTGTCGGCAGCCTCTTTTTCATGTGATTCATGAATAACTTCTAATGCCCAGTCCCTAAATTCTGGTAATATTGTATATTTTTTTAACTCTTCTTCAATTTGTGCCTCTAGTATATCCTCTCTTATTGACTTTCTTTGTGAACAATCAATATCTGTCTTTTTTCTTAGGGATATTTGGATTTGGATTTCTACAAGAAAAATGTCCATTAGTGTTAAAAGTAGTATCTTTAACTTTAACTGGATAAATAGCATTAGTAATCTGTTTTATATTGGGAAGACCAACAGAAATTGATAGTCCTGAACCTATTAAAAATGCAATTTCCATAATAAAGAATCTTTAGAATTATAATTAACCTATAATAATTGAAGTGAATAGTTTTTAAATAAAATAAACTCTTTTATCACTTTATTAACCTCTACTGGCTAAACTCATCTGTAAAGCTTATTTTTATCCTCATATTAATGAGACCCCTATCTGTATCTTTTACTTTAGTCATTAGCTATTCTAACTTAAGTAATTTTAGTATACAATGTGTCTAACTGTAAGGGTTCACCCCATTCAGTAAATTAATTAAGTTCTTTATAAGATAATAAGACCCCATTATTTCAATGAGGTCTTATTATTCGAAATCAATAATTAATAAAATCTATTATTTTAACGTTTTTACTCAGCAGCTCCTTTTTCGCAATAATACATTCCTTCTAAATCGTTCTCAGAAGCTACCGGACATTCTCCGCAAAGGCAACCTTTCTTTTCTAATTCACAGGTAGTCTTTCCCCTTGCACA
>Ga0209979_1001644_pt1 | contig 23746 bp, 23 predicted proteins | sample AnhtaG_FD_183114 | JGI IMG/M metagenome (GOLD analysis project Ga0209979, IMG submission 183114) | Deep subsurface microbial communities from Anholt, Denmark to uncover new lineages of life (NeLLi) - Anholt_01485 metaG (SPAdes) (version 2) | ecosystem: Environmental > Aquatic > Marine > Oceanic...
TTAAGCGCTCTGGATCCCGAGACAAAGGAGAGGATGCAGTCTACTCTCAGGGATGTGCATCGCAGGGTAGGGATAACCGTCATTCATGTGACGCACGACTTTGAAGAAGCGATAGCATTGGGGCACCAAGTTGCTGTGCTGAATGATGGTCGTGTAGCCCAGGTAGGAACTCCTGAGGAAATATTGCGCAAACCCGCCTCAGAGTTTGTAGCTCATTTTGCGTTATCCCGGAACATCTTCAATGGCGAAGCTGAAGAGGGTGAGGATGGCCATACCGTTGTCGACATCGGTGGAATAAAGCTTGCGGCGGTAACGGAATTGAGAGGCGAAGTACGCCTGGCTCTTCGTCCCGAGGATATTATAATCTCGAAAGAGCCACTTCATTCCACTGCCAGGAACTGCATTCAAGGCGTGGTCAGTGATATTGTCCACAGAGGCGCGGTGGTTTACGTTACCGTAACCTTGCCTCCAGAATTCATCTGTCTCATCACACGCCAGGCGTTTGAGGAACTTGAGTTGAGAGAGGAAGTAAGTGTATGGGTCACATTTAAGGCTTCAGCACTCCATGTTTTTTAGAAAGAAGTATTCAACTGTCACTCTGACCTTGAGCGAAGCGAAAGAGAGGGGTCTCGGAGATTCTTCGCCTGTGGCTCAGAATGACGTAATAGAAATTGAAGGTTGTTTAGTGGAAAGCGGGATAGCAAGATTAACGACGTCATTGCGAGCGAAGCGAAGCAATCTCATAGCAGGTGTAATATTTCTATTGTTAGTCATACCTCTGATAGCTGGCTGTGCACCTCAGAAAGAAAGACTGACAATCTATCATGCCGGGAGCCTGGCGGTGCCGTTTGGCGAGTTGAAAGCTGAGTTTGAGAGCATTCATCCCAACGTCGAGGTACTCTGTGAGTCAGGGGGGAGCGCCAAGATGATAAATAAGGCAATAGTTGTGGTGCAAGCCGGTGAGGCTCCACCCGATATAATTGCCTCCGCCGATTACAAGCTTATTCCTGATAGGCTTTATGAAGGTGGCTATGCTGATTGGTATATTGCCTTTGCCCGGAATGAGATGGCGCTTTGCTACCGTGATAATGCCCCGGGTTCTGATGAGATACTAAATGGCACCCGCACCTGGTATGATGTGCTCAGAAACGGCCCGGTGAGCTATGGACATGGTAATCCTGACGATGACCCCTGCGGCTACAGGACTTTGATGGTAATCCAATTGACTCAGAAGTATTACTATGATAATGCCACTCAATTTGGGTTAACCCCTGCCCCCGATGCCGATGGTCTGTATGATGCTCTTATTCCAGGAAGCGAACATGATAGAGCTAGAACTGACGGCGTCAATGAAACTAGACGACCTGGTGGCAGCAAAGAGGTTGTGAAGTCGAAAGCGGAGGACCTTATCGCTGCAATTCAGTCGGGTGATCTGGATTATGCCTTTGAGTATCGTTCTGTAGCGGCGCAGCATGAGTTAAACTTCATTGAGCTTGCGGAAGCTATCAATTTATCTAATGTGACTTATGAGGACTTTTATCAAGGGGCTTCGGTGCAGATTATGAAGGAGCCCGGGCCTCCTCTGACCTACAAGACTGAGAGTGGCGAACCAATTGTCTATGGCATAACCATTCTCAAGAATGCTGAAAACAACGACCTTGCCGTAGAATTTGTGGCGTTTCTTCTGTCTGAGCAAGGACAGGATGTGATGGAGTCGAATGGGCAGCCATTTACCGAGCCATTGTTGTGTGACTATCCTGAAAATCTGCCCGTGGTACTAAAAGGGGCATCTTAATCAAAAGGCAAATAGGTGACATGATGTGAAGGTCAGGTCGTTTGAGTTTAATTTAAGAGAATTAGCCGGATCCATGGGTGACTTCGGCACGCTCTTCCCGTTGGCAATCGGCTATATTGTTGTCTGTGGCCTCAATCCTGCGGGTTTCCTTGTCATGATAGGCTTGGCAAACATTGTAACTGGTCTTGTGTATCGACTCCCTATGCCCATCCAGCCTATGAAGGTGCTTGCTGTGGTGGCTATTGCTCAGCGCTGGTCACCATCGATGGTATATGCATCTGGATTCACGATGGGTGTTATCTGGCTGCTTTTCTCTGTGACTGGCGTTATGAATTGGATTGCTAGAGTTACACCAAATTCAGTTGTCCGTGGTATCCAACTCGCACTCGGTGTACTCCTGGCTATCATGGGATTTAAGATGCTTTCGACCTGGTGGATACTTGGTATCGTTTCCGTTTTGATAGTGCTGGTACTACGGCAGAGTCGCTATGCCCCTGCCGCTATCGTGTTAATGATACTCGGAGTGGTGATCCCGCTCATCAATGGACAGCTTCAGCAGGTTGGGCTTCCTGGCTTTAGCCTTCCAACGTTCGCAGTCTTTCGCCCTGAGGAAATGTGGCAGACACTGCTATTAGCGGGTTTCGCTCAAATTCCACTTACGGCTACCAATGCAGTTATTGCTACCTCGTCGTTGATCAAGACATACTGGCCGGACAAGCCTGTAAGCGAAAGACGGCTCTCTTTAAATATGGGAATTATGAACTTGTTCCCTCCTTTCTTTGGTGGAATGCCGCTGTGTCATGGCGCTGGAGGGCTTGCGGGGCAATATTACTTTGGTGCACGAACAGGTGGGGCGAACATCATTGAAGGGGTAATTGAAATCTCGCTGGGATTGTTTCTGGCTTCTTCAATCGCTGGTTTGTTTGCTCTCTTTCCCACAGCCATCATTGGAGCCATGATGTTTATGGTCGGGATAGAACTCACTAAGTTTGCTAAGGATATTCGTTTGAACGAAGACCTAATCCCCATGGGCGTAACCCTCGTCGTTTCATTGGTTACTAATATGGCTTATGGTTTTCTGGCTGGGCTTATAGTCTATTACCTAGCCCAATTTACCCACAAAAAGGGCTATCGTAAACTTCGCATGAAATCTAGCAAGGAGGTGGTTTCCAATGGAAATAGTGTCAAACAAAGCTATCGCCCTAGGTGAAATCTATGAACTCATCAAAAAGGATACCGCTGGCTCAGTGGTTCTTCACTTTGCTGTGGTAAAAGGAAGCCCTGGAGATAAGGCGATAAGTTCAATAGAGTTTCACGCAAACGGGGATGTAAAGGGAGAACTACACACAATCTCTGATGAAATTCTTAAGAGACGGGAAATCGAAGATGTGCTGATAATAAGGCGGCTTGGGCAACTGAATGTTGGAGACATCATTTCTCTAGTTGCGGTTAGTTCTCCTCATAGAGAAGAAGCATTTGGCGCTTGTCGCTACGGAGTCGATAGGCTAAAGGAAATGTTAACAATTACCAAAAAGGAAATCTTTGTATGAGTATTCCATTTTCCTCCGGCGGGCAAGTAAAGTCGATGACTATTGCTAAGACTTGTCCTGAGTAAGGTGAGGGTGAAAATGACCAAGCTTTTTGATTCTTTCCAGCGGGGCATAAATTACCTTAGAGTCTCAGTTACCGACCGCTGCAACCTACGGTGCATTTACTGCATGTCTCCTGAAGGTGTTCCCTGGATGCCGCATAGTGAGATACTATCTTATGAGGAAATTTCAGCTGTCGTTCGGATAGCAGCCGAACTGGGCATTAACAAAGTGAGACTTACCGGTGGTGAGCCACTGATTAGAGCGGAGTTGCCTGAACTTATCCGAATGATCTCTGAAGTAAAGGGAATTGATGACATATCCTTAACCACAAACGGGACGCTTCTCAAGAAATATGCGATGGAGCTTAAGCAAGCAGGACTAAAGCGAGTTAACATAAGTCTAGACACATTTAAAAGCGATAGGTTTCGATACATAACCCGCTGTGGGGGATTAAGCGATGTTCTTGATGGTATCGATGCGGCCATGGATGCTGACCTTCATCTGGTCAAGATAAACATGGTGGTCATGCGAGGCATAAATGATGATGAGGTGCTTGACTTTGCCAGGATGACTTACAAGCAAGGGTGGCATGTCCGATTCATTGAGCGCATGCCTTTTACCGAAATAGCGGAAGTTGTGCCTTCAAATGAATTACAGCAGCGCATGATGTCGGTTGGTTCACTTGAGCCATGTTCATCCGCCATTGGCAATGGACCAGCTAGGTATTACCGTTTACCTGGAGCCAGCGGCACTATAGGCTTTATTAGCCCTATCACTGAGCCTTTTTGCTCAGCTTGTAATCGATTGCGGCTCACTTCGAATGGACGGTTATGTCCTTGCCTTTTATCGGATGAAGGCGTTGACTTAAAACAGCCGCTGCGTAGTGAAGTCTCCTCTCACGAGATAAAGCGGCTAGTTTCAAAGGCAGTTGCCTTGAAGCCAGAACGTCATCACCTATGTGAAGATGTGCCTATTTCTATAAAGCGAAGGATGTCACAGGCTGGAGGATAGAGAAGGATGGGTGAAAATAAAGGAGGTAGCTAATGGCAGAAGTAGAGCGAGTGCGTATGGTGGATGTTACTGAAAAAGGAGAAACAAAGCGTGAGGCAGTAGCGAAAGGGAGAGTAAAAATGAAGCCTGCCACTGTGGGCCTCATCCGCCAGGGCAAGATAGCGAAGGGGGACGTGTTAACTGTAGCGCAGACTGCAGGGATAATGGCAGCGAAGGAGACTTATCGTCTCATACCGCTATGCCATCCCTTGCTCCTTACCAATGTCACCGTAGAGTTTCACATTCCTGAGAAAGGCGATTTTATTGACGTCACTGCCATTGCTAAAGGTGTTGGAAAAACGGGGTTCGAAATGGAAGCACTGGTTGCTGTGTCGGTGACTGCTTTAACTATTTATGATATGTGCAAGCCGGTGGACAAGGCTATGACTATCGAAGGAATCCATCTGGTAAGAAAGAGTGGTGGTAAGAGCGGAGTTTATGTTGCTTAACCTTGATTGATTTTTCAGGGTAATCGGAAGTTTTAGCAAGTTCATCAAAGCAATTTAAAACCTCTGTTCGTTCTCCTCACCAGATTTTTTCTCGTCAAGCGTTCCAGGTGTTTTTCAATCATGACTTTTTCGAAGTGTTCATATATTTCCTTCGGCTCGGGCAATTTTCTGTAGATGAAAGCCTGGGAAACGATTTCTTGAACAGTCCGTTCCTCTCTCAAAAAGTCTATCAGTTTCTTTTCCCTTTCGAATATCTTGTTCAAATAAGCGTCTAATTTTTTCTTTATTGTTTCACGTCCGTACGTGATGGACTTGTGGCTCGAGATGGCAATTTCGAAGTCAAGTCCCTTGATATTTTCAATGGACTTGATGAACTGGTCAACATCTGAATCTATACAACCATACCACGGTCCGAATGTGGATAGATCGATATCGGCCAGGAAAACCAGGCGCTCACTCGGAACAGAAAAACAACAATGACCTGCTGAGTGCCCTGGTGTATGGATCACATTTAGCTTGATAGACCCAAGGTCAAAAACATGCCCATTTTCGAATTCCAGGTCAACCCTCGAGTCCTTCAACCCGAAGAAGTCTCTTAAGTATGAATCGAGGGATTTTTCCAATTCTGTTCCAGGAGGTAAGCCAGAAAGCTCCTTTAATTTTCCCACTGACCTTACTGGTGGGGCATCTAATTTGTGACAGCATATTTTGGCGTCCCTAAAAAAATAATTGCAGGCAATGTGGTCCTCGTGACCATGCGAAATCAAAACCAGGTCTATCTTCTTTTCTTTCGCTAGCTCTGCAGCTAACTTAGACCCTATGCCTGTGTCAATCAAGACCTTGATCTCGTCATCGATAAACAGCGAGTTAGAGAAAGGATACCGTCCATCGTTTTCACCCAGGATGAAAAAAAGTTTGTTTGCGATTTCGACATAGTTCAAAATACAGCCCTCGTCTATTGTTAATATTTGGCTCAAAAAGCCTTCTTAAGTCAAACCGAGAATGCAAACAGCAAAGTTCGAAAAGCTCCTTTAATTATGGCTTATGTGCTGTATGGACCTCCACCTACATCATCTTGTATTTCGGTCCATCTCCGCCTTCAGGGATTCTCCATTGTATGTTCTGGTGGGGGCATTTTACCTGACAGGTCTGGCAGTGACTGCAGTTTGATGGGCTCAGGAGTATTTTCCCTTCGGCAAACCGGTATACTTGACAGGGACAAAAGAATTCACAGGGATGGCATTGATATTCCTCTCCGCAAGTCGTGCATAGTTGAGGGTTCAGCAAGGTGATATGTGACGGTGCGTCTTCTCTGTGGTGAGTGCCTGCAAGGCTAACAGCGGTAAGCTTATCAATTCCGCCTGCATATCGTCTGTTTAGCTTTGCTTTAGTCATATGTTTATAGTCGGGTTCAGTGGTCAACCTCCCCGGGATGAATTTATGTAACAGTGAAGATGGCATGCCCAGGTAAATTCCAGCTCTACCAGCTTTGGAGAAAATCTGCCGGTAATTCCTTGCTTCACGTAGCTCCTTGCCTACGAAGCTACCCTCCAGTAAGTTCTTATATTTGCCCAGGGTGTGCGCTGAAAAATCTTGTTTTTCGATAGCTTCAAAAACGACATTAGCTGCCAGTATCCCTGACTTGATGGCGTAATGGAGCCCTTTAAGCTTCTTAGTGCTCAATAAGTTAGCTGCATCTCCTATTATGAGTGCGCCATTTGCAACAGGCTCGGGCATTGAGTAGTAACCACCTTCGGGGAGCGTCTTTGCCCCGTAAGCAATCACTTCCCCACCGTAGAGCAGCCTTTTAACGAACCAATGAGATTTCAACAATTGAAGTTCCCGTTGCGGGTCAAGGTCACAATGTCTCCAGTCCAGTGAGATGTAAATAGCCAGCGCCGCCAGGTCTTTTCCCATACTGTATATCGTGGCTCCACCGAAAGTGCTTGCCTTATTGGGGAACCCTAACATATACGTAGCATAGTTACTTTCCAGGTTATTATATTTGGGCAACTTGATAATTTCTTTAACTCCAATGGAGTAAATGGGTGGGTTTGTGTTGTCAGCGAGGTTTAGCTTTTGAATCAATTGCCCTGATAACACGCCTAGGGAGCCGTCTCCAAAGACGGTCACCTTAGTTTTCAAAGTCTCACCGGGCGTGTAATTCGATTGAGGCTTCCCATCCTTATCTAGGCCTTTATCGCCCAGCTTTATTCCGGTAAGAGTTCTGTCTTTCACAATAACTTCCTCACCCACAAAACTGGTGTAAATTTCCACGCCGAGGGACCTGGCATGACCAGCCAGCCAGTTGACAAGCTCGCTCACTGAAACAGCGTAATTACCACAATGGCGCATGTAGGGGGGAACGAAGAGCTCGGGAATCTTTATGGGAAGCTTTGGTAATAGGAAGAAGACCTCGTCTTTCTTTACCTCGTTTGCCAGCATTTTCTTAATGAACTGGCTTTCATCCTTTCTCCAGTCGAGGATTAGCTCATCCAGGACTTCGGCTTCAAAAAGAGCGCCAGATAAATTGTGCTGTCCTAGCTTATCTGCTTTTTCGATAACTACAACGGATTCATTCCTTCCATTCTTATTGAGTAACTGCTTTAACCTTATAGCTCCAGCCAAGCTTGCCGGTCCTGCCCCCACGAACAACACATCGGTGGTATTTAACGAGGAATCGTTTGTCGCTTCCATTTTTGGCTACACTTATACGCCTTTTAATGCTTGGATAAGGTCAGGGATTATAGTTTCCAGGTCTCCTACTATGCCGAAATCGGCGGCTTTGAAAATGCGGGCGTTTGATTCCTTATTTATTGCCAGTATAACCTTGGAGTTTTGCATTCCGGTGATGTGCTGCACGGCTCCTGAAATTCCCACAGCCACATAGAGGTTAGGGGTAACTGTTTGCCCGGTTTGTCCAACTTGGTGACTGCGGTCTATAAATCCTGCTTCTACCGCTAATCTTGAGGCACCTACCATCGCTTGTTGATTTAGAAATCCGCCAAAGTTTTCGGCTAATGGGGGGACATATCTCTCAAAACTCTCCTTGCTCTTTAATCCTGCACCACCGCTGACGATTATGTCGGCGTCCTTAAGGTCAACTGTGGATTCGTAGAGCTCGGAGGAAATTATTCTTACCCCAAAATCCGATTTGGTTAAATGAGGAGCAAACTCGATAAGCTCACCGCTCTTACTTTTATCGGGCTCCAGAGCTTTCATAACTCCTGGTCTGACGGTAGCCATTTGCAATGGTGAATTCTTGGTAATTATGCTTGCCATTATATTTCCACCTAAAGCTGGTCTTGTTTGCATCATGACTGCAGTAAGCTCTTGGGTTCCTCTTTTGTGGTCTATTATATCCAGTTCAGTGCAATCAGCGGTTAGTCCAGATTTCGAGCTGTAAGCCACTCTAGGAGCAAGTTCCCTCCCCAAAGGCGTGGCACTGAATAACATTATCTGTGGCTTGTAATTGGCGATTAGCTCCGAAATCGCTTTCTTATACGGGATGGGGAGGAAATGGTCCACCAGTCTATGTTCCACCACATAGACTTTGTCAGCGCCATGAGCTATCAGTTCTGATGCCAGGTGCTTTACATTCTCGCCCACCAAAATTGCCGCTGTCTTCTCGTGCAGGGAACCTGCTAGCTCGGTTGCCTTTCCCAGTATTTCAAATGAGGCAGGATTTATTTCCCCACCTTCTTGTTCGGCATATACCCAGACTTCTCCCTGGTAATTACCTTTCTTGCTTGAGGGGAGTTGATATTTTGGCTGGGTGGTTTCTTCACTGGAAGCTGGTTCAGCGTGATATGCTTCTTTCACCATCTTTACCAGCTTTTCTAGATTCTCTTCAAAAATGCAACTCCTCTTGCTGACTTCCTTGGGAGAAAAGACCCTTACCACATCAGTTCTGGAGCCTCCGAGTCCGATAAGAGAGCTGTCAGCGTCTATATCTTCGACATTCCACCGATAAAGTTCCTGAGAATATGCCCACCTTGTTCTGCTGAAAGAAGGGTAGAAGGGCTTTGTCCATTCAGTAACGGTTATCATGCAAGGAAAACTTTGAGGAGTCATTGTTTCAGCTCCTCTTCTCGTTATCCTTTCCACCCTCAAGTCACCATTTTCGATGCTGAATCCCGTTGCATATGCGATATGTGGTATGTTCAGTTCTTCAGCGACTTGTGGAGGAACCTGAGCGGTATCGCCATCTATTGACTGCATGCCTGTGATAATCAGGTATTGGTTATCTCCTTGGAATATATCTTTGGCAATTCTTCTTATCGCTTGAGCCAGTGGATATGAGGTAGCTGGTGTATCTGCACCTCCCAGCTTTCTGTCGGTCAACAGGACGCCTTTGTCAGCACCTACGGAAAGGGTATAGGTGAGAACCTCTTCGGCAAAGGGAGGTCCCATTGTTAAGCTCACTACCTCGCCGCCAAGCTGTTTCCTCAGGCTTAAGGCAAATGTCAATGCTTGCTTGTCAAGCTCATTGCATACGTTGTCTAACAGGGCTCTCTTCAATGTGCCTTTCTCTATATCCCAGGCATCGTTGGGAATATTCTTGATGTCAGGTACCTGTTTGACTAAAACTAGGTAATTCATCGAGATTCAAACTGAAATGTTACCAATAACAGCTTACCGTTTGCAACTTTACATAATTGCTCTCTCTGTCAAAGGGGGCAAAGGGTAAAAGAAGTATTTTTTAAAAAGAAGAGCGTGAGAGAATATAGACAGGTAAGTCTCGATAATGCTATTATACGATTTTGCACTAAGGGATAGGTATGAAATTAACCCGGAGGGACTTCCTGAAGGTTTGCGGAGGAACCGCTGCTGGAACTGCCCTTTTGGGGATGTTAGGTCCCGAATCCTTTCTTGAAGCGGCTCCTATAGACATCCCGCTCAGAAAAAAAATTGGCGAAAAAACCAGCATCTGTTGTTTTTGTGGTGTGGGCTGTGGGGTGATCGTAGCCACTGATGAGAACGGAAAAGGGACAAATATTGAAGGAGACCCTGACCATCCTATTAATCAGGGGGCCTTATGCAGCAAGGGCGCAGCTCTTATTCAGGTAACCAATAATGAGCGCCGTGTGGACAAAGTGTTGTATCGTGCGCCATATTCCTCTGGTTGGGAAGAGGTGTCCTGGGATTGGGCTATTGACAAAATCGCCAGGAATATCAAAAAAACACGAGATGAGAACTGGACTTATAAAGATGAGAAAGGACGCGTCGTCAATCATACCGAAGCTATCGGATGGGATGGCAGCGCCATAGTCAACAACGAGGAGGCATACCTGTTTACCAAGTTCGCGCGTAGCTTGGGAATAACTTACCTTGAGCACTGCGCCAGGTTGTGTCATTCTTCCACTGTGGCTGCCCTGGGAGCATCGTTCGGACGGGGGGCGATGACCAATCACTGGATAGACATTAAGAACAGTAATTGCATGATGATAATCGGTAGCAATGCTGCTGAGAACCATCCTCTTGCCTTCAAATGGGTAATCAAAGCTATGGAAAAAGGTGCCAAGCTTATCAGTGTTGACCCTCGTTTCACCAGGACTTCCTCCAGGGCGGATATCTACGCCAAGATGAGGTCGGGTACCGATGTGGCATTCATTGGCGGAATGATTAAATATGTAATTGAGGATATAGAGAAACATCCTCAGAATTACAATATGACCTATATTGAAGAATATACCAATGCTACCCTGCTCATAGACCCTAATTTTAAGGGACCAGCGGACCTGGATGGGCTCTTCTCTGGCTATGATGCTGGTAAGAGGGCTTACGACAGATCGAGTTGGGTATACCAACTGGATGATAAAGGTATTCCTAGGAGAGACCTCTCACTTAAAGACCCGAACTGTGTTTTCCAGCTCTTGAAGAAACAGTTCGCTAGATATGATGTTGATACTGTGTGCAGCATTACCGGGACGTCCAAAGATGTTTACCTCAAGGTGTGTGAGACTTATGCTGCTACTGGCAAGCCTGATAAATCCGCTACGATCATCTATGCTATGGGCACTACCCAGCATACCAACGCCGCCCAGATGATTCGTTCCTATTCAATATTGCAGTTACTGCTGGGCAATATCGGTATGGCTGGTGGTGGAATTAACGCTGCCCGGGGACAGTCTAACGTCCAGGGCTCGACAGACCATGCCATCTTGTACCACATTCTTCCCGGCTATCTTAAGACTCCTCAGTTTGAAGATGTGGACTTGAAAGCTTATCTCGAGCACTATACTCCTACAACCAGTGACCCCTTGAGTGCTAACTGGTGGCAGAATTATGACAAATATATCATCAGCCTGCTCAAAGCATGGTATGGTGATGCCGCTGCTGCTTCGAATGACTTTGCCTATGAATACCTGCCCAAGTTTCATGGCGACCATTCACATATTGCCCTGGCAGAAGCGATAGAAAATGGTGTGGTAAAGGGGCTTATGTCCCCGGGGCACAATACTGCTGTTTCCGGCCCCAATGTCAGTTTAGAGCGCTCTGGCCTGGATAAACTTGACTGGCTGGTGGTCTGCGATTTATGGGAGACGGAAACGGCTGCTCACTGGAAGAGACCCGGGGTTGACCCATCCCAGATAGGCACTGAGGTTTTCCTTCTGCCCGCCAAAGCCTCGATGGAGAAGGAAGGCAGCATTACTAACAGCGGGCGCTGGTCTCAGTGGCGATATGAGTGCTGTGATGGTCCAGGTATGGCAAGGAGCGACCTGTGGATTGTGACCGAGCTTATCAAAAAACTGAAGGAACTTTATGACATGGAAGGTGGTGAGTATCCGGCTCCTATTTTGAATTTAACATGCGATTATGGAGACCCACCAGATGTGCACAAAGTGGCTAAAGAGATTAACGGCTATGACCTTGAAACAGGTGAGCTTCTTCCCAGCTTCACAAAGCTTAGAAATGATGGCACGACTTCATCAGGTAACTGGCTTTACTGTGCCAGTTATACCGAAGATGGGAACATGGCGGCACGGCGAGATCCAACACAGACATCTGCTCAGGCTAATATTGGGCTTTACCCCAACTGGGCATGGTGCTGGCCGGTGAATCGCCGTATTATCTATAATCGAGCCTCAGTCGACTTAGATGGTAATCCGTTCAATCCTGACAAGTCTGTCATCAACTGGCATCCGTTGCGTGGGGAATGGGAAGGTGATGTTCCTGACGGCGGTTGGCCTCCTATGTCCCAGGAAGGGACCAGGCTTCCCTTCATTATGACTTCTGAGGGACGGGGGCATCTCTTTGCCCCTGGTGGGGCTCTTAAGGATGGACCTATGCCTGAGCACTATGAACCCTGGGAGAGCCCGGTGAACAACCTTCTATCTGGCACCCAGAATGACCCTGCAGTTACCATCTGGGAATCTCTGGTCAAAGGCGATGTTAGTGAATATCCCATCGTGGCTACTACTTACAGGCTGAGTGAGCACTGGAACGCGGGACAGATGACCCGGAATCTACCCTGGCTGGTGGAGCTCATGCCCGAGATGTTTGTCGAGTTGAGCGAGGAACTGGCAGCGGAGAAGGGTATCCAAAATGGCAAAAAGGTCATTGTGGAGTCGGCACGAGGCAAAATAGAAGCAGTGGCTGTTGTCACCAGGCGTTTCACTCCCTTCTTAATCAACGGGAAAAGGGTTCACCAGATTGGCATGCCGTGGCACTTGGGCTATATGGGACTGGCTAAAGGTGACAGTGCCAATATGCTTACCCCCAATATAGGTGATGCCAATACTACCATACCGGAATACAAAGCATTCCTGTGCGATATAAGGGCTAAATGAGGTAAGAAGCAATGGCTAAAGCGATGCTTAATGATGTCACTAAGTGCATTGGCTGTCGTGCTTGTCAGGTAGCTTGCAAGGAATGGCATGACCTTCCTGCTGAGCAAACTACCAATCGGGGGACATATGAGAATCCCCCCGACCTTTCTGCTGATACCTGGACGAAGATCATATTTAAGGAATATGGTAACGATGGCACATTAAGGTGGCTTTTCAAGAAGCATCAATGTATGCATTGCACCGACGCAGCGTGCGTTGATGTTTGTCCTACCGGTGCGCTTCAACGTCATCCAACCCTGGGCTTTGTGACCTATGTTAGACATAAGTGCAGTGGCTGTGGTTATTGTGTCGAATTCTGCCCCTTTGATATTCCCAGGATGGACAGGGAATCTAATAAGCTACTTGGCACGGGGCTGATGGGAGGAAAGTGCGACTTTTGCTTCGACCGGGTCAGCAATGGACTGGAACCTGCCTGTGCTAAAGCTTGTCCTACCGGAGCGATAAAATTTGGTGAGTGGGAGGACTTGGTAAGAGAGGGAGAACAAAGAGTCCAGGTTCTAAAGGAGACCCACCCTGATGCCAACCTCTATGGTGAGTATGAGCTGGGAGGTTTGCATATGCTGTATGTGCTCGATGAGCGCCCTGAAGTTTATGACCTTCCTGTAGACCCCCAGATGCCTGCTGCTGCCACTGCATTGAATGTTGGTAAATGGACGGGAGTTGGGCTTGGTTTGTTGGCTGGCGCTGGGATGTTTGGGGCAGCAATGCTTGCCAGAGCAAGAATGATTGAGAAGAAGAAGGAAGAGGAAAGTGCGGAAAGCTGAGAAAGAGAAAGGTTTTTGGGCCTCTATCTTCGAGCCCATAGGGGATATTATCGCAACCTTTATTCACGATGCTTTGTTTGATGACCCCGGGAGGCCAGGGGTTAGGCGATTTAGCTTGCAAGCAAGGGCACTTCACTGGACCGTGGCAGGGTTGGTTATATTGATGGGACTAACCGGCTTGATATTGTTTGTGCCTGGTTGGGGTGCAATCGCCTTGACAGGCTGGACTCGCATCATCCACCGAATTTGTGCTTATGCCTTTGGAACTGTCTTGGTGCTCTACTTTATAATATATCCCAAGGTCAGCTTGGCGCTTATAAAGGAAGCCTTTACCTGGAAGAGGGAAGATATTGGCTGGGTCAAGGCGGCAACTGATTACTACACCGGCGGCGATGAGAGCAAGATGCCACCTCAGGGACATATAAACCCGGGACAGAATTTATGGCAGCTTATCACCATTGTCTGTGGTGTAATCTTCTTTGTAACTGGGGCTATCCTGTGTTTTGCTAAGGGTGCTGTGTCTCCAGGCGTTTTCCAGTGGTCTCTCTTTACCCATGCTCTCGCCTTCATCGTTGGTGGCTGTATGTTCATAGTGCATGCTCTCTTAGGTACGGTGCATCCTAGAATGAGTGAATCCCTTCGTTCCATGATAACTGGCAAGGTATCCGAGGAGTATGCTAAGAGTCACTACGGCAAGTGGTATGAGGAAATTTCCAACCAGCAGTAGAGAGTGAGCACACAGGCCGATAGCGGGACCGTAGAGCAATTGGGGAAATGGAAGCAGACCCGCTATATAGACCTTCACCGAAAATTGCTCGGACTCAAGGTAAAAGATTCCTATCTGCCAGTATTGGATGAGCATATTCGCCAGGTAGCTGAACGCTTTGCACAATCTAATTTCGTTCTCCAATTTGAGGACGTGTTTCCTGACCAGGCGTTATTCTGCGAACTGTTCTCAGAAGCAAACGATATAGTTAGCGAACAATTTCCCGATTCCCGGGTGGAGAATCCACAGCCATCTGTGATAAGAAAGGCAGCTGATGCCTGGTATCAATATTCCTCGATGAACGATATCGCTCAGAAAATAGGCATTAGCTGGGAAGCGCTTTCACTCTGTCTCAAAAGTGCTTTCCATCCGATACTGGTCAGGTATTCTGAGAAATTATCGCCTTTAGTAAAGCAGGATTCCTGGCGCCAAAGGGTATGTCCTGTCTGTGGAGGTAAGCCGGATTTCTCCTTCCTTGATAGAGAAACAGGTGCTAGATGGCTGATATGCTCCCGATGTGATACCGAATGGCTTTTTCTTCGGCTTGAGTGTCCTTTCTGCGGCAATCAAGACCAGGATTCTATAGCTTATCTCACTGACGGGAAGGAATTATACCGCCTTTATACTTGCCAGCGATGTCGAACTTACGTCAAGTCTATTGACCTGCGTCGTACTGAAGGCGAGGTGCTATTCCCCTTAGAGCGTATTCTCACCCTTGATTTGGATAGACAGGCACACGAAGCTGGATATCAACCTGGATGGTAATTACAGAATCTTTCCTATCTTTTGGTCGTTACTAAGGAGCGAGTCTGCGGGGTTGACAGGATTTTTGGGATAGCATAAGGTAGGTAAGCAGTTACCTATTACCTTAACTAAATGGGATGTTGGGAGTATTGTAATGGGCTTTGAAAGCCAGGAAGTTGAGAGGAAAGTAGTTTCCATCTTGAATGTCTTGGGTAAGCAGCGGGAGCCACTGGGTGCCAGAGTTATTGCGCGTCGTTTGAAAGATTATGGTGTTGAGCTTAGTGAAAGGGCAGTGAGATATCACCTTAAATTAATGGATGAAAGGGGATTAACCAAGTCTGTAGGGAAAGATGGTCGGTTGCTCACCGAGCAAGGAATCGAGGAGACAAGGAATGCTCTAGCTCGAGACAAGATGGGTTTTGCACTGTCAAGGATTGAAGCGCTTGCCTTTCGGACCAGCTTTGATTGGGAAAAATGGTCCGGCCTGGTTCCAGTCAATATCTCGCTTTTTTCAATTGAAAACTTTAAAAAGGCGCGCAGAGCAATGAGGGAAGCGTTTGAGGCTGAGCTTTGTGTGAGTGAGTTAGTAGCAGTGGCGTATGAAGGGGGAAAGCTAGGCGAAGTAATGGTCCCTCAAGGGAAGATAGGATTTGCCACAGTCTGCAGTATTATCATCAATGGCGCTCTTCTTAAGGCGGGTATCCCGCTGGAATCTCGTTTCGGTGGTATCCTCCAGATTCGAGACCATAAGCCCACCCGTTTTGTGGATTTCATACATTATGCTGGCTCGACATTAGACCCTTCAGAGGTATTCATTAAAGCCAGGATGACATCTGTGCGTGAAATAGTAAGTAGTGGAGGCGGGAAAATTGTGGCAAATTATCGCGAGATACCAGCCTTCTGCCGCCCAATGACGGATAACATAGTAACAAAGCTGAAGGAAGCCGGGTTGGGAGGGCTGATAGTGATTGGTGAGCCAAGTCAGCCAGTGTGTGAAATACCCATAGCATTAAATAGGGTGGGGATGGTTCTCATGGGAGGTTTAAATCCTGTCGCTGCTGCTGAGGAACAAGGTATAGAAGCTGAAAATATGTCTATGAGCACCGTCATGGAGTATCGAGATTTAGTTAACTTTAAGGAGGCTTGGAGTGAATGAGGTAAAAATTATACCTTGTCTCGATGTAAAGGATGGTAGAGTGGTCAAGGGGATAAACTTTGTGAATCTGAGGGATGCACGGGACCCTGTAGAGGCGGCAGAGGCTTATTGCCGAGAGGGCGCCGATGAGCTGGTTTTCCTGGATATTTTTGCCACTGTGGAGAATAGAGGGACAAGGCTGGAATGGGTCAGGAAAGTGGCGGAGAGGGTTACCATTCCCTTTGCCGTTGGAGGGGGGATTAGAAATATCGAGGATATGAAAGCCTTGTTCGACATTGGTGTGGATAAAGTCTCCATCAACACCGCTGCGGTGAAAAGTCCTGGGCTTATATCGGAAGCATCAAGGAAATTTGGGAAGGAAAAGCTTGTGGTGGCTATCGATGGGCGCAAGAATCCACCTGGAAGTGGTCTGCCACGATTGGAGGTGGTGGTTAAAAGTGGAAGCGAAGCCACTGGGATGGAGATTGTCGATTGGGCAAAGAAGGTGGAGGAGTTAGGGGCTGGCGAAATTCTACTTACCAGCAAGGATGCTGATGGAACCAAAGGGGGCTATGACCTGGAGATGACTAAAGCAGTGGCTGAAGCTGTCAGCATACCGGTTACTGCATCAGGGGGTGCGGGAAAACTGGAGCATTTTTATGAAGCTGTAACCATTGGCAAAGCCTCTGCAGTTTTAGCTGCGTCAATCTTCCATTTCGGGGAAATATCTATAGCTGAGGCAAAAAGATACCTTAAGGAAAAGGGGATAGCAGTAATAATATAAGGTGTTTAATTGTCACCCTGAGTGGTAGCGAAGGGTCTAGATTCTTCACTTCGCTCAGAATGACGAAAAGCGAGAAGATATTTTAAAGAAAAGAAGGATACCTGCTAAAATATGAGGGCTAAGTAAGGGGAGAACACATCAATGGATAATAAAGTATTAAGTTCGTTTGAAATCACGCAAGCCCAGCTAGATACAGCAGCCGAAATACTGCACCTGGAGCCGGCCATTCATGCCATTCTTAGAATACCCATGAGGGAGTTGCACGTATCTATCCCGGTAAGAATGGATAATGGAGAGGTTAAGGTTTTTGAAGGGTTTAGGGTCCAGTACAATAACGCACGCGGCCCATTTAAAGGGGGTATCCGATTTCACCCTGAAGAAACAATTGATACCGTTAGAGCACTAGCTGCCTGGATGACATGGAAATGCGCTGTTGTAGATATTCCCTTTGGGGGGGGTAAGGGAGGCGTTATTTGCAATCCTAAGGAGATGTCAAACTGTGAAGTGGAAAGGTTAAGCCGTGGCTATATAGATGCAATATGGGAATTTATTGGCCCTGACAGAGATATACCGGCGCCTGATGTATATACCAATCCTCAGGTAATGGCATGGATGATGGACGAGTACTCCAAATTGAAGGGTTGTAGTAGCCTGGCAGTGATCACGGGAAAGCCCCTATGCTTGGGCGGTTCTGCAGGTCGTGGTGATGCCACCGCTCGCGGTGGTTTATATACCATCGTAGAGGCAGCCAAGCATTTGAATATTGATTTGTCCGCAGCAACAGTGGCTGTTGAAGGCTATGGTAACGCTGGCTCAAATATAGCTATTCTGATGAATAGTATCCTGGGCTCTAAAATCGTCGCAGTTAGTGATTCCAAGGGTGGGGTTCACAATGTGCATGGCTTGGACCCAGATAAGGTTCTGCGACATAAAATGGAGACAGGGTCAGTCATAAACTATTCGGAAGCAGAAAATCTTAGTAATGAAGAGTTGCTGGAATCGGCGATTGATATATTATGCCCTGCGGCATTTGAGAATACTATCACCCAGGCAAATGCTTCGAAAATCAGGGCCAAGATGATAGCCGAATTAGCTAATGGCCCAACTACTCCAGAAGCGGATGAAGTATTATACGATAATGGTGTTTTCGTAATACCCGATTTCTTATGTAACGCTGGGGGAGTCACCTGTTCCTATTTTGAGTGGGTTCAGAATATACATAACTACTACTGGGAGGAGGAAGAGGTTCACCAAAGGCTTAACAAAAAGATGGCTAAAGCCTTTCAGGATGTTCTATCTAAATCTTTAGAGCGTAAGGTCAGTATGAGGATAGCTGCCTATCTTGTTGCTGTAGCTCGCGTTGTTGAGGCTATGAAGGCAAAAGGCTGGGTATAAGAAGGTCAAGATTTAGCATCATGCGGCTTGCTGCGGCTCGAAAACCACAGTTTGCAGCTCACTGGGTAGGGAAGCCTTTGTGACGGAAAGTTTTGCTTTGGGCTCTATCTCGTGAATGCCCGTCTTGCTCAGGAACTTGTCTACTGGCTCCAGATTTCTAGTTAACACATCTGTCTTGTAGTGCATGGGGATAACAATGTGGGGAGTCAATTGTTTTACTATCTCGGCAGCTTCGTCTACCGATATCGTGGATACCTCGCCAACAGGCAAAAACAAGATGTCGCAGTTTCCTAATTCCCCTGCCAATGATGATGTTAATGCATGCCCCAGGTCTCCAAGGTGACATAAACTTAAACCTTCCATCTCTATGAGGTAGATGGTATTTTTACCTCTGGTCTCGCCCTTTTCTTTATCGTGGTAGCTGGCAAGCCCGGTGATAAATATATTTCCTATTTCATACTCCCCGGGACTCTTAATCTGTTTAGGGCTGTTGGCGATGCCTTCAATATAGCTGTGACCGGGATGAAAATGGCTCACCGTTACTATATCTGCTTCACGTTGGCCCAATGAATAGCCTAATTCAGGGCAATACGGGTCAGTGAGAACGGTCTTTTCCTTTCCTTTAAGAAGAAAGCAAGAATGCCCCAGCCACCTGATTTCCACGTTGGTCATTTTAACATCTTCACTTATGCAAAGCGAGTTGACATATGTTCATAATTGCTAGTGAAAAGGATGGTAATTTTTAGTGGCTAGACCTGCTAAGCTACGATATGTTGCTCGATTACCAAATGCGAATTCTTTTAGACCGATGGGGATTGCTGAAAATTTATTAAGGAAGATGCCATTAGAAGATGCCGCTAAGAGACGGAACGGGACCACTGAGATTGGATCCGATGACTGGGTATGCGGCTGTTGCCGATGAGGACCTATGTCCAAAGAGCAGGAAATAGCCATGCCTCATAGAGGCAATCCCTATACTGTGGGCATGCCATATGGTGGCTCTGGTGGAGTGCTTATGGCAGGCTATCCTCACGCTCCACGGATGACTCGTGAACAGGGACTTGATTCTTTGAAGAGTCAAGAAGAGGCAATAGGGAGAGAATTAGAGCAAATTGAAGCTAGCAGAATAAGTGAGCTAGAGGCAGTCATTGCGAGGCTTGTCCCGAGCAAAGCGAGGGAACTCGGCGAAGCAATCTAAATAGCAGGGACCTTGAATGAAAGAGCTTGTGGCGTTGAGTGGTAAGGGAGGAACAAGGAGGACAAGGATAGTGGCTTCTTTTGCTGCTTTAGTTCAGAATGTGGTATTGGCTGTGCTGTTATTTCGTCACTATCCGGGGCGAATTTAGCCTTGTTGATAACTGAACCGACGTTATCGGGAATGCATGATTTAGGCCGCGTCCTTGAACTTTGTCGCCATTTTGGTATTCCTGCCCTGGCATGCATAAACAAATATGATATAAATGAGAAAAACTCACGCCAGATTGAGAGCTATTGTGCTAACCAGAAAGTAGAAGTTGTATCTCTGATACCGTTCGATAATGTGGTTACTGAGGCTCTGGTTAATGGGTTGCCTGTGGTGGAGTTCTCCGATGGGAGGGTCAAGCAGGAGATATATAATTTATGGCGGAAGGTATCTGAGAGACTAACGACATGAGCATCAGAGGAAATATAAGTGAGATATTAAGTGACTTACCTGAGGGGGTGGAGGTAATAGCTGCGGCGAAAGCGAGGACTCCTGAGGAGGTGCTTGAGGCGGTTCAATCAGGAGTAAAAATCGTCGGGGAGAATTATGTGCAGGAGGCAGAGAAGGCTTATGAAATGGTGGGGAATAAAGTAAAATGGCATTTCATCGGGCATCTTCAGAAAAACAAGGTGAAAAAGGCAGTTAACATATTTGACATGATAGAAACCGTTGATTCCGTTGAAATAGCAAAGGAGATAGATAAGCGCTGTGAGCAAATTGGTAAGGTAATGTCTGTGTTAGTTGAGATAAACAGCGGTGAAGAAGAACAGAAGTCAGGTGTGTCTCCCAAAGATGCCGAGCCGTTAATCAGTGAGATTTCAAGCTTCAAGAATATAAAGGTGGTGGGGTTGATGACCATGGGGCCTCGTTTTGGCAATCCTGAGGATTCAAGACCCTACTTCATCAAAACGAGGGAGATCTTTGATAAAGTTAAAAGGCTTTGCTTGCCCAATGTGGAGATGAAATATCTTTCTATGGGGATGACGAATTCCTATAAAATTGCCGTAGAGGAGGGTGCCAACATAGTGAGGATAGGGACCAAGCTTTTCGGGAAACGAAATTATGTAAAGGATAGGTGAGCACTATGGTGACTGAAGAACAGGTAAAACAAGCTCTGGAAAGCGTATTTGTTCCCGGGGTGGTGCGCAGTCTTCCCAGGATGAATCTAGTTCGGAGGATTGCTATTTCCGACCAGAGTGTGAGCATCACCCTGGCTTCAACAGCTTTAGGTTCTGATGCTCAGCAGTTTGTCAGGGAAAAGGTCATCGAAGTTATTAAGAAGCTTCCTGCGGTGAGCGAGGTGTCTATTGACTTTGTAGAAGCTAAGCCTAAGGAGGTCAATGATATTCATTACGTGGTCGCTGTGATGAGTGGCAAGGGTGGGGTGGGCAAATCGTTGGTGGCAGCGCTTCTCGGTGTTGAACTTATCCGAGAGGGCAAAGAAGTAGGCATACTTGATGCTGATATCACCGGTCCCAGCGTTCCCAAAATGTTTGGTTTGGGTGGTGTTCGGCCTTCTGGCAGCGAAACTGGAATCTTGCCCGTTTTATCTCGTTCGGGAATTGAGATCATGTCCATCAATTTCATGCTGCCTCAAGAGGATGATGCTGTCATCTGGCGGGGTCCATTGATATCCAGAGCTATTACGCAATTCTGGGAGGAGGTATTGTGGGGTAAGCTTGATTATCTTATCGTTGACTTGCCTCCGGGCACTGCCGATGCTCCGTTGACGGTAATGCAGACCTTACCAATATCTGGTGTGGTCATGGTATTCAGCCCACAGGAATTAGCGGCAATGGTGGTAAGAAAAGCGATTAAGATGACCCAAAAGATGAATGTCCCTATTTTGGGTGTGGTGGAGAACATGAGCTATCTTGTTTTGCCCGACAGCGGCAAGAAAATAGAAATTTTTGGTAAGAGCAAGGGGCAAGAAATGGCGAAGGCGTCGGGAAGACCTCTTCTGGCCCAAATTCCAATTGACCCCCGGTTGGCGCAACTCTGCGATGAAGGCAATATCGAGGGTTATAGTTCAGATATTCTGAAGACTCTTGTTGATAATTTTCTTCAGGCGCTGTCATTAAAAGCAAAGTCGGGTAAAAACAGTCAGTGAACTTTCTTGAGCAAGCGAAAGCCTGCACTGAGTGCGGGTTTTGCCTGGAAGCCTGCCCTGTTTATCAAGTTACCGATGAAGCGCTATTTTCGCCAATTGAGCGTCTAAAAATAGCAATTGAATTGTTTGGGGAAAAAGAAATCAGTGAGCAAAGGATAGAAAGCATTAATAATTGCCTCACCTGTATGCGCTGTGAAAGTGCCTGTCCGGAGGAGATCGAGCTTATTGAAATCGTATTCCAGGCTAGAAATGAGTTATCTAAAAGGGGTCTGGGCCCTCCAGAGAGGCAGAAAAAGGTAATCGAGGGAATTTTAACCGCCGGTAATGGAGTGAATGGTGATCCTGAAAAGAGGTTAGAATGGTTGCCTGAGGAATTTCCCCGAAAGCAATCTGACACTCTTTTTTATATTGGCTGTCTTGGTTCCTATCAACTGAAAGATGCTGCCGCTTCTTCTTATTTAGTTTTGAAAAGGCTGGGATTCGATTTCATGTTGCTGGAGGATGAAGGCTGCTGTGGAAGTATTTTATATGAGAATGGGAGAATTGATCTCGCTGAAGAGTTGTTCCAGAAAAATATCGAGAAATTTAACTCACTGGGCATCAAGACAATCGTTGTTCTTTGCCCTGTTTGCTCGAAATGTTTTAAATATTATTACCCCAAAGTCCTTGGCAATACTGGTATTTCCATTCGGCATATAGTAGAGGTGATATATGATTTATTAAAACAAAATCCTGCTCTTCTAAAGAAGGTTCAAAGAACACTAACCTACCACGATCCTTGCCCATTAGCTAGAAAGGCAGGGATAACTGAAGAACCGAGGAGAATTCTCAACTGGTGTGGTGCTGAATTAAAAGAGATGGAGAAAAGTGGGGAGGAGGCTTTTTGTTGCGGTGCTGGAGGTGGAGTAAGAGTAAGAGTTGCTTATCGAGACCTTTCTCTAAGAATAGCCTCCAGGGTGTTGAATATGGCAGAGACAGAATCCATTGTCAGCGCCTGTCCCTTTTGTGTATTCCACTTGAATTATGCTTCTCGGAAGAGAGAATTAACAAAGAACGTGACCTATTTTACCAATATAGTATGGGATTCTCTAAAATAAGGAGGCAGAAATTTTGAAAAAGATGTAGTTGCCCAATTTATTGGGCGATTGTGCCTGATGAATCAGGCAACTACAAAATCCGGGGTGTGAAGCGTTTCCAAAATGCCCGAAATTGGATGGAGAAAGGCAAAATTAAATAGCCTAAAATTAAGATAAGGAGGTTAGGAATGAACGCTGAAACCGAAGAGCCAAAGGTGGTGGGTGTACATGAAGTTGTCGTTGCTGTGGAAGATGCAAGCCAGGTAGCAGCGTTGTATCACGATTTATTTGGTTTGAAGTTTGACCTTGAATGGAGCATGCCTAACGAGAATATGAAGGTTAAAGGCGGCTATGTCTTAGTTATGGAACTTGAGAAAGGGCAGGAGATCTCCGTAGGGAGCTTGGGAAGAAGTTACTTTCCTGCGGGCTTCTATGCTTACTGTGGCTCAGCCTTGGCAGGCTTTAAGGCAAGGCTGAATCGGCATTTAACTGAAAATAAAAAGCCGAAGTGGCATATCGATTATCTTGTCCAGGAGGCGGAAATTCGAGAGATAATCCTTTGCCAGACTGAAAAAAGGTTGGAGTGTCTCTTATCTCAAGCTCTGGGCAGTGAGTTGACTTATATCTCTCATTTTGGCTGTAGTGACTGCCACTGCAAGAGCCACTTATTCTTCTCTACCGATAAGGATAGCTTGGTAGAAACGATTATTGCTTCTATCACCAAGCTTGGACTTAGTCCTCAAAGCTATCCTGCAGGCTCATTGATGCCTGACCATGTATCCAACCAAGCCTGAAAAAGTCGGGGCATCTTTGCCCGACCTCGCAGCTTCCTTACGAAAATTAACCGGCGAACGTTGAAGCCGTTAAGAAACTTTGCTGGCTTGCCTCTCAGCCCAGTCGCCTACCAAGGGCACCTTCCACATCTTACCGCTATACGCTAGAACCATAAGGGCAATCCATAGACCAACAGTCAAGAGCCAAACAAGGATT
>Ga0209979_1001645_pt1 | contig 23728 bp, 31 predicted proteins | sample AnhtaG_FD_183114 | JGI IMG/M metagenome (GOLD analysis project Ga0209979, IMG submission 183114) | Deep subsurface microbial communities from Anholt, Denmark to uncover new lineages of life (NeLLi) - Anholt_01485 metaG (SPAdes) (version 2) | ecosystem: Environmental > Aquatic > Marine > Oceanic...
AACCCAAGGCTGGAGACAATAGGCATTGTGCTCACGCTCTACAATGGCTGGCTGATCCACCATCGCCAGTCACTCGAGGCCCTGCGTCGTGCCAAGTGGCCCTTACTTCCCACGACCATCGGCAGGTCGGTGAGAGTGGCCGAGGCGTCCGTCACCAGCCAAACGGTCGTGACCTACGCCAGTGACAATCCGCGTGCCCAAGAGTACGAGGCGCTGACAGACGAGGTGGAGAGATGGCTCAAAAAGCCCCAGACACAGGCATTGATCCCTCTGCAGTGACTGAGCAAAAGGATTCCAGGACGCAAGCTCAACAGCGTGCAACCGAGGCCGCCGGCGCCAGAGGCGCTTCTCCTGCCAGCGAGCGGCCAAGTGCCGGACTTGGCCTCGTGTGTGCGCCACATCGCTCCCTGGAGACACGAAAACGAAGGCGATCAGCAGATGTTGGCGGCCTCGCCCCAAGTGTACCTGCGCTGCCTCTCTATCTCACCCTCCAGAGCTCGATGTGAACGTCTTCGACTAGCTCCCCCTTTCTCCCCAGCAATGCGGGATCTCTGGTTTGGCGAACCACCTCGCCCGGAGCCTCTGGCCCTCGGCCACACGCTCCAGCACGATGTCTGCTCCACTGTTAGCCATGACCCTGTCATGAAGGTGCATGTACGGAAACACAGACCCTCGTCGTCGGCTCTCTTGTTGAGCATCGCCACCAGTTACTCCGCTCATTCCCAGTTCGTCCCGTACCCTTGGCGCTCCACGATCATGACCTCTCCGCCTTCGGGATGGAACCCCTGGGGAACCGAACCGTGGCCGATGTGAGCACAGAGGACAAAGATACGAGGAGTGGTGGGGACGGGCTGGCTTCTTTGAGCCAACGAGTGTGCCACTAAACATCATACCACAGAACCGCCCTTGTGCGCCAGGGCGCGGGCCTTGTCATCATTGGCAGCCTGCGGTATGGTGGCCCGGGCCGGTGTATGCCCTCTTCAGCGCTTCTCCGGGCCAACGGAACTCGCAGGGCAGACGCCGCCGCCTTTCGTTGTCCCACGCGCGGGGGTAGTCTCCCTATTGGATGTTGGTAGGAAGCGAAACTCGAGTTACCAGTTCCTTGATGGTCCAAATATGGTCAGTGAGACCAGCGGCCATGGCAGGAGATCGCTGTAGCCATCGGTGGATCTCACCATGGACTTTGGCCTCAGACACTCACTGCGGGCCCCAGCCGCAGAATACCCTTGAGTCTCAGCACGCTCGGAGGGTCTCTAGTCAAAGAGGAAAACGGTGCGAATGCTCTTCTCCGCTCCCTGGTACAGGCCATCGAAAACCGCCTGGCCATCCTCCAGACGTGCATGCTCGGTGATCAAAGGGTCAACGATGATTCGGCCCGATGCGACCAGAGCCACACAGTCGGGGAACTCGCCGCTCGAGGCACACGTGCCACGCACGGCGATCTCGCCAAAGACTATGCTCTGCAAACCGAGCTCCACTCGTGGGGTGACGTTGCCGATCAGAGTCAACGACCCACCCTTTCGGGTGATGGCCGACTCCGGGTCGCTGGCCGACCGACGAGCCGAGAGAGTGGTGGCTGTATCGTCGCCCCAGGCGATGACGCTGGATGCATCCGGTGGCGTCGTGTCGGCCATGTACCCGGCATAGTCCACGGTGAAGGTGTAGGACCTGTTGGGTGCGATGGCTATGCCGTCGGTGCCTTGAGCGCCGGAGATGGTCAGGGAGTAGGTGTCACGGCGTACCAGCGTGGTAAAGTCGTAAGTGGCGCGGTAGCGCGTAGCGGAGGGCCATTCTGGATTGTTGCTTATGGCATAGTCGGGACCATGATAGTGACAAGCCAGTGTCACCCTTGGTTCATTGTAGCAGAGGATTTGGGTTGACCACGTGCTCCCATACTGATCCACGTTGGGTAGGTTGGGCGGACTCCACCAAGAGCCCGAGTATGGCTCTCCGGTATAGGCCACCCAGGTTCCATTCCAGAGCAGTACGTCGGTGGAGGTGACACAAACCCAACCCCGCGCATACCTGGATTTCGCCCAGCAGAGACAATGGCGGTCACCACACCAGCAGTAGTGGCCACCTCGCTGTTCGCTAAAGATATCCGAGGCGACTGGCCTGAGTGACGAGACGAAGCTGGTGACACATTGAGGTCGCTCGGCGCTTGTACGCACGTCGGTCTCGCAGCCACAGTCGCGCTGGACTACTTCTGCATTTGGCTCAACCAACAACCCACCTGGCCAACCAGCAGTGACGAATGCCTATGGGCTTTCCTGAGCCCGCACCGCCCCCTCCACCGTGGGCTGGTACAGATCGCCCAACCCGAGTTCATCCAGTCGCTCCGGCGTGGGCCGTCCGTTCGAGTCCCAGCCATGCAGCGCGTAGAACTCGGTCAGGACGGGCTTGAACTGCTCGCGATCCAAACCCTACTGCTCTCCCAACAGCGGGTTTTGCCCAGTTTCGATGCGCTCGAAGTAAGGCAGCACCATCTCGTCCGTTGGGCGGTCGCGAGCCCAGTGGCGAACCTGCAAGGCGCGTTCTCGTTGTAGATCAGCGGGAATACGAGATCGTCCACGAGCACGCAGTCCTTGATCACAGGACGAACGGTGTGGTAGAAGCCGGGATAGGCCTTGGCCCGGAGGAACTCTGCCCAGAACAGCGGCGAGCGCCAGTCCATCGCCTGGCCGTTCATCTCCGAGATCAGTCCGGCCTTCTGGCAAGCGATCAGCCAGGGGACCATGCCGAAGGGCAGGTCAAACTGGTTCAAGCCGTAGCGATTGGAGAGGACGTTCATCTCGAAGGACGCCCGACGACTCAACTGCCAATCGAAATCGCCGCTGATGGATGCCGAGATATGTTTGCCAAAACCTAGGAACCACTTGGCGACACGGAACCAGGCCCCGCTCCATTTCCGGTCGCATGAGCCACTGCAACGATGGGGCGGTGTCTTGACTCCAGCATGTCAGACGACCCTCACGCAGTGAATGCCTGTCGGGAGCGATCCGCAGAAAAGGTTCGTTGACGCACACGCGTGGCTTGGGCACGGCCGAGTCCGGGGGCATTTCTTCATGCACGACCTGGTCCGCAGCCTGGCGATCCCTGTGCACCAACAGGTGGGAGGGATCGCCACAATAGAAGCCAGACCTAAAAGCCAGGCGCTCCAAGGTAGGAGTGCCCGTATCATCCGTCTGTTTCCCGCCTAGCCTTGCGGCCACCGTCTCCCTGCGACTCCTCCGCGTGATGCGCCGCCTCCAGTCCAGAGCACAGGTCTTCACCACCTTCCACAGAAAGTGGGGGAATGGCCCTCGACCCTTGTAGATCTTGAGACCGCCCAAGAGAAACTTCACTCGGACTCTCCGCTCGACATCGTCCAGGAAAGTGTGTGTATCGTAGCCCAGCGGGGTGAGAGATCCCATCGCTTGCACGCTCTCCCGTACGAAGGCCTCGTGACGTTTCCACAACAGTTCAAATAGGTGGTTCCGAACGGCCACGTCGGTCGCTTCGGCGAACTTGACAGTTAGCTCAGCATCGGAAAGCATCGATTCGTCGATCTCCTACCCCTATGCTCTGAGGCCCGAGAAGTGCAGGCCAGCGTTGGCGCAGCCAGGCCCCCGACTCGAAGCCGGGCCTGGCCAGCTCATTGAGGACGGCGCTGCCATACTCGCATATCCCCAAGCACATGCACAGCATCAGCGCGCTGGAGATACAATGTGCACTTGCCTCGGTGGCATTGTGCGCCGTCTTGATCCCTGCATCAAGCTGTCTGGAGAGCGTGTCAACGGTTTCCCACCGCCTCGCTCTGGTCGAGTGGACCGTTTCTGGCGGGCGCTCTCCAATCGATCCGGTTTGCGCAGCTAGCGGACTGGTCCCTGGCCTCTTGCAGCCGCCATCATCCCCAGGGCCATCGCATCGAACATGTTCTGGTGATACCTCTCCTTCCATTTTCTGTCCTGGGTAAGATAGACACCGAGCTCGGGGTACTTGGCAACCACGCCCCCGGCGACCTCCTTCTTGCTGGCGTGCCCATTGCCGCAGACGAACTTCTTGACCGTGCTGGGCGCGTACATGATGACTGTGAGCTTCTTCCTTCTGCCGATGGCCCTTATTTCGTCCACCAGGACGTTCAGAAGGGAGGCGTTCCGGTTGTTGGCGAAGAACGCCTTCTCAATGGCGAGCACCTGGGGTTCAAAGTCCTTGATCAGCCTGAGAACGATCCTCCTTCCCTCCCTCAGCTTGTCATGGGGGACTTCCTGTTCTTGATCACTTTGACCCCGTGATAGATGATCCTTCCGCCGTCAAGGAAGGCGACGCCCATCTCCCTGGTGCCGGGGTCGATGGCACAGCGATGCACTTGCGGCTTTGCCGCATCTCCGACCCGCGCGTACCAGCTGCCCCTCACCAGCAGTGCCGATGCCTCTGAGTAGCTATGCCCACAGCCGTGGCACAGATGGCGTTGTACCCGCACTTCCTGTCGCCCATCCAAGGTCCAGGGACATCGCGTATAGCTGCCATTCTTATGGGTCACTGTGCTCCCACACTTAGGACAACGTCGCCACCTGCGGCCAGGCCGAGCGGCTGGCCAACTCGCGCCGAAGGTGCGGCTACGCCGCCAACGACTGGACAAATGCTCTTCATGCTCTATGATGTTCATGGGCTGTGCTATCTCCTGAGTTGTGCACGTATACATCCCTCAGGATGATAGTATAGCCCTTCCCTGTCGTTCGCACACCCTCCCCAGATTCACCAACACACTTTGCAGCCGAGGCGAGGTTCAGCTTGCCAAAGGTAGAGAACCGTGGTACAAGTAGGGTACGAGTGCTCTTGGACGAAGCAAGCATGCGGTCTACGATCTGAAGTACCATTTTGTGTGGATTCCGCCGCAAAGGAATCTTGACGGAGGATGCAGCTGAATACGCCAAGCGGGTCTTTCGGAAGATTGGCGGGGAGTACGACACGATCATCGATACGATGGAGATCGTGGAAGATCATGTGCACATGTTCCTCGAAGCGCCACCAAGGCTTTCGCCATCTCACATTGTACAGATTCTGAAGAGCACATCGGCCAGAGAGATGTTTGGCCAGTTTCCCAGGCTTGACAAGGAGCTATGGGTGGGCGGCTATGGAGCGATGGCTACTTTGTGCGAGCGGTAGGTGATGAAGTGACCAGTCAAGTCATGCAGCGCTACATAAAGTATCATGAACACCAGCGAGAAGCGGTTCAACCGTCGCTGGCTGCGGGGTAGTTCACTACTACGTGCAGACACCAAACAAGTGGTTTCCTGTGGAGCCGCACTTGATCGCACGTCTCATCCACTGTTTTCCCAAGTCTGTGCAGCGGCAGCTCCTACAGAGCAGGTCTAGCCATACCTGTTGGCCTGTCCCTGTGGTGTGGCTGAGCCGGGCAAGGGCGCGTAAGCATGTTGAACGCGTGCAAGAGCCAGAGGTGATAAGTGCTGGTTGCGAACGCTGTCCGGAACCGGGCTTCAGACATCTCTCGCGGGGCGAAGCCAATGGAGTTCCCGAACTCCTTGCAGGGAGCCTCAGATGTCGCTTGTCAGGGGTCCGCATTGCCGCTGCTCACTCTCCACCTCTTCGCCCACCAACGCCCACAGAACAGCCGAGAGTGGTACAGATGGCCGACGCGTCTGGCGTGAACACTTGGGTCGGCCTGGGCCCGCCAAAACACCTTGGATGGCGTCCCGTGTGGCCAGATTGAGTGCGCCCGTCTTTGTGCGCATAGGAGGTGCGTTCGATTTCCATGCAGGTCTAACGAAACAAGCCCCTGGATGGCTGTGGGGGGTCGAAGTAACTCTTCCGCCTAGTGGCCGAGCCGCGATGTCTCTGGCGGCGCCACCTGATCAAGAACCCGCGATTCGTGGTCCTCGTTGTTGGCCAGGATCTGGGTTTGAGACTATACTATCTGACATAGGCACGTTGCACATGCAAGCACATAGTGGTGAGCAGACCGGAGGAGGTGACATCAGATGCTCAAACGTTTCAGTGCAAACTACGCTCTCCTCTCGATGGCCATCGACGGCCTGACGACCATCACAGCCCTGATGCTCACCAACGTGTTCCGGGTGCCGTGGCTTCGGATGGTGTGGCCAGAGAACTGGCATCACGAGCAAGGCAAGTTCGTTCCCCCTCATCTCTGGCCCATCGTAGCGCTGCTCTGGTGGCTGATCTTTATGCTCACCTCGGTTTACGATCCGAAGCGCAACTACAAGGCAGTGGACGAGTTCCAGAACGTTATCCTGGCTGCGGCCTTTGCCAGTCTCACCTTGGCGGGCTTGCTCTATCTCACCCAGCGCGAGCTCTCGCGCTGGCTCTTTGTCCTTTTCCTCGCGCTCGACTGGGCGCTGTTGTTGGGATGGCGGGTGATCGCCCGGCTGGCGTTTCGCTATGGCAGGAGACTACCCAAGCCCCGACGGGTGCTCATCATGGGGGCCGGCGAGGTCGGCCAGCGGACCGCCGAGATGATCCGAGAACATGCCTGGACCGGTCTGATACTTACAGGTTATCTGGACGACGACCCAGACAAAGCCGCCTGCGGTCTGCCCGTGCTGGGGACGCTGGACGACACGGAGCGAGTCGTCCGTAAACACAACATCGACGAGGTGGTCTTTGCCCTTCCAGCCCGCGCCTGGGAGCGGATGAATCAACTGGTGGCTGCGCTACACACCATGCCGGTCAAGGTGCACGTCATCCCCGACTATTTCGCCCTGACCCTTTGGCGAGCGAGAGCGGAGAACTTTGCCGGAATCCCCATGATCGACTTGCGCGCGCCGGCCCTGAATGACTATCAGCTGCTGGTGAAGCGCGTCTTTGACCTGGTCATAGGCGGTCTCATAACCATTCCTGCGCTACCCCTCATGGGCCTCGTGGCCCTGGCTATCAAGCTGGAGTCGCCGGGGCCCATCTTGTTGAAACAACAACGGGTCGGCCAGAACGGCAAACTGTTCCGGATGTACAAGTTCCGTTCCATGGTCGTCGGCGCCGACAAGCTCGCCCTTGGGACGGTCGAAGAGACCTCGGACGGCACATTCACTTTCAAGCGCAAAGACGATCCTCGTGTGACCCGGCTGGGCAGGCTGATCCGCCGCACCAGCCTGGACGAGCTTCCTCAGCTCTTCAACGTGCTCAAGGGAGAGATGAGCCTGGTGGGCCCCCGGCCGGAGCTTCCCTGGCTGGTGGAGCGCTACAAGCTCTGGCAACGCAAGCGCTTTGCCGTTCCCCAGGGCATCACCGGCTGGTGGCAGATCAACGGGCGCAGCGACAAGGAGATGTGTCTGCACACGGAGGAAGATCTGTACTATGTGCAGAACTACTCCCTGTGGCTCGACCTGCTGATCCTGGCACGCACCCCGTTTGTGGTGGTCAAGGGAAAGGGAGCCTATTAGTCCAACGGGGGAACGTCTCTGGACTTGCTTCTCCGGCGCCCTTCCTGTACCCGTTCCGCTGGCCTAACATCGCCAGTCTGCTCTTACCCCTCGCCTATCTCTTCCATGTGAGCCGCTGGCCCCGGCGAGAGATCCTCATCGAACCAGCGCTCGTCGTCCTCTTCGCCGTCCACGCAGGTCAGCGGCGCCGCGAAAAGCGGTCCACAGAGAGTCCCGCTCCCCTGGTGCGAGAGACCAGGCCTGCGGCTCGAACAGAGGATCACTGAGGGTCCGAGTTCCCAGTGGGGTTGGTGACCTCGCCGCTCCTCTGGTACAGCGCCACACTGAGGCCCATCACCATCCACGGCACAAAGGCTCCTTTGTTTCCCCATGAGGCTGCGTCGAACAGGCCCTGAACGCACAAACCCGCCAGAGAAGCCAGGCAGGCGGCCGACAGAAAGGGCCAACGTGCCTGTCGAGCCTGCTTGGCCCCGACAGAGGACCTGATACCCAAATAAGCCACAAGACCCAGGATCGCCAGGAAGGCGACCAGGCCCGGCAGCCCTAGGTCGATCGCCACTTGCAGGAAGAGATTGTGTGCGTGGGTCGCAGCGTGACTCAAGGGCGATGGGTAGAAGAGGCTCATGACCGGTTCGAAATACCCGAACCCCACACCCGTGAAGGGAAAGTCGCCCGCCATCTGAATTCCCGCCGGCCGGATACCGCGACGCCACGCCAGGCCAAAGGCCGGGTCACTGGACACCAGTGCGTCCGCCAGGTTGGACCACAGCCTACGAGCATCTCCCCACCAATCACTGCGCCCGTCAAGACTGGAAGGGCGACCAAGAGCCACCGCGTTCTGGTCAAGGCCACGAGCACCAGCAGAGCCGCAGCCAGGCCCATGTAGGCAGCGCGCGACCGAGTCAGGACGAGAATCACCAGCATGGTGAGGGTCAGTACACCAGCCAGCAACGTCGGTACCCAGTGTCGTCGGTGCCGGTCTTGCAGCGACTGCAACACCTTGGCAACTCCAAGAGGGACCAGCAGCTCCACCGCCGCGGCGACGACATTGGGATGAAAAGTGTCGGGTAGGCGCTGGCGGAAATCCGCCAGGCGCGATCCAACCGCCAGCAGCCAGCGCTGCATCCAAGGGAACAACGCGCGGGGCTTGACTGACATTCCCCCGAACCCCACCAGCGCGAGCCCAGTGCCAAGGAGCATCCCCCACCAGGCCCGTCCCAACTGGCTCTCCGTCCATGGCCATCTGGCGATGACCCAGCAGAGGATCAGCCCCAACAGCAGTGGCCACACGGCACCCAGCGAGCGCCTGGGCAGCGGCGAGACGATCAGGCTGACCCCGACCATCAACAGCAAGAGAATAACGGGCGCATCACAGGGAGAACGACGGATCAGCCAATGGCGGGGCTTGTACATCCAATGAACCTCGATCAGCGTTTGAGTGACAATAGGTTACCGCCCTGGCAGTATAGCTGGACACCGTGCGCAATCAACTGAGCAGGCGCCCGCCACAATGGAGACGGGTTATCCGGCCTGGCGACATCATCGTGGCAGGCAAGAACTCTGGCTGCGGATCGTCGCGTGAGCACGCACCCCTGGCCATCAGGGGCTGCGGGGTGAGTTGCGTCATCGCGCAGACCTTCGCTCGCATGTTCTTTCGGAACGCCATCAACATCGGGCTTCCCCTCCTGGGATATCCAGACACCATGGGGGCCACGGAAGCTGGTCAGGCGCTTCGGATCAACCTAGCCAGTGGCCGCATTCGCAACATCGATACGGGCGAGGAGTATCGCGCCAGGCCCTATCCTCCCTTCATGCTGGACATCATTGACGCGAGTGGACTAGTTGAGTGTATTAGGCGAAAGCTAGGTGAGAAGAAAGAGCATGGGTAGCCGTCTGAAGGTAGCCTATCAGGCGAACGCGATGCATACAGGTTGCAGTCCACGATCCGCTACAGAGGATACTGAAAGCTCGACTGGTACTGCTATCCCCTCGGCGACGAGACGATTGCAGTCATTGACCCGCCAAGAGGGTACTGATTGCCCGCGATCTAGCATACTTTGCGTTCCAGCTTCAAAAGGGTCAAGAACGCTGCAGGCCGGAGGACCTGAATCCCCTGATACTCCCCAAGATCTAAGAGATGCTGATCGCCATTGATAACAAGACTTACCTCCCCAGCCGCCGCACACTCCAAGTAGCGATCATCCGTTGGGTTACGGTCAATGGCGCCGAACTTGGCCAGTATCCTTGTTACGACCTGGAAGCGATCTCTTGGCGCGAGCACTTCGTGGACTTGCCCGAGGGTCCCGACATATTGTATACTCCGTGACACTTGGCGCCGTGGTGTAAGGAGGTGCATCGATCGGGGCTCTGCACGGGCACGCAGGATGAAAGGGTTTGCTCGCAGACATTGTCAGATATGATCGTGTCTCCCTACGCTCCTTTCGATGCTCAGTAGCACGTCGTCGAAGTCATGACTTTCCTTGACACCTCGCGAAGTCGTTATGCGGTTTCGCAAGCGCCGCCCCAGAGTCTCCGCCACTGCTAGGCAGGGGAACGATGAAGATGCCTTTGAGGGCTTGGCGGAAGTTAGTGAGGTTCACTGAGACCTTGCGGGTAGGTCCTCGTCTTGCCGCACTCTGTTATGGTCGTGCGGATGAGCGCGCCCAGAGACACGAACTCTATCGCGCATTTGAGGCTTTCGCTCGGGGCCCCCAGCCCAAGCCGGACGATCCTCGAGACTACTACATCCGGACAATGACTCGGTACGCTACGAGCAATGTCGACGGCATTATCGAGGACTGCACCGCTGTGCTGCAGACCAACCCCGACGATGCCGCTGCCTGGTACAACCGTGGAGTGGCTTACTGTGGCAAGCGAGACTTCGAGCGTGCTGTCGTAGATCTAACGAAGGCCATAGACCTCAAGCCGGAGAACAACCCGCGCGCTTATAACGATCGCGGCGTAGTACACGTGTACATGGGCGAACTCTGCCGCGCTATCGAGGATTTCGACCAAGCGGTAGAGCTGGACCCGGGGAATGCCGCGACCTGCAGGAACCCCGGGGTCGCGTACTCTCTGAAGGGAGAGTACGATCGTGCCCTTGACGATTTCGGCAGGGCGCTGCAGCTAAACCCCGGCGATGGGGCGACGCTTCACAACCGCGGAATGGCCTACTACGGCAAGGGTGACTCAAGACGCGCGATCCGCGATTTCGACAATACGTTGCATCTCAAGCCTGATATGGCGACACCCCAAACCCAGGCGGAGGCCTGAGTGCTGGGTCGGAAGTGCAGGACGAATAGGACGCACAGAGGTCAGAGAAGAGACCAGTGTGCGGTGAGACAATTCCACTGCAAAGCATCTCCCGCACTTGAGCCTCGGTCGGGGCAGGCCTAGGTTGTTAGCGATGATACCAGGGTGATGCCTCCAGGCGACCTCGACGAATGCCGTGGCCAATCGCGGGCCTCGTATGGTTCAATGAAGGCTCGGCCACGGCACCTAGACCGGAAAGGGCCATTCAGCATAACCAGGATGACTCACTTCGCTCCGAGGCACGGCCGTGCTTCTACTGAGCATGATAGCGGTCGACTGTATCCATGATCCGTCTGCAGCCGGGCAAGCTCAGTTCTCGCTCTCGGCATACTAAGGTCAGCTCAAGCTTGCCCAGGCTAACCCTCAGATCAATAACCCGCAGACTAGGCAGCGAGAAGCTAGGCGCTGTCCGTTCGCTGGCGGTGGCACCAGCTCACTTGGTTCCTTGACCATCAGAGCTACTCTGAGTCCTGATTCGCGGTCTGTTCAGTACCGATCCAGGTTGAACTAGATGAAGACACAGCATCGTTGGCTGATCCGTCGGACATCGTGTGACGTACCCGTCATTCTGTTGGCGGTCATGATTGCCGTAAGCCTGCTCGTATCTCCTCTACCGAAACGCTCACTCAGAGCCGTGTGGCCACTGCTATTGGGGATCGTTCTCTACTGGGTCATCGCCAGGTGGCCGTGGACAGAGCGCACTTTGGCATGGGCCTGGTGGGGGATCATCGTCGCTGGAGTGGTCTTGGCATTGGTCGGCTTCGTGGGCATGGAGGTCAAGTCCGGCGTCTTGTTTCCGTGGATGCAACGTCTGCGCCTGGACCTGCAGTCTCGAATGGGGGGGTTTCGTCAGCGGCTGCCGGACACCTTTCATCCCAATGTCGTCGCTGGAACGCTGGCACTGCTGGTCCCTTTTGGAGCAGCCAGGGCCCTTGTCTCTCAGCATCCGAAGGCCTGGGAACGCTGGGTGCCATCATTGCTGGCCAGCATGTTGACCCTGGCGATGGTCGCTTGTGTGATCCTCTCCCAGGCCCGCGGAGCCTACCTGGGGTTGGCTATGTCGGCACTAGTCCTCACTGCGCTCACGGCGCCTCGACTTCTTCTCGGCCTGATTCCCTTGCTGGTGGCACTGCTGGTCGCTGGAGGATCACTGATGGGATGGCCGAACCTGCTGAAAGAGCTCGTATCGGTCGATCCGGCACGTGGTCTTGGGTGGCGAGAAGAGGTCTGGTCGGCGGCGATCTACCTGGTGAAGGATTTCCCCTTCACCGGGGTGGGGTTCGGCTGCTTTGAGCCAGTCGTCGCCAGTTGGTACCCACTCGCGCCACTTGGTGGTGCAACGCATGCACACAATCTTGCTCTACAGGTGGCTGTAGACCTGGGCATCCCCGGACTCGTTGCCTTCCTTACACTCCTCGGCCTCACCTTTCATCGGCTCATTATGGCCTATGTCGCTTGCAGGCGAGCGGCTCAGTGGCCTCGGGCAGCTCTCTCAGCAGCCTGTCTGGCTTCTCTGGCGGGGATGTGTGTTCATGGCGTGATCGATGCCGCCACCTGGGGGAACAAGGGGGCCTTTGTGTTCTGGGTGGTAGTGGGGGTCAGCCTGGCGACATCGCGCCTGAGCTGCAGGTTGTCGAACGCAACACAGGGGCCGCAGCACCTATAAGGACTCGGCGCGGCGGAGAAGGAAAGGTCGTCCATCCAGTTGGGGCACTTGCCTCGACGCCCTCAGAGTGAGGGAGGGACACCACCGGTCTTGGCGCAGCATGGCAGGTCCCCGCGGCCAGTCAACAGGCTACCGTCGCATACACTTCCGCACCAGTTCCCGGGCCACCAGCCACACAAAGTATGGATTCCCCAGCAGGTACCGTCGCCACAGTCGCTTGGGCTCTTGGACCAAGCGCCACAGCCACTCAAGGCCCGCGTTCTGGTTGGGCGTTGGAGTGCATGCCCTGCTGGAGCGACTCCTGCTCTGGCAAAACGGCCACCGAGAGGAAAAACCGGCCCGCTCCTTGCCCAGCATGGTTCCAGCTTTGATGAGCCTGCTGTTGCTTGGACTTCCACTCCATCTTGTCTGGCGGGATTTTCCCGTTCTGGATCGCAGCCAGAACGACTCTTCCTATCTTTACGCCAACTATCTATGGAGGCGACTGGAGAAGGATGCCCGTTTGCTGGCGGATTTCTGGGCATGGGCGCCGCTGGCTTACTATCAGACGATCGGTGGCTGGCGACCCGACGTGTGGACATATGGTGCACTTTCTTCACCTGACATCAAGTGGGAAGAGTTTGTCCCCTCTCTCAAATCGGAAAGCGATGTCATCTATGTGGCTGCGGGGGGAGCCTATTCCCCCTGGCTTGTCGACTAGCACCAAACTCCACCCAGTGGGCATCGGCGTCATCGAGACGGTGACCGATTTTGGGGTTCCTCAGCCATGGCATAAGGATCTTTGGCTGCCGTTGGGAAACGTCTATCGCATCGTGGATAGGCCGCCCAGCCTTGCTGTGGACGCTGTTCCTGCATCGCGCAGTATCGAGGAGATATGCTTCGGCGATGATCTCAGTCTGGTAGGTTTTGGAGACCCTACACAGGCAGCGCGCATCGGCTCTACTCCAAAGCTCAGCTACTACTGGGTGGTCAACAGATCAACGGATCTCGACTACTATGTCAGGGTACGCTTTGAGGATAGCAACGGATCCGTGGAACTCTTGCGGGGACTGCCGATCTGGGACCACAGTCACGTCGTCGGTGGCCTAACCCCTACATCGACCTGGACGCCAGGAGTGATCATGTGTGAACGGTATGACACGCTGATACCCTGGCGTGTTCGGCCGGGCCGCTATGTCATCAAGATATGGGTGTACGAGGGTCGGGAAGGGACGCGTCTGGTGCCGGGTGCCGATCTGCCTAACTACGAAGCGGGGGTGGCTTTGGGGCATATTCAGGTACTGCCGCGAAGCGGAGGTATAAGGGAAAGCTGTCCATTGACTTGAGAGAGAGGCGGCGTATCCTCGGGTTGGACAAACCCACACAGTCGACAGAGAGCCGAGGAAAGGATACGCTATGTACAAGCTTGCCACACATGATCTCGAAAGAGCACAGCGTCACAAGTGTCGTTGTCGCTGGACGAGCTGGCCGGGAGGCTCGCGGCTTTGACGTAGAGGGAAGCTAGTCAGCGGGTACGGGCCCCGCTGATCGGCGTTGACCAGGGGAAGAAGCGCTGTACGCTCCGCCATGCGGACAAACATCTCCAACCGGGACTGGACGCTATTGGGTAAGGGCGCTTAAGCGCGATGGGACCGCGGTCTGGAACAGCCCCGTCTTCTACACCTATCACGTTTAGGACACCCAACTCCACGCGGTCGGGCTACTCTGGCAGGCCGTCCATGCGGCGGCACGCAGGTCGCCACCGACCCGATTCACACCAGCACGATGCGCCGCCCCTCCTCAGCGGACTGGTAGGCGGCATAAACCACCCGAACTACCTCAAGCCCCAACCGCCCGGTCGATCGGGGCTCACGGTCGAAGGCGATGCTCTCCACAAAACCGCGCAGCTCCTGAGGATAGCCCAGGAGGTATTCCTCATCAAAGCTGGGATAGGACCAGCCCGCCTTGGTGCTTACCTTCTCCATGATATGCTCATCACCGAAGATTTCGGTACTGGGAGCGAAAGCCTTCAGCAGCCCGCTGTGGGTCATGTCGCAATCGATGCGACAGTTAGACAGCATCAACTGCAACGCATCCTCCATGCCCCCCAGGACGATGTCGGAGGCCTCGATAACTGCGCGGGCGCCATCGCTGAAGTTGATGATGACTGTAGCCCAATTCTCCACGTCCTGCCAGTCATCCACGAGGTAGTGGGGCGCCTCATGCAAGAAAGCGGGCACCTTGCTCAGATCCCCCACTTCGGCCACTACGGACTCCACGCCTATTGGCTGCCCATCCTTCCGAAGTCCCTCCTGTCGTTTCAGCCAGATCGCGGTGCCTAAGGGATGCGCGCCCAGACGAATAAGCGCGCCCCCTCCCGCCCTTTTCCAGGTCTTGGCGTAGCTCGCATGGGACCCGCTGTGACACTCTCGGGCGCGAATCTCCAGGATAGTCCCACCGCTCGCCTCGGCCAGACGCGATGCCCGAACCACAGGCGGACTGTACAACCAATTCTCGGCGTACATCAGTTTGACCCCGTTCTCCCCTGCGGCTTCGACCATTCGCGTCGCGCTGGTCAGGGCTTCGCGCAGCATCAGGGCCTTGGGCGTCGCGCCCACGGGCTCGGCGGCCGCTTTGCCACCAAAGTAACCGGTCAAAGGCTTCTCGCAGACCACATGCTTACCCGCCTCGGCAGCGGCCACGGCAAAGCGTTCGTGCAGGTCATTGGGCACACACAGGTCTATGAGATCCACGTCATTTCGCTCGATGAGCGCTCCAGCCTGTGCGTAGCTCTCAGGTATTCCGTGACGCGCGGCGAAAGCCTCGGCGCTAGGTCGAGACGATGCCGCCACTCCAACAATCTTGACGTCAATGTCATGGATGCGGTGATAGGCTCTCGCATGGATGTCGGCCGCGAAGCCGGCACCGATCATGCCCACACGAATTGGCTGGCCCATGTTCGCCCCTCCCTCGCGATCGCTCAATCTCGATACGACGCATTGGTGGCCATGGTTAGAGCGCCCACGGGGCAAAGTGCCGCGCAGATGCCGCACCCCAGACATTTGTCGCGATCAACCCGCGCGATCCCATTCATCAGCTCGATGGCGTCGCAGTGCCCCGGCCTGAGACAGATACCACATCCGGTGCACCCATCGCTATCAACGACGGGCGCGCCCTCGACGACCTGCAAGCTCTCAGCGGCACGAAAGCTCCGCAGCGAACGACCTATCAAGCCGGTGTACCCCGAATAGCCCTGGGTCTGCATGAAAGCCTCCATACCTCGGATGGTCTCCCCGATGATATCCCAACCACGCCACATGATGGCCGTACAGGCAGTCACCAGCGTCGCGCCCCACATCATGAACTGAACCGCATGCTCCCAGGTTTCAACCCCCCCACCCCCAATGATCGGCACCCGACAGCGCTTGGCCAACTGCGCCACCATGGCGAAGCCCATCCATCGGGCAGCCGGTCCGCCCAGGCTGCCCAGGCTGGCCCCTTGCAGCAAAGGGTAAACGTTGTCGGGGTGGTAGATGTCCATGGGAGGCAGGCTGAGCTGTGCACCTGCAACACAGATGCCGTCCGCGCCACCCGCCTCACACGCCAGGGCCACGGCGGGCAGATCCGTCACGTTAGGAGTTAGTTTGCACACCACCGGGATGTTGAGGCTGGCCTTCAGTGCCTCCACGATTTGCCTGGCCAGAGCAGGATTCTGCCCTGGTATCGCGCCGCCTGAAGGCCCGTTTTGACCCAAGCTTTTCGCTGTCAGGCTGAGATTGGGACAGATGAAATTGGCCTCTATGATGTCGGCGCCGGCGTTCTCCAGAGATCTGGCGATGTGCACCCATCCGTCCAAGTCATCCGAGGCATGGGTAATGTTGCAGAAGTAGATGAGGTCACCAGTGTGGCGCTTGCCCTCCTCAACCAAATGGACCCCTTCCTCAAGATCGAGCCGACGGTCGTGACAAACGATGCTCCCCAACACGGGCTCGTCGTACATGCGCAGTCTCCCGTAGAAGGGTTGTCTGAGAAAGGTGAGCTTGGTGCTCACCGCCGCCGCACCAGCATCGGCGGCGGCCTGCAGCCACTCAACCTTGGCTGTGAGGGGACTCGACGCAACGACATAGGGGTTCCTAAACTCGTAGCCCGCGAATTCAAGCATACGGATCTCCCTACACTGCCATGCTTCTGCCCGCGAACTCAGGAAACTACATATCCCGCCGCTTGATCTGTGCGAGTTGGGCAAAGGCTTCCACGATGTACCGGACCGTCCCGTCTATGGCAGCACGCAAAGCTCGCGCTCCCAACTCTGGCCTGGCGCGACTTGGGCGCCCCCACACACCGTCTGGGCAGAGGTTCTCGAAGGGCACCACGCCCACATATTCTCGACCCACCGACGGAACATGGTCCACTCCTCGGCCCCGAACCCCTGCTGGACACAGGTGCAGCATGATCGAAGTGATGACCTCACCGGCGTGCACATCCTCCTCGGGAGCGTCAAAGAAGCTGCTCAACGGGGGACGAGCCACAGTGAGAGGCTGAACCCATACCACATCCAGTTCAGGGTTATCATAGTTGAGCCGCCGCACTGCCGTCTTGACGATATCGTTTTCCCTCGGCACCGTTGTGCTACAGCGCACGCCGCCCAACCCCACGATGACTGCTACGCGATGGATCCCCGCAAAAAGAAGCGAGCCAATCAGATCCGTTAGTGTGGCCATCAACGTGCGCCAAGACAGAAACACGGTACCCGCGAACCCCCTGTGTTGGCTGCTGCAACCAAAGGGGAGAGTTGGCAGGAGATAGGTGATCCCTGGCAGCTCAGTACCCACGCCTCGGGCGATGGCATCCAGGATATAGTTCTGTGTCGCCACTGGCAGATGCGGGCCAAATTGCTCCACGGCCCCTACTGGAAGGAGTGCCAGATCGGGCGGAGCCTCGCACAGGTCCCAACTCGTGTTGTTCCAGTCATAGAGGGTCATCGTTGCGCCGCCCTCTCAGATCGTCGATGAGGTCAAATGCTCGCAATACGTTCCGCGCCATTCGAGACGCCGCACACTCCAAGGCACGCTCCCCCGCCCGGGCAGTGCCCTGGCTTGGTCTTCCCCAAACACCCCAGGGCGAGATCTGCTCCATGTAGGCATAGTCAAGGTACTCTCGGCCCACCGCAGGAACATGATCTACGCGCTGGGAGCGCACATGCTCAGGGTTCAGATGAAGCTGAGTAGAGGTTTCGCCGGCACCTGCGTGGATGTCATCGCCCCTGCCCACTTCGCCCGGATCTCCTGAGCCGCCCGCATTGCGATCCCAGGACACTGCCTTGATCACCATCAGATCGGGGAAGTTTGCGTTCAGCTCGCGGATCTCGGCATCCAGGACAAAGTTCCCACCATGGCCATCGACAACGGCGACGTGCTCAATCCCTTGCTCATAGAGGGAGAGAACCAGGTCGCGCAAGACGTTGGCGAGCGTCTCTGGCTTGAGCCAGACCGTTCCCGGCATGGCTCCATGACACTGGCTCAAGCTGAAAGGAAAGGCTGGGAGCAGGTATACATCGCGATCGCGGGCTAGCCACTCAGCCATGCGGCGAGACAGCGCCTGCACGTTGATCCAATCGGTGCCCACTGGCAGATGAACCGAATGCTGCTCGATAGCACCTATGGGCAACACCGCAATATCGATGCGTGCCTCTTTCAGTTCAAGCGTAGTGGTGCTCCCATCGTACAACAAGAAGAACTCCTCCCCAACCGATGCTCCGCAGACCTGGCCACAGTATGGGTGACCCAGCCCGGCCACAGAGTGCTTGTCTCCTATTGTACCTCGCTCCGGCAGCAATTCAAGCGACTGTCTTGATGAAAGAGAAGCACGATCAAGCCGGGAGCCCTTCCAAAACGAGGTATCGCTGTGTGTACGTCTAGCACTACTTCGTTACAATGCTCGTTTTGCAGCGAACCGTGTCACCGGATGGCTGGCACAATGGCTGACTGGGTTGCACCTCCTGTTGGCAATGTCGCGGGGCGCTAAAGGACCCGGAAGCATAGTGATGCTCGGCGTCGTCAGGTCCCCGTACGACGCGGCCCATACTGCGAGGGCAGCATACGGCGGGTCCTCCGTCAGTGGACATCGTGACTCGGAAAAGCGAGCGGTCTTCTGCGCCGCCAAGTAGGGCGAGAGTGCAGCAACGCGAATGTCCACTAACAGTCCTTCGAGGACAGGACATTCTTCAGCTTGCGCGCCACCGCCCGCACTTGCCATTCCTCAAGCATCATCACGTCCACACGAATTCCAGTGTCGGTCTCGCCGATGGCAACGGGCAGCTCGCCCGCCAGCATTCTGTCGCGTATGTCCTGAGGAGTCATGGGGCAGGCTTCTTTGAGGTCAACATACACGCGGGGAATGACGGGCCTGGCTCTGGGATCGGCCATAAGAGTGCGCGCTTCGATGCCTTCTACTCCCGCAACCGCTCGGACAATATAGTCGGCCCGCCGCCCGTACTCCGCAATCTCAGCCTCCTCGTCCCCAGAGACAAAGACCTCAAGAGCCGCGATCAGCGCCGCGATGTCCTCCTTCCCCACCTTCATTGGGCGACCTATGGAGCTGTGCGGGTTGGAGTTCAAGCGGCAGGCATCGACAAGCTCCTTCTTTCCCAGGATCAGTCCCGTCGCTTGTGGACCACAGATACCCTTCCCGCCGCTGAAGACGACCAAATCGGCGCCATCCTTCAATGGCTCAGTGAAGTTGCTCCGCGGCGGGAGCTCTGCCGCAGCGTCAACGATGAGGCGGACTCCAGCACGTCGAGCAACAAGGGCCACGTCGCAAATCGGTGGCTGACGCCTGATGCCCAGATAGAGCATTATGGCGGCTGTCTTCTGCGAGAGGGCGCTCTCTATATCGGCCACGGTCATCTCCCTGGGGCTCCCCACTTGCACCAGTCTGGCACCGGTATGGCGCATGCCCTGATATACATAGTTGGGACGGTCATCCCTCTGCACGATTATCTCGTTCGGCCATCCCTCGGTGTTCGGCAGAGCCCAGATCCTCTCTTGATCGGTGCCCGCCAAACAGGCTGCTGCAGCCAACACCATGCCACCAGCGGCTCCAGAGCTGACGTAGGCTGCTTCCACGCCCAGGAGCTCCGCGATGTAGCGCCCCACTTTCTGGTGGAGTTCGTCCAAGACAACGAAGGACTTACCGGCCTCCTCCATCGCCTGAAACGCCTCCGGCGGCATAATGGACCCCCCAACGGCAGTCACTGTTCCCCAAGCATTGATGATCTTCCTGACACCCAGTTTGTCGTATATGTCCACTCTGACCTCCCTGAAGCCCCAGACAAGAGGCTGTCACACGACCTGACGAAGCATGCAGCTGAAGTTGCCCCCACTCACCTCCTTGATCATGCCATACTGGCGATAGCCTCGCCTGGGCGGACCTGGGCGGTTCTTGGCAGCTATGATGGCCTCCACTCTTTGCGCCAGCCCCGGTGCTCGACCTACCGCCAAGCCCAACATTGTGGATCCTGGCGAACCCGAGATGGTTGATACTCCCGGCCATCCCGACCCTACACTCCACGAGGCCGAAAGGGCAAAGGCTACAGCTGGTACGAGCTCATTCGCAATGCACCGACAGTGCAACTGCCAGGTCCCCACCTGGGCCGGCGACCCAAGGTGACCTTCTGTTACGTTGCCGACATGACACACCAGATCCATACGGCCTGCGTGGCCGCGGACGGTGGATACTCGCAACGTATGAGGACAGTTGAACAAGAAGACCGGGCAAGCCAGTCATGTGTGCCAACGGATCTAGGTCGATGCAATCGTAGTTGCTCAAGGTCCCGCGATCGGAGCGGCCGACGCCCTTTTTCGTCGCCCAGAACTCCTCCACTGCGAATCGTCATCTGACAAGCCGGGCGATGCCGACCACGCATCCGGGCACGTCCAGAATTCACGAAGCCAAACTCGCCTTCGCGCCCATGACAGCATCCTAAGAGGGATTATATCACTCGGGCTAGAGGCTGTCACTGGCCAACCAGGTGATACCACGACAGGCCCAGGCCGGGGCTTGCATTACTTTGAAGCGTACGCGCGCGCCAGACACGCCTGCCATAGCGCCGGGCCCATCCCCGTTGAAGCTCGACCATTGGGCCCCAGCCCTATATGCACGCGAGTTGCGAAGGTGATGAAGCTTCCCCGTTGTCCAGCGCGTCCTCGCCCCTGGTCGCGCAGCGAGGGAGGAGGCGAAGCCCGTCTGTGCACGCATAGATCGCAGGGGCGGGTGTGCGTTCGGTGTGCCTGCTGCGGCGCTGGCGTACGTGCCTGCCGACGAGAGTGGGAGTTGAGATCGTGAGCATCTGCGGCTGGACAGGCAAGATCCTGAGGGTTGATCTGTCCTCAGGGAAGATATCCCACTTGGATACGGCCCAGTATGTACCGAAGTTCATCGGTGGCCTGGGGATCGCTGCCAAGATCGCTTGGGACGAGTTGCGGCCCGGCGTCGGCCCCTTCGATCCGGAGAACATGCTGATGATCATGGCTGGGCCCCTCACTGGTACCCTTGCCTGGGGAGCGGGGAGGGTGGAGGTGGTCGGGATTGCTCCTCAGCAGCGTCCCCCAGTGTTTTCTCGTTCAGGCATGGGAGGCCACTGCGGGGCTGAGCTCAAGTACGCCGGGTTCGACGGCATCGTGGTGGGGGGCGTGTCCGCAAAGCCCGTCTATGTATGGATTGACAATTCCAAGGTTGAGATCCGTGACGCGGGTGAGCTCTGGGGCACAGGGACCTACTCCACCACGATGGTTCTGAGGGCCATACACGGGCCAAAGACCAGGGTGGTCTCCTGTGGGCAGGCTGGCGAGAACCTGTCGCGGATCGCTGTGATCCAGACCGAGACCGGAAACGCGGCCGGCCAAGGAGGATATGGTGGTGTGATGGGCTCAAAGCGGCTGAAGGCCATAGCCGTTCGAGGCACTAAGGGCGTGAAGGTGGCGAGGCCCGCCATTGCTGGGGATATAGGGCCTCTCTGGGTACTGAGCTAGAAGCCAGGGCAATCACCAGCGAATATGGTATCAACGGGTGGGAGGTCAGCTACGGGATGATCCCCTGGCTTCAGTTATGCAGACAGAAGAAGCTGATCGATGCAATCGATAGGATAGAGATCCCTGTGCCGGATAGGCCCATCGAGTACCTCAGAGACGTGGCGCCCTATCCGCGTGAGTTCCCGACCATGCTGCTGCGCCAGATAGCCTATCGGGAAGGGGCGATTGGCGATGCGCCTGCCGACGGGACCTGCTACGCCGCCGAGAGGCTGTTCGAAGGACGGGGAAAACGTCTCTTGAACCGGATCTATCCACGACACGCTGGTCAGACGGAACACTGGGCGGGGCACTGGGGCCCGGGCGGCACGGTGTACTGGCCCTGGTGGTTGCCCCCTGTATTGCAGTGGTGCGTGGACACCAGGGATCCAGCCAGCGACAGCACTCACCAGTGGACCGAGCACGTACAGACGTATCTTCCCCAGAGCGGACCGAATCGAGGGCCCTTTTCATAGGAGAAGGTGCGGGCCGTCGGCGCAAGGGTCTACGGCAACCCGAACGTATGTGATCCGGCCTTCGAGTACGACCCCCCGGAGACGAAGGCCATTCCTGCCATTTGGCATCACAACCGGGGCATGATCGTGGATTCTCTGGTTCTGTGCGACTATGAGAACACCCGCGTCTTCAGCATGTTGAGCCAAGATGGAGCCGCCGACCGATTGGACCTCTTGCACGGCGGGCCGGATTCAGGCAGAATGCCATATGGGGACCCATTGTTTGCAGGGCCGATCGGTTTGCCCGTGAACCAGACTGTGCCAAGTGATCCGCTTGTCCAACCGTGCTGCTACCGTGACCAACTGTGGGGCTACCTGGCGGGGATCGCCACGGAGATCAGGGTCGCCTGGTATTGAGCCAGCTTCGTGTGGCGGCAGTGTCACGTCATGACGACCGAAGAAAAGGGGGAGACAGAGACCATGACGAAATACAGCAATGAAGGAGTCCTGGTCTACATCGGAACCTACACTCGTGGGCAAAGTGAGGGGATCTACGTCTACCGCATGGATCAATCCTCCGGCGTCCTGGGATTCGCCAGCAAGGCTATAGGAGTGGAGAATCCTTCGTTTCTGGCCCTGCATCCGGAGCAACGCTATCTCTACGCGGTTAACGAAGTTGGGAGGTTCGCCGGCAGGCTGAGTGGGGCTGTGAGTAGCTTCTCCATCAACCCCAAAACAGGGGAGCTGACTTTTCTGAATCAGCAGCCCTCGCACGGCCCCGGCCCGTGTTACCTCAGTGTTGATAAGACGGGCAGGTTCGTGCTTGTGGCGAATTATGGGGGAGGTAGCCTAGCCGTCTTGCCGATTCAGGATGATGGACACCTGGGGGCCGCCACCGATTTCGTGCAGCATCACAGTTCAACCGTAGGCCCTAGACGACAGAGAATTCCTCATGCCCATTGTGTCATCTTGGATCCTTACAATCGTTACGTTTTTGCCACTGATCTTGGGCTCGACAAGATCATGATCTATCAGCTTGATCTGACTCAGGGAAAGCTAAGACCCAACGACGAGCCTTGGGTTCAGGTCAAGGCCGGGGCCGGACCGCGCCATCTCAGCTTCCATCCCAACGGTAGATCTGCCTATGTAATCAACGAGCTCGATTCTACACTGACCGCGTTCAGCTACGATGAAACGCACGGCACGCTCAGGGAGGTGCAGACGATTTCCACTCTTCCCGAGGGCTTCAAGGGCACGAATGATTGCGCAGACGTGCACGTTTCCGCGTCGGGGAGATTCGTCTATGGGTCAAATCGTGGCCATGACAGCATCGTGGTTTTCGCGGTGGACGAGGATACCGGGGAACTCACCTGTGTTGACCATGAGCCGACGCAGGGCAGAAACCCGCGCAGTTTTGTGATCGACCCAAGCGGCACCTTCCTACTGGTCGCCAATCAGGATGCTGACACCATCGTGACGTTTCGAGTTGATCGGCAGACGGGTAGGCTTGTGTCCACGGGGCACGTGGCCGAAGTGCCGACACCGGTGTGTTTGAAGATGCTCGCTGTTCCTTGACAAGTCGCATCGATCACAGCCGCACAATGCACGGAAGCAGATTCCTGACAGGGTGCCGCATGGTGTACTCTGAGGAATGGCCCAGGTTGGGTGGCAGTGTACCCTTTGGTCTGGATACGGACCTCTTACCAGCAGGGCGATACTCGGTCGGCAAGGCGAACCTCAGCGGGGCGAACCTCGGCAAGGCGATCCTCTTCGAGGCGCACCTCATCGAGGCGGATCTCAGCGCGACGGACCTCGTGCTGGCGAACCTCAGCGCGGTGAACCTCGAGAATGCGA
>Ga0209979_1001647_pt1 | contig 23725 bp, 14 predicted proteins | sample AnhtaG_FD_183114 | JGI IMG/M metagenome (GOLD analysis project Ga0209979, IMG submission 183114) | Deep subsurface microbial communities from Anholt, Denmark to uncover new lineages of life (NeLLi) - Anholt_01485 metaG (SPAdes) (version 2) | ecosystem: Environmental > Aquatic > Marine > Oceanic...
ACAAGGAGGGAATTGTCCGATTTACGATGGAGACAAGGGAGTTTCCGGAGGAGCGCCTGCTTGAGTTCTCAGCCAATCTGCCGGATGAGAACGTCCGGGTGGCGGAGGCGGTTTACTTAGCGGTTCGGGGGTTCACGGGGTCGGTCTCGACGATACGAAACGTGTATCTCTCCGAGGAGAAGTTTGATGTAACGGTCGCTACTAAGGACTTAGAAGGAAAACCCGTCTCGAAGGAGATGGAGTTGATCGTGCTGAGGAGGGAAGCCACGGGCAAGCGATGGAGCGAGGTGGAGGTGACGAAGAAGCAGGTCATCACCGACGAGAAAACGGGCGTTGGCACGGTCAATGTGAGTCTTGTCAAAGGTGGTCCGCACATTCTGAGAGCGTCGGGGAAGGATCGGTTCGGAAACCGGATCACCGCCGAGGCCAGTGTGTTCATCTCGGATAAGGAGGACAAGACGAAAATCCGCATCATCACCGACCGGCAGCATTTCAAAGTGGGCGAGGAGGTTTCGTTGATGGTTCACTCGCGGATCGAGGAGAACCTGGCCCTGCTGACGTTCGAGGGAGAGGGCATTCTGTCGTATCGGTTGGTCACCCTGAAGAAAGGCGCCAACCCGGTTGACCTTATGATCGGGCACGAGCACTTCCCGAACTTCGCCTTAGGCGTGGCGGTGATGAATGGAAACAAGTTCTACACCGCCAGCATGGGGTTTGTGGTCGAGCGCGATCTGAAGGTCACAGTCAAGCCGTCGAAGGAGCAGCTCGAGCCGGGGAAAGAATTGACGGTTGACATCCAGACCACCGACCAGAATGGGAAGCCGGTCAGCGCGGAGCTGTCATTAGCTATGGTAGACGAGGCGCTATTCAGTATCTTTGCCGATCCGCTCCAGGAGATCAGCGCCTTCTTCCGAGAGGGACAGCAAAGGGTGGCCGCCATGCGCACGGAATCGAGCTGTACGTTCTCCTACGCCGCTAAAACCAAAGGCATCTCCCCCGAAGTCGTCGCACAGATGGAACGGGTAGCGGCGGCTGGGAGAGAAATCGGAGCACGCAGGTATGCACTTGAGAAGGCGAAAGAGGAAGTGCAGTTGGCCGCTGGAGAAGCTGTCACCGCTGGCGTGGCTTACGGCGTTGCCGGGAAAATGGTGGCAGACCGCCAGGAGACAAAGGCCGCTGACAAGCGCTATGCGGGGTTGGCCCGGCGTCCTCGGAGGGGAGCAGTGGCCAAGCTGGCCACTCCTACGGCCGCTCCCGCTGAAGGCGAGCCGACACCTCCAGCGGTTCGCATGTACTTCCCTGAGGTGGGGTACTGGAATCCGTCCATTGTGACGGATGGTGAGGGAAAGGCCTCGGTGACTTTCAAGGCTCCGGACACAGCCACGCAATGGCGGATCACGCTCCGCGGGGTGACGCCGGAGACGCTTGCTGGGCAGACCACAGCCAACGTGGTTACCAAAAAGGAGTTCTTCGTCGAGCTGAAGGTGCCATCCATTTTGATGGAAGGAGATCGGCCTCGGATGATTGCCCGAGTGCACAACCTCACTGATTTCGAGGGCGAGGCGGAGCTGAAGCTGCGGACCACGGTTGATGGAAAGACAACCACTACACCGAAGACGCTCAAGATATCGAAGGGTGTCACCGAGGCGCTGTTCGATGCGTTTGAGGTACCTGCCGCGAAGGAAGCTGCCTTTGAACTGGTCGCTCGAGCGGGTGATCACAGGGACGCCATTTCTCGGACTGTCCCTATTCGCCCGTGGGGGCTGGTCTATCGTGGGGGAACGAGCGGAACAGCCAGCGGCGATGAGACGCTGTGGACGGGTCTTCCTTCCGGTCGAAAATACACCAACCTCGACATGACCATCTTCATTGGCACGACACTCCGAAGGGCGCTGATTGACATGGCCCTCGATGGGGTGGGTCCCATTCGCAGACATCAAATGCTCAGCAGTAGGATCATGCCGCCGGACACGACCGCGCGGGCCGCCACGAGCCTCATCGGCGTCCTCAGTTGCATGGACTACGTGAAGACCACCGTTGGCGAAGGCGCCTCTGACATTCGCCAGCTCCGCAGCAAAGCGGAGAGTCACATCTCTGAGCTGGCAGTCTCCCAGAGGAACGATGGCGGCTGGTCCTGGGCGGGAAAAGGCGGCAACAGCGATCCGAAGGCTTCAGCGATGACGGTGTGGGCTTTGCGTCAAGCAAGAAGGATGGGCTTCGCCGTGCCCGACAAGACGATCACAGCCGCCACCGGCTATCTCCAGAAAGCCTTCGCGTCCTCGCGACAGACCGACAACGAGGGCAAAGCGGTCATTCTCCACGCGTTGAGCTTCGTTGACAAAGCGGACTTCACTTACGCCAATCGGCTCTACCGCGAGCGCAACTCCTTGAGCGAAGCGGCGCTCGCTTATGTGACTTTGGCGCTCGATGCAGTGGACAGGCCGTCTATTGCGAGTGAAGTCCTCGACGTGCTCCTGTCGAAAGCGAGACCGATCACAATTCAGAGCCGTCATGTGCTGAAGTGGAGCGGTGCCAACAACCAGGCCTGGATTCGCAACGACATCGAGACCACCGCGTTGACCCTCCTGGCCATCGCAAAAGTCCGCCCTGATGCTCCGCAACTAAAGCAGGGCATCGAGTGGCTCATGAGTCAGAGGAGGGGATACGGCTGGTTGCCTTATCGAGCGAAAGGACCCGCTCTGGCGGCGGTCTGTTCCTATTACGGCAAAGCCGCCAAAGTCAGGAACGATTATACCCTTCGCGTGGAGGTCAACCAGAAAGAGATAAAAACCATCCGGGTCGAGCGGAGCGGCGACACGATTGCGGTGGATGTTCCGAGCGAGCTGCTGAAGCCGGAGGGCAACAAGGTCCGCTTCGACATGGAGGGCACGGGAGAGTATTCCTACGTTATCGCCATGACTGGGTTCTCGTCGGAGATGAAGCACGAGCGGCGCGACAAGTTCTACGTGGACAACCGGTACTACATGCCCCCGCCGCCGGAGTACAAGGGGCGAGCCGTGCGGACCGGATTCTCCGTGTGTCGCAACTACCGGTTCTTCCGCAACACGATCACGCAGGTTGCCCAGGGCTCTGTGGCGCAGGTCCAGGTCGAACTGGAGCGGCGATACGACCGTCGCAAACCGGAGGACGACGACTATCTCATCTTAGAGGAATCCATCCCTTCCGGCACGACCGTCTTGGAGAACAGCATCTCCGGCAACTTCGCTTACTACACGTTGGGCGATGGACAGATCACGTTCTATTTCGGCAACCGTCCCAGCGTCGGCAACGTCACGTATCAACTTTACGGCTACCTGCCGGGCAAGTATCGGGTTCTGCCGCCGGTTTTGCGCAGCGCCTACGATCCCACGCTGCTGCGGGTTGGTCCTCAAGCGAGGATCACCGTTCTGGCGCCGGGCGAGAAATCAACCGACAAATATCGCCCCACTCCCGACGAGCTCTACTACCTCGGCAAAGCCCACTTCGACGACGGTGACTACGCGTCGGCGGCTCCTCTTCTCACGCAACTGTACGATGAGAAAGAGTGGCAGCTGAAAGACGAGTTCCTGAAGGAGGCCGCTCGCATGCTCTTGCACGCGGCCATCGAGGCGGGCGACTCGAAAGAGATCGTGAAGTACTTCGAGGTGCTGAAGGAGAAGTATCCGGAACTGTTCATCCCCTTCGACAAAATTCTGGCGGTGGGTCGAGCCTATCGGGACATCGAGGAATACGAGCGAGCGTACCTGGTGTTCAAAGCCACCGCTGAAGCGGGCTTCGTCAAAGACTCGAATGTCGCGGGGACGCTTCAATCCGAAGGGAAGTTCCTGCCGTCGGTTGACTACATGACCAACCTGTGGCTCGAATATCCGGATACGCCCTCGACGGAATCCACCTACTTCGCCCTGTCGCAAGCCATCTATGCGAAAGCGTCCGAGGTGCTGACCAACGAGGAACTGAAGAAGGAAAAGCTCACCAAGGCGGACATGATCTCTCGCGCGATCGAGATGCTTAACAGCTTCCTGACGCTCTATCCCAAAAACCCCGCCAACGACGACGCCAGCTTCTCCTTAGTCAACGCCTTCCTGGAACTGGAAGGATACGACGAGGTGGTGAAGCTGTCACAGCGATTCCAGCAGAAGTTCACCGAAAGCGAGTTTTTCGACAGCTTCATCTACACCGAGGCCATCGCCGGCTTCTCTCTGGGTGAGTATGATCGAGCAATCGAGCTTTGCCAGAAGGTGGCGGAGATGAAGATCAAGGATGAACATGGCGTCGAGCAGGAGAGCAAGAACAAGTGGCTGGCGCTTTACATGATCGGGCAAATCTTCCACGCCCAGGGGAAGCCGAAGGAAGCCATCGAGAGCTACGAGAAAGTGAAGAGCCGCTTCGCAGACGCCAGGGAGGCCATAGATTATTTCGAGGAGAAAGCGTTGAGCTTCGAGGACGTCTCCACGTTCATGCCGAACGAGAAGACGGAGATCGAACTGACCTATCGCAACATTCCTGAGGTGGACATCAAAGCCTACAAAGTGGACTTGATGAAGCTCTTCCTCCAGGAGAAGAACCTCAGCCGGATCACCGGCATCCGGCTGGCTGGAATCGCTCCCACGCACGAGGAAACGATCACACTCGGCGACGGCAAGGACTACGAGGATAAGAAACGCAAGATTGCTCTGCCAGTTAAGGAGGAAGGCGCCTACCTCATCCTCGCGCGAGGCGACAACCTCCATGCGTCCGGGTTCGTGCTGGTCAGTCCGTTGAAGATGAACGTCCAGGAAGACGCTGTCAGCGGTCGAGTCCGCGTCAACCTCATTGACCAGACCACGGGAGAATACGTCAACAAAGCCGACGTCAAAGTGATCGGCTCACAAAGCGGTGCGTTCGTCTCCGGCGAGACCGATCTCAGAGGCATCTTCGTTGCCGACGGCATCCGGGGCATGGCTGCGGCCATCGCCCGCGACCAACAGCGCCGTTACGCCTTCCACCGCGGCACCACCCCCCTCGCCCCCCGCGAACAGGCAAGGAGAGGTGAACAACTCCAGCGCCAGATAGCGGAAGCTCAGGATAACTGGGCGTTGAATCTGACTCTCAGCAATGAGGCGCTCCAATTGCGCAATGTGGATCAGCTCGGCACGTTTTACAGGCAGAAACAAAAAGGCGTTCAGGTCCAGCAGGCAATGTGAGAAAGTCTCTGGCGTTTGATTGGACCTCACACGTTCACGTTTTGCCGACAGGGTGCGGGTAGCATTAGAAGGAACCGCGTCTATCGTGTTCGCTTTCGGGTCGGTCCGTTTCGGTTGTTCGGCGAGCGTCTTATCCCGGCAACCGGTCGCTTGCTTCAACTAAGGCAAACGCAATAAATCTACTGACATAATAGCTCTGTCATGGTAGTATGTGACCATGAGAAAGCCCACATTGGCTTTAGCACATCCGGAAATAGCACGGCAGCGCCTTTTGGGCCTGGCTGGGACAATCCCCGGGGCCTACATTGGAATGAAGATTGCCGCTCTGCTGCTGGTATTGGAAGGGCAGCGGCGAGGGTGGATCGCGGAGGTTTTGGGTCTGACGCGACAAAGCCTGAACGCCTGGATTCACAAGGTGAACGACGAAGGAGTGGTGTCCTTGAAGCCGAAGCCAAGGCCTGGACGCCCTTCGCGTTTGACACCGGAGCTTCGTGGGGAGTTGGAAGAGCACTTAGAGAAGTCGCCTTTGGAGTTGGGGCTAAATCGAGTCCGCTGGGATGGTCCCACGCTGGTGGTTCACCTGAGGCGTCGGTTTGGGATAAAGCTGAAGGTCCGTCAGGCTCAGTACTGGATGCATCAACTGGGGTATCGCCTGAAGCGGGCCAGTTATTCGTATCCTCAGGCGAGGGCCGAAGAAGCGAAAAGGTTCCGCAGGGCGTTAAAAAAAGCTCCGGTCTCTGGGTCCGAAGGAGACCATTGTTTTTGAGGACGAAACCGGTTTCACCTTGCATCCCCGTCTGGGAATGGGGTGGGCCAAGAAGGGCCAACGGCTTCGGATTCCCACCACCAGTCAACATCGCCAGAGGCTCAATGTGTTGGGCTGGGTGGCCCCTCTGCTGGGTCCAAGGGGCCTGATGGGGCTGCCTCGAGGAAACCGAGAAGGGTTCTTGAGGTGTCTCTGTCGGTGCCTCCAAGGGTATACGATCTGGCTGTATGTGGACAGAGCCAAGTGGCACACGGGAGAGGAAGTCGCTGTCTTTGTCAAAACGCACATACGCCTGCACCTGGAGTCTCTGCCGTGTTATCAACCCGCCTTGAACCTCCAGGAGCGTCTGTGGTGTCAAGTTCGCTATGAAGCCACCACGAACCACTGGTTCGAGAATTTGGATGCCGTCTGGGAAAATATTGGAAAGACGACTCGTTCCTGGAGCCCAAGCAAGATTAAGGGCCGATGTAAGATCACTTAGTGCGTTTGTGTTAATAGCCGAAAGGCGCGCCAACCTTCTCGCTGAAAAAGACCCAAAACGTACGCTACTTCCTCACGGAGGTAACCCCACCTTCGCCCCCGATGTCTCCTGCGGTCAACCATACAAGGAGAGCGTATCACCGTTGCAACTGTTCCTTGCCTCGGAGCCTGCGAGGCCCGGACTTCACGATCAAGTGGAACCCTGAGCTGTCTCTTCCGTTTCCTCCTCTTCCGGCTTTTGTTCAAACCGATCAGCGAATTTCGTTCTTATGGCCTCAACGAGATCCAATGCATTCTTTCCATCGGCATCCACGGCAACGATCTCTTCCTCCGTGACGCAGAGAAGCCTGGTGTTGCCTACCCAGACCACCTGGGCGTTTTCGCTTTCCTCACTCCGGGCAACCGCCACGATGCCGGTCCCATCTGCTTCCGCGACGCAGAATTCCACCCCACGCGGGGGTTCTGTCTCCTCTTCGCCGGACTCTTCGGTCTCCTCCTGTTCAGCGTCCTCCGGCGCCTCGACTGGCGGCGAGAGCCATATGTAGCGGACGTACGCAATCTTTTTCCCATCGGGCGAAACGGCGCAGGTGCACGGATAGAAGGGCTGCCCTTCCTTAAGAACGAAGCCTTCTTCCTTCTCCTCTTCAGTTGGCGCTGACTGCGCTTTCTCCGTATCGGGCCCCGCGGTCTTCTCTCCCTCGGCTTCATCAGATTCTCTTGCTGCGGCCTTCTTTCCCGCAGTAGGAAGCGATTGTTTCTTCAGCACGATCGGAATGGCCAGCCCCGTAGGCCCAAGCTCCGCAAGATCCCAGCTCGCACACGGGAAAAGAATGGCCTTTCCATCTGGAAAAACAGCAATCTTGTTCAGCCAGGCCAACTGTTCCCGTGCAAGCGTCCTTTGCCTTCCGGTTCTCACGTTGATCATGTTCAGGTCGGCGAACGGAGCACCGCCGTCCTCCGAGATGCCCGGGGGAAAGGACATGTACAGCAACCTTTTGCTGTCGGGCAACCAGGCCGCCTGGGGACTCGCCCGGCGGGCAAGCACTTCTAACTCTCGTCTTCTCACATCGTACACCTTCAGCGTGGGCAGGTCGTCCGGGCCGAATCCTTCCGCGAAGAAAGCGACCTTCTTCTCGTTCGGAGACCATACGGGGAAATTGAGGGTTCCGTCGGAATCGCCTTCCCTCGCGCGGTAAATGACTCTGTCCTTCTTGGCCTTACGATCATGCAGAAGCAGCTCCTCATCCGAACAAGCGACGATATACCTTCCCGATGGAGAGATGACCGGCATCCGGCACTTTTCCATCCCCTCCACCTTGGTCAAAAAGTCTGCGTTCGCATTGGTCAGGTAAACCTGTTGCCTTTCTCCCTGAACCAGCTCATATTCGCCCGTCTCACTCAGCGTAAGGGCTATCGTGCCATCCTTGCTGACACTCACAGGATTCGGCAGACAACCGACCAGCAGCAACAATCCCAAGACGAGCGCGGCCCATAGTGTCTTCATCTTCCTCTCCTCATTGTTAATCATTTTGGCTTTCACGAGCCCGCCCAGCCTCCGACTCACCGCCAAGCCGCAGACAAGCTTCAATCCTCGGTGCCGATGTCTATCTCGATGTACATAATAATATATTATACGCAAGTCAACCTATTTCGTTTCCTCACCGGGCTCCGCTTCCTTTTCTTCCACTTGCTCTTCTTCCTCCTTCCCGCCAAATTGATCTGCGAATTTCGCTCTAATGGCGTCGATGAGATTGAGCTTGTTCTTCCCGTCGGCATCTACCGCAAGAATCCCCTCGTCTACGACGCAGATCAGCCTGGTATTACTGACCCAGAGAACCTGAAAAAATCCCTCCTCCGAGGCCTGCGCGACAGCGACGCTGCCTGTCCCGTCGGCCTTGGCGACGCATACCTCCCAACCCTCGGCTTCCGTATCTTCATCGTCGGCTCCTCGGGCATCCTCTGATTCCTCCTCGTTGGGTCTCGGCTTCTTCAGCTCGACTTCTCCCGGCAAACCAATCTTGTCAGAGCCTGTGGCGGTCCACACGCGGCGTGCGTAAGCTATCTTTTTGCCATCAGGGGAGACCTCACACACATGGGGATGGAAAGGCTGCCCCTCCTCAAGGATGAAGTCCTTCTCCTCGGGCCATTCTTCCCCAGCCGCTGGCCGAGCCTTCTCGACATCGCGCTTTCCCTCCGCTTGTTCCGGCTGCGGCGGTTTCGCTTCCTCCTCTCCCTTTGAGAAAAAGGTGGCCTTGTCAGGTCGTCTTTCTTCAGCTTTCTGCTGTCTCATGAATGAGCCGTCCTGTGGGCCAGGAATTAGCTCCTTCTTGAGAACAAGAGGAACGGCTACTCCCCACCGTGTAATCTGCAGCTTATCCCACCGAACGCACGGGTAGAGAATGGCGTTTCCTCCCGGGAACACCGCGGTCCTGCTGTAGGAAAACAACTGTCGGCGCGCAAGGGTCCTCTTCTCCCCGGTTCTCACGTCAATCATCTCCAGGTGACCAAAGGGAGGCTCCCCACTGCCTTCTGAAACACCGGGTGGGACCGAGATGTAAAGCAGCCCCCTGCTATCGGGCATCCAGGACGCCCGAGGAGACGTTCGGCGGGCAATCACTTCCCGCTCCCTACTCTCCACGTCGTAGACTATGAGCGCGCAATCCGGCACCTCCTCTCCGAAATCTCCTACGAAGAAAGCGAGTCTTTTTTCATCGGGAGACCATACCGGGAAGAAGGGTGACCAGTCATCGTCGTCCTCAGGCCGCCGGTAGATAACCCTTGCCTTCTTGGCCTCCCGATCATACAGAACCAGACCATCCTCCGAAAGGGCGACGATGCATCTACCGGACGGAGAGATCTGCGGGTACATGCAGCCCTTCATGTCCTCGACTTTAATCAGGAACTCGGCATTAGCATTGGTCAGGTAAACGCATTCACCGTCGCCCTCAAACGGCTCGAATTCCGCATCTGGCTGTAGCGACAGGGCTATTGTTCCATCTCTGCTGACGCTCACCAAATCGGGCACGCAACCCGTGAGAAACATCAAGCCTAAGACACCCACCATCAAACATGCTCTCATCTTTTATTCCTCCTTCTTACTTCGTCGGTTTCCTCTAAACCTTCTTTGCGCCACGCGGCCGTACGATTTGCATTTGCTCCTCAAGCTGATGGCGTCGCAACAAACACCGCTCTTCTGCCAGTGCCGCCGCCCAGCAAGGGACCATCCCGTCGGAAGAACCCACCTCCGGGAGCCTCCTCAGCACCCGGTATCTTTCCCCACAAGCTTTAGAGGTGTGGTGGAACGCTCGGGACCCCAACGAGCTGATGGCATTCCGCTGGGAGGGCGTTTCTCGCTATGATCGTCATATGACATTCCACGATCTTTCTACCTCTTGGATCAACTCAATGGCATCTCGAGTTCTCCCTGCCTCGAAGGCCTCGAGGGCGTCAATGCAGGACTGGATCACACGGTCAAAGGCGGGGTGCGCGATTTTGTGAAGCTCCTTCAGCGAGACGATCTTCGCTTTCACGTATTGCCTGGCGGGATCCCTCCAGAAACCTTCTAAGGCAGCCAGCCTCTCCGGCGTTACCTCGTACGAAACACTAAGGCTCGGCTGGACTGCAGCGACGCGGAATGGCCCCTGGGTCCTGTAGTGACCGGCAACACTTACCAGTTCTCGAAGCTTCTCGCTCGTCTCTTCGACAGAGAGGATTTCTCCTACCCTGCTCTCGTGATTGTTCGCAAGGAGATTCCTGGAGGGCATAGGCCCCCCCGCCTGCCTCGCAACCCTCAGCTCGCGTCTCAGATCCACAACCTCCTTGGCCAAAATGAAACACGCCAGACACGATAAGACGATCAGGGCCAAACCGACAATACCCCCGGCCCACGCCAGACGCCGGAGCCCAAGTGGCCACGGTTGGCGGCTCCCGCGCCCTTTGGGGTGTGAGGACTTGCCCTGAAGACCGTCTGCCGAAACCTCCCGCAAAAGCTCCTGCCCTACCGCGGCCGGCAAGCTCGCGACAGGAATGGACACGAACTCCTGCCCGATCCTGACCATCTCCTCTTGGAAAGCCCGGCACTCGGGGCACCCTTTGAGATGCATGGAGATCAGTTCCTCGTCCCCTTCGCTGCACTCGCTGTCGAAAACAGCCACTATCCTTTTCTGACATTCACCGCACGAAATCATCTGTCTCTCTCCTGGCCGTTTTTGTCAAATGATCCGCCCTTGTCCGATCGGAAGCCCTTGCCCAAGAGTTCATCCTTCAGAGGCTCAAGCATCTTACGCAATTTCTTAACAGCCTCCACTTTCCTGGAACTCACCGTTCCCACAGGGCAGCCAAGAATCGCCGCGATCTCGCTGTAGGACATCCGGTGTCCCTGGCTCAGCACGTACACCACCCGATGCATTTCTGGAAGACGAGCCACTGCCCGGCTTATCGCCGACCGGATCTCCTTGGCCACCGCGGCCTCGTAAACGCTACTTGATAAGACGGAGCTTTCAAAACGCTGCTCCGGCGCATCCACGGAAAGCCTTTGTAGGTCAACGCGAGACCTCTGCTTTCGGCGCACGTCAAGAAAGTGGTTCTTCGCGATCTGGAACAGGTATGTCGTGAACTTTGCCTTCGGCGAGTAGCGAGCCCTCGCTTGCCAGAGCCTCAAGAATGTCTCCTGCGTGCAGTCTTTGGCTTCCTCAGTGTTCCACGTCATTCTGTAGAGAAAATCGAAAACGCGCCGTTTGTGGCGATGAAAAAGCTTTTCAAACGCCGAAACATCATCATTACCCACCATGCCCATAAGCTCTTCGTCAGAATAATCTGTCATTGGGGAATAAGGCCTTTCTGACCCCACAGGCATCATCCTTCACTTACTCTTAACGTATCGTAGAGGAAAAAACTCATTCTACCCCGCATTTTTTTTGGGCTTCCCGGCTGCGGGATCAGACCAGACAGGCCCAGTCGCAGGAAAAACTGGAGAGGAGCCCTACTCCTGACCGAGGCTCCGTGGGCTGTGGAGTGCTAATTCACTAACCTGGCCGCCGTTGTGACCAGGATCACTTTCTCTCTACTGGGCACAACCCTCGGAACTGGGGGGCCGCTGTCGGAGAGGAATCAGTTGGCTGACCTGCGGCAAAGTTGGCGTGGAGGGTGCGATTTGATCCTACACCGATTTCGGTAGCGGGTTGCCAACTGGTAAAGCGGCGGCTCGAAGCCGTCCAGGGCAAAGCTGTCCGGCATCGTTCGCCTGGTTTTCTTCTCCTTTGCCGACGGCGATTCTGTCGCCAGGGCCAGAGGGTCTCGGCTTAACCTCACTTCCGCAATCTGGAGGATGGAATAGAGGAGAAGCGGCGTCTTTCAGTCACTACATTTGAGCATTTGTGATAAGGGTTTTCCCTGGCCGCATGATTCGTTTGGGAACTTCCGAGAGTCGGTAAAGCTCGATGTATTGGGGTTCGGGGGTGGAACGTTTGCGGATTTTAAGGATCATGTCCCCATCACGCGAAAGCGTGATGGTTGCCACCTGGTGCGTTTGTCGGGTCTCTCTGACGGTGGGCCAGATGCTGAGCCGAAAAGCTCCTATCTCGGAGAAGCTTCTCGAGCGAGTCGCCTGGGCGGCCGGCGCTTACTGAAACTTGTGTCCACCGATGTCTTCGAGCGGAAGAGGAGTGGCTCGGAGCTATTGGTGTGCAACCAGATATGCGCGCGCCGATTGTTCCAAGGACCCGTGAAGGCGTCGAACGCTATCCGTCTCCGAGGAGGAGAGGCCAAAAAAGAGGTTGACAGGCGGGGGCGACTTCCATAGCCTTCACGCCCGAATGCGGAGAGCAAGCCGGCCAAGGGCGCGAGCCCGCGTGCCGCGATCGTCGGCTGCGTAACGTCACATGATTTGCCGCTGGCGGATCATGTCTCATAAGTTTTTGCCCACTGCCCAAATTGGCGGGAACCACCAGGCATCAACAAAAGGTTCGATTCTCAAAAACAGAGAGCACATATGGCACAAGTACGTCCGTTCAGAGGAATCTACTACGACACATCCAAGGTGGACATCGAGAAGGTGGTCAGCCAACCGTGGGATGTCATCACTCCGGAGATGCAGGAGAGATACTACGGGGCTGACCGGCACAACATCGTGCGCATCATTCGCGGGAAGGAAATGCCGGAGGACGACGAGACCGAGAACAACTTTACCCGGGCGGGGAAATTCTTCCGCCAGTGGCTGGAGAACGGTGTGCTCGTCGGGGACGAGGTTGATTCGATCTACGTTTATATCCAGAGGTTTAGTCTGGGCGGCTCGGAGTTTACCAGAAGAGGCATCATCGCAGCGGTGAGACTCGAGGATTACGAGTCGAAAGTGATTCTGCCTCATGAGCACACGTTTCCGAGGCACAACGCGAACCGACTCAGTCTGATTCACGAGACAAAAGCCAATTTCGGCCAGCTTTTCATGCTCTATCCCGACCCTGAGATGACGATCCCTCGCTTGCTCGCGCAGTTTGACTCCGCCACACCGATGATGAGCGTCACCGTGAATGGGATTACACACTCGATCGTCCGAGTGGCGAATCCCGAGGACATCAGGTTCATCGTCGAGCACATGAAGGAGAAACAACTGTTCATCGCGGACGGCCATCACAGGTATCAGACAGCACTGAACTACCGCAATGAGATGGCGCCAATACTTTCCGATGAGGGACGGAGGGAAGTCAGCTATCGGATGATGACGCTCGTGAGCATGGACGATCCGAGCATCACGATCCTCCCCACCCACCGGGTCGTCAGAGGAGTGCCCGACTTCGAGCGAGGGCGATTTCTCGAACAGCTCAGTGAGTTCTTCGAAATTGAGAGGCTCGATCACAAGGCCTGCGATCCTCAACTCATGCTCCAAAACCTCTGCGAACTCGCAACCGCCACTGCTGCATTCGTCGTCCGCCTGCCGGGAGGCGAGTTTTTCCTTATCCGGTTGAAAGACAGGACATCCGCAGTGAAGGCCCTTCCCGGCGATCCTCACCCTGCGGTCCGCGAGCTGGACGTAACAATCCTGCACGGGTTGATTCTGGAGAAAATCCTGTCTCTGGGCCCGGAGCTCCAGAGCTCCGCCGAGCACATCAGATATTACCGCGACCCAGCAGACGCCGTGGGAATGGTTGAGGGAGGTGAGGCGCAGGTCGCCTTCCTGCTCAACCCGACGAAGGTGCATCAAGTCAGGGATGTAGCGAGGGCAGGACAGGTGATGCCGCAGAAATCAACCGACTTCTATCCGAAGCTGCTGACAGGGTTGATCGTGCGAAAGCTTGATTTCTGAGCGTTGAGCTTGCAAGGATGCCGGCCACAAAAGTGTTGCAAAGCTTACTTTCGCTCCTGCTGTTTGCTGCGGGAAGGAGATAAATCTATCACCTTTGCGTAGTGGGCGAAGCGGCTTGCCGCCCTTGTCATCGCTTCAGGTGGAACGACACGAGTCGGCACGGAGATTCATACCAGAGTGGACATTGGGTGAGGAAGTGATTGTTGACCCGGACACCCTTGGGCATGGGGAAGAACACAGGTGGAGAACCATTGAGAGACCCGGTGATTCCGCCAGCAAGAGGAAAGGCACTACTGTTTGACCGATGGGGAATTAGGATGGCCATGGCGATAATTTGCAGGGCTGCACTTTTCTAAAAAAAAAGGGAGAATTGGCCTTGACATTTCGGCGAGGAGTGTAGTAGCTTTCCCAAAGCATGTGTCATAGTGTGCGCGTGACCCGTTTGGGGGTTCGAGTCGTGCTGGACGTAATCCAGTAACTTCGAAGGGGGCCTGAACGTCGGTCAACCTTTTGGAAGAGGAGGAACAGGTTATGCGAGACATATCAATAGGAAGAGCAGCGGTTGTTGGCTTGGCTCTTCTGCTCTTGCTGTCCGGCAGTTCGGTCTGCCTACCCGCCAAGGAGGTCATTGTGGTCAAAGTGACCTCTCTGAAGGGAACGGCAAACGTTACCAAACCCGACGGCACGGTGGAAACCCTAACGGATACCTCAAAGCCGATTGCTTTGCCAGCATCCATTGAGATGGCAGGGCCAAAGGGGAGTTTCGTGATTTCGCTTCCCTCGGAGGTTACCGGGAAGTTCAGTACCGTCAGTTGGACTCAGCGCCAGGGCGAGACGGTAAAGGTTTCCCTGTTGAAGAACGAGAAGGGGGTGAGGTTCGAGTATCTCAAAGGGACTCGGAGGTTTTTCGTGGACGTGGTCAACCGGGAGAACGTTTTGCTGGTTAGGTCCATCAGTGGTACAACCTCTCTTGTGATATTGCAGAACAAGGTGATTGTCCCGGAGAAGGCCGCTGCTCTACTGACTTGCCCGATGAACACGTTGGCTTCGGTGATTATGGCTTCTGGTCAGGTCAGTGAGGTCGAGCTTGACTACTCGGCGAAGGATAGGTACGTCCGGGTCCTTCAGGTGTTGAGCGAAGTTGGGACGGTTCGGCTTGCGCAGACGGGACTGGCGGCGGCGGGAGGCCCTGTCGTAGACCCCACCAGCATACCGCAAGCGGAGAGATTGGTCATACCTGTCCCTGCGCCGGAAATCCTCGAGCAAAGTCCTTTCCGGCCCTCGTTGCCGGAAAGTCCTTCGCTACCCAGTTTGTAGGCTGTTTTCGTGGGAGGACAAGGAGTTGACTGAGAAGGGCTTGCCGGCCGCGGGATGTTCCGGCAGAGGAGCACCGGACCGACGAACGCACTCAACTGATATTTGTGTCCAATGGGGGCTGTCGAGAAAGGAGTGTCCGTGATGGGAAGGCAGTGCAGTAGCATCATCGTTTCGATCTTTTTGTTCGCCATGGGCCCTTTGGCCTTTGGCTCGGAAACACGCAGCGAGAGAGCATTCGGAAACATTCACTTCGGTCGCTTGTACGTTCATCCCAAGATTGGTGTGGAAGCGACCTATGACGACAATGTCTTCTTGCTGGGGCAGGAAAAGCAAGACGATGTTATGTTCACGATCAGCCCGGGAGTTGATCTCGACTTCACCCGGGAAGGGAAATCCGCCCGCTTGAATTACTTGGCCACAATTGCAAGGTTTCTGGATAACACGGATTTCAATTACGAGAATCACCATGCGGAGGCGGCGGTTGACCTGCAGTTTACGAACGGGCTGACGATTTTCGCGGGAGACGTTTTCCGCAGGTCGCACGATAGGCTGACTTACGAGGAGCGTCCTCTCATCAAGAGGGACGATAACACGGCCGATGTGAAGGTGGGGTATGCGTTCTCGGACAGGTTATCGTTCCGGGTCGATTACAACCGCAGAATGGTGGACTACAAAATGGCGCTATGGAGCGTTTATGACCGTGATGAAAACCTCGTCAGCGGGACGGCATTCTACCGCATTTTCAACAGGGTGTCGCTCTTGGGTCAGCTCCAGTACATCGAGATCGACTATGACCAGGAAGGAACCAGATTCGATTCGGAGGGCGTGGGCGGATGGCTCGGTGTCACCGGTGAACTCACCCCGAAGGTGGTTGCGCTCATCAAGGGTGGTTGGCATGAGAGAGACTACGATGGTCCACGGGAGGATTTTGAGGGGGGCGTGTTCAGCGTTGACATCGTTCACCGTGTCAGCCCAACCTTGACGTTGACCATAGGTGGCTCCCGTGAAGTCATCGAGTCCGCCTATCTTACGAACAACTACTTCGTCGGCACGCAAGGCAGAGTGGGGCTGCAAAAGCGGATTGGCCCGAAGCTAATCGCCCTCCTTTCAGCATATTACGCCAATAACGATTACCCGGAAGCCACTCCGTACCCAGGGGGGATCGGCGAAAGGGAAGACGACGTCTGGGGAGCCAGGGTGGCGCTGAGATACAATATCCGGCGCTGGCTGTCAACACGCTTGTCCTACACTCGTGAGGAGAGGGACTCCAACCAGAACATGTTCGATTACGACGACAACAGGGTTTCCCTGGGTGTTTCGGCAGTTTTCTAATTCTCGACGCGCAGCTCAAAGCGATCCTGCAAGGTCTGTGATGCACCGAGCCAAAATAAAACGCGGTTCTTAAGGGGCAGGCGCGAATGGCGTTTGGTAAGAAAGCGTGGGCGTTAGTGGCATGCGGTATCATGCCGGTGCTGTTCTTGGGAGGGGCGATCTTGTTTGAGAGCGCCTCAGCAGCTCTGCTCTTTTTACCCGTGCCGGCAATAATCATCCTTGAACTGCTTTTGTTTTTTGTTTGGCCGCGGAGGCTTGCCCCAGTATCAGGGGTGATAGCCGCATCATCGTTCGTTCTCGCGGCTTTGATATTCGGCTCCAAAATCAGTGGTTTCGCTGACCTCTTGGGCCTTGCCAATCCGATAGGCAACCCTTCGGCCGTCTCGATGGGCGGTGTTCTCACGATGTCGGGCCTCATCCCCTTGATGGCCCTTACCATTACGATAGGCGTCAGGGGCGCTTCTTTCCAGTACGAAACGCTCGATATCCTGAGGGATTTGCACAGGAGATGTCCCTGGCCCGGGAAAAAAGAGGTGTGAGGGTTTTAGGGGAGGGCGACCACGGCAGCAACAATTCTTCCGCCAAAGGAGGCCAACCGGACATTATCCGCGAGGAGAAGTCCGGTTTGTTTTGAGACATGATCAGGGTATTGACCATCTTCATTGGGGCGTTCTTACTGTTATTCCAGAGTTCGGCGTTCTCCGAGACTGCTGAAAAAACAGGCGAGGAAACGAAGCCTGCGTCCGAAGGTTCGGCCGCTCCCTTACCGGCCGAGCTGTACAAGGTGAGTGCTCGAGACCTCCTGCATGTGCAGGTCGTGAATGAACTGGACCTCACGGGGGATTTCGAGGTAAGCAACGATGGAACCATCAAGTATCCGTACCTTGAGTATATTCCGGTTGCAGACAAAACGGTCAAGGAAATCGAGGCGGTCATCACAAATCTGCTCAAGCCCGACTGGCTGATTGCTCCGCAGGTCATCGTCACAGTCAAGCGGTACAGTCTAAAACTGGCCTACGTTACGGGGGAAGGTATGACCGGCTCCAGGCAAATCTCGTTCTCGGGTCAGAACGAGATGACACTCCTTCGCGCCATCGCCATGGCGGGGGGATTCAGTCGCATTGCCAGAAAGAGTAAGGTTTTCATCTTTACAACCGATGACAAAGGGAAGCCGAAGAGGTTGGAAGTGGACGCTAAGGACATTATTAGGGGGAAGTCTCCGGATCCCCCCATTAAAGCCAATGATACGATTTACGTGGGCGAGTCGTTCTGGTGATTTCTGTTAATGGCATGAAGTGTTCCGCGATCGGGGGGGAAACGAAACGTCGAAGATGTCCTTTTGAGAGAGGCGGAATGCCAAACCCAGAAGGAGGGTTTGCCGATAATGACGCGCCGTTTCTTCCATAGCCGGGGGTAAACGAATTCTGAGAGAAGATTAGTCATGGAAAGCACTGCAAAAGATCCAACGATACAGACCGCCGTCCGCAAGGACCTCAAGAAGGATCATAAACCGCGGCGTAAAAGGGGAAGGACCATCCAAGTGAAGGACATTGTCCAGCTCCTGTGGAGCCGTAAGTTTATCGTGCTGTTCTTCTTCGTTGCGGTGGTTTCCGTTACCCTCATCTACACTGTAAAGTCTCCTAAGGTCTACCGGGCCACGGCCAAACTTGAGATCGAAAACGAAACGATTGATCTGTTCCAATCGGGGAGCGCTTTTACTATAGACACATCTTCCAGGGATTACTTCAGGACGCAGTGCAGTAAGATCAAGAGCCGGAAGGTTGCCGGGAACGTTATCGCTATGCGCAGATTCAAGGTCACGGATCCGAAGACGCGTGAAGAAAGGCTGATGCACCCACTGGAGCTTCGGCGCAAGCTGAAAGTTGAGCCGGAGCGGGACACCCGCCTTGTCAACATTAGCGTTGAAGATACGGACCCGAAACAGGCCATGGAAATGGCCAACGCCGTCGCCGAGGAGTTTATCAAATTCAACGTGGACACCAAACTGAAGGCGAGAACCGCGTACGCCCAAGCCATCGAGAGGCAACTCGATGACCTTACTTCGCAGATCGGGGACGCCCAACGCCAGTTCACCGAGTTCCAAAAGCGCCGCGGCGTGTTTTCCATCAAAGACGACGAGAACATCGTTCTCGCTAAAGTTGCAATCGCCACCAAGGCCGTTACCGATGCGGAAGCGGAGGTGGCGGCCGCCCAGATCGCCTATGACCGGATCAAGAACCTTCCGCTTGAAGAACTCAAAAAACAGCCGGAGATCGAGGACGATAGCGTCATCAAACAGCGTAAAGCCGATCTTGGCAGAGCGGAGACTGATCTGAGTCTTGCTTCCCAGCACTATGGTCCGAAGCACCCTGTGTATCAAGACAAGGAATTAGCTGTCCAGGAGACCAAAAAGAGCATTGATGGTAGAGCCGAAGCAGTAAGAGAGCTGCTGAACGAAAGGCTCGACGCAGCCACCAAAAAGAAACAGAAGGCTGATCAAGACCTGAAGGAGACCGAAACGGCGGCTCAGGAGTTCAACACGAATATACGGCCCACGTATGAAAACTTGCAGAGGGTGGTGGAGAAGAAAACCAAGGTCTACGAGGAGGTGCTCCTAAGGGGCACGGAGGGGTCGGTCGAAACCGGCGTTAGCAGGGCACCTACTCAGTGGGAAGCGGGAACCAGCAATATCAGAATCGTCGACGAGGCAATCCTGCCAAGAGTTCCTATCCGCCCCAGGCCCCTGGTGAACATGGCCCTCGCTGTATTTATCGGCCTCGCCTTGGGTTGTGGTTCGGCGTTCACGATGGAGTACCTCAATGACAAAGTGAAAAACCCCGACCACATTACTGAGGATCTCGGGATGACACTCCTCGCCATGATACCGAAGCCGAAAAGGCGATTGGCGTCGGCGAGGGAGATGGCTCGCATCGTTGCAAACCATCCCCGCTGGCACGTCTCCGAAGCTTATCGGAACCTGCGGACGAACATCAGACTCATGGCGAGGGATGGACGTTTTCCGTCGCTTCTGGTAACTAGCGCTTGCCCGGGCGAGGGGAAAACAACCACCGCGGAAAACCTGGCCATTGTTGTGGCTCAGCACGGCCATAGTGTATTGCTTCTTGACACAGATATGCGAAGGCCAAGAATTCGCAGGGACTTCGAGATTGACAACTCCGGAGGGCTGTTCAAATATCTCGCGGGGGAGTGCAGCCTTGACGATGTCCTGGTAAACGTGAGTGAGGCGGTCAACATCGAGGAATCTGTGGGTGGCACCCCTGACGTGGGAAAGGGACAGCTATGGGTTCTGCCGTGCGAGCGCAGGCTCCCTAACCCGACAGAAATCATCAGCTCCCCCAAAATGGGGCACCTTATCGCTGAGTTGAAGAAGAGATTTGATGTGATCATTTTCGATTCTCCGCCGTGCCAGTTTTCCGACCCCTTGCTCCTTGCCAGATATGCTGACGGGGTTGTGGCGGTTATCGAAGCACTCCATTACGACAAGCGAACAGTCGCCCAGGGATTGGAACATCTGGACAGGCTCGAAGAGCACAAGGTTCTTGGAGCGGTTTTGAACAAGTACGACTGGAAGAAGAGCGGCGGTTACGGATACTACGGCTACCGCAGTTACTACTACTACAGGTACTACGATCGCTATTACTACGATTACTACAGTCGCTCCGGCAAGACCACAAGGCGCTCGCGCTCAACGACAAAGTCTGCCAGAGCTAACCGGAAGTCGAAGGCAGCGTCGCCATCCGGAGATTCAACAGCCAAAAAGAACGTCTGAACAGTAGCCTCTTTCTCTCTTTCGGCGGGTACTCCTCGTCCATAGCATTGCTTACGCTACCCATCCCCTAACATCGCAGCTCTTTTTTACGTTCTGACGCAGCTCCTTCCCTACGTGAACCGCTGAAGCGTTTCCCTGCAACTCCCTGAGCCGAATACGTCCTTCTTTGCCTTACGGCCGTCTGCTCCGACAGCCCCTGCGGCTTCAATTGACAGGGCTGCTTCCGTCAAGTATCCTCATGGAAAAGTGTCGTGCGTCCCGAATCAAACGGCGTTGGACAAGGAGAGAGAAAATGTTTGCAGAGCAGCTTCTGAGCTTCTTTTCTTCCTATCGACACCAGGGCAGGCCATCCAAAGAAGGCAACACAGTTCTCCATCTAATGACCTTGATTGCTCTCACTGCGGCATTGGTTGACGTTTCAGGCGGCGACGCCCTTTGCGCGCGGCCGCAAGAGAACGCCGCTTCCGCCGCAACCACGCCTGAGGCGCAACCAGCGTTACAGCGGCGGGCACGAGAGCAGGTTACCGTTCTGTTTCAGGGAAAGCAGGTGGCCGCCCACCATTCCGGTGACGCTCTCGATAAGACATACATCCATCCTCTCTGGACTCCCGATGGGCGAATCATCACTTACGATTCTCCCGCGGACCACGTTCATCATCGGGGGCTCTACGTCGGCTGGCCGGACGTTTCCGGCGTTGACTTCTGGGCGGAAGTATGGTCGTCCAAGGGCCGCCGTGGAAAGATGGCCACGCGGAAGCTGCTCGCCGAACATATTTCTGAAGGCGCGGCGAGAATCCGGGAATTCAACGACTGGCGGAAAGAAGACGGCACAACGCTCGTCCGGGAGGAGCGGACATGGACGTTCCTCCCGCCGCGTGGAAATCTACAGCTCGTGGATGTGAACATCGTACTGACCGCGGTCGCCTCCAGGGTCGTCTTCGGGTCTGACCCGGGCAAGCCACGGGAATATCACGGGCTGACTTTAAGAATGGGACCGTTCGACAAGCCGCGCTTCTTCAATTCCCGGGGCGATGTCGGTGATGAAAACTGCCACGGCAAGCCTGCGAAGTGGTGCGCGCTCTCCGGCATCCAGAGCGGCCGCCCTGTCACTGCCGCTATCCTCGACCATCCCTCCAACGACTGCCATCCGACGAGATTCTTCGTTCTGGGACGTGGGATGCAGTTCATTTCCAGCTCTCCCAATTTTGGCAACCCGAAAATCCTGAAGTCCGGCCAGACCTGGCGACTGAGATACCGCGTGGTGGCAGCCGGCGCGCCGCCCGAAGGGAAACTATGGGACATCGAACCCCTGTGGAAAGAATTCGCCAGGTGAGGTGGAGCAGCCAGAAACGAAGCCGTCCGCCCGTCTGCGGGCATTGCATGCGCCTTCCGCAAAAGAGGCCTGCTCAGGGGTGCGGCCGTATTTCCGTGGCGGCTGGGTGCTTCGCCTTCGACTCGCCTATTTCCTTTCGGATGCCAGCAGCGCTGCATCAAAATCTTCGACTTGTTTTGTGGCATATGCATCTTGCCCATGACTGTTCACGGGCCACGCCCACGGCGTGGTGCCACGTCACGGGGCTTTCTTCTTTTCGCCCTGAAAGGGCACAATAAAATAGCCCAGGGCAGCGCCCTGGGACAGCAAACCGACCCAGTCCAGGAAGCCCTGAAGGGGCGAAATAGTGCCATCCCGAGACACCACACCCGTCACGGGCATGCGACCGAAATACAGCCGCACCCCTGTTCACGGGTGCGGCTACATTTGAGTGGGTGGGTTTGCAGAGGCAAACGCCGCCGCGCCTTGGCGAGGCTGTCTGGAGGGCGTCTGGCCCTCGATTCTTTCCTACATCCTTTGCGTCTTCGCGTCTTTGCGAGAGGTCTCCCCCGTCCCGTTTCTCTCGCCAAGACGCCAAGACGCCAAGCGTCCTCTGCATCTTATTTTTCAGTTGCCGTTCACCACTCGGAGTTCTGCAACGCAGGAGAAACAAACCAAAGGCAACTTCTCTACCACTTAAACGTAGCCACACCCCTGTTCACCCCGGTGTTGACAAAAAGGGCGGATTCTGCTATAATACTACCGAAATGGCAGAACAGCAACCGATCCACAACAGCATCTCTCCATCCGAGGGCCCCTTTCATGGCGCCCCCACCGCCATTCTCTGCCATCCTGCGGCCACACCTCCCCCTTTTGAATGCCGGGCGCCATTCTTCCGCTCCTGTACACCCCTTTTTTGCCCCCCTATCGGGCCTTTTGCACAAACGAGAGATCTCAACTTATCCTCCTTCACTCCAGTCTCTTATGACACATTCCCCACCCCTCAAAAGGCCCGAAAAGGCCCTATTTTTCGCCCCATTCCCTATTTTCATACGAACCCGCCGATCTCCATAGCGGCTTTGCGCCCCTGCGAGAGAAAACGCCAGTGGCGGAAACCCTGCCTGGCCAGGGGAAACCTCTCCCACGGAGGTGCGGCTGCGCGCCTCCACCAACAACAGAGCCGTCACATTTCTCAAAAAAACTGCTTGACTTTTGTCCTGACTCGGCGCATTATAGATATAACGGGTTTGTGCCAACGGTGTCCTTGCAACTCAAGGAAAGGGGGTATGTCCTATCAAGGCGACTCAATTCAAAACCAGGGTGATTTCTGTCTCCATCTCTCTCACTGGAACCGCACTGCTCATTCTCCAACTCTCTGGGGGGGGCGAGTTACAGCGACAAGCTCCGATGAACCCATGACCGACGCTGTCCTCTCTTCCCGCGTCATTGCCGAGCATCCGCCCGTCGAGCTCGTTGACCGCAGAGACGATCACACCCGCATCTACGAGATCGTCCGAGAAATCGAGACAACCCATCCCGATGGCAACACGGACATGGACACCGTCAAATCCTACATCCACGAAAAGGCCTCCGGCCTCTGCTACAAAGACGCCTCCGGCAACTATGTCCCCTCCGTCCCCGAATGGCGGGAGACCCCCGACGGATTCGTCATTGACCGCTGCCCCTACCGCCTCGCCATGGGAAAAACCATCGGCTCACAGGCTCGCTACACCGTCGAGGGCCACGACCTTCTCCTCCGCCCGGCATATCTCATCATCTCCGATGGCGTCAACCAGACTGACCCCCAACCCCTGACCCCTGAAACCCCAGGCTCCATCCTCCCCAATGAGCCCTCCGTCCTCCGATTCCCCGCCGCCTTCGGCCCCGGCTACGACCTCGAATACCTCGCCGAAAAAGGCGGTTTTCATCAGAACCTCATCATCGCCAATCCTCCCCAGCTCCCCGACGGCTTCGACCCGGAGAACACCTCCATCCACCTCTACACCGAGATCAACCTCGATTCCTACCTTGCCGCCCCCGCCTGCGAAGTCCTCGTGGAAGGGAAACCCCTCAACACCTCCGCCGCCGACCTCACGAGTCCCCCGTCACGTGGCGGCTCCATCTCCTTCCACCGCGGCGGCCGCCTCCTCCACGCCTTTTCCGTTTCGAGGGTCACAGATTCCTCCGGCCCCGGAGCGCTTGATAAGCAAACCATCGCCGAAAAACGCCTGATGAAGGATTCCAG
>Ga0209979_1001648_pt1 | contig 23724 bp, 16 predicted proteins | sample AnhtaG_FD_183114 | JGI IMG/M metagenome (GOLD analysis project Ga0209979, IMG submission 183114) | Deep subsurface microbial communities from Anholt, Denmark to uncover new lineages of life (NeLLi) - Anholt_01485 metaG (SPAdes) (version 2) | ecosystem: Environmental > Aquatic > Marine > Oceanic...
CATCGAATATTTTTTGTGAGCATCACATCCATAAAACTTTTTCATGCTGCAGCACCTCCTTTTTTTTATTCTCACCAACATTATATAATGTTTGGTGCTGCAGCGCTTTCATATAATCAATGACACGCGGAGCAGATTTACTACGCTCCCTTAGGTCGTTCGCAGTTACAATTGAAGAATTTTTCTTACTCTGTGCACTTTAATACCGTCACTTTGGGGCAAGCTCTAATTTTTAATTTTGAGCTCTCTTGCTCCTCACTCCTTACTCCTCACTTTGTTAGTTTTGAGTTCTTTACTGCTCGCGGCTTACGGCTTACGAAGTCAGCTTTGAGTTTTAAATTATTATTGAGATGCGACCCTTTTTCATTTAAAATACATTAAAGGAGGTAGCAAATGACGAGTCTAAAAAAAATGATCACTTTAATGGTTGCCTTGTTTGTGTTCGGGATGTCTATATGGGCTGCTGACATTCGCCGAGCAGCACGGCAGGGAAACCTGGAAGAGGTTAAGTCTTTATTGGAAAAGAATCCTGTTAAATTCACTATCCTTTACGACAATTATCTCTTTAAAGAAGGCACAAAAACAGACTGGGGGTTTTCCTGTTTGATAGAAGGGACGGAAAAGACTATTTTATTTGATACAGGAACTCGCCCTGAAATCTTGCTGTATAATATTGATCAACTCAAAGTCGATCTAAACCAGGTGGAACAGATTGTCATTTCTCATAATCATGGTGATCACACAGGAGGGCTTTTTACTGTACTGGACAAAAAACATGATGTTCAGGTCTATCTGCCGGTTTCCTTTCCTTCTGACTTTGTCCGAAGAGTTGAAAGCAAAAAGGCTAAAATCGTGAGCGTGGATGAACCTGTTGAGATTTGCCAGAATGTCTTTTTAACCGGTGAGATGGGGGACCGTATCAAAGAGCAGTCCTTGATCATAAATGCAAGTAAAGGTTTGATCATTGTAACTGGATGTTCGCATCAGGGTATCGTGAATATCCTCAAGCGGGCAAAGGAAATGTTTGATAGGCCTATATACCTGGTCTTTGGAGGGTTTCATCTTGGGGGAACTCCGGATGCTGAATTGGCAGAGATTATCCGAAGCTTCAAGGAGATTGGAGTCTTGAAGTGCGGCGCAACCCACTGTACCGGAGAAAAAGCAATTGGATTATTTAAGGAAGCCTACGGCAAGAATTATATGCCAATGGGAACAGGAAGAGTTCTTGAGATAAAGTAGCGGGAATTGGAGGATGTAATGAAAATTCAAGACGTTTCTTTTATCATGACCGATTGGAATAAAGTCGAGCCGCTTGAGTATAAAGGCGAAACCGGAATGTCTTTCTGGAAGGTTTTTGAGGCCGGAAACATACGCGTACGCATGGTCGAATATTCACCAGGCTTTAAGTCTGACCACTGGTGCGGCCGCGGTCATGTACTGTTGGTTTTGGAAGGTGAGCTTGTGATTGAGCTAAAGGACGGCAGGGAATTTATAATGGCTCCCGGCACAAGCTTTCAGGCTGGTGATGATGATGCCAACCCACATTTGGCCTATACCGAAAAAGGCGCAAAAGTATTTATTGTGGATTAGGAAAAAAGGTGTCGGGATTATGTGTCATTGATTATATGAAAGCGCTGCGTTTTGGATATGTTAGAAAGGGACAACTAAAATGTTTGAGGATAGAAAAGATGCTGGTGAGAAACTGGCAAAAGCTTTAGCTAAATATAAAGATAAAGACGTCCTTGTTTTATCCATTCCAAGAGGAGGCGTAGAGGTTGGATATCAAGTGGCCAAATATCTCAATGCTGAATTTAGTCTGATAGTGACAAGAAAACTTCCTTTTCCTGATAATCCAGAATCGGGCTTTGGCGCTGTAGCAGAAGATGGGAGTACATTTATTTATGAAAGTTATTCATATTATCTTTCAGAGGAAACGATTAATAAGATTATCAGAGAACAGAAACAGGAAATAGAGAGAAGAATAGATGTTTTAAGAAAAGGGATGCCTTTACCTGAGGTTCAAAATAAGACAGTAATTTTAATTGATGATGGTATTGCTATGGGCTCTACGATGAGTGCCTCTATCAAGCTTTGTAAAAACAGGAAGGCCAAGAAAATCGTAGTGGCAGCGCCTGTTTCAGGTGAAGAAATGGCAGATAAATTAGGGAAAATGGTTGATGAGGTAGTAATTCTGGAGAGGCCTAGATTTTTTCAGGCGGTGGCCCAAGTTTACAGAAATTGGTACGATGTTCCTGATCGGGAAGTAATCGAAATATTAGAGAAATGGGATAAGGCCTAGAGGGGTCGCGTCTCAACATTTGACATTTTTTTTTTTACTTTTCCCGTTTTTCACGCTTTAACCTTTTCTCGCTCTTCCCGTTCTTTTTTGTCTTGCCTCTTTGTCTTGCCAGCGAAGCGTTGTCTTGCCTGCCCAATAGGGCATTGTCTTGCCATATTCATAAACTAGATAAACTAGACAAACCAATTTTTTTATTTTTTTACTTGACAAGGGGGATGAAAAGGCTTATTAATATATATGGTGAACAAAATGGTAAACAGAATTCAAAAAAAAGTGACTGAGAGACAAAGAAAAGTCTTGAAGACCATCGAAAAGTTCATCCTCGAATATGGTTATTCTCCTACGATCCGCCAGTTGGGGAAATTGTTAAGCATTGCCAATCCTTCGGCTGTTTTTAAGCATATCCTGAGTCTGGAGAGGAAAGGTTATCTGAAAAGGGAGAAAGGCGAAATGAGACTTACGGGTTTCCCGTCTCGCTTGGAGACGCAGGCCAAAGTGCCTTTAGTGGGGCTCGTTCCAGCCGGCCACCCGAAGGAAGTCTTTGATGTTTCCGGAGAGGCAGTGGATGTTCCGGACTGGATGGTTGGCCGAAAAAAAGGCAATATTTTCTGTGTTTCTGTTGAGGGGAAAAGTATGGTGGATGCCTATATCGATGATGGAGACCGGGTGCTTGTGGAGAGGACAAACTCGGCCAATGCAGGCGAAATGGTGGTCGCTCTTCTGAATGATGGCTCGGTGACTTTGAAGAGGCTGAAGATAGAAAACGGGAATATCTTCCTTGTTCCTGAGAATCCGGAATTTGATCCGATCAAAGTCGATGAGTTGAGAGTTCTCGGAAGAGTAATCGGGGTCTTGCGGAAGTACTGAATATAGTGAGGAGTGAGGAATAAGGAGAAATTAACTCAAAATGCAAAACTCAAAACTCAAAACTCAAAACTCAAAGCTAACATTCGTAAGCCGTAAGCCGTAAGCCGAAAAAACCATTTTCCATTCACCATTTACTATTCTCCATTAACTTATTAGTGGATTAGGGATTATGGAGTAGGGATTAAGGATTAAATTAAAAGTAAGGAGAAAGAGAACTCAAAACTCAAAGCTCAAAACAAAATGACTATTTATTTTATGTCTTGCTTGTCTTGCTTTTTTATTTAACTGACAAGAGAAAGGATGAGATGAAATGAGAAGGAGATGTATTGTCCATATCGATATTGACGCCTTCTTTGCTGCCGTCGAGGAGCTACTCGATCCCTCTCTTAAGGGAAAGCCCGTCATCGTCGGCGGCCTTCCCCATGAGAGAGGGGTGGCGTCCACGGCTTCTTACGAGGCGCGAAAGTACGGAGTCCATTCTGGCATGCCCTTGCGGAAAGCTTACCAGCTCTGTCCCAACGGCATTTTCGTCAGGGGAAACTACCAGATTTACAGCGCCTTCTCCAGGAAGCTCTTCCGTGTCCTCTCCCGTTATACTCCGGATGTGGAGGAAGCTTCCCTGGATGAAGCCTATCTTGATTTGACCCGCTGTCGTCCTCTTTATTCCTCTTTCTTCCACACCATTCGGGATATTAAACACAAGGTAGAGAAGGAGTTGGGGCTCACGGTTTCGGTGGGCGTGGGACCTAATAAGCTTCTGGCCAAGCTTGCGACCAACAAGGCTAAACCAGGCGGGTTGTTTGAAGTCGAAGCTGGTAGAGAGGAAAAATTCTTGAAAAATCTAGGTATAGCATCATTGCCTGGAATAGGGCCAAAGACCCAGGTCATCCTCCGGATGCTCAATATACATAAGATCGGAGACTTATGGGGACTACCGCGGGCAACCCTGCGCTCGCTTTTCGGTTTGAACGGTGATGAGCTTTACCTCCAGTCTCGAGGAATTGACAGCCGTCCCCTAGTCATTACCTCCATTCCTAAATCGGTCTCCCGGGAGACTACGTTTTTAGAGGACATCTGGGATCGGCGCCTCCTTCTGGCTCACCTGGCTTATCTCTGCGATAGGTTGACACTTCCCTTGCGGAAGGCACACCTTTTTGCGCATATCATAGAAGTCAAAGTCAGATATTCTGACTTTAAGACAGAAGCCTGCCGGAGACTTCTCATCTCACCCCTCCAGGAGATGGGAAAGATTTACAGGATTGCTCAGGACCTTTTCCTCCAGCTTTTCTCCTCCTCGCGTTTATCCCTGCGTCTGGTCGGAATTAAGGCTTCCGACCTGGTCAGGGCCAGGCCTCTATCTCTTTTTGAGCCTTACTCGGAACGCCAGGAGAAGCTGGGTTTTGCAGTGGACCAGGTGAGAGGGAAATACGGGTTTGGCTCATTGCTTACGGTCCGGGAAAGAATGCTGGAGGGCCTCTACGGTTTTGAGAAGGAGCGAGGTTTTGTCCTGAAGACAGCCTCTTTAACAAAGTGAGGAGTGAGGAGTGAAGAAAAGAGGACAGGGAGACGGGGAGAGTGGGAGATAATAACAGTTTGGATAGGAGCTAGAGAATGTTTGTTCCTCTGCGTGTTCATTCTGTCTACAGCAAAGGAAGAGGAGGGATAACCCTTCAAGAGCTGGCCTCCTGGGTCCGCCAGAGAAAGCTCCCTTCCGCAGCCCTAACAGATATAGAAAACCTCTACGGATGGGGAAGGTGGAGAAGAGCTGCCGTGGAGAGTGGTTTTGTTCCCCTTTTTGGCTGTGAGATGGAAGTTCAGGAGAGGAGATTTCTGTTTCTTGTTAAGAGCAGAGAGGGCTACTGGAATTTGATGGAAATTCTCAACCGGAAGAAGATAAAAGAGACAAAAGGATTGATTGTTATCCTCATTCCTCAGCCTAAAGACGAAAAAATTCTGGAGGATTCTGATTTTATCCCGGAGGAAGATTTTTATATTGGGTGCGATTTTTTTAACTTCAGAAAAGCCCAAACATGGGCCAAGAGCCAAAATTTGCCGCTTGTATGGGCCAATTCCTTGAAGTATATAAAAAACCCTGAAAGACTCATTCTTCTCCACGCCATCAAGAAGAAAATTCCCTTCCCTCCGGAAAGAGATAGATTGCGAGGCAGAATGAGGTTTTTTGGTCCAGGCCAAGAAGCTCTGGCACTAAAGAAATTTGGTCAGGAGTCAAAGGTGCTTTTCAGGAAAACCTTTGAAATGGCGGAGAAATGCCAATTCTCTTTTGAGGACATTGTCCCTCCGCTTCCAGAAGACCTCTTCTCCACAACCTTGAGGGATATGGTGATGTGCAAGCTGAGGAGCCTGAAAAACCTGAGCTGGAAAGAAAGGCAGCGAGCCAAAAGAGAGCTCGGTGTTGTAGAAAAATCAGGTTTTTCTCCCTATTTCCTTGTGGTCCATGATGTGGTGCAATTCGCCCGCCGCCATGGCATCCTCCATAACCTCAAAGGTTCAGGAGCCTCCTCTTTTCTGGCATATCTTCTGGGAATTTCCCATATTAATCCTGTCGAATTTGACCTCTATTTTGAGAGATTCCTGAACAAGGGCCGGGATGACCCGCCGGATTTTGATATAGATTTTGACTCCAGGAAAAGAGACCAGGTTCTCTCTTATGTTTTGGAAAAGTACGGCAAAGACCGGACCGGGGCGGCCTTTGTCTGCAGCTTGAAGAACTACCGTGCCCGTTCCGCCCTGTATGAGACAGCCCGCGCATTCGGCATTCCTCCAGGGGAAGCAAGAGCCTTGAGCAAAAGGGCTCCCTTTTTCGCTGAGCCTGACTTTTTGAAAAAGGACAAGCCTTCACCGGATTATATGGAAATATGGAAGGCAGCTTCTGAGTTTACTTCTGTCTACTGCGAAAATTCCCTCCATGTGGGAGGAATTATTCTGACCCCTGCGCCTGCGGACCGGTATCTTCCTCTGGTGGAATCTGCTAAAGGCTATATCATGTCCCATTTCGACAGGAATGCCGTAGAAGACCTGAAGCTCATCAAACTCGACCTTCTCTCGGTGAGAGGACTGACTGCTATCTCTGAGACCAAAAAGGTACTGAAGATCAGGAGTATTCCTCATAAAGATGAAAAAACATACAGCCTTTTGAAGAAGGCCCAGACCATCGGCTGCTTCCAGGTGGAAAGTCCGGCCATGATGAATCTTCTCCGCCGCATGAAGCCGGAGAATATCTATGAGCTGACTCAGGCTTTAGCGCTTATCCGGCCAGGGCCGACCGAGAGCGGCATGAAAGAAACTCTTCTTCGAAGCCGTGAGGGAAGGCCGGCTTTCCATGATTCTTTTCTGTCAAGAATACTTCCCGAGACAGGAGGTCTTCTCCTCTATGAGGAACAAGTGATGCAAATCGCCGAGCGTGTGGCGGGAATGCCTCCGGAAGAAGGGGACCTTCTCCGTCGGAATCTTAAGCAAAAGAAAAAGGACTCGCCCCTTAAGGAGCAATTTTTCAAGGAAGCAGAGGAGAGAGGATACACCCCAGGTGAGATAAAAAAACTGTGGAAGATCATGGAGGAATTTTCCTCCTACTCCTTCAACAAGGCCCACAGTGCCTCCTATGCCTATATGGCCTACCAGGCTGTCTATTTAAAGGCATTTTATCCGGTTCCTTACCTCACAGCGGTACTCAATGCCGGAGGAGGCTACTACGGTTTGGCCGAGTACATCGAGGAGGTAAAGAGAAAGGAGATCAAAGTCTTAAGGCCTGATGTAAACCGCAGTTGCTACCAGTTTGAAGTGGAGGGAAAAAATATTCGAGTGGGTTTAACTTCCATCAAAGGACTGGGCCTGAAGACTGCTGATAAGATCATCGAAGAGAGACGAAACGGGGAGTATCTTTCCATAGAAGATTTTCTCTCGCGTGTCTCTTTGACAAAGACAGAACTCTTCTCCCTCATCAAAGCAGGAATCTTCGATTCCCTGGAACCCCGAAGGACGCGGCAGATTCTCCGGTATTTCCGGGGGCTGGAGGGCATGGGAGAAATCTCTGATCTTGATTCGAAACAGAAGGAGAAGATGCTCGTCGAATCTCTGGGTTTCGATCCTGAAGGGGACTCCCTTTCCCTCTTCATGGGGAAGAGGCCGGTTCTTCGAATAGAGGACTTAAAGGATTATGTAGGGCAAGAGGTGGAACTTGTAGTCAGGGTAGTGGATGCCCGCCAGAAAGGAGTTACGGGCGGCCGGAAGTACTTCTTTCTTTTTGAGGATGAGACCGGACTTCTGGAGGGAGTGGGAGTGACGAAGTGTTTGACCTTTGGCTCTCCGCCTGCCTGCTACCTTAGGGGAGAGATCCGAAGTGACGGCAACGGACGCCCGAAGATTTTCAATTGCTCATTCCTGTCAGTTTAGGCCGTTATGTCCGTTTAGTCCGAAGTGTCATTGTCTCCCACTCTCCCCATCTCCCTGTCTCCTTGTCCTCTTTTCTCACTCCTCACTTAATCCATAATCCCTAACCTCTAATCCTTAATCCAATAGTCCATTTAAATTGGTAATTAGTGAATGGTGAATGGTGAATGGATTTTTCTGCTTACGGCTTACGTCTTACGGCTTACGAAATTAGTTTTGAGTTTTGAGTTAAACTTGTCTTGACAGCGAAGAGTTGTCTTGCCTGTCTTGCTATTTGATATAATGTCAAATGTTGAGACGCGACCCCTAATTGACGAAGAGATCGAGCTGTCCTTGTTTAATTTTTTTTATGATTTCTTTGAGAGTTGGATATTGTTTGATAAGAGAGTAGGGGATATCGAGTTTTTCGCCAGTTATCATATTCTTTATTTGAAGAGCATTTGCTAGTGCTTGTCCTCTGTAATGGTTATTTGTAATAACAAATACTTTATCGCTTTTTTTCCCTAATTCTTTTATCCTCTCGACCCAATCACCTAGTTCATCTTTTGCGTAAAAGTAGTTATACCGCTCATCCCGGCCAGCATCTTCCTTGAACCAATTCTTGTAATTTCGGCCGTGAAGCCGTACATAGGAGAATTGAGAGTTAGTACTGATTGAGCTGGGCTTTATGGAATTGTAGAAAATGGGTTGGTCAATATTGCAGAAGCATACCTTGTGTTCAGAGAGAAGCTTGTAAAAATTTGAGGCGTTCCAAGAGCCATGTCTGACCTCTAAAGCAAGAGGATAATCAGAAAATAGTTTGAATAAGCTAATCAAATAGTCATTGTTTGAGCTTGTGTTGGCGAAGGACCATGGAAATTGAATGAGGATCGCAGCCAGCCTGCTCTTTGCCCGGAGGGGCTCGATGCCAAACTTGAATTTGTCCACGTCATTTTGGGAAAAATCCTTTCTCTGATGAGTAAAAATCTGGTGGAGTTTTATTGTAAAGAGGAAATCAGGGTAATCTGAGACTTTCTTTATCCAGGAAAGAGAAATATGAATAGCAGGGGGCCTGTAAAAAGTGCTGTTTATCTCAATGATATTGATATAATGAGCCAGGAAGATGAGGGGATGGAAATTCTGGGCCTTTTTTTCGGGATAAACGATCCCTTCCCAGTCTTTGTAACTCCAGCCAGCTGTACCGATAAAATAGCGTGCCATTTCGACTTTATTTTAAATGAATATTGTAAAATAGCCAATAAAAAACAAGCAAGACAGGCAAGAAAACGCTCTGCTGGCAAGAAAACGCTCTGCTGGCAAGACAAGTTTAACTCAAAACTCAAAACTAATTTCGTAAGCCGTAAGACGTAAGCCGTAAGCAGAAAAATCCATTCACCATTCACTAATTACCGATTTAAATGGACTATTGGATTAAGGATTAGGGGTTAGGGATTATGGATTAAGTAAGGAGTGAGGAGTGAGGAGTAAGAAAAGAGGACAAGAAGAAAGGGAGATGGGGAGAGTGGGAGACAATGACACTTCGGGTTAAACGGACATAACTGACCAAATTGGCGTAAAAAATAATTTGCTACAAGATAATTTTTTGATTATCATGTTTAAGAAGATGTGAGAAGGTAGAGAATGAGAAAAGCTTATTTAATTTTGTTATCCATACTAACCCTTTTCCTGAGTTGTCAAAAGGAAGAGAAAAATCTTTACACACTGGGGATTTTTCAGGTCAACGAAGCACCTACTATGAATGCTGTACGGAAAGGGTTTATTCAAGCGCTGGAGGATGAGGGATTATATGACGGCAAAAACATCAGGCTCGTCATCAGAAACGCTAGGGGAAATATACCTGAGGTCCAGAGAATTGCTCAGGAATTTGTCACAGCAAAAGTGGACATGATAGTTGCATTTTCCACTCCATGTCTCCAGGCAGCCCTGCATGCTTCTCATGAGATTCCAATCATTTTTTCTTCTGTTGCAAATCCTTACCTGGCGGGTGCAGGCAGCTCTGCTGAAGACCATCTGAGCAATGTCTCGGGCGTTTCCTCCAGGGGGCCAATTAAACAGAGTTTGAATTTTCTTAAAGAAGTTCTGCCTGAGGCGAAAAGAATAGGAACTCTGTGGACGCCGTCAGAAATAAATTCAGAATATTATCTTGACCTGTCAAGAGAAGGCGCCAGCGAACTGGGAATGGAAATTATTGCAGTTCCGATAGCAAACTCAAGCGAGGTCCTTCTGTCCACTCAGGTTTTAATCAATAAAAAAATTGATGCTATATACCAGATCTCTGATAATACAATTAATGCATCCTTTGAAGCTGTAGGAAAAGTAGCAGAAGAAAATGCAGTTCCTTTGTTTGGTGGCTTTCCACAGCATACTCGTTTAGGTGCCAGTGCAGCCATGGGTTGGGATTTTTTTGACATGGGCTATCAGGCGGGTCAAATTGCCATCAAGGTTAAAAATGGCGAAAATCCTGCTGATATTCCATTTCAGTACATGAACAACGTAAAGCTTCATCTCAACTTAATTGCTGCGAAAAAACAAGGCGTTATATTTTCTGAGGAAATCGTAAAAAGAGCGGATGAAATCCTTGATATAGAAGAGAACAATTCAAGCAGTTCTGATGTTAGATGAAAACATTCTTAAAAATAGCTGCATTATCCATAATTTTTATTCTTTTAGGCTTTTTATTCTTCTCCATTGGCTATTTCTTTCATTCCAAACCCAAGTTTAAGGGAAAAGTATCTTTAAAAGGCTTAACGGCTGATGTCAGAATAATCACAGACAACTGGGGAGTTCCTCATGTTTTTACTCAAAACGAAAGAGATCTCTTTTTTGCCTGCGGTTATGTTCATGCAAAAGAGAGAATGTGGCAGATGGATCTTTTACGGAGGGCAGGTTTTGGGAGGCTTTCTGAAATATTAGGCAAGGTCACTCTGGAAAAAGACAAATTCATGAGAAATTTGGGGCTTAAAGAAGCGGCTTGGAGAGATTTCGAAAAGCTCTCTTCTAAGATGAAAGATAATCTTCTTTCTTACAGCATAGGAGTAAATGCCTGGATGAATTCTAGAAAACTCAACTGGCCTCCGGAGTTCTTGATTCTAAGGTATAGGCCTGAACCATGGACTCCTATGGATTCTCTCATTATCAAAGAAATAATGGCTTTACTGCTTTGCATGGATTATCCGAGCGAAGTAGTAAGGGCAAATCTGGTAAAGAGGCTTGGTGCAAAAAAAGCTCTCGAGATATTGGAAGAGGATATCAAGAACTCTCCACCTATAACAGAGAATGCTTCTTTGTCTGAATGGATGAGAGTTTTTCTTTCTCAAGGAAGCAACAATTGGGTTATAGCGGGAAGCCGGACCGAATCAGGGAAACCCCTTTTAGCCAACGATCCCCATCTTGAAATCAGCCTTCCTCCCATATGGTATGAAATCCATCTGAACTGCCCCACAATCAATGTCATAGGTGTGTCCATTCCCGGGATGCCCCTGGTCATTATCGGCCATAATGAATCGATAGCCTGGGGCATAACCAATTCTGCTGCTGATGTTCAGGACCTTTACATAGAAAAAATTAATCCACAAAACGATATGTACTTGGAAGAAGTGAGATGGAAACCTCTCCTGAAAAAAGAAGAAATTATCAGGGTTAGAGGGAAAAAGAATCCTGTTAGATTGGAAATCAACTGGACATCTCATGGACCAATAATTTCTCCCTTAATTATTGAGAGTGATGCTTCTTTCTCATTGAGGTGGACTATTTATAAAGGAGGAAGAACTTTTGAAGCTGTCTATCTTCTTAATAAAGCACAAAACTGGAAGGATTTTTCTAAGGCTTTGAGGTTGTTTGATACACCTTCGCAGAATTTTGTATATGCCGATAAAGAGGGGAATATTGGTTACTACTTGACTGGGAAAATCCCTATACGAGCAGAAGATGCTGCGCTTTTTCCCTTCCCCAGCTGGCTGGAAAAGGGCAGCTGGCAGGGTTTTCTTGATGAGGCAAAGAAACCCAACCTTTACAATCCTGAAGAAGGGATGATCATAACCGCTAACAATAAAATCATTCCTGATGATTTCCCTTATTATGTAAGCGTTGACTGGGATGTTTCTTTCAGAGCAGATAGGATAAAAGAATTGCTCCTTCAAAGGGATAAACACAATATTGAGTCTTTTAAGAAGATTCAGAATGATGTTTTTTCCAAAAAAGGAGAACTTTTTCTCCCGCTTCTCAAAAGGATTAATGAGGCAGAAGGAAACTTAAAAAAAGCCTTAGCTATAATCAAGGATTGGGATTTACAAATGGCTACAGGAAAAGGGCCTGCCCTTTTTAGCGTTTTTATGAATTTTTTTCATGAGGAAGTTTTTTCAGATGAACTAGGTGAAGATTTTAAAAGTTTTGATTTGCTTTTTAGACGAAAACAGGCTGGACTGCTCCGCATTCTTTCTGACCCTTTTTCTTCATGGTTTGATAAAAGAGATACGACTTTGATTGATGCTGGGGAGGATATTGCGAAGATTAGCCTTGAGAGGGCTTATGGATGGCTCGAACAGAATTATGGGTTCCAGGATGATTGGGATTGGGGCAAGATGCACACGCTCCATTTCCAGCATGTTTTAGGCCAGATGCCTCTTTTCAGTTTCTTTAACCGGGGCACTTATCCTGTAAAAGGAAATGCTTTTACTGTAATGGCTTCCTTTTCTACAGATTACAGAACGACCCATGGAGCTTCCTACCGGCAAATTATTGATTTATCCGATTTTGGAAATTCCATTTGTGTACTCACTTCTGGCCAGAGCGGGCACTTTCTCAGTCAATTTTATGATGATCAAATTCCCCTTTGGCTTGAAGGGAGATATCATCCAATGCTTTTCTACTCTGAAGATATTGAAGCGAAGGCTGCAGGAGTTTTATTATTAAAATCTTTATCCAAGGAAGAATCATAGGATTATGGATTAGGGATTATGGATGGAGAACTTATATTTGATCTTTACTTTAAACCTTAAACGTGAAACCTTCAACCATTATTTCGGCTTACGGCTCACGGCTTACGTCTTACGAGTGCACTGCCTTACTGTGAATGGTGAATGAGGAATACTGATATACTACTGAACTGCCATACTGACGAAGAATAAGTAAATGGTGAATGGATTTTTCTGCTTACGGCTTACGTCTTACGGCTTACGAAATTAGTTTTGAGTTTTAATAGGGAATGTGATGATGGCCTGTCCATGACCGATCGAAACCGCATTCTTTATTGCGTTAAAAGTAAGTCTGCTTGCAAGAGAACATGCTTTTTTGAGAGATTTTCCTTTTGCCAGATAGCCTAGAAGGCTTGATGAGAAAAAACATCCTGTTCCATGGACTTTTTTTGTTATTTTTTCTTTTTTTAAAAGATGAAATATGGTCCCGTCAAACAATAGATCTGATGCTTGGTTTGGAAGATGTCCTCCTTTAATCAAACAGGGAACTCTTGTTAGACTGTAGATTCTTTCAGCTGCTTCTTTCATATCAGATAAGTTTTCAACTTTTCTACCTGATATTAAAGCGGCTTCCTCTAGGTTAGGAGTAAGGAGAGATGCTTTCCCGCTGATTTTTTTTATGTAAATGGAAACAGCTTTTTTTTCTAAAAGCCAGATTCCTGAGCTAGACTTAAAGACAGGGTCTATGACTTTAGGGATGTCTGGATTGTCGGACAAAATTCTCTCGATAATAGGAATATTGTCTTTACAGCCGACCATTCCAACTTTTATTCCGGAAAAATTGACATCTTCACAGAGACATTTATACTGATCCCAGAGGAAATCAGAAGGAATGCAATGGAACTTTTTTACATGTATTGTGTTTTGCGAAGTTACAGAAGTTAGGATTGCCATTCCCTCAAAGTCTAGATGTTGAAATACTTTTAAATCGAGAATTATCCCTGCCCCTGAGGTTGGGTCGTACCCGGCAATGGAGAGAAGCACTTTTTTCATTGATATCGCACTGAATTATATTATATGCAAGACAGGAAAGACAGGCAAGACAAGATAAGCTCAAAACTCAAAACTCATAACTAACATTCGTAAGTCGTAAGCCGAAAAAACCATTTCCCATTCACCATTTCCCTTTTCTTTGGTAGTTTGGCAGTATAATAGTTTTTACCATTCACCATTCCTGTACTGACATATTGACATACTGACACACTGAAATAAATCGTAAGTCGTAAGCCGAAAAGAACTCAAAACTCAAAACTGAGATATTAAAAATTGAGACTGAGAGACTTAGAGATTAAGAGACTTACAGTTAACCTTCTTGCATATTTAAACCAGATAAACCAAATAGACCAGAAAAACCAGATAAACCGAACAGATCGAACAGAATGATTATTTATCTTGCACATTTATTATTTACTGTTCGTTATTGATGTGTTAATATGTATCGAGTTCTATGAGGGTGAGGGCACATATTTTTATCTCGGGTCGAGTTCAAGGAGTGTTTTTCCGTGATAATACCCAAAAATGGGGTTCTTCTTTGGGGCTAACAGGGTGGGTAAGGAATTTACCCGATGGTCGAGTAGAAACATTAGTAGAGGGAGAAAAGAAAGATGTTGAATCTCTTATAGGAAAGATAAAGCAAGGCCCTCCTTTAGCTTTGGTTGGAAATGTCGATATAAACTGGGAAGATTTCAAGGAAGAATTCGATGATTTCCGGATCACATGGTAACTTAGTAATACAGTAACACAGTAAGGAAGTGACTCAGTTACTCAGTTAAAAAGCTGGGCGAGCTAAATGGCTACGAAAAAATTTTTTCTAAAAACTGAAATCTTAAATGACTAAATAGACGGAATAGACCGAATAGACGGAATAGACTGTATAGGAGGTTGTGAATGCTAAAAATAAGCAAGGAAGATCAGCCTGTTGTGGAAGTTTTTAATGGGGTCGTACGGCACACTCTTGCCTGTGGTAAGGATGTTTTAATGGCCAGATTTGAATATAAAAAAGGCTCAAAAGTTCCTTCCCACAAGCATTCTTATGAACAAGTGACCACAATCCTTGAAGGTAAGCAGAAAATTATTATAGATAGCGGGAATAAAAGAGAAGAAATCATAGTTCAAAGTGAAGATTCATATATTGTACCGGCAAATTTTGAACATGAGCAAATAAGCCTTGAAGATTCAGTCACTATTGATGCTTGGAGTCTTGCACCATAACTAGTACGGAGTAAGGAGTAAAGAGTGAGGAGTGAGAAAAGAGGACAAGGAGACAGGGAGATGGGGAGAGTGGGAAACAATGACAGTTTATAGTAGGCAGAAAGTAGAAAGCAAAAGAAACTCAAAACTCAAATCTGATTTCGGTTAGTCAGTTAGTCTGTTAAAAAAAAGGCAAGGCGGGCAGGGCATAAAAGACGCACAAGGCGAGTAAAAAGCCTGTCATTGCGAAGCGCGAAGCGCTGTGGCAATCCCAACGTGTAGCGCTAAGGATGAGATTGCCACGCTTCGCTCGCAACAGAGGATTGCCGCGCTCCCTCTGGTCGCGCGCATGACAAAACGGACTAAAATGAAATTATTTTTTTGATTCTAGAAATTTTTGTTGGCATTCCTTCGAGCAAAAATAAAGCTCTTTTCCTTGATATATCTCTTTGATAGCATCTTCTTTGGGAAGATAAGTATTGCAGATCTCATCTTTAACCATTATGCCCGAAAGTTTTTTTGAAGGACGAGGGGATTTCATCCCTTTTTTTATCGTCTGGTAGAAACGGATGAGCTGGAAAATAATGTATGCGAAGATGGCATAAAAAAAAACTTTTATTAATCCTTGCAGCATGCCTTTAAATTTAGACGATTTCAGAGGGCATGTCAAATGGAAAGCATCTCTTTATTCGGTTATAATCATGGGAGCTCAAAAAAAGGAAATATTTACTTAAAATCTTGATTATTGATAGATTAAAAAGTAATATTGAGATTGAATTGAGTATATGAAGATTTATAATAGTTTATTCATAGTTTTGGAGAAAATATGGACTTTTTGTTAACTCAAGAGCAGGAAATTTTAAAAGAATCCATTAAGAATTTTTCCCAAAAGGAGATCCAGCCTTTGATTAAAGACAGCGACGAAAAGGGCAAGTGGCCGGAGGAGCTTACAATAAAGTTAGCAGAGATGGGACTCTTGGGAATTATCATTCCTACAGAATATTCAGGCGTAGGTTATTCTAATGTGGATTATGTAATCATTCTTGAAGAAATTTCTAAGGTAGACGCTTCAGCAGGCTTGGTTATTGCTGCCCATAACTCTCTCTGTTCTAATCATATCAATCTGTTTGGAACTGAGGAGCAAAAAAATAAATACTTGACAAGACTTGCTTCTGGCCAAACTTTAGGTGCCTGGGGTCTCACCGAGGCTGGAGCAGGGTCTGATGCAGCCGCTTTAAAGACCAGGGCTGAAAAAAAAGGAGATCATTGGGTGCTGAATGGATCAAAGCTTTTCATTACTAACGGTTCTTTGGCTGAAATCCATGTGGTGATGGCTGTCACAGATCCTGAGAAGCAAAGAAAAGGCATTTCAGCATTCATACTAGAAAAGGGAATGGATGGTTTTAGAGCGGGAAAAAAAGAAGATAAACTTGGAGTTAGAGCAGCCGATACATCTGAGTTGGTTTTTGAAGATGTTAAAGTTCCCGCTGAAAATCTGATCGGGGAGGAAGGAAAAGGATACAAGCAAGCAATGACCATTTTGGATGGCGGGCGTGTCAGTATTGCCGGGTTTTCTCTCGGGATTGCTGCAGCGTCTTTAGAATCAAGCCTAAAGTATGCTAAGGAAAGAGTCCAGTTTAACCAGCCAATCGCCAATTTTCAAGCAATTCAATGGATGCTTGCAGACGGCTTTACAGAGCTAGAAGCAGCCCGGCTTTTAACGTATCGGGCCGCTTTTCTCGAGGATCAAGGAAAAATTGTTCCCAAAGAATCTGCAATGGCAAAACTTTTTGCGAGCGAGCTGGCTGTAAAAGTTTCTGCAACAGCGGTTCAAATTCATGGAGGTTATGGATTTACCAAGGATTATCCTGTTGAGAAATTTTACAGGGATTCGATGTTGGCGACTATTGGTGAAGGGACATCCGAAATTCAACGCTGGATCATTGCCCAAAAAGTCCTTTCGGAATACTAAAATAACTCAGTGACACAGGAACCCAGACTCAGCTAGACTGGATACAAACTCAATATAAACGAGACAAACCAGATAAACGGAACAGACCGGACAGACGGTTCATATGGTTATGTTTGATTTAGCAAAAGAAATAATCAAGGGAAATCCCATAGCCATAGCCAGAGGGATTTCTTTAGTAGAAAATGAAAGTAGTAAAGTACAAGAAGTCATGAAAAAGATTTTTCCCTATACTGGGAGATCAATTATTGTGGGAATAACAGGCGCTCCTGGTTCGGGTAAAAGTACATTAGCTGATAAATTGATCGGTTTGCTCAAAAAAGAGGGAAAAAAAATCGGCATTGTGGCTGTTGATCCTTCCAGCCCTTTCAGTGGGGGGGCCATTTTAGGGGATAGAATCAGGATGATGAGCCACAGCACAGATCCTGAAATATTTATCCGAAGCATGGCCACTCGTGGGCATTTAGGAGGATTAGCGAAGACATCTGGGGAAGCCATTACCATACTTGAGGCGGCCGGGAAAGATTTTATTCTTATAGAGACTGTTGGAGTGGGGCAGGATGAAGTAGAGGTAGTCAAATTAGCGGATATAGTTCTTGTAGTTTTGATACCCGGTGTGGGGGATGATATACAGGCATTCAAGGCAGGCATCATGGAGATTGCCGATATTTTTGTTATCAACAAAGCAGATTCCCCAGAGACTGATAAAACAGAGCGTCAGCTCAATGCCATGCTCGATTTAGGCCTCAAAAATAAAGACAGACCGTCTGTAGTTAAAACAATTGCAACCGAGGGGAAGGGAGTTGAATCTCTTGTAGGAGAAATTAACGAGATCATCTCGAGAAGAGATCAAAAGTTTAAAGCCTCTAGAAAAAAGAAGATGATATCGTGGTTGTTAAAGGACATTGTCAGCGAAAAGATATACAAGGCTGTTGCGGAAAATGTTAAAATTTCAGAATTCGAAGGATATATCGAGAGAATTTATAAGAGAGAAGTAGATCCCTATACTGTTGCAGACGAAATCATCAGAAGATTGAAAAAAGCCTCGTAACTTAAAATTTAAACCTTATTCCTATCTTAAAAGAGAAATCACTGAAGCTAAATTCTCCCTGCCTGAGGTTTCTGAATTCTTCTTTGTCAGGCCTCTCTTTGTGTCCTGAAAGAACAGGGTAATATTTCTCCGTCCAATATGGATTTTCTTCATAAAAATAGAGAGAAGCTTTCCCTGATTCCTCAAATATAAACCCGTTTTTAGGATCCCCAAATCCTGGATGAACACCTTTGAAGGAATGAGGTCCTTTAAAGCCATCCACTTTTGACCAGATTTTTTCCGCTTCGACTACAACAGCAATATATTTAATAAGATCATACTCTACGCCAAGGGAAGCATAAAATCCTAATGCCTCAGAACGAAAGGTATTATCTTTTTTATACCAATAATGAAATTCTTCCCCGAAGCTCTTAAAAAAAGCTTCCCAGTCTTCGGTGGTTTTATATTGAACGAAGATTATGTGTCTTCCGGCATTCGCAAAAACATAAAGATTTTCAATGATCGGCAAAGGGTAGGAATAACTCAATCCAATTTTTAAAGGAATAGCGCTGATTTCATTCCTTATAAAGCGACTTTCACTTTGCTTTCCTGTATGACTTTGATAGGCTATATTCCCTTCTTTTGCACTGTTGAAATAATTTCCACTCAAATTGAGAGCTATTCCCCAGGAGATAGGAATTCGTAGTTCAACTTCATACTTGGGGCCATAACTAAAAAGCTCAAAGTGTCCTTCTACCTGACCTCCTTTAGCTTTTTGCCAGTCGTTCCAGACAGAGTTGAGAGATTCCAGCCAAGTGTTCAAGTCGCTCCCACTGATAGAACTGGTATTATAACTTAATTTCAGGCTTATTTTTTCAGCCAAGGCAGGATGGAAAGCAATTAAAAATGATATGATGAAGAGGGAAATTATTGTTCTTTTTTTATTCATTTGACGGCCATTTTCCCATAAATCAGGAAAAAATACCAGATTTTTTTAACTTTTGTCAGTTTAGACAGTTTAGTCGACTTAGTCAGTAAAATTTGGAATGAAGACTACCATTTACTAACCAAGTATTTAAAAAGGGATTATTGGATTAAGGTTTAAGGTTGAAGGTTTAAGGTAAAAAATAAATAACATTAAACCTCAAACATTAAACTTTAAACCAAATTCGTCTTGCTTTTATTGTTTTCTGTGTCGCTGGATTTTGGAAGTCTTATAAGGATTTGGGTTCCTTCATTTTTTTTGCTTGAAGCGTTTATGGAACCTCCATGGTCTTCTATGATTTTCTTTGCAATTGGCAGTCCTAATCCTGTCCCCACATCTTTAGTCGAAAAGTAGGGTTCAAAGATTCTATCTAATGCATCTTTTTCGATGCCGATTCCTGTGTCTTTGATCTCAAGGATTAATCCTGTTTTCTTGCTCGATGCCTTAATTTTTATCTCACCTTGGCCATGAACGGATTCGATAGCATTGGTAAAAATGTTTCTTAAAACAATTTTTATTTTGGCTTTATCTCCTGTAAAGATAAAATCTTCTCCATCATATGTTTCTAAAAAAGTGATTCGTTCCGAAAGAATTTTTTTATAAGGCTCTATTGTTTCTTGAATGGTTTCTTTTAAGTCAAAATGTTCTTTTTGGAGAGTGACTTCCTTTGATATTTCTAAAAATTCGTGAGCAATTTTTCTGAGGTTTTCGACTTCGTTTATGATGTATAAAACCGACTCCTTTAGAGTTTCATCGAAATTTTCTTTCTTATCATTATAGACCTTTAACAGATGTTCTGCTGAAAGCTGTATCGGAGTGAGAGGGTTTTTTATTTCGTGAGCTACTTTTCTTGCCATTTCAGCCCAGGCAACTTTTTTAGTCATATCTGCAAGTTCCTGCTGGTGTTTTTTTAGATTCTTGACCATTGTGTTGAATCCGTCGATTATTGTTTTCATCTCATCTTTATGTTTATACGGGATGGATATTTCAAGGTTGCCAAGGCTTACTTCTTTAGTTCCAACCAGTAATTTTTTTACAGGAGTAATGATCATTTCCCCTATTCCTCGAGCAAAAAGAAGGACGACAGCTATAAAGAAGGCAGAAATAAAGAATAAAAATTCTATCAAATCTTCGGTGGCTTTTGATATTTCCTGCTGTTCTAAAGGAAAAGGGAGGGAGATGAGGAGAAGGGAATCTTGGAAAGAATAAGGGATGGTAAGGGTGTGGAAAGAATAGTCTCCGATTTTTTGGGTTTGAGTATAGAATGGATTGTTTTCGTACTGAATTTTATAAAAAACCTCTCCGTTGATTATTTCAGGAAGAAGCCCGTAATCAAAAAACTCACGGCGGCTGGAAGAAATAAGACTCCCATTTTGGTATAAATTTACATCATTTGATATAGTCGAGCTTATCCACAAAACCAGATCATCAGGGGGAAGAGTCAAAGAGACCTGTTCTTCCTGTTGGATAAAGATAAAGTCTTCCATAACTCGCTGAGCAACACTGGCTTGAGCCTCAGCTTTTTCCGTGAACTGTTGGGTGAAGATTCGAGCAAAGAAGTTTCTGGTAGAAAGAGTAAACAAGAAAAGAGGGACTAGGGCAATTGCAACAAAAGATATGTAAACGCGATTTGAGAATGACCAGAGAGGGTTTTTTAATTTTTTTGTGCCGAATACTATAGAGAAAAGAAAAAAGAAAAAAAGAAAGCAAATTAGATAAAGAGAAAAAAGCGTTAAGAATTCTACGGAATAATTGAGGAAATTTTTCTCAGGAATGAATAATGAGTATATTCTTGTTTTATTTCTGAAATATAAACTCTTAAATTTTCTCTTTTTGTCGGTGAAGGAAGACCAGATGGAATCCTGGGAAGTCTGAATTTTCTGGAGAAGCGTTGCGGGAATGCCAGATGATATTTTATCTGGGTTGAAGAGTAATTTCCCGCTTGAGTCAAAAATTGCAAATCCTAAATCTAGTTGCTCAAGAGATGGTATGGAACTAACCCTGAGTAGCTCAAAATAAGGATTAGCTGAGTATAGAAAGGGAAGCATATCATAATCGACTGAAAGACAAATTATTAATCTTCCCAGATGATTTTCTTCTTCAAACCAATCTTTGTACCCTACTATAAGATCCTTTTCTTTCTTCATAAACGGGATGGTTTGATGCGATATGGACCATTCTTGGCTTAGGGGGAGCCCAACATCAAGCCTGTAAAGCTCGGGAACATTCAGGGAGAATCGGGAGAGTACTATTCCCTCTGGGCTCAGCATTTCTAAGCTGGAATACCAATTAAATTTTGCAATTAAAGTCCTCTCCCAGAGAGAATGAGCTAAATCGGCAGGTTCAGAAATGTTGAAAAATGATTCAATCGATTCATTCTTTTTGTCGATCTCGGGCAAGGATTGATTTATTAAAAATGTTCCCCAATTTTCCTGAGATTTTATGATATCTTGGAGAGAATCCTGAAGAAGTGAACGATTGCGGTTAAAGGAGGAGTAATGGACTGAAAAAAAGATAAATAAAATAATTAAGAGAAAGGCTGAAAATAAGACTTCCTTTTTTCTCATGACTTTTGGGAAGTAAGCGAATATGAAAATTAGAATGATGACTGAAGCCTGAAGGAAGAAAAGAAAAAAAGAATTTCTTTCCTTAAAAATAAGAATATAAGCTCCGAACTCCAGAGGCAAGATTAGAAGGGGAAGGAGAAGTTTGGAAGAGTAAAGAGAGGTAATTCTTATTCCTGTTAGACTGGTAAGGAAAAAAGTGAAAAAGAAAAAAAGAATACTGAGATGGATGAGAATGAATGAAGGTTCAAAAGAGAAGCGCAGCAGGTTTAAGCTTGAGTGGAAAACCAGGCGAATCAAGAATTCCTGAAAGAGAAAGATTAGTAACAATGAAATAAAAATAAATACAGAACTGAAAAGAACGGATAAAACAAAAGAAGATTCTTTTTTTTCACTATTAAAAAGATTTCGAGAATAAACAGCTAAACAACCAATGATGAGGAAAAGAAAGAGCGATGTTAGAAAAATATCAGCAGGAGATTTAGTGAAATTCCAGAAGGATAAAAAACTTGCTGAAGCAGGAGAAAAGATGGAGAGGGATTGAATTTTTTCTAAGTTGCTTAATGGGAAAAAAAGCAACCTTAAACCTCCTAATGTCAAGAGGACGAGCAATCCTGGCAGAAGTTTTCTTTCTTTGAAAAACAAAGGAGATTTTAAGAGGTGTATCAGAAGGGATAAAAGTGAGGCTCCAAAGAGCATGTATAAAATAAGAAGTATGTTTTCTTTCTGGACTGAAATCTTAGAAGAGAGAGAAGCAGAGCTGAGTGTAACAGTGGCGACGATTTCATTCTTTTCATTCCTCAAGGGAAATAAGATGGTTTGAATATTGTCCTGAAGCCTTGGCTGCCCGATGTATTCGTCTTTGTAGCTGGCAAAAATTTTTTCGAATCCTGATACATCTTCATGGAAATCTAGATAATCTATAACGGTGTTCCTTTGAAGTTTTGGTTTCAAGAAGCTAATTTCTTTCAAATAAGGAGTTTTAAATTGAGGGAGGAAGGCTAAGAGATTGTAAAGAACAATGTAATCGTCTCTGTCGACTTTCTGGATAGAGATGAGATAGACAGAAGCTTTATAGCGGACAAGAAGAGAAGATTTTTGTTCCTTATAAAGAATTCCATCCTCATTGCTGTAGGAGATTGATTTTATATCTACGATGTTGCCAAGCCAGAGAATGAGGTCTTCCTGGCTTTTATAATAGGCAAGCCCTTCTCTTTCAGTATTGAGGTCAATTTGCTTGAACAATGTAAAAATTCCATCTTTTTTCTCGGGGAAAGGAGAAGACAATAACAGCTGTTTTTTTTGCTCGATATTATCTAAAACGTGAGTAAATTCATTTTTGATGGTTTCGGCTTTGTTTCTCAACTGGGTTAGGCTTTTTTGGTAATAGTTTGAGGAAATTAGTGTGGGCAGGAGAAAGGAAAGAATCAAAAAAAGAGCAGAGATTGCTATCCCTAGAACAAAGGCATAGAGAAATATCCTCTTCTTATCTAATTTGGCATAAATTTTCAAATTTTTTCTGCCTTGATTTCTGTTATTCTCCATGAAATTTGGGTTTTTCTATTTTTTTTTACCTTCTCTTCCTTAAGGTAAAAAAAGATATGAAACAGGAACTGGTTTTTGTTTTTTTTGTCCCTGAAAGACCATCTTGCCTTTAGAATGAAACTTTCCTTTTCGGGAGGAAAGGATGGTCTCTCGGCATAAAATTCAAATGTGGAATAAGAAGAAAATATTCTTTTAAACAGAAAATAAGCCTGCTGATTGGAAAGTTGGTCCGAAAAAGAGATCGGCTCAGGAAGTGAAATATCAATGTAGTTTTTGGAGGAAAATAGATTATAGAGCATTTTTGGGTTGTTTTGAAGGAATGACCTTTCAATATTTAGAGTTGTCGAAGAGAGAAGGAAAGAAAGCATAGTAAAAATTGAGACGATAATATTACTCACTTAAAAAATATTACCATAATTTTAAAAAGATAGGCAAGACAATACCTTATTGGGCAAGCAAAACAACGTTTCGCTGGCAAGATAAAGAGGCAAGACAACCTTCGTGGCAAGATAAAGAGGCAAGACAACGTTTCACTAGCAAGACAACACTACGTTGGCAAGACAGACAAGACAATAAGAACTCAAAACTCATGATCGTAAGCCGTAAGCCGTAAGCAGAAAAATCCATTCACCATTCACTAATTACCAATTTAAATGGACTATTGGATTAAGGATTAGGGGTTAGGGATTATGGATTAAGTGAGGAGTGAGGAGTAAGGAGTAAGGAGTAAAAAGAAAGAAACGGCAAAACGGCTAATTATATTATTTGACAGTGATTCAGACAGTAAGAGTGGCCCATAGGATAACTTGTTAATTCTTAAAAGGTTATGAGCTAACGAAAAGCGGCCTAAAATATTTTTTTTAGTGCAGCTTCTTTTTTTGCTTGACAACTGATA
>Ga0209979_1001650_pt1 | contig 23673 bp, 25 predicted proteins | sample AnhtaG_FD_183114 | JGI IMG/M metagenome (GOLD analysis project Ga0209979, IMG submission 183114) | Deep subsurface microbial communities from Anholt, Denmark to uncover new lineages of life (NeLLi) - Anholt_01485 metaG (SPAdes) (version 2) | ecosystem: Environmental > Aquatic > Marine > Oceanic...
TAGGTATAATTGCTTTAATAAGAGCACTAATTTTGCAAAAAAATCCCTGGCTAACCGCGACGGTGGGCTTAACTATGATTATTACTGTAACTCTCGCTACCTGCTTGGGATCGTTCCTACCAATTATCTTTAAACGCTTGGGATTTGACCCTGCTCTTATCTCGGGACCCCTGATCACCACAATTGTAGATATAACCTGCTTGATAGTTTATTTTGAAATAGCTATACATCTGTTGGGAATTGTCTGTTTGCAACAAATTAAATAATAAGTCCCCTAGTTAGTCCCCTCAATCAGTAATTCCCCAAATCCCCTTCCTAACTTAAATTCCAATTTTCCCAACACCAAAAAACTTGGGATAACTTGGGATTTCTAACTATTTTTACCCTTCTTAATCTCAACTCGTTTTGCCCTGTTTTACAGGGTTACCCTGACCCTATACTTCACCCTCTTATAGCCGGCTGGTCATCAAAGCCTTTATCTCTTCGACTTCCTTCTCTAATTCGCTGACCCTCTCCTGGAGATCCCTCACTTGGTTAACGAGACTGCCTCTACCGGCTAGGCCCTTCTTTTTCAACTGCTTATAGACTGCGACTTTGGATATACCGAGCTTGTCTCCGATAGCCTGATAAGTTAACCCCTGCTCCCTTAATTTGATAATCTCCGGGAGTTTGTCCGGCTCAGGGATCCTCTCCATTATCTCAACTGACCCTATTTTCTTCAACCACTTTGCCCGTTTAAGGGAGATCTCAAAGGGAGCTCCCTGGCAAATATCCATACCGTTCTCAAACAAAGCTCTCTTAGCCCTTACCTTGACCTTCACTGCTTCCCCCGTGCCTGTGCTGCGCCTGGCTTTGGATAAGGTATAATCATCTTTTTTCTCTTATTTGCCAGTTCTGCAAGGAGTTTGCAGGTTTTCACAAACTCAAAAAACTTATCATTTCTTATCATTTTCCCTGGTAGCCTTGTGCAATTTGTGTAATTTTCCCTGGTTACCTTGGGACATTTGGGACATTTTTCCTTAGACTCTATCCTCAACCTAAAACATTGACTCTCTATTAACTCCAAGCGATTCTCCGAGCACTCCCTAGAAAGCTAAATCTCCGTATTATTGTCAGATTTGTAAGATTCCATCGCTTCGGAAGCTAAAATTTCAGATTTCTTTTCCTGCCTTAACTCTGTTATTTTTCTGCTATAAATCTGTTTTTCTAAACGTCCACCCCTCCCTTTTGTCGTTTTTTCTTTACATTCTTTTCATTTTCCTTAACTCCGTTTATTACCGTTTTTAACGGAGAGGTTCAAAAAAAGGCTTCACCACAGCCTCGTACAAGCACTTTCTTTGAGTGAGTCAACCAATACACAGACCTTGCTATTTTTATTTTGCCTTTATGAGTCTGCATCAAAGTCCTACATTCCTTTATTACAGTGAGTCTTAAGGTTCTCGATTATTTATTTACCGTTGCTCACATTAATCTGTTTTTCAGCAATATTTAGTTGTCCCACTTGCCCTATCTTTAACTGAATATTGGCTCTTTTTAAGTCCCTCAAAGCTTTTAGGTTTCTTATAAACATCCGATTAAAACGGTCCATTAAAGGGAGAAGATCCTCTTTTAATCTATCTACTAAGTCCTCAACTCTTGCTCTGCTTTCTCTTTCTTCAGTAGTTTCGAAAGTTCTTTCATTAGCCTCCTTTCTGGTTGTAGTTTTTGTTGGAGCATCTAGTATAAAGTAACTCCACTCAATACTACCTTCTAAATTTCCTATCTCTGTGTTAATTCTCAAATAATGATAGTAACTCACCATAGCCATATCCAACAAGACAAACTCCGGGACTGTCTTTATATCATATTCTTTTATCCAGGCTTGCCTCATATTCAAAAGGGTGGCAGCAAGGGTAGGATCTACTTCTCTATATCTGCCGATCCTCTCCATAAAAAACCTACCCTTTACATAACCTTCCAAAGCTTCTTGCTTGAACTTATCCCATTCCTCCTGCGACCTTATCCCCGCCCATTCCAGCTCACCTTTATAACCAAGATAGCCTTTCTTTTTTTCCTCCAACGACCTTCTCTTCAACTCCTCTATCCCTTTATCGATATCTTCTCTTATCTCCTCCTTGCTCTTGCCCTGGACTTTACCTTTATCTTGAATCTCTTGCGCCATTTTATAAATTAATGGCGATTCTCTAGTCATTTCAGTTCCTCCAAAAGATCGGTCTCCCCTGTCTTTAGACAATACTTTATAACCTTAAGAAAGAGTGCATTTCTCAGCAGCTCAAGTTTAAGCTGTTTCTCCTTACTCTTAATCTGACTTATCTTCATTCTCATATACTTTACCTTATTTCGTGGCACATACTCCTTTTTAAGTTTCCACTCTCCGTTAACAAGTTCTCTGTAGTATAAGTAATAATACCACCTATGCAACCTACCACCGGCACATCTGCAGTTGGATTTGCCGCACTTTACCGCTTCTTTTGTAATTACCCCTGCCAGTTTAGGGTCCTTGTAGCGTATAGAATACATTAGTCTGCCTTTATCTTATGTAATAAAATTGAATTTCTTTCCCTTCACACGGAGACCGATCCTCCAGAAACTATCTTTTTATTTTTCCTCAAGGCCTCTAAGTGTGCTAAAGTTCCATCTTTAACCCTACCCTGTCCATCGGGTAGACATAAGAACCTTTTGGGTAGACATTATGGGGACATAAAATAGGCTTGGGTAGACATTGGGTAGACATCTATTATAACCATAACTCTTTGTATTTAAAGCTTTCTATATATAGGGTAGACATAAGAGCTAAAATTTTAAAAAGTAAAATTTTTGAAACAGTTTTAGCGGTCTCGATACTTTGCATTTTTATCCTACCCCCTTTCCGGGAGGTTATGTCTACCCAATTAAGCCTAGAACCTTGAAAATAAAGGTTTTTCATTACTTTCCTATATCTACCCATATGTCTACCACCAAGTCTACCCTATACGCCATAACGCTCCATCACATCCTTAACGGTCTTATTTTCGATGGTGTATTTATACTTGCCATGGGACTTCTTACCTTCCCCAAGCCCTAACCGCTTAATGACCTGTCCTATCCATCGGCTACTTGGTCTTGCCTCGTCTTCTAAATACTTATTCATTGCCTCTTTCATCTCTGAGGTAGTTATCCCGTCTTCCTTATATCTGGTGATCCCCTCTAATCCCAAAAGTAAGGCGTTGGTCCAATCGTCTATCCCTGTTGACTTGGCTTCCTCACCCTTTTTAACTGCTATCTTTTTAATCCTCTTAAAGAGACTATCGTATCCCTTAATGTCCAGGAATTTGGCTATTGCTAAAAGAGGATACCAGAGCTCCCCTTCTCTGCCCGATATCGCCCTCATGCTCTTGGTCTCTGTGTCGTTTAGGTAGAGATCTTGGATCTCCTGAAAGAAGGTCAATCCGAAGGTATAGAGTAGATGTCTAATGTAAGACCAGTCCTCCCCGCTTTCAGTTACTACTTTGTTGGCTTTTTCAATGTCCCTGGTCCTTAACATTGTGAATTGGATACATCGGCTTTCCAAGACTTCCTCTAAGCCCTTTATATTAGCTATCATTTTCGGAGAGTAGACCTCGAAGCTCTGAGGGTCGAAGGTCTCAGGCTTGGATCGGTGAGCCCTCCCACCTCTCTTGTATCCAGCGTTGAGCAGAAGTCTGAAGTCTTGGCTGAGCTTGGGATCTTTTAACCTCTCTGCCTCATCTATTAAGACCGTGCAGGATGATCCTTCTATAATCCTGAAAAGAAGGGACGAGGACATATCGCTGGAGTAGACAGCGTTAAAGCAAAGCTTTTCTGCTACGTTTAGGGTCTTGGTCTTCCCACTGCCTCTCTCTCCTGTGAAAGAGATGTAAGGGTAACTTTCAAAGATAGGGTAAATGTAAGTCCCGATAGTCCAAAGAGACAGAACCTCTGCTGTGTAACATTCTTTAAAGTCCAGGTAGCCATCGTAGATAGCCTTAACCTCTTGAAAGACCAAGAAAGGATCTACCTTAAATCCGCCCCCTCGGAACTTCTTTATATGCTCCAGTGTCCATCGGTTTCTGTCCAGAAATAGGGGCTGGGACTTCAAGACAAGTCCTTTCTTCTCTAAAAGCTCCAGCTCATCAACCCTGAACATCTCCTTGGTGCTGGTTATCACAAAAGGGATCTGTGTTATCTTGGCAACCGGGACGCCCTTAACGGTCGTAGTTAGCTTGACATCCAAGGGAACGGAGATATAGCCGACCCCATTGATGAAGTCCAGAGCTGGGGAGAGCTTCGGATACTTGTCGTCCAGAACCTCTATATCTTCTCTGCCTGTCCTAGGGATTCCCTTCTGAGCCTGTTTGATGTCGTTCTTGATAGCCTGCCGTGAAATCTTCAGCGTGTCCTTGAAATGGTCAATGATGACCTCTATGTAAAACTCCTGCTCGACTTCGCTTAGGCCTACCAACTGGGTAATGATTGAAGAAAGGACTTTGGGGACCTCCCTTTTAGAGATATCCCTGGGTATGTGTCTTATTTTGAACTCCAAGAGAGTCTGAGCCTGATCAAGGAGCTGCTGGTAATCCTGCTGGAAGGACTGAATATCTCCCCCGTATTTTGTGGTAAAGAGCTCGTTCCAATCCTTGACCTTTTCCCCGTCAGGTTTGGTGAAATCTGGAAATGTTACGATCCTTGCTTTGCTCTTAAATAGTTCACCCAGTTTGAGAACTGCTTCTCTTCCGGCTACATCGCCATCAAGAGAGATGTAGATAGTTTCAACGTTCTTGAATTTCCTTACCCACTTGTCCTTAAAGCTACCGGTTCCCAATATTCCACAAGCGTTAAATCTAGCCTGTCTCAGGGTGTAGGTATCCGTTTCCCCCTCTGTGATGATTACCTCTTTCTCCCTTAGTGCTTGTTCGAAGAAAAGGTAGTTTAAGGGAAGCTTATCCTTTAGGGGCTTTTTATGGGATTTCTCCGGGTAGCCTCTACCAGTGATGTAGACTACCTTCCTGTAATGCCAGTTGGGGAAAATGATACAACCCGAAAAATACTCCTTCCCATTCTCGCATATAACTCCTGCCTCAACTGCCTGCTTTTTTGTGTATCCTTCCTTTTTCAGAAAGTTAAGAAGCTCAGGTGAATGCGGGGAGTAGCCTATCTTGTAAACATCTATAGTCCTCTCAGTTAATCTTCTCTCTTCTATGAGGTATTTCTTGACTTCCTTTGGGAGTTCCCTATAGTAAAAAAGACCGGCAGCGGTTAAAATCTCCTCTTTTATCCGTCTGTCTTTTGCTTTCTGCTGTTGGGCCGGTGTCCAGCTAGGAGGCTTTAAGTTAGCTCGGGAGGCTAGTTTTTCGAGAGCTTCTTCGAAGGATAGACCGTCTTTCTTCTCTAAGAAAGTCAAAACATCTCCACCAGTTTGGCATCCGAAGCAGAACCAGCTCTGTGTCTCGGGATAAACCGTAAAAGAGGGCTTATTTTCCTGATGGAATGGGCAAAGACCTTTATATGTTCTGCCTGCTCTTTTTAGAGATATTCCGTAGTGTTTGATTGTTTGGACAATATCGGTCGCACTTCGCACGTCTTCAATAAATTCTTCATTCAAACTCATCATAACATAAGACCTTCTTAATAGTTGTATGTTAGTGCTTTTAGATTCTTAATAGCATCCTGATAATCCAGAGGATTGACACTCCCTTCGTTGTTGTAAAATCCCCGTATTAGTCCCTTGCGATCAGGTCGGTCCTCAAAGATGAAGGTGGTTCTTCTGCCTTCTCTTTTAATATCTAGGATTTTGAAACCCTTGGCTTTTAAAAAGCAGCTAAGGTAGAAGTCCGTAGTTTCATAAACCCTATCTCTATTCATCTTTTATATGTTCCTTTTATTCTCCACTATGGTTGTTCCTTGCAATCGCATACCTTCTTTGACCCCTGACATTTTCTTGTCCGGCACTGATTCTCGTCGACTTCTTTCTCTATTTTTATCTGAAAGCAAGAGAATTTCAAAAGCTTGCAAAAGTCTCTTTTCGGCATCCCTTGAAGGATTATATTCCCATCGGACCTTCAGCATCGATTTAGCAGTTGTATTGCCTAGCAAGAGTTTAGCTTTGGTCTTGTCTATTTTAGTGGATCTTATCTCTTTTGATGAGGTCTTTAACTTTTTCAACGTTATGCCTATAGAGAGAAGGTTTTGTAACCGACTCTTTTTCTGTCTACACTTCCTGAGCTAATTCAAGAAACATCATCCTTGTGAATTCTCCATAACGCAACTGATACTGAGGTGTTTTGCGAATCTCATTTAAGAATTCATCTAGAGTACGGCACTGTCATGTTGTCGTCCGTGCACTTCCCGCCCCGGCTGCGGAAGATGACCTCGTGCACATGCACCGCCAGTCTCTCCCAGACTTGACAAAAGGGTACTACTCAAAATACCTCCGTTGGCCTCCCTGTCCTTTCTCCTTTTTGCTTTCCAATCCATCTTGACAATTCCCCGTTCCGTTCTTTTCATTATCCTTTGTAAGTAAATTTTCATACCTATCAGCCAATTCTCTTCTTTGCTTTAGCCTCCGACAATGTCTTTGTCTTTTTTCCCTCCAGCCCTCCGGCGGTATATCTTCTCCCATTACTTTAACTCTGGTATAAGGCTTAACTTCTGTAATTGGATTACCCTGTAAATCGCATATAACTGGGCTAGGTGGACTCCTTACAGAAAAACAATCTGATATAACCCTGCTGACAATTTGATACCCTTTCTAACCTGGCGATATCATTAGCATCTACCTTGAGTCTCTTGAGAATCCTTTCAATTGCCTAGCTCTCTCCCTAGATATACTTAAATCTCTACCTATATTCGCCAGGTTCATACCCAATATGAAATATCCGCAAATAACTAATTTTTCCCTATCGGTCAGAGCATTAAAGTAGTCTTCAGTTATCTTAGCCCCCCTTTCTACTGAATCTATCACCTTTGACAATCTCCAACAAAATGACTATAATTAAAATGGGGTTGCCAAGGAGCCGTAAGGCTCTAAACAAGAAGTCGCCGTGGCAGGCATTCTTGGGGGTGGCCCCCTTTAATTTTATAGTTTAACTATTTATTTTATGAAGATAAACTATATAAAAAAGACGAACAAAGAAAATCCCCTTTTTCCTGATTTTCCCTGTTCGTCTTATTGTTAGTCTATGTGTTCGTGTTAATGTTCGTCAATTATATTATATACTATTATCTTTAACTGTCAAGCCCTCCAATCAACTAGTCGAGAATATTTAATTTGAGCCTCTTTAACCCTCAATCTCTTTAAGCTCCTCTCGTTCAGTTGTCTAACTCTCTCCGCATAACCCCAAATCTCTTGCTATTTCCACCAAATTCATTCCCAATATAAAATAGCCGTAAATGACTAGCTTTTCATTGAATTCACGGGGCTAAAACCTTCTGCCTATCGTGTCTATACCAGAATGCATTTTGCCCCCTTTTGGGATAATTTCTGGGGTCGGCGAACCTTTTCCTTTGACTCTCGCTCATTTCTCGCCTCCTTTCAAGCCTGGCCAACTTGCTGCTCCCAACGCAAGTCCCGTCGTGTGCGTTCGACACCCGTTACATAGACTCGGTCACAAGTCAAAGACCAGCTTTGCTTAAAAATCCCTCTATCCCGTAACTGGCTTGATAAAAATCTCTTGGTAGAGGAACTTTGACCTTGTCTAGGTCAATAGGTTGACTTGCCTTGAAAAAGTGCCTCTATGCTTGTCTTTTTCTCTTGTCAATCACTATAAGATTTTGATTTAGCCTGGTTTCGTCAATCCAGAGTTTTGAAAACCTCCTATTTCTTCTCAGTAAGCGCCTTGAACCAATCTTCTTCTTCCCAAACCTTGAACACCAAAACCTTCCAATTGCTATTTTCTCTAACCACTCTAAATTGCAGACCTTCACTTCGCTCCTCTCCAGGAGGTATTGCCCAGACGTAGTAGCTGTTCACTCCGGTCCATATTTTTTCATAACGAAACGTTTTCGCTACCCACTTCACCAACTCCGGCCCCTTTCGTAACTCAAGCTCCTCTTGCAGCTTTCTCTCGATTTCTTTCTGCATTGCCGAGATCACCATCGGCACAAAGTAATCCGGAACCCTTTTTGACCAACACTTCCTCGCTGTTTCCTCATCATTTAAGACCGCTGATACCAGAAAAGACTTTACCGCGTTTTCTGGGGTGGAAAGATCAAGAAAAGGTGCAGTTTTTCGGCTTAGCCTTATCTGTTGCTTGATGATTTTTTGTGCCTTCTCCAAAGCTATCCTGGCCCGATCATAATCCTCAGCCAGAAAATAGCTTTCTGCTTCGCCTAACAACTTGATGAACTCGGCTGGCTCATTTGATTGGCTTGCAGCACTAGCATAGAGACCTAAACCCATAGCCAGCAAAACAATCCCCATTATTGAAGTTCTTTTTTTCATCTTTACACTCCTCATACTATATGATTTCGTATAGCTATCCCTGAATTTTGAAAATATGCTATATCCTGCCTGTGAGGCTTATCTCTTAGCCCTAGGCTCATTTGGGGCATGGGCCCCCTGCTTTGTCACTTTCTTACTTCTTTTTCACAAAATCTTTAAACCATTCACCATAGAGCTCATGATAAATCCAGCCTAATATCCTTAGCCTAGCAGATGCTATCCGATCAAAATATAGACTACTGGCAAATCGGGCCTGCTCTTTAATATTCCCAATCTTCTCCATGGCTCGGTCAATATCAAATTGCTGCGTATTGATATCATGCCGAAGGGCTATTGTGCTGGATTCCTTTAGCGTTTCTCCGCCAAGATCAAATAATCTCTGAATTAGATTTCTAAAGTTACCTTTGTTTTCAGCGCACTACTCAACATCTTTCATAACAACACTTGCCAGATATAATACGGGATTATTCCCTACATCCTCAATATTCACCTGTGCTTGAGATCTTGCACGATCAGGCCATATCAGATTATGTAGCAGAAACATACTCTTGGTGTTTATTTCCCTTGTCCATTTGTCGTTAGTAATGAACCATAACACTACATCTCTCACCGAGTCAGGAGTAACAGGGAAGGATATTTTGGGCAGAGTACCTTTCGTCCTCTTAAATCTTTTCCTCATCAAGTATGCCAGGATATAATTAAACCAATCCCAGCTCTCCCTCGCTTTCTATTTGCTACACAAACTTAAGAGCTCTTTACTTTGGCCAATTCCCTCGAGTTTTGAAAATATACTATATCCTGCGTGTCAGGTATATTTGTTTGTCTGCTTGGCTCCTATTTGAGTCTTAGCAGCTTAACTTTGCCCTCAATAGCAATACCTGCATAGGAGTTTGAAAGGGAAACCCTTGACATCTTCTTTGCGGGTTTTGTTTGATAAAGAACTTTTCCACTTGCTGCTTCTAAAATTGCAACTGTAAGATTCGGAGCTCGAATACCAATATATTTTCCATTTGGCGAAACGACGAGTCCTTCAATACCCCCAGCCACCTCTTGGTGAGATTCCCAAAGAACCTTTCCTTCCTGATTAAGAAGCACAAGATGAGTCAACTTCGTAGTAACTATCCTTTCACCTTGTTCATCAACAGCTACATATCCACCAATATTGTCTTCTTCCCATAAAATTTCGCCGTCTCTATCAAGGAGAACCATTCCCCCATTGTCTAATCCTACTACGATCCTTTTCGCATTCTTGTCAATTTCAACATCAATTGGAGGGGAATCAAATTGAACATGAGCTAATAGTTTACCCAAAGGATCAAAGACATATACTGCATTTTCCCCTTCGGTACAGTTAAAATTTTTGTCCAAAGGGCCAAACTTCTCTCCGGCTGCTGCCACATAGCCTCTTTGATTAACAGCTGCACACGTTAAATGGACATTAAGTCTTTCTTCCCAGATTACACCACCATTCTGATCAAATACCCAGATAGTTGAGGCTGCTGGATTAAAAGCAGAATCCATTGGAATATCACCAACAACTCCGCATTCACTCTCGTGTGAATAGCCAAGGCAAGATGGGCTAAGAAGATCTATTCGCCTACCCCATAACTGCTTGCTTGGCTTGATCTGAAACAGAGAAAATATATTACCGTTATAGGCACAAAAGACATAGTTTCCTGATACAACTACTCTCTCAGTGCTTGAACACTTCCAACTCTCAAGAGATTTATCTTTTTGATCATAAATACGTATAAAACCAGCATTTCTAGTCTGCTCAGAAAAAGCCAAGCTCCCTTCTTCTGAGACTGATATACTAAGAACCGTGTCTGTTTTAGAGGTCCAAATTTCCGCAACGTCTAGATACTCTGCTGCTTGAGCTATGGGAGAGAGCCGTAAAATTAAGATTATTCCCAATATACTCGGTAACATCATACATTTTTTAATTCCTGTTCCCATTTCCTCTCTCATCTCATAAATTTTTATGCTAAATGGTCAAATACCCACAAATTATCAAGACTTTTTATCTGACCCCATAGAGTTTCCTTAATTCTTGGTCAAGTGGATTGTAAATCCCTCTCCCCCCGAACCTCTCATTTCTAAGAGTCACAAATAGGCCAAATTGAGGAGTTCATAGCCGAGGAATAGAATCATACCTTTATTTTCAAGAAACGACCTTGCCTAAAAATTTCTGTATCCCACAACTGGCTTGACAAAAATCTCTTGATAGAGGAGCTTTGATTTTGCCCAGGTCACAATTAAAGATCGCTGCCTTGAGGCAGTGACTATATGAGCCCCTGTGAAAGCGTCTTTTTGCGTCAATCAGTATAAGATTCTGGTTTAGCTCAATTTCATTTTACTGGCTCTTCGCTCCCGATTTTTTACCCGATTCTTTTGACCTTTATGGCCCTGTGACGTCCCTTCGACTCTGTAAGTTCAAACTCAACAGCGTCCCCCTCGCCTAAATCATCAAAAGAACTAACACAGTCACTCACGTGAAAAAAGACATCTTCTTGTCCCTCGACTGCTATGAATCCAAAACCGCGCTCGCCGATTTTTCGTTTTAGTATTCCTTTCAACTTCTCACCCTTTCTTTCTTCAAAATCCCTCTATCCGACAACTGGCTTCATAAAATTCTCTTGATAGACAAGCTCTAATTTTAGCCAGGTCATATATAGCTTGCCTTGTCTTGAGAAAGTGCCTCTGTGAGTCTCTATGAAGGTCTTTTTTCTTATTAATCAGCATAAATCCTTGATTTGGCCTGATTCTTAGTAGAATCATCATTCTACTTCATCCTAAATATACCTGTCGAGCAATATGGCGTATGACGCTCGGGCGTCTCCGAATGTTGCCACTCAACTGCAGCGAGGCGACAATTCCAGCGAAGCCGCAAGCGCCTTATTAACCGACCCAAAGGGCAGGCAAGCTGCGCAGCCGCGCACCGAGCTTCAGCCTCCGCGCTACTATCTCGGCAGTTGCCACCGCCTTTCACCTTTGCAGGCACACGGGTCTACCGGTTGTGCATCCGAGGGAGGCGCACTTGAATCTTGAGACCCTTTGCTCCTAGCAACTACTCAGGGCAGGTCAGCGATGATCTTCCGATACTCGTCCTCCGTGAACACACGGAGGGTCTCGGTGCGGACGTTCCCTAGCGAACCAGTAGCGAGAACTACCTTGGCTTGTGTTTCATCGTCTGGGAATTCGGCGACGACAACCATGTCGTACTGTCCCGTCACAAGGTAGAACTCTTTCAACTCACCTCCGGCTGCCTGAAACGCCTTCTTGGCCGTGTCAAGTCGCCTGGGGCTCGCCTTGATGTTCTCTATGCCTTTCTGGGTCCAGCGGACCAGATTGATATAAGTAGGCATCGGTTACCTCCTTTCTTCATCTTGGCGCCTCCCCCCGCGCTTCATTTTGCACCCGACATAGCTTCATATCACGACTTCGGAACGACAGGGACCCGCGAATTTCGGTCAACTCGTTCATATCCGAACTAGTTCGCATATACTCCCAAATGGATGGTATTTCCGAAATATTTAGGATGTCCACTACCAATCTAGGTATTTGTCCGGTCTACCTCGTATGTTCCACACTCCAAGCAATTTTCATCTCTTATTCTGTCAAAGGTCTAAATCTTATCTCTGACTCCTCTTTAGAATATTCTATCTCCGCTAAGTTAAGTTCTTGGAAAGTATGGGCAATCTTTTCTAACTGCCCAACAGTTAGACTATATCCCAGACATTTCTCAATATCCTGTTTTTTACTTTCCCTATTTCCTTTGTCTCATCAGTAGAAATTATAAGAAGATATAGCCTAACTTCCTCTGGAGATAGCCTTTTCCATAAATCCTCTGTAATTAGTCTTCTTAATAGTTTACGTCTATTCATATCCATAGAACTTTGTCCTTTATCCTTCTACGCTTCCGATATCAACGTTGCTTTCTCACTTTTTCTCTTAATCCTTTTCCCGCTTTGAATCTGACCACATTCATCGCAGGAATATCTAACCTTTCCCTAGTTTGAGGGTTAACTCCTGTCCGAGCTTTTCGCCTTCTTACTTCAAACATGCCAAAACCGACTAATGTCACTCTCTCGTTCCTTTCCAGAGAGTCGGTAATAGCTGACGTTACCGCGTCCACTACATTCCCAGCATCCTTCTTGGTTAGACCAACTTTCCCTGCCACCTCTTCTACTAATTCTGCCTTGTTCATCCTTTCTCCTCCTTTTATTTACGCCTATTATTTGGTTTTATTTTGGTTTTTCCCGTGAGCCTAAATTTCTTCATTTCGAAAGGAATTAACCTTCTCCTTTCCTGATAAAGGAGGCCATTCTATATGCAGCTTTGGTAAAGGATAATCTATCTAGTACCAGGATTATGACAGCGATACCAGTCAGAGAAAAAACAATCCCTATAGCTTTAGCAAAATCGCAGAGCATCTCAACTTGAGCTGTCAGGAAGTATTTAGCGGAAATCAGAGAAGGCTGCTGCACAATGGCCAACCTAATGACATAGAAATATACACCTGCTCCAGTTATTATCAGGACAGCTCCAATAGCGATGATGAGCCAAAGCACAGCCACCTCAGCTTTATGCCACTTCAACAGTTTTTCTACAATCGTTTCTATAGTTTTCTTAGTCATCTTTTGTCTCCTTCACGGGTTAGTGGTTCTGAACATAGGAACGTGAGTGCCTATTCAATCTTAGCGGAAAAGTGAGAGGTGTCAAAAAGGGCCTCGTGGGATTCCGGTGAGCGTGGTTTACAGGCAGGTAGTATAAGGTAAGATTTTTAAGGAGTAGGTTTCTGTGATATAAAATTATAAAGAGTTAGAAAGATTTTTGTAAGTGAGGGTTGACTAATAACTCTTTTTTGTTAAATTAAATGCTGGAAAAGAGACCTCGTAGAGAATAACAGGTACTTGCGGATGAAAGCCTGTAACGCATCTTGCCTTTTAAAGGCAATTAGTCGTTCCGCTTTGAGGCTCTGCTCCATTTTTGACCATGGATCGGTTGTTGTCTTCTATGTAATGTAGAATTATAGGGGGTTAAAGAGATTTCTGCAGAGCCCAAGTACTTTCAATGGGCGTTTTTGACATAATCTACCTTTCTGCTAGCATACAAGAGCAATTTTTAGGCTTACCCTTATAGGATAGGATAAATGACAAGAATTTTGTCTCTCTTGTTAATAGCTACTTTAGGATTTGGGACCCCTATATCTTATGGTTTTGCCAGCGAGAACACCTTGGAGCCTCCATTAACTAAAAAACACTTAGACAATTTGAATTTATTGGTAAATCTCAGTCGGGCTGGAATAAGTACCTCCAAGGCAGCTGCCGTCGACCCTCCAGACTACCAACAGACAACGATGACGGGAAAAATTGTAGGTGTGGTGGAAACAGCTCATGCTCTTATCTTTGCCTATAACGGCGTAGAAATCCCTGATTTTCTCTCCGATAATTTTGATAGAATCTTTACCATAGTTGTGAGCTACCTTAATCTAAAGGACACAAATGACAAACTTGTGGTTTGGGTAATGCAATTTGAAACTCTCCAGCAAATTCCCTTCGGACCGGAAACCTGCTTTGCGGGATGTCCGAGCACTTTTGGTGCCCTATACGCACCTATTTTTGACTATTTCCTCTTCACTCCCAAATATATGAATGACTACTACGTTACCCATGAACTTCTCCACTATTTCATTGATGAGTATGAAAAACAAGTTGCCGCTGGACTTCCTAAGATAATTCGAAAGAAATATCAGACGGATGTCCTCGGGTATAACTTCCTAAAACACAAAGAGGAAGAAATCGTTATTGACCTTTCTAAAATTATTATCCGCGAGAGTCTGACGATCTCTTTGTTGCCGAATTGACTCCTCCCTAATTGTCACCTTCTGTGTAAAACATCGCCATCAACAAAATCCCAAAATTCCAAATCCTCTATTTTCTCTTCCAATTCTTGACCTCCAATAATTTTATTTCTTTCAGAAAATTTAGACTGGTTAAAGGTGGGCACTAAAGGTAACATTTTTAAAGCGTAAATCCCTGTAATGTTCAATTATAAAGGATTAGAGGAGTTTTTGTGAATGAGGATTGACCAATAAACCTCTTTTGTTAAATTAGACGCTGGAGCAGAGACCTCTTAGAGAATAACAGGTATTTGCGGATGAAATCCTGTAACGCATCTTGCCTTTTAAGGGCAGTCGAGTCGTCCGGGTTTGCAGGTTTTACTCCCTTTTTGATTATCCTCTCAGTTCTCTGCTTCGATGTAAAAGCGCCCCACTACGCTATTTTCTCTTCTAATCTTTCACCTCGCATAATTTAATTTTCTAGGAAGTTTAGGCTGGTTTAAGGCAGGTGCTAAAAGTAAGATTTTCTGAGGTAGAAATCCCCGTGATGTCGAACTGTTCAGAGTTAGAAAGATTCTTGCCATAAAACCGTACGTTATCCGATGTCGCCCAACTATTTCTTTTTCCATATAGCTTCGACAGGCACATCAATATAGCCTTCCGCACCTAATTCCCATGCCAACTTGATTTCGTTGAACTGCTTGGCCACATATTTTTTATCACTGGCAGCTTTAGGCCCAACATACCCCTTATACCGACCAAATGTTTCGAATCTATATTTGACTCCAGCTAGATTATCCATTCCGACGTTTTCATGTGACACGTGAACCCTGCCATCATTGTCTACTCTTATTTGGTTAGGCTTCCTATCATCTGCATTTGATATCACTTCACGGCACTCGTCTACTGTAAATTTTTGAACAAAAAAATAAGGATAAGAATATTTGAATAGATATTCGTAGTCATCTTTGATGTCAATTTTCGCATAGGCTTCATTTGTGATTTCTTTTGGACATTTATCCTTTAACGAAACTACAATGATTTTCTTTGCCCTTTCTCTCATTTTCTTTAGTACAGGTATGAAATCTCTGTCTTCAGAAACCAGAACAATGGATTCCGAGTGTTCCAAATAGGTTTCAATTTTTGTCGAGATCATGTTGTCCACACCTTTTTCTGACCGACCACGTATATCTAATTGTTCCACATGAACTCCTATTTCTCCCATGATCCTATCTAACAGATTGTCTCTCTCATCTTGTGTGAACTTGCTTGAACTCGGGCCAAATAGTTTTTTAGAGCAAACAAATTCAATGATTTCACATTGACTTTTAATTTTTACCAAATCCCGGAGTTTTATATTGATGACTTCTCTTAGCCCACCCAATATTAGTTGTTTTGAGATCAAATCCTTATCGATCCCCATATCGAGTATTCTATTAATGAAGTTTGGGCCATCAATTATCATAGCTGCTTTACCATTCATGGACACCTCCTAAATTGATTGGGCACATCTTGTATAGCTCTTAATATAATAAACGAACAGTTCGTTCCAAAGACTACCGACTGCACGGTGTATACGAAATTCCGCCGATGAGGGAATTTAGAGAACTGTAACGAGCCAGGTACAGCATGTTGTGCGCATCCCACCAATTGTTTATGGTCCACTTTTATTTCTTCTCTCTGTATCACAGACGCTTAAAAAGAGGCAACCAATTTTTGGATTCACACCAGAGAATAGGTAAACTGTTATATGGACAATTATGTTCAAATACAACGGTTGCCTGGCAGTTCCCGTAACCTAAAGGCGCCTTTTCAACAAGTTCACTGCCAATCCGCTCAGCAATTTTCCTTGCTTTGTCCCTCTCGTCCGGATCTGTGAAGATTTGAGAATCATTGCTAAAGGCTTTTGCTGAGTCGCCCAGTGGATCGCATATATGTACTTTTCCTGAAAGACCGAGAGACTCCACTGTTTCTTCTATGTTTGCTTGGGCTTCCTGAAATCCAGTTATAGCCACAAAAAACATTTGCAATTTGCGTGTTCCTGTTATCTCACCGGGTTCTTTTGATAATTTCTTCAAAATCTCTCCATGCTCTTCGACCAAAGTCCTAAAATATTGACAAGCTGAATTGTCTGTCCCAACAAAGTCGTCGACAAAAACAAGGGCGAATGCCTCCCATTCTTTGGCTTTTGCTTTCAATGCTTCGGTAACTTTGGAGCGTTCAATAACATTATCCGCATATATATCATTCTCATCCGCATATAGTCTTGCCAAGTAAACTCCGCTCTTCCCGGGATCCTCCAAATAGCTAACCAATATATCTGCTCTTTTGCGTCTTCTTTCTTTAATCTTCCACACCAAGCCTCGTTTGACTATGTCTTGTGCCTCGTTCATTTTAGCTCGAAGACTATCAGCAGTATAGAATGTGATGTTCTGAAGAATTTTAAACATAAGTCTTTGACTCTCGTTATCTGCAAACTGATTAAGCCAAGCCCGCACTTGGTCTTCAGTAATTTTCCTACCTTTGTATACACCCCACTTGTTCACTAATTCTACAATTTCCCGGGAAGTAATGCGCGCTGTTTCCTCCGCTTCTTTTTGCCTTAAAGCCTCATCGTACTCAGTAAAAGTAATGATTATCTCGTGAATGCCTCTTTCTACTAACCATTTCTCAAAAAAAGCAACCTTACAACTATGAACCTCGTTCTTTTTCACCAATACCTGACGACGCTCAAATTCGCGGAGTTCGTTTTCTACAATAGGTCCTTTTAACCCCCATTTTGTTGCTTGCTTCACAATGTTCTCCTTCTTAGCCAACCTATATTGCCTGATGGTTTCAACTAAAGCCAGAAGCACCTTTCGGCGCTGTATTGATATTTCTTCAGCACGGACTCCTGTTTCAAAGATTCCGTGTTCCCAGAAATGTTGGAACACATTACTTGCCACCGCTTGTAAGGCCCTTTCAGTGGCTTCTTCTATTTCTTTCGGTGTCACATGAGAATCTCTGCGTTCTACCATCATGTTAAATAGTGAGCTGCAGATCAACTTTGTAAAGAATGGATTGCCGGCTGTTTGGTTGTATAAGGTTGTTAGGGCTTCATCTGTGATTTCGAACCACTGCTTTACGGGTCTTCGAACAAGTTCCTGAAAATCGGGCCAATCTTTTTCTTTGTCGAAGTAATCTACCCGAATCGGATAGAATTTATTAAGAGCGGCCCCTTGATAGCTTATGATGAATTCCATTCTCTCTCCCCCCACTAAGATAAAGCTAAAAGGTGGTTTGCTACTTATGCTTCGCAGGGTGAGAAAGAATGCGTTGCCAAGCGGTCCTCGTTTGTAAAGTTCCACGGGAATATCATCAAACTCATCTAGGACAAAAAGGATTCTAAAATCAGAGTCTATGCGAGTTACAGATTTCAAGAACTCTACAAGTGGTGATAATGAACCCTCAAAGTTTGAGACATGCAGATTGTCAAAGCGTTTGTCTGCCATCTGTATCTCTTTAATTATGCTCTTTCCGAGTTGCTCAATAGTAGTTTCAGGATTAGGATGAATGTAATCGCCGGGTTCTAGATAAATGACGAGTAAATTAGGAGCCTGTAGCCTATCTAAGCGGTTTTTCAAGGTCTTCACAATGGATGTCTTACCAACACGCTTTTGGCCATAGATAAATGCAGAGCCCAGATGTTTTCTCTTTGTCAGAGATTCCAATCGATTAAGGATTTCCCTTCGCCCGACGAGTTCTTCTTCAGTTGTTACTGGCTCTAAACTATATGGGTCTTCCTTCTCTAAGGTCTCCCAATCTATATCACTGCGCTGTCCCTCCAGCTCAAAATTACACGACCTCTCCTCATAAGAACCATCAATGTTAGTCCAGTTTATTTTTACTGATACTAATACCCTACCTCTGGGGCTTTCAATTTTACAGGGTATTTCTATCCTGACCAAGCCTGGTAATGGTTCAATGTCGCCGATGTAAAGCCCCGTCTTTTTTAGAGTAATTGTAGCATCAAATTTAAGATCAACACCAAAAGCATATCCAGGCCCATTATTTCGAACTACGAAACCCAAATCAATTTCTCTATCTTTGACATAGAAAGGATATTTCTTTTCTGACTTATTAATGGTTACATCAGCTGGTTTGCTGAGGGGATTTTCTTTAAAGTGTTTTTCCAACAAGTCCAAGAGTTTTTTTGCTAACCCACCTAAATAGCGGCAACTGTAGTTAGTGCCATGTTGTTTGGCTTCTGCAAGATAACTTTTGAGTATCTCTGTCGCCTCATTGAAACGCTGTACTAAATTTTTCTCTTTCTCATCCAAATATGCTTCTACTAAACTAAAAACCTCCTTCAGACGCACATCGAGCAGTCTTCTTGGCAGAAATGGCCATAGAATGGCCTTAGAGGCTTGACCATTAATTTTTTGGAGGAAACTGTGACGAAAACCACGCAGGACTTCAAGGTTGTCAAATGAAGAAATTAGGTCGGAAAATTCATTTTCGACTCTTGACACCAATCCTTCCAGTTTACTTCTTTTTTGATATGTCTGATCCTTAGTGTTTATGTCAAGACGCGGATAAATATCACGAGAAAGTGTCTCATCAAACAATTTGAAGGTTTTAACCTGAAAATCTTCTCTCTCGAATGGCTTATCATTAGCTTCCAGCAGCCGTAACAGACAAATCGCAACGAAGCGTTTATGTGCTTGGAGCAAGACCTCCTTGAAGAGACCATTTAATGGGTCGTCTCTCCACAGATCATCATCCATGCCAGTACTCTTTAGCACCGCCTGGGAAAATAGATCAAGTAGGTCAGAGATTTGAAGTGATATTCTGCGTTGTTTTTCTTTAGAAAACTCTTCAAGTATATAATCAATAGCAACAATCGGATTAGTGCTCAATTTTTCACCGATTTGTTTTGTGTTCTTGGCCATCAAGGGCCCCCTGCTTAGCTACTATACTTGCTATTTTTGAATTTGCGATCGAGTACAACCGCGTTGATGCCCCACATTGTCGGATATACTTCCAAATTAGGAATATAGGTGACTATGTGACATATACATCCCTCTGCACGACCTTCTGCTTTTATGCTCCCCCTTTTAGCTATCTTGAACCTCCTTCTCTGACTTGAAAAGCCTATCTAAAGGGATTTTGAGCCCCAAGATTTTTGGTGCTTACACGGGCACCGCTTTCTGTTGTTCTTGGACTCTTATACCTAGGCACCTTCTGCATGTATCTCAAAGAGTAGGTTCTCGAGTTTTCGAATATTTTGCTGACACCTTCTGCCCTGCTATTTCGCCCAATCTTTCCATTATCTTTGGCAAGTTCTTGTTTGCCAGCATTTGACATCTGCCCCTGACTTCCTAGCAACATCCTAAAGTGACGAAAATAGAGTCTTACTTTTTGTCTCAGCGAAAAAGACTGTTCTGATCGGACCAAGAGACCTACTATCCTTTTTCGAGCAAAGAATGATTTTTTTCCGGTGAGAGCCTGGTTCCCCCGAGGGATCTCCGACCATAATTATGGCAAAGCCAATCCTACCCAAATTAAATTATAACGAGCCTCAGCATTTTGTCAAGCCCATCACTTGGAGTTTCCCCAAAATTGTACCTCAAAATCCAGATATCTAAAATAATTCTCCTATCCCACTTAACAAAATGATGTATTCTCCATTACACCGCAGTTCCAGATTAAACACCTTCAAATTTTGGCGAAACTCCTGTTTTAAATAGATTGACAAGCACTCAGATTTAGCTTACTCTGTCTGCGGAACAAGCTAGAAGAAGCTTCTATTTTGCCACAGACCGCTGTATTCTATCACATTCCTAGCCTAGGAACCGTCCGACTGCAGAGGGACATCCCATTCATGATGAGCTACTCTGATCCCACAGGAGTGAAATGTTTCAGAGTCATGATAACCAAGCTGAAGGCAGTTCTCTTTGATGTCGACGACACCCTTTTTGACCGAAATAGGGCCCAAAGAGCCTGGGTTCATCTGGTGATACGAGAGTTTAGGAAATACTTAAAGGTATCGAAGAGGAGGCAATCATCGACAGGTTACTAGAATCAGATCGTATAGTCACCGAAGAGTTCAATCGAACTCACTCAAGAGACGCGGCCCGGATTGATAGGTTTAAGATATTTCTCAAGTTGCTTAGTCTGAGCGATGCATCTGCCGAGAGAATAACCGCACTATATGTAGAATCATACCCCAAGATTAACGCACCGGTGGAAGGCGCAAAGTCCCTCGTTGAGAATCTGGTCAAGAGGTTTTCGTTAGGAGTCGTTTCTAATGGCTTCCATGATGTGCAGTATCAAAAGCTCGAAGCATTGGACATCAAAGATCTCTTTGACTGCATTGTACTCTCATCAGAGGTGGGTATCTGGAAGCTGGACCGAGGCTCTTCTTGAAAGCTACCTGCTTACTCACAAAAGAGCCTGAAGAGTGCATGTATGTGGGTGACACTTATAATCGTGATATCGTAGGGGCCAAGAAGGCAGGGATGCAGACATGTTGGTTTAACCGCTATTGCCTTCCAGTTTCTCAAGCAGACAATAAACCCGATTTTGAGATTCATACCCTTGGTGAAATTCTTGAAATTCTGGACTCTTGTGACGATGAGGCCAACTGTCAGTAGGGCGTAATAGGGACGGGGGCATTAGTCCTCCATCGTCTTCTTTCAAACCTAGTGTTGCAGAATGAGCCGTTTGCAAGGCACATATGGTTTACTCAGTGAAGAACTCCGTAAGCGCTATCAGTAGTTATACCTGTTTCCTTATTCACACAAATATCTCTGCCGACATGATTCGATAAGAATCCCAGACACGTGGTGGAATCCGTCAGCCAATAAGTCTCCATCGATTCTGATACGTACTTCGAAAAAGCAACTGTCTACCAGAGCCCTCCAAACAGATTGACAGGTGCTGAATTTCATCCTGATACATTCCTACAAGATGCCGGCCAAGCCTCTTGCTTGTGCAGGAAGGCAAACCAGTTTGAATCTGAGAGAGCGAGGGTGGCGGTAACTTGTTCTTCGACGCGCCACAGGTATACTCAAATACGAGACTCGAGCTTGGTACTTCAGTTCATTCTGGTCACACACGGGCTAGAAAATCATAGACTGGGATGTCTATCTCATCTCTCCTGTTCTCGAAGAAAGCTCTGATTTCCGTCTGTGTCTACCTACGAAGAAACTGAGACGGGTCTTTCTGCGTTTCAGCCCGAGGTCGCACCAGAAACTCTTGAAGTCTAGAAGAAGAACACAGGAAATAGAATCTGAGACCTCATGCAGGGCAATTCTTGCCAGATTCAACGAGATAGACCAGCTCTTCCTCCGCATGCTCCACTTCTTCAGTCCAAGTCTCGGACGATGCGAAGAAGATAAACCTTTCCTTTTATAAAGTCTCTCCACACAGTAGTCTCTTTTTTATCGTAAATTCTGAAGCCGGTCCCTTGGCTTTCAATTTTCTGTGCTACTCTCTCAAAGAGATCCGGCTTTCTCCTCTTTTCAAGAGAAAAAACTCTCCCGTACACTCTCTTGACCTTGTTCTCCCTGAGGTAGCTGAAGAACTTCTCGGCGAGTTTCTTGCCGACATCCCTGCTACGCGTACGGTACCCTTGTTTCACGTTGATATGCAGGTGTGCTGAGTCCTTTGGTATTTTCGGAGTTTCCCGTAAGCTCCTGAAAAGCAACCACCGGGCATAGTTCCTTTCCTTTCGACTATATCTCGTACAATATCTCCACATTAATTTCAAGGCAGTCCCGAGTACTGTTCTCAATATGAAATACCTTTGAAAGTCTAGGCTATTCTTGCAACCCAGTATGTATCCCACCACACTTCCTCTATCTTCAGCAATAAATGCTGACTCTGGCTCTCTTTCTATGTAGTATTTGGTGAGAATATCGGCAAAAAGATCCCTGTCACCAAAGACAGGATCGATGGGGTTTCCTAAGAAGCCCGTATCACAGCAAAGATCCCTAATACTCTTCCGATCCTGCGGTTCGCATTTCCTTATCCTAAGGTCCATCCTGGCATATCTATTGTGCCCGTTTGAGGAAATCACGTGGTTGTCTTCCGTCTTCGAATCTGCTTCATCGAGGTCAACTTGGCCTAAACGTGGTGGCCTATCAGTCCTCCGAATGTTACAGGATGATGATAGGAACACATTACTGCTTGGTTGACGGGTTGGATTCCGGACTGTCCGGTGTACATCTATATGTGCATTGGACAATTTCTTTGTTTCGAACAGTCTAGAGGGCCTAGAGGTCAGCGGCTTAGCGCGAAGTCGGCTCCGGTGCCAACAGTGCAGATACCCGCCTATCGGTTCTGAATTCACACCTCCAATTGGGTTGATAGCATAGAATCATTATAATCATATCGCCTTCTGTGTTCTTGTCAATATCTGTCGTTTATGCAGGCCTCCGTCGTTGACACACAGACGCTTTTGCTTTTTGCATTGGTCCTAAGTGGAAAAAGGACCAAATTTTGCTGTCCAAACAGTGTCCATCCGAGACATTAATTCGCATAAATTGGTACAAACTGGTGGGGAAAGAAAAGTTAATGAAGAACAGACCGAATGCCTGTTTTGTGCATTAGGACTGTTTCTTGGGATTGCGTCGTTTCTGCTTGGAAGGCCGATACTCTCCCAATGTGGCTACACTGCCATCAATCGAAGAGACTGGAAGTACGCTAATATCGTACCTTCCTTGGGGATCTAGGCTCTGACCAATGGTTCTACCAATTCAAACTCACATATCATATTGCGACCACAACATAAAGATATTGTGAGAGCCTGCTGCGGCAATCTCCAGGGCTCTTTTTACATGGAGTTGACCCTTAACCTCTGAGAAGTCAACCTCATAACTTGAAGACTCCTTTAAGGGCTTTTTTAAGATCATATCTATAAGGTTGGATTGATAGCTCATGGTCCAAGAACTTAGCCGTCTGAAGAAGACCTCGGGCAAGATCTACTTCTACTTCCACCGGGTAGGCATCTATTCCCTGAATCCCACTAGAGAAAACTTTGGCCAGCATCCTTTTTATCCTGCTATAATCTAGTGTAGTTTAGGAGTGATGTCAAGGAAACACATTATTGAAGATTCCCCAAAATTTCATATCATTTTTCCCACGATGCTGAACTAAAGGGGGATTGAGAAAATGAGGAAGTGGAAAAGGACTTTCTGCGAGAGGTTGACAACCACTGAAATTTACCTTAATCTTTCTCCAGAGGATGGTATTAGGGAGTTTTTAAATAAGTGGTGAATTCGGTGCATATGCGACATTGTCGCCTATGCTCCAAATTGGAAGAATATAAGACTGTGTCGAATATCAAAGAGGTAGGCAAAATCATTTACCAATAGGGGGCAATAATGAAATACAGAATTTTTGGAAAAAC
>Ga0209979_1001651_pt1 | contig 23649 bp, 25 predicted proteins | sample AnhtaG_FD_183114 | JGI IMG/M metagenome (GOLD analysis project Ga0209979, IMG submission 183114) | Deep subsurface microbial communities from Anholt, Denmark to uncover new lineages of life (NeLLi) - Anholt_01485 metaG (SPAdes) (version 2) | ecosystem: Environmental > Aquatic > Marine > Oceanic...
CACATTGCAGCCATACTTTTCGGCAATCAAGACTGATGTAGTGCCCTTACCACAGCCGATGTCTAATACCTTGGAATGCTCGTCTACATGACAGGATTCAAGCAACCTGTGCGTCGCCTTGAGCCCACCTGGGTGTATTACGGTCAAGCCTACGAAGTTAGCCATAAAATCAAAAATATCGCATTGTTCGATAGAACATTTCGCTTCTTCCATCAAGCACCTTCTTTCCTTACAGGTAGGCAGTTTATGACTGTACGGATAAACTTAGGATTCGTTTAGTGTATTTCGGTTTGTCAGATTCTAGCATCTATTGCCGTCGTTATCAAAATTCCAAAGGGGACCCAAACTGGTTAGTCGAAGTGTCTCATTGGCCAAAGCTAGTATAACACCACCCCCAAAGCCCGACGCTCTTTAAGTCTATTCAAAATCAATTTCGGGACGATGGAATCCGACCCTCTCCCGTCTCCACCACACCACCGTCAACTGCAGCGCTTTGTCAGGTTTTGTTATTATGTTCCACAGTTATGACTACATTTCCCTTTTTGTGCCCTTTTTCAACATACCGGTGAGCTTCGACTATTTGTTCTAACGGATAGCGTCTATCTATGACCGCTTTTATCTTCCCCGCCTCAATAAGCTCTTTGAGGAAAAGTAGATCCTCAGTCTTAAGCTTTGCTATTGAAGATTTTTGGGAAACATAGAATCCTTCTTTCTTTAGCGAGCCTTTGCAACGCGAAAACGAAGGCTTGTACACTGCGTCAATGATAACGTCATAGGTCTGGCCATTCTTGGTAAAATCCTCTTTGGTGTAATCAATTACTTTATCGGCTCCCAGAGCTTTCACCATTTCCAGATTGGTGGTGCTGCATACCCCGGTAACCTCTGCCCCAAAGTACCTGGCAAGCTGTACCGCATAGGTACCTACACTTCCAGAAGCTCCATTGATAAGGACTTTTTGTCCACTCTGGATATTTCCTTTTCTACAATAAAGCAATGCTGTAAGTCCCCCACCAGGGACGGCGGCGGCTTCCTCATAGGTCATATTGGCCGGTTTTATTGCCACCAACCCTTTTTTTTCAACCGCCCCTTCTTCAGGTTTTTCAGGCAGACATATATACTCAGCATAAGCGCCGAAACCAAAACCGGCAAATGCAAAAACTTGGTCACCTTTCTTAAACAGCTTTACGTCTTTGCCTACTGCTTCAATCTCTCCGGCTAGCTCCATCCCTAGTATGCTTCTTTTTGGCTTTCTAAGACCTAAATATATTCGAAAGGGGAGCATTTGCCAGAAAGGGACTTTGAAACTTCGAATTCTCACATCCCCTACGTGACAGGTTGTTGCATATATTCTTATCAGTACTTCATTGTCCTTGGGAGTAGGTTTTTCTACCTCTTTGAGCTGAAGAACATCGGGGGGGCCGTATTTCGTGCATACAATCGCTTTCATGAGTTCCCTCCAAGGTTGTTAGGTTTTGTTATTTTGCTCCACAGTTATGACTACATTTCCAGTTTTTTGCCCTTTTTCAACATACCTATACGCCTCGACAATCTGTTCTAGCGGATATTTTCTATCTATCACTGCTTTGAATTTTCCTTGTTCTATGAGCTTTTTGATTAAAAGTATACTTCCTCTAATATCTGTAGGAAGCGGAAATGCGGTTTTTTTATTTCCAATCATTGGTTTTATAATCGGGGTTATAAATGGTAAGAAAATATTTTGAGCCATATAACCTAAGTCTGATGAAATATAAACTCCGCCAGATTGTAACAAGGGTTTGCATTTAAAAAATGAACTTTTGCCAACCGTGTCGAAAACGAAGTTATATTTTTGATCATCTTTTGTAAAATCCTCTTTTGTATAATCAATTAATTTATCGGCTCCTAATGATCTTACTAATTCAAAATCCTTAGTATTGCACACTGCAGTAACATCTGCACCAAAATATTTTACGAGCTGAACTGCTGCTGAACCAATAGCCCCTGTTGCACCATTAACGAGAACTTTTTGCCCACTTTTTATATTTACTTTTTTGATAAAATTATACGCATAATGCGCACCTTCAGTACTAGCTGCAGCTTGCTCATATGTTATATTTTTGGGTATTGTTGTCAGCGCTTTATCTTCACCTATTGTCATATACTCTGCATGAGACCCTGAACCACTGTCATCAAATCCAAAAACCTTATCACCGACTTTAAAAGATGATACGTTTTCCCCAACAGCTTCAATTTTGCCTGCGAATTCAGTTCCGGGAATTTGTTTTTTTGGCTTGAATAGTCCTGTAATAAATCTTGCAAAAAATGGTATTGCTCTAATTGTTGCGCAGTCTGTTCGATTTACTGTTGTGGCATGTATCTTTATTAGTACTTCGTTATCCTTGGGAGCAGGTTTTTCTACCTCTTTGAGCTGAAGAACATCCGGTGGTCCGTATTTTGTGTATACAATCGCTTTCATAAGTATTCCTCCAAAGTTATTACTAGTTTTCCTCGGGCGTGTCCTTCTCCAAAATACCGGAGAGCTTCAGGAACCTCACTTAACGGGTAACGTCTATCTATAACAGGTACTACTTTGCCGGCTTCAAGAAGCTCTTTCATAAAAGCCAAATCCTTGTTTGGTTTATGCGCCAGGATGCCCATTTTCTTACTCGTGGTCATTGAAATCAATGGTCCCAGGAACACAACTTGAAAAATTCGAGCCGAGGAACCTCCGACCACGACATAAATTCCCCTGGGACTTAATGCACGCTTGTAATCGAAAATCGAATGATGTGCCGCAAAATCAAGAATCAAGTCATAACGCTGTTTATTTTTGGTGAAATCTTCTTGAGTGTAATCAATGACCTGGTCTGCACCAATCGAACGCATCATGTCCAATTTCCTCGTACTGTCCACGCCAGTCACTTCAGCCCCGAATGATTTGGCAATCTGCACCGCAAACGAACCCGCACCACCACCCGCACCATTGATTAAAACCTTTTGTCCTGGCTGAATCTGTCCTTTTCGAAGACCCTGCAGGGCCAAGAGTGCTGCTTGGGGTACGGCCGCTGCTTCATCGAATGTCATACTGGCCGGTTTCAGCGCTAATGCATTTTCACGAGCACATACGTACTCGGCAAAACAGCCCCAACACCCGCATATGTCCCCGAATACCTCATCACCTGGCTGAAACTGCTTTACGTTTCTGCCAACCGCTTCAACCCGCCCCGCTATGTCAGATCCGAGTATCTGCCTCTTCGGTTTTAGAAGACCGTATAGAAGGCGATTCACGAACGGCTTACCTCTCAGGAGACCCCAGTCCCAATCATTTATGGATGACGCATGGACTTTTATCAAGACTTCATCGTCCTTGGGAGTAGGTTTTTCTACCTCTTCGAGCTGAAGAACATCCGGTGGCCCGTATTTTGTGTATACAATCGCTTTCATAGGTCTAGAAGTTGAATACAATAATAGGACTCAAAGACTTAACTCGGACTTTGCTTTGCTACGTTAACGATTAACTTTATGAACCGAACCAGTGCCCCAACTCCCAACCCAACTGCGATGATGATTAGAACAATGGTTACCACTATTGGCACAATATCGACGGCGGTGGCATTTGGTATCACACTGAAATCAAAGGGGAATATGGATACCAGACTCGCAACCACGACCACGCCGATTGCGGCGAGTATAATCTGAATAATCTCCCGCAGCCAGTATCTATCATAAATTATCATAATAATGTTAGCGGTTATGGATATGACTAATGCTGTAATTAGAATCGGAAGCCAGGTAAAGTAGTCGCCGGTGAGCAATGATAGTCTGGTGACGCTCCCATCTGGTTCGACATGGTACCAGGCTATATACTGGTGGAAGAAGGAGAAGAAAATAAGCAAAACCACACTGCAGAAGATTGAGGCGCTATAGCCTACGATCCTGCCGGCTTTGGTGCGTGTAAAATAATTCTCCACTCGCTTTCCAAACTTCTCCATCTTTCCTGATATTGCCGGAGACGGTGTTTCTGGAGGCTCAGGTGACTTTGGGACCTCGTCTGGTCTTGGAGACTCAGCTGTCTTTTGTTCCTCACCTGTTTCAGGTTTTTCACCACGCCAGGTAACTGGCAGTATTCCTTCAGCCACCTGACCTGCCACCGGAACCTTATACAGCTCACCTTGGTAAGCCTTGACCATCAGAAGTATCCACAGAATGAAGGCCAAGATGACGATAGCGGCAATGAAGAAGCCCCCAAAGAAAGGTATCCAACTTAGAAGAGCACCCGCGACAGTCAGTGCACCAAAGGTGACTATTGACTGGAGAGCATGGAAGCGAACGAATTTGTTCTTTTGCTCAATTACAAGAAAGACAATGCCAGTAATCCAGCCACCCAAGTAACAAAGCAATCCAGCAATATTTGGCTCCAGTCCGGTTGTTGAACCACCCGTAGTCATCCGCTGTTTCTGCTCAGCGTCAATCCGCGCCTTCTCCTCCTCGTAGATTTTATGCCTTTCTTCCGGTGGTAATTGCATCACTACCTCATTCTCCCTCGGTCCTGCCACAATTATAACACTGCACGAAATTAAATAATCCTAACTGTGAGTTGTACAATTATCGTAAGGCCGGAATTAGTTGCTTCTTTTCGAAGAAAAGTTCGGGCTATGTTCCGAAAGGCTCACCTAAAGGGATCCGCACCATTTTGCTTAGTGCGAGATTGGTCTAGTCACCAATTTGGTCATGTTATAACACCGGCTCTTTAATTCGCCTAACCTCCCAAGAAAAGGAGTGTAGGTGAACCAAAGCACGCTCCCTAGATAGGTTACACTACCACCTCAGTCAACTATTCTATTTTTTACTCACTGTCGAGCCCCCGGATAGGTCAATATCACCCAGGGTAGGTTCACCAACATATAGGACCTTTGAGCCGCCACTAAGATTAACATCCAGGATGCCATTTACATTAACGGTAGCTTTTCCGCCCCCGCTAAGGTGAACATCAGCGTTGTTTACAGAGAAGGCTTCTAGATCTAACTGGCTGCCGCCTGAGCCGTTAACATCCAGGTCATCTGCCGAACCAGAAAGGACAACTTGACTGCCCCCAGATAGGTCAAATTCAGCATCAGCTGCTGTTATGTCACCCTCTATCCTGCTGCCACCAGACAGTCCAACCGAGAAATCATGCGACGAGCTAAAACCAGTAATACCGGCTCTAGAGCCATCAGATAGACCTAATTTATATAGGTCGGGCATGGTGATTTTGGCTATCAGGGTTACCGAGCTGTATATGCGGCCAAATTCTAGTCCTATCTCCAGCGTTTCACCGGATTTGGTAACCTTGATGTATTCATGTACGTTGTCATCGGTCGTTATCTCTACGCTAAAGGTGCTTGACTTCGTTATTTCCACCTGGAAGCCATTATGTGCTTCAACCTTAGTAAAATCACTGAAATTGAATGTTTCACTTTCCAGGTTCCCAGAACCAATTACGCCACCTCCTATACAGCCCACTGACAATCCCAAGGTCAAAAGTATTACCACCAATGTTGTCACCATTGGTTTTTTCATAGATGCCTCCTTTCTCGTCTCTTTCTTGCCATATGGGAGCGGGTCATTTACTTGGACAATCGAGTGCAGTATTTCCTGTAATAGATATTGAATATACAGTGCTGTGTATCAAAGGTCTCTAAGATTATTCTTCCTTGGATTTTCCTTTTCTGAGTCCCCAAAATTGTGCCAGTACACCAGCGACCAACCAGCAAACAAACATTAGAATGACGCCTATAACAGTAGCATACACATGTGCAAGCGCTCCCACTAACAACAAGATAAGTCCCATTCCAGCAACCAGACCAACAATTGCCTTCTTAGCATTCTCTGTCATGTTAATCACCCCCTTGAGCGGAATACCATATAGAGTCTACACTGGCTCTGTCAAGAAGTCTGGCAAATCGCTACCCCTTTTAGCTTCAAAGCCAAGTTGCCAAATAATATCTATCCAATGTTGTCTCGTGGTAATCCTTCGCTATCGTGTCCTCTGCCAGCTGCTCCCGACAGCGGCCTGCTACTAGCTCCGAATTGAAAAGCTGAGGAGGGCAGGAAATCTGACTTGAACGGCCAGAAACCGCCGAACCCCAAGAACCAAGAAAAGACATTGACAAACGAGAGGCTATTTGCCATGCTACCCTGTGAAAAGACATTCAATTAACCATGCCCGGCAAAGAATAAGGAGGTGTGCATGTCAAAACATGTTTTTAGAGGATTAGCTGTCATTCTAACGTTTATGATAATTATGATGTTGACCGCGGCGCCAGTCTTGGCATTCGATGCCCGCAGCGGAGACACGGTCACCGTCGACGGTCAAGAGGTAGTCGATGACGACTTATATGTCGGGGCCTCCACCATTATTATTGACGGCATGGTTAACGGCGAACTCTGGGCTGCCGGCTATACGATTACCGTCAATGGCGCAGTTAATGGCAGTGCTATGGTTGCTGGCAACATGATCAGCATCAGTGGTGATGTTGGCCATGCTGTGCGAGCAGCAGGGCAAACCATTAGTATCAGTGGCAACGTCAACGGTGACTTGATAGTATTTGGCAGCGCGGTGAATATAGCTAGCACAGCCACGGTCAAGGGCGACCTTTTTGTTGGTGCCGCGAATGTGCGTATTGACGGACTTATAGAGGGCGATATCAAAGGTGGCGGAAGCGCGGTCACTATAGGCAACGGAGTGAAGGGAAATGTTGAACTTGAAGTTGATAGCCTGACCATACTATCTACAGCCAACATCGAAGGCGACCTAACCTATACCAGCGAGGAGGAAGCTGACATTCAATCAGGCGCGCAGATTGGCGGCGCAACTACCCACAATCTGCCCCCGGTACCGGTAAAGGAAGAGGCAGCCATACCTTTTCCCTTCGTCCTTTTCTTTGGCATATGGGGCAAGCTCACAGGTTTCCTCATGGCTCTGGTGACTGGTTTGGTTATCATTCTGATTGCTCCCAGACGCCTGATGTCTATCGCCGAATCTATACGCATCAGCCCCGGAGCAAGCGCTGGCTGGGGAGCTGTTGTTCTCTTCCTAACACCTATTGCCGCCATACTAGTGTGCCTCACCATTGTAGGCATACCTGTGGGATTGATTGCCCTGGCTCTCTGGGGGATAGGTCTTTACCTTGCCCAGATTCCAGTCGGCCTGCTAATCGGCCGTTTGATTATCGGCCGCTTTAGAGGCGTGGAGCGTAGAGCTATCATGACCGGAGCCCTAGCTTTGGGGCTTGTCATCCTTACACTTTTGGGGCTAATCCCGTACTTAGGCTTCTTCATTGGGCTGGCCGTCGCCATCTTTGGTTTCGGCGCAGTGGTGGTATCAGAAAAGAGGCGGCGAGCAGAGGCATAGAAATACCAGCACAAGAAATGCTAGCTCTAACGAAGATGAATTGAAATACCACAAACTTGGTGTTTAGTAGACCAGTCACGCTGGAATATGCAGGGAAAGTTGTGAACGTGCTCAAGTATTTGGAACGAGCCGGACCAACTGTCGCAGATTTCCGCTTCCATATATAGCGTCGCGGCGTATCTCTGTCATCGAGGCGGTATGATATTCACAGCAAGGGCTTTCCTTTAACGCAGACTTTGGAAAATTATTTCAGTAGGATGGAGTCCGACCCTCCCCCACCTCCACCAGGCAATTTAGAGGCGCTAGCCTTACACAGCTAGCGCTTTTTGTATTCGGATGAGGGTTTGGTGATGATATAGAACGACTTCGAAGCGGCCTCTTCTTCCATTTGGGATGATTTTGATATTAGCATTTCGCATTTCTTAATGACCCGGTATCCTTTATAGCATGTCCGTAATACGCCCAAATGCTTTCCTTTCTCGATAGCGGCAAAGTGGCGTAAGCCCCGTCTGGCGTTTTGACTATTCTGGAGTAAACAATACGATGAATTGTTTAACCACTTTCACTGTATAATTGAGCCGATGAAAAGCGAGAAAGGCGTCAGTAAATTTTTCCGTGTAATCACCAACGTGGAAGACTGGAAACTGTTGCTCGCCAAGCCCGACAAGCACCGGAAGACTGGTTACTCCGCTCCAGCATCTTGTCGCTGAAGTCAACGGCAGTAATTTCAGCATCGGGAGGATAGTAGGGGAAGTTCTTGCCGGTACCAACCCCAACCTCTAGAATGTGAGTGCCCTCCACCTTACTCCACAGTAACTCCCGCCACCTAGTGTAGCGAGACCTCTCAATAAGACCCTCCATGAGGTCATAGAGGGGAGCAATTCTATTGTACCGCCCTCTAGCAATCTCAGTGGCCTTGTCTTGAGTTAACAACTTTGCAAGCTCTTGATATTTATTCTTGACGCATTATACAGTAATTCAGGGAAAGGTTTAAACCTTCCAGAATTTGGTGCTACAATTGAATTGAGGTAGTACACAACTTTGAGGAGGAGACGATGAAGAATCTGAATTTCTTTGCTCTATTGGTTAGCCTATTACTGGTGGCGGGGCTTGTTGGCACCATGGGTTGCCGCGCTCCCCAACCAACAACTGGTTATCCACCGGGTGGCATGATGGGCCCGGGAGGAATGATGGGCCCCGGCGGTATGATGGGCCCGGGTGGTGCAATGGGACCTGGAGGGCCATACCAAAGTGGAGGGCAGCGAATAAGCATCAACCAGACTATCGAGATAGTCGAATACTATCTTCGCGACCGCGGAGACCCCGACCTTGAAGGCGAAGAGATTATGGAGTTCGAGTACAACTTCTATGTTGAGTTCTCTGAAAAAAGCACCGGCATCCATGCCTTCGAGGCACTGATAGACCCCTACACAGGGGATATGTACCCCGAACCCGGCCCCAACATGATGTGGAATAGCAAGTACGGGATGATGTCAGGGATGATGTGGGGTACCCCCAGTCCTTCTGGCCCCATGACCGTCACCGAAGAACAGGCCAAACAATATGCTCAGGAATTCATCAACGGTTACCTGCCGGGAGGAAAAGTAGAAGAGGCTGACCGCTTCTACGGCTATTATACGCTTCACGTACTGAAGGACGGGCAGATATACGGGATGCTAAGCGTCAACGGCTATACCGGGCAGGTGTGGTATCACTCTTGGCATGGCCCATTCCTAGGCATGAAAGAATTTGGTGAACACTAGGAGACAAGGATTGGCGTCGGATAGGAGTAATACGATAGCAGGGAGCAAGAAATGGTAAAAGAGTTGCGTAAGGACGATAGCAAGCTCTATGTCTGCGAAGCCTGCGACTTTGCCTATAAAGAGAAAGAATTGGCAGAGAAGTGTCAGCAGTGGTGTGAAGAACACAATAGTTGCAACCTGGAAATTACCAAATACGCCGTTCCTCTGGAAAGAACTAGCACCAGTTTACCGAACCGGTTAACCTAAGTGCCCAAATTCGCCTCGTTAGGTACAGTGGCGATTTCCTTTGAGTTTGGCCAATTATTTTGGCTCGTGGATGAGTTCGCAGCTCTGCTTCTCCCATTCCACCACTCCTCCCTCAAGATTCCAAACATTCGTGAAACCTAACTTCACCAGTGTCTTGGCGGCTATAGCGCTCATGGAACCGGAACGGCAGTAAATAATTATCTTCGCTCCCTTGTCTTTAGGAAACTGGGAGAGGTTTTGTTCAATCTCGTTATAAGGGACGAAGAGGTCTGTATCCTGGATTTCTCCCTCATAAGGGATGTGCACATTGAGCAAGAGGAAGTCCTTGTTCTCGAGCATTGACTTAAGCTGTGCTGAAGTGATATCCCACTAGAAGCCTCCATCTACCTTGACCGCTCGGCCTTGCATTGGAATTGGGCTGGCCTTGCCGCAGGTAGGCAACACAACTGCTGCTAGCATCAGTATGCTTAATAGTAGTATGGCTCGTTTCATTTTTCCAAACCTCGTGATATTAGCCTTCTCTGAATTATAGTACGACATTATTTTCCCCAAGAGTTCGGTTTCGCTTTGTGGTTTCATAAAGAAGAGAGCAATGGGTAGCCCCTATGAGCAACTATCCATTGCTCACGACTTCCTATGTTCTGAGGAAGATAGCCAGCCCTAGTGACCTGCGGTGGCAGTCAAGTACTTTTCAGGGTCAGCATCAAAGGCTTTCTTACAGCCCGGCGAGCAGAAGTAGTATTTCTTTCCCTTGTACTCTGAGGTAGCTGCTGCCTTACTTTCCTCTACTTCCATCTTGCACACAGGATCAATGGCCATTGGGACACCTCCTTTGATTAGTTTTCAAACCTAGCTGGCTTAAACCTTTTGAGACGCAGTGAGTTGGATACTACAGTGAGGGAACTGGCGGCCATGGCTGCCGCCGCCAGAATCGGATTCAAAAACCCATAGTTGCCCAAGATGAAATGAAGCCCTGAGGGGACACCAATATTCCCGAAGGCAAGATATAATACTCCTGCCGCCACCGGGATGAGGGCAGTATTGTAGGCAAAAGCCCAGAAGAGGTTCTGCTTAATAGTTCTCATGGTGCGCTTGCTCAGGGATATGGCGGTTGTAATTCCCGTCAAATCACCACTAATCAGCGTAATATCTCCAGTTTCCATAGCCACATCGGTGCCGGTGCCAATGGCGATGCCCACATCCGCTTGAGCCAGGGCTGGGGCATCGTTTATTCCGTCACCCACCATCGCCACCACCTTTCCCTCCTCCTGGAGCTTCTTGACCTCCTGAACCTTATGTTTAGGGAGCACCTCAGCCAGGACACGGTCAATGTCTACCTCCCGGGCAATAGTCTCAGCGGTACGCCGGTTGTCTCCAGAGAGCATCACCACCTCAATACCCATATTATGTAGCGCATCCACCGCCACTTTGGCATTCGGCTTAAGGGTATCAGCCAAAGCGATGATGCCCACTATCTGGCTATCTATGCCCAAAAACATCACTGTCTTGCCTTTTGCCCAGAGTCGCTCGGCTTCTTCTTCCAGTCCATTCAGGGAAAGGCTTTTTTCACTCATTAGCCTGAGGTTGCCCAGGAGAAGCTTTTTGCCTTCCACTGAAGCCTCGACACCGTGTCCCGGGATAGCGTTAAAATCTGAGGCTGGAGATATTTCCAGTTTCCTCTCTAAAGCTGCCTTGACTATAGCCTCGCCGAGCGGATGTTCCGAACCATGCTCGGCTGAGGCTGCCAGCCGGAGAACCTCGTCTTGGGAAGAAGAAGGCAGAGCGATAATATCGGTTACCTTGGGTTCACCTTGCGTTAGAGTGCCTGTTTTATCCAGCAGCACAGCACTTATTTTGTGAGACCTCTCCAGTGTCTCAGCACTCCTGATAAGAACACCATGCTCGGCTCCTTTACCTGTGCCCACGATAATAGCCGTTGGCGTCGCCAGCCCCATAGCGCATGGGCAAGCAATGATAAGCACTGCCACAAAGTTGAGAATGGCATAGGTGAGGGCTGGGGATGGTCCGGCAAAGTACCATACTATGAAGGTAATGGTGGCAATGCCAATTACTATCGGTACAAAGTAGCTAGCAATAACATCAGCCAGGCGTTGAATAGGCGCCTTGCTTCCCTGAGCTTCGTCCACCAGTCTGATAATTTGAGCCAGGGTGGTATCCTTGCCTACCCTAGTTGCCTCGAACTTGAAGCTGCCTGTCTTATTAATGGAGGCACCGATAACTTCATCACCTACCTTTTTCTCTAAAGGAATGCTCTCCCCAGTAATCATGGACTCATCAATGCTGGAATAGCCATCACGAATAATGCCATCCACAGGTACTCGCTCTCCTGGTCGTACCAGAATGAGGTCACCAACCTGAACATCTTCGACGGAAATTTCCCTTTCCTCGCCGTCACGGATAACCAAGGCAGTCTTAGGATTTAGGCCGATGAGCTTCTTTATCGCTTCTGAAGTCTGTCCTCTGGCTCGTGTTTCCAAGAAGCGACCAAGTAGTATTAAGGTAATAATCATAGCTGAGGTGTCGAAGTAGAGGCCAAGCTCTACCCCGGCGGCAGCAAAGAGGCCAGGAAAGAGAACAGCTATCATGCTGTAAAAATAGGCTGCTGAGGTACCCACGGCAACCAGCGTATTCATATCAGCGGTTTTGTGTCTTAACGCACCCCAAGCTCCCCGGTAGAATCGCCATCCTGCCCAGAACTGCACCGGTGTGGCTAGTGCCCAGAGTAGATATGGTTTCCCTGCGAATGAGGGAGCCCACATTAGAGCCATAATTGATGAGGCGAGGATAGCGGCAAAGATAAACCTGTTCCTTACGCCTTGGAGTTCTCGCTGGGCGGCAGTGGTGACATCTTCCAACGTCTCTGCTTCTGACTCGAGTTCATAGCCAGCATCTTTCACTGCCTGCCTGAGGTCAGCTATACCCGTTCCCTCCGTGTACTCCACAGTAGCCTTCTCTGAGGCTAGATTAACATTGGCTGAAATTACCCCGGGCACACTTAAGAGAGCCTCCTCTACCCGGGCAACACAGGAAGCGCAGGTCATCCCGCCTACAGGGAAGATGGATTTCTTGGTGGCTAACCCATAGCCCAATTGGGAGATGGTATGCTTGATTTTGGCGAGTTCTACCTTGGAGGGGTCATATTCTACAATAGCCTTTTCCGAGGCAAAGCTTACGTTTGCCTGCTCCACCCCGGGTGTCTCGGCTAGACCCTTCTCAATAGTAGCAGCACAAGTAGTACAGGTCATCCCGGTAATGTGGATATGCGCCTTTTTAGATTTCTTAGCCACAACTCCCTCACCAAGCCTTGCTGGTTTCTTTTAGTAATCATCCTATGCCGGGAGCGATGAGTCACTCCGGCATTTTTATTGCATCCTAGAATAAGATTATAATATTAGTGTGAGAGAATCAATATCACATTAGAAAGGAGGTGAAGCTATGAAGATGACTCGAAATCTGGCACTAGTTGTGTTACTTCTAGGTGTAGTGGCAATAATCATGGGTGCAGTGTTCATTGGCCAAGGCGTTTCTAAGAACAATCAGCTAGTGGAAGCGATGCGGGTAGAACAGGTGACTCTTGGTATTGAAGGTGCAGAGTTGGAGGGCGCGATTATTGATTCCTTAGCAGAAGCACAAAAAGCCGGCGACACTATAAGAGAGCATCGCCGGAGTATAGCTCCGACATATAGTGATCTACTGGGAGAAGAACTCTATGATCCGACAGATCCGAAGCAACTAACCTACGCACAGGCGCTGAACTTGGAGAACTACTTGTACCTTGCCGTTGTTGCCTTTGGTCTTACCCAGTCGGTTACTGCTAGTGGTGTCTTTATGGTCATCACGGGGCTCGCCCTCGGTGGGATTGGAGTGGTGCTATATCGGTTGAGTCAAATAGTGTCTCAGAACTTACCTCATGAACCTTGAGAAAGGCAGGTTACTGAAGGTTATAACCCTCCAGTAACAGGAGCAACGGACCTTCCTCTTGGTTGCCTTGAGAGCAATCAGGGGGAGGTTTAGCCTGCTAGCCGACTTTATGTTATACTTTGCTACCCAAAAGACTGATAAAATAGAATATGACGTCAGCTAGGGACTATTAGGAGGTGAGGTTTGAAGGTAAGGGTAGATAGAGATTTGTGTATTGGTGTTGGTAATTGCGTGGCTTTGGCACCAACAGTCTTCAAACTTGACGAGGAGAACAAAGCCAGCAGAGCAGCACTGTTAAAGCCCGTTGCTCGCTAAGGTTGTGGAAAACAGGAGGTAGTAACGAAGGAAGTTGTTATAGTCAGCGGAGCAAGGACACCAATCGGTACCTTCGGTGGCACCTTAAGAGATATCCCTGTTGTCAATCTAGGCCGCCTGGTGATCACCGAAGCGCTTAAACGCGCCGGCTTAAGACCAAAAACCGGCAGGAAACTTCTAAGCTACGGACCTTCCGCCTTTAAAGGCGAAGAGGCTTCTCAGTTAGAGGCAAAATGCCAGGATTGGGATTCCTCTTTACAAGAAATTCAAGTTGACGAGGTAATCATGGGAAATGTCCTTCAAGGAGGACAGGGACAGAACACCGCCCGTCAGGCTGCTATCTATGCAGGCATCCCTAAAGAAACACCCTCTTATACGGTAAATAAAGTCTGCGCCTCAGGATTGAAAGCCATTACGTTGGGAGCTGAGGCGATAATGCTTGGCGAAGCAGACGTTGTGGTTGCTGGAGGAATGGAGAACATGAGTCACTGTCCCTATATCCTTCCCAAAGCTCGTTGGGGCTACAGGATGAGCATCAACGCCAGAGCAGACATTATAGACCTCATGGTGCTTGATGGACTGTGGGAGACATTCTACGGCTATCATATCGGTAATACTGCAGAAAACATCGCGGCCAAATACAATATAAGCCGGACCCAGCAAGATGAAGTGGGATTCCTTAGCCATCAGCGAGCCAAAACAGCTATAAGAGAAGGAATTTTCAAACAGGAAATCGCTCCTGTGCCTGTTCCACAGAAAAAAGGAGGACCACCAATCCACTTCGACACCGATGAACGTCCTATGGACACAAGCCTTGAAAGGATGGCTTTCTTGCCTCCGGTATTTCACAGAAGTGGAACGGTTACCGCAGGTAATTCCTCAGGCATAAATGATGCCGCAGCGGCGGTAGTGCTTATGTCAAGTAGTAAGGCCAAATCCTTGGGCCTCGAGCCCTGGGTAACTATCAGAGCTCATGCGTCCGGGGCTGTAGACCCAGCCTATATGGGACTCGGAGCCGTGCCAGCAATGAAAAAAGCCCTCAAAAAAGCAACGCTTACCATTAGCGATATGGACCTCATCGAACTTAACGAAGTCTTCGCTGCCCAGATTATCGCCTGTATGAGAGAGCTTGATACAAGCTGGGATATCACCAATCCCCATGGAGGCGGTATCGCCCTGGGACATCCCCTCGGCGCAACAGGAGCAAGATTAGTGGTTACTGCTATGCACGATATGAAGCGAAGAAACTTGCATTATGGGCTCGTGGCTATGCCTGTCGGTGGAGGACAGGGGATGGCAGCGATACTGGAAGGGACAACATAATCATTTGCCCTTCTTAGAATAATCAGGGCACCAAATAGCATTGGGACGCTCAGGACGATTACAAGCACTCCGCCAGTTCCACATGCAACCATCACATAGAATAATGTTCGTCCCTAACGCCTTCTTAATTCTGACCTTGACTCTGTATGCCCAGCTCGGGCCCTCGGTGCCCATAGCAAAATCAAGATTCCTTACATCTCTTTGGACAAAGTGGCTAAGAATTCAGCGTTATTCTTCGTCTTAGATAACCTGTTCAACAACCTCTCTGTAGCTTCATTGGGACCAGGAGAATCCTCACCTATCATCGAAACTACACGCCTGAGCAACCATATTTGCTTTACAGTATTCTCATCCAGAAGAAGATCTTCTCGCCTCGTTCCACTAGGAACTATGTTTATTGCCGGGAAAATCCTCTTCTCGGCCAATTTTCTATCTAAATGAATCTCCATATTCCCTGTTCCTTTAAACTCTTCATATATGAGCTCATCCATACGACTGCCGGTATCCACCAGGCAGGTAGCAATGATTGTTAAGCTACCCCCTTCCTGGGTATTGCGGGCAGCACCGAAGAACCGCTTCGGCGGATACAAAGCCCCTGAGTCAAGACCACCAGACAAAGTGCGGCCGCTGACAGGCATCGCTAAATTGTAAGCTCTAGTGAGACGGGTAATGCCATCGAGGAGAATAACCACATCTTTGTTCAGTTCCGCTAATCTCTTCGCCCTCTCCAATGCCAACTCAGCCACACGAGTCTGATTCTCCACCGGCTCATCAAAGGTAGCAGCAATAACCTCAGCTTCTACTGACCTCTTCATATCAGTTACTTCTTCAGGCCTTTCTCCAATCAGGCAAATCATAAGGTGAACATCATTGTAATTAGTGATAATAGCATTAGCGATCTTCTTCAGGAGCACTGTTTTACCCGCTTTAGGAGGTGAGACTATCAGGCCTCTCTGCCCCCTACCTATGGGAGCTACTAGGTTAATCAACCGTGTACACAGTTCATCCTGAGTCGTTTCCAAATTAAGCAACTTGTCGGGGAAGGTGGGCGTCAAGGAACCGAAATTGACACGCTGCCTGACTACTTCAGGGTCAAGCCCATCAACACTTTCCACACGAAGTAACCCATAATATTTCTCGCTATTTTTAGGAGCTCTAGCTTCTCCACAAATATGATCGCCGTTCCTCAAATTGAACCGACGAACTTGAGAATTAGATACATAGATATCATTAGCACCACGCAAAAAACTATCTTGCCGTAAGAACCCATAACCCTCATTCATAATCTCCAATACACCGTTCACAAACAAATTACCCTGCTGCACTGCTTGAGATTGCAGGATATGCCGAATAAGTTCCGCTTTTTTCAGCGAGGAGTATCCAGTAATGCCACCTTCCTTGGCTATCACCTCTAATTCGTCACGAGTTTTATCCTCAAGTTCAGTCATGCTTTCCATAGCAACCTCCTCAGTCCTTCATTACCTTTGACCAATCATCCATGAATCGCTTAACTCCAATGTCAGTCAAAGGATGCTGTATCATTTGGAGCAGCACCTTATAGGGCATAGTAGCAATATGCGCACCGACTTCCGCCGCCACCATACAATGCTGCGGATGCCTAATGCTCGCTGCTATCACCTGAGTGGGGAGTTGATAAAAACGCAAGAATTTAACAATATCCTCCACCACCTTCATGCCATCTTCACCAATATCATCAAGCCTGCCTACGAAAGGGCTCACAAAGCTAGCTCCTGCAGCTACCCCCAACAGAGTCTGATTCAAAGAAAAACATAAGGTGAAGTTCACCTTAACACCTTCTTTAGATAACACCGAAGTAGCTTCCACTCCTTCAAGGTTAGCCGGTATTTTCACCACGATATTGTCTGCCCATCTAGCCACTTCCCTGGCCTCATCAATCATCCCGGAAGCATCCTGGCTTAATACTTCAGTAGATACCGGCCCGGGAACGACGGAGCATATCTCTTTGACCAACTTTTGATAATCAACCTTCCCCTCCCTGGATATTAAGCTAGGATTGGTAGTCACCCCGCTGATCACTCCCAGTCTTACTCCGTGGCGAATGTGCTCTATATTAGCGGTATCCAAAAATAATCTCATCGTCTAATTCGAAGGCAAGCCTATTTGAGCGCCCTCAACAAGCGTCTCCTTAGCTGCTCTGATCAAGTCCACAAAAAGTGGATGAGGACTGTCAGGGCGAGATTTGAACTCAGGATGAAACTGACAACCGACCATCCAGGGGTGATTCTTCACCTCAACGATTTCCACCAATTTCCCATCTGGTGAAAGCCCACTAGCTATAAGTCCCGCCTCCTCCAATGTCTGACGGAAACGATTATTAAACTCAAAACGGTGCCGATGCCTTTCGTGAACTATCTCCTCATTATAAGCCTGGGCTGCCTTCGTCCCGGGCACCAAGCAGCAGGGATAGGTCCCTAAACGCATTGTCCCGCCCTTCTCAGTAATACCACGCTGCTCTGGAAGCAAATCAATCACAGGATAAGAAGTATCAGCATCAAACTCAGTAGAATTAACCCGTCCATTATGAAACACATGACGTGCAAATTCAATAACCATAATCTGCATCCCAAGGCACAAGCCTAGATAAGGAATCCCCTTCTCCCTGGCAAACTTAGCTGTCTCTATCATGCCTTCAATGCCTCTATCGCCAAAGCCACCAGGCACCACTATTCCCTGAACTTGTCCCAGCTTATTATCGCTGCCGTCATCCAATCCCTCCGAGCTAAGCCATTCCATCTTCACATCCAAATTCTGCGCTAAAGCTGCATGGCGCAATGCCTCCCGCACTGAGTAATAAGCATCATGAAGTTCAACATACTTTCCCACCAGACCGATGACCACCAGGTCTTTAGGAGCTTTCAACCTAGCCACCATCTCATACCAATCATCCAAATCTACTTCCTCGGCCTCAAGCCCCAGGCGAGTGACTATGAAGTCGCCCAACCCACACCCCTCCAACATCGAAGGCACTTCATAAATACTTTCACTGGTAACCAACGGAATAACTGCTTCTTTGGGCACATCGCAGAAAAGCGATATCTTGTTCTTTATTCCTTCCGATATTTCCCTATCACTGCGACACAAGATAACATCCGGTTGAATACCAATCCTTCTTAGTTCATTGACACTATGCTGTGTAGGCTTGGTCTTTAATTCGTCCGTCGTAGCAATGTAAGGTAAGAAGGTAACATGAACATACAACACGTTATCTCTCCCTTCTTCCCTTCTCATCTGGCGAATGGCTTCAAGAAATGGCTGCCCCTCAATATCACCAACTGTGCCACCAACTTCAACTATGACTACATCGGCATTAGATATTTCAGCTACTTGCCTGATACGCCTTTTTATTTCATTTGTCACATGAGGCACTATCTGAATGGTGCCACCCAAAAAATCGCCTCTCCTTTCATTAGCGATAATTGTAGAGTATATCTCACCCGAGGTAACGTTTGAGGCTCGAGTTAATTCCACACCGATAAATCTTTCATAATGTCCCAAATCCAAGTCCGTTTCCGCCCCATCCCGGGTAACAAACACTTCCCCATGCTGATATGGAGACATCGTGCCCGGGTCAACATTCAGATAAGGGTCAAGCTTTTGTGCCAAAACCGAAATAGAGCGACTTTTCAATATCTTCCCAAGAGACGCCACCGATATCCCCTTACCAACAGAACTGACCACACCACCGGTAACAAAGATGTACTTAGCCACTATTTATGATGAACCTAGTTAAATAAAGAAACAATGTGCTGTCCCACAGCTATGAGACAAGTTGATTCTTGTTTACTTCTATTATAAGAAGTGCACGGCAAATTTGTCAAGAAATGCGGTCTACATCAATTTCCTTAAGAACGGTTTAAGAAAGTGGTGAGCTAGCGATAACACCGCAACACGTGTAGCCGCCCCGATCATAGCATCCCGCGTAAAACCCATAATGGCAACACCCAAAGCAGTAGCTCCCGCAGGTGGAAAACATGGTCTTTCGAAGGCAACTTAAGTTTCTCGGTCATCTAGCACTCCTTTCAAATATCAATGATTAGTTTGGCAAAACTCACTGTACGGTCTCCCTACACAGCTATGGCAGTATTCCAACAGCAGGAACGGTGTTTATCAATTTCACAGTTGAAGCACGTACCCAATTACGATAGAATACGGATGACCGGAAAATGCGGATAACAGGCGGTAAAGCCAAGGGAATACAATTAAAGACATTACAAAACCGCTCGCTTCGGCCCACCACTGATTTAGTGAGACAAGCAATTTTTTCTATCTTGCAGAACATGCCCGGTGATTGGCGGCGCATTGCTGACTTATATGCCGGCACCGGGGCTTTGGGCATCGAGGCTTTAAGCCGCGACGCAGAGTGGGTTGATTTCGTTGACCAAAGCAAAAAGTGCTGTGACCTTATTAAAGATAACCTGGAAAAGACAGGATTTTCAGACAGAGCTCACGTTTATTGTTGCAACATGAACAAAGCAACTACATTCCTCAACAGCAATTACGATGTTGTTTTTGTCGACCCGCCATACTCACTTTCATCTATGGACAACGTAGTAGCAACCATAGCCAAATCAGAGCTTATAGGAGCCAATTCCATGGTAGTGCTTTGCCACACAAAGCGCTTTTCACCAAACCCTGTTTATGGTAAACTACATCTGGTTAAGCAATTTCATTATGGCGATACATCTGTTTCTATTTATCTTATCGGAGAGTAAACAATGGTAACAGCAGTATATCCCGGCAGCTTCGACCCCATGACTAATGGACACCTTGACATCATTACCAGAGCGTGTGCTTTGTTCGATAAGTTAATCGTTGGCATTTATGATAAACCTGATAAACAGATGCTCTTCTCCCTAGAAGAAAGAGTCGCTTTAGCCAAGGAAGCGACGACTGATTTCCATAATGTCCATGTTAAATCTTACTCTGGGCTTACAGTGGACTTCATTCACAAGGAAGGGGGAAAAGCAATGATACGTGGACTGAGGATGAATTCCGATTTTGAGGCAGAGTTTGAAATAGCAGCAATGAATAAGAAACTGGCACCTGATATAGAATTAGTTTGCCTGATGTCAAGCTCTGAATACCAGTGTTTAAGTGCAAAATTAATTAAAGAGGTAGCAAACCTCGGAGGTCGCCTCACGGGATTGGTGCCTGAGCATGTTGCTGTTGCCTTAAACAACAAGTTGGCCAAGGCGCAACTCGAAGCTCCTACACAAAGGGCCTGACGTTGAAACAAAATTTATCGCAAATAAGGAGGTAAGAAAAAGATGGCATATAAAATCACCGATGAATGTATTAGCTGTGGCGCTTGTGAATCGGAATGTAAAAACGAAGCGATAAGCGAGGCCGAATCAATCTACGTAATCGACTCGGATAAATGCACTGAGTGTGTAGGATGGTTCGAATCAGCTAAGTGTGTTGAGATATGCCCTGTAGATTGCTGTATCCCAGACCCAGCGCACCAGGAAACCCGCGAGCAACTTTTGGAGAAGTGGCGAAAGCTACATCCAGGCGAGACTCCAACTGTTACCTAAAAGAAGCAATTGCACCCATTAGTGAGAGGCAAGAAGCCTTTTGCCATACTCAGGGACAGCTTTTACCTGATTCCAAAGTGAACGGTCGCTGTAAGCCCTTATAGCATCGTAGCAAGCGCTACATTGGTTCATCTGCGAGAAATTCTGTATTATCTCTTTTTGGGTAGAATGTGTATCACCGGAATGTGAACAGGGAACAAAACTCCCATCAGGCATTACAACGAAGAATCTTATGCCAGCCTTACAATTGGGCATGTAGCCTTGTTCGAAGTACCTCAGAGTGTCTAACAGTATAGCTTTAGAGTTGATTACATGGTTGGTTTGCTTTTTTAACTCTATAAGTCCGCTAAACATTTGGCGTAAAACCTTCAAATCCTCTTCGCTATCGATGCAGTAATCTTTGTTACCTGTTCGCAACGCGGTATATGCGCTATACGATATGGATATATTCCAGTCCCTAGCCTTCTGGGCTAAGGATAATATATCTCTAAGATTAGCCCTTGTTATAGCTGTGTTCAGGATGATGTCCTGGTAACCAAACTTTGCTAAGTGTGGAAGCGTCTGCTCCAAATGTTTATATAAACCTCGGTGCCGACGGAAATCATCATGCCTTTCATCAGGAAAATCTAGTGACACCGAAAATTGATTTACCCCAGCTTCATACAACTGAAGATAATTGCTTTCGCTTAATAGCACTCCATTAGTAACAAAGATCAAATAGGGGAACCCATCAGATTGTTTAATAGCCTTGACTATGTCTAATATATCTTTGCGCAAAAGCGGCTCCCCTCCAGAGATTTGCACTACAGGTGGGTTTAGAGTCCGAGTTAACTGGCCATACTCGGCAGGTTGAAGCTGCTTCTCGTTCTTTATTATTCCGCCCAATTCACAATGCTGACAGTTACAGTTACAAGAAAGTGTTACCTCATAAGAAACCACTAAAGGACGATTCGTTATGTAGTTGCGTATTTCTTTCCCAGCAAGCTTGAGCCCTTGTAATACCGAAAAATTTGTCATTTATTAGAATCTATTATTATTTGAAACCAATCACCGTGGAATAGTTAAGCTTTGAGGGATGTACTACGATCATTCTATCCATTATCTTGCCCAAGGCAGATTCAGAAGAGAGGAAAGTTTTTACCTCCCCATATATCTTTAAGTACTTTAGCACTGGTACAGACAACTTGAGCAAACTTATGGATTCTCTATAACAGACAGAAGACACGTTTGTGAACCCTGCATTTTGGACGATATCCGTAAGGGTTCTAGTGGTAAATTGGTTAATGTGAACCCTCCTTATCTCCCACCATCTTCTGCGCAGGATTTTTGCCAGCACCCCTCCAATATTCGGCGTTGATACTGCCAACAATCCTCCAGGCTTAAGCATCCTGCAAGCTTCCTTAAGAGTCGCAAGCGGATACGGGACATGTTCTAGAACTACCCATAAAGTGACCACATCAAAATAATTCTCGAGGAATTGCAATTCCTCGAGTGATCCTATCTCTACATCCAGGCCAAATTCCTTTCTTGCATACCTTGCTGCATCTCGTGATAACTCAACCCCTTTAGTAGTATATCCTGCCTTAGAAGCATTAAACAGGAAAAAACCTTCCCCACAACCTACATCTAAGAGCGTTGTATTGCTCTTGTATTTTCTTATTAACTTTACCTGTGCTTTAGTAGCACGTAAGCGATTTGCCCGAACAATAGACACATCGCCATTCTTCATTTCAGAATAATTGCCGTTGATTCTGCTTGCTTTCTCAATCGGATTTACATATACAAGATGACAATTCCGGCACTTAACATGCTTTCCACATTTATCCCCGGGAAGCATGTAGACCGTATCTATACCACCTTGAAGGTCACCTTTCCCCATATTGGATTCGAACAGCACGTCAAAGTCATTCTTACCACAATTGGGGCAATTACGATACTCTACCAATGAAGCCATCTTACTTTGTAACTTGCTTAAAGCTGCTTGGCTTTCTCATGAGCAGCAATAACAGCTTCAAGAATACTGGACCGAAAGCCTCCCCATTCCAACTGAGCCAAAGCTTCGGCAGTCGTCCCCCCTGGCGAAGTAACCATGTTTCTCAGCTCAGCAGGATGTTTCCCCATTTTTTCAACCATATGGGCAGAACCCAGTATCGTCTGTATTGCCAATTCGTTGGCCACTTTGTGAGACAAGCCAATATAGACACCAGCATCAATAAGCACTTCAATAAATAGAAATACATAAGCTGGACCGCTGCCACTTAAAGCCGTGGCCATGTCTATATATTTTTCATCGGGAAAATAAATTTCCTTACCTAAGGCACTAAGTATGGAGCGAGCCATCTTCTTATGTTCCTGATTAGCTTCAATCGTGGTAGTCCAAACAATCATCCCTTCACCGATTCGTGCAGGCATGTTAGGCATAGCGCGGATGATATGAGGATAAGTTAAGCCATCACTCAAAGTAGCTAAGCTAGCGCCAGCCACTATGGACAATATAGCTTGTTCGCGAAGCGAACCTTTTATCTCCTCCATCACCTCTGCCAAATTCTCGGGCTTAATTGCCAGGATAACTACATCAGCATTTTCCACTGCCCTTTTACTATCAGCAGAGGTTTTCACTTTATATTCTCTGCCTAATAGTTCCCGCCTCAACTCATTTACATCGCTAACCACAATATCCTGAGGTGAGACTACTTTTTGAGCCAAAAGGCATTTAATCATTGCCTCTCCCATCATTCCACCACCAATAAATACTATTCTCATACTCCTCCTCCTTTATCTAAACCCCAGCTTTTCACTTCACCACAATGTTCATCACTCGGCCAGGAATGTAGATGATTCTATCAATTTCTTTGCCATTAATATAAGCCTTAACTCGCTCACGATTCAATACCAACTCCTTAGCCTCAGCTTCAGTTATGGAGGCGGGCACAACCAGCTTATCACGCAACTTCCCATTCACCTGTATTGGCAGTGTAATTTCCGCCTCTTTAGCAAGCTCTTTATCAAACTTTGGCCAGGATTGATTATGAATGCTGTAAGAATGACCACTTCTAACCCATAACTCTTCAGCAAAATGGGGGGCGGTCGGAGCAAGAAGAAGCAAAAAGTA
>Ga0209979_1001652_pt1 | contig 23646 bp, 22 predicted proteins | sample AnhtaG_FD_183114 | JGI IMG/M metagenome (GOLD analysis project Ga0209979, IMG submission 183114) | Deep subsurface microbial communities from Anholt, Denmark to uncover new lineages of life (NeLLi) - Anholt_01485 metaG (SPAdes) (version 2) | ecosystem: Environmental > Aquatic > Marine > Oceanic...
CCAGCAATGGTGGCAGAAGAGTGTGCGTGCTGTTTCCCTTTACAGCCTTTCCTCCGTGGCCTGTCAATGGGCTGATGGTGAGCCGGGCCATGGGTGAAAGGCCATTAGATGGTGGTTCTCCCTGGCAGACAGAGAGGGAAATCCGTACCTATCCTGTAGAAGTGGCCACCCGATATGGGATTCCTCCTTTCATGAGCGAAGTCTCGGGGAAGCACCCAGGCGAGAAGAATCTAAAGGCCCGCACTGAGGACACCCACAGGACGATGCTTGAGAAAGCGCGTCTGGGTCTGGAGATCTCCCAATCGTCTGAGTGGGACCTCTTCTTCATGTTCTTCGGCTCGCTGGATGGCATTCAGCACTCGCTGTGGAGATACTCTGATGAGAGCGATCCCACCTATCCAGGACCCAGCTCCCTACAGGACTTGATAAGAGACTCCTACAAGGTGGTGGACGCCATAGTGGGCGACTTCATAAGACTGCATCCCGACGTCACAACAGTCGTCATGAGCGACCACGGGCATGGGATGCGACCGCCCGTGACGGTGAGCATCAACGAGTTCCTGAGACAGAGGGGTTTCCTGTTCTCGAAGGGCGATGGGCTCAATCCCCTGCCCAGAGCGGTGGAGGGCCTGAAGCGCAGGGTATTGGATTTCGTCCACGACAGAGAACTGGACTACTGGGTGCTCAAGGTAAGCAAGATGAAGTTGTTTTCCTCCGCCAGCAAGGGTGTGTACATGTCCACCGCCAGCATAGACATGGAACGCACCATGGCCTATCTCTCCTCCTTCGCCGGCCCGAAGTCCTATCCCCACGGAGGCATAGAGATCGCCAGAGAGAACCTGAACGGGATCGGTTATGAAGAGCTTCGCAGCAGACTGATCCGAGAGCTCTCCGGACTGTCGGACCCAGATAGTGGGATCGGATTGATGGATTGGGTTTGCAGGCGCGAGGAGCTATACTCAGGGCCGCATATCTCTCACTTGCCAGACATAGTCTTTGAGTTGAAGGAAGGCTACGGGGTCTACTGGGGCATCCATACCCCTCTCATCGGGACGGCGTACGAGCACAACCTCGCCTCGGGCGGGCACAAGAAAGACGCTGTGTTTCTGATCTCGGGCGCAGATAGGGAACCTGCCAGACAGCAAATGAGCCTGATGGACGTTGCCCCGACCATCTTGGATCTCCTGGGGGTCGAGGGCGATTTCGGTTTTGACGGCGCGAGCATCTTTGGCTAGCGGAGGATCTGGTTGAAGGCTGGGCGGGGCAAGCACAGAGGGCTCAAACTGGTCACTTGTATCTGCTTTCTGTTGATCGTGGTGGCGCTGCTGCTGATTGATCGGCACTCGCCAGCGACGGGCTACGAGCTGTCTATCTATGAGAGCCTTCCAGCCGCCGTATGGTTCTGCCTGATCGCCGCCCTTGCCGGGGGGACAGGTATCGTCGTTCAGCAGGCATTTGCGGGGCACAAGAGCAAATACTGGCTCCTTGGCTTCTTGCTACTCATGTTTGGCGTGTCAATCGTGCTTCTCCTGCCTGCTTTCAGAGGCTATTATCTGTACGGCGCCTCCGACAGCATGGTTCATGCCCGATGGACAGGCCGTCTCCTGTCGGAAGGTCATTTGCGGCAGAACAACGGGTATCCTATGACGCACATCTTGATGGCGCAAGTGGCCCACGTGTGCGATGCATCACCGGAAGTCATAACCAAATACATCCCGCCCCTTTTCAGCATCCTGTTCGTGCTGTACACTTATCTTCTGGCCCGCAGTGTCATGGGCAAAAGGGGCCCGGCACTCCTATCGGTAGCCGCTACCGCTCTATTCTTTGGCTACTACCATGTATCTACGTACCCCCAAGCTCTGTCGGTGATGATGCTGCCTATCGTATTTTATCTGTATTTCGAAGGCTTTGGCACTTCCTCCGTACCCTTCAGAGTCGCCTTTGTGATTGTACTGTTGTTGTTTCCCTTTTCCCACCCCGCTCCGGCTGCGGTGCTCATCGTCTGCTTACTGGCCGCCGAGGCAGCCAAGGCGATATGGAGGGCGAGGAGGGCGGCATCATCTTCGGTCGCGAGGGAAGTCATGGCTCGCATCAGTTTTGAGCCGACGCTCATTTCGACCGTCACCTTTCTGACCTGGATTTCGTCGGTGGCCCTAATGCAGTCAACCATCTCTAGGGTCTGGTTCTGGCTAGGAGGCGAGATACAGAGCATCCCTCGAGTAACAGAGATAGAGCAGATGTTCGAGAGTCAGGGCCTGGGCATCCACCAGCAGGTAGAGCTTGCCCTCAAGATGTATGGGGATAACCTGATATATCTATCCCTGTCAGCGATCGCGCTCCTCATCATCGCCTGGAGATTTTGGCGCCGGCAGCATGAAGTCAAGAACCTGTTCATACTGTCCATGCCGTTCCTGATTAGCGGGCCGGTATGGGTCTTTGTCTTCGCCGCTACGCTGGCTGTGACCTTGGGCAGGCTCTTGGGCGCCAACATCATGATGTGGGCCACCCCTGTGTTGGCCGCGTTCGCCCTACATGAGATCTTCGCACGGTGGAAGAGAGTAGGCATCGTAGTTGTTACATCCATCTTGCTCTGCGCCTCGGTGATTGGCATATTGGGAGTCTATCACTCGCCCCATATCCTACAGACAAGCTGGCAAATCACCCGCCAGGACGTTCACGGATCGGGATGGTTCTCGGCCCATGCCCGTCTGCGCTTCGAGCGCGGGTTCGTCAATTTGGGAGTGGCATCCTTGCTCCCGGGTTGGCTTACGGTCCCAGAGCACTTTGGGTATCCTCAGGACCAGACGCTGGGGGAGGCGCTGGAAATGGACACCTATGTGCTGGTGAGCGAGATGCTCAGACTATCCACTAGCCATCGTGGTCTGCCCGGGCCCGTGCTTTCCCCTTGGGCCCAGATCAAGTTCAACCAGACGGACTTTCAGCGGCTAGAGCAGGACCCCACCGTGAACAGGCTATACTCCAACGGGGAATTGGAGGTTTTGATGGTCGTGGCCGAATCCGGAGCATGATGATGAAGATAGCCTTCCTGGTGCCATATTCAAAGAGACACTTCTATCAAATCTGCGGGGTGTCTGACCTTTCAGTCAAGGGCAAGGATGTCTGGTTCTTCAAGCATATGCCGGATCGCTCCATTGAGGTGGATATCATCGGATGTCTGACAACCTTTACGTACAAGAAGAGAGTCCCCCTGGTCATAGTACAAATAGTCTCTTTGCTGCCCTTTCTAAGGAGATACGATGTGGTGATCTCTGCTGGCTTCTTCAACGGCATCCTGTTCTCTGCGATGCGCAAACTGCTCAGGTTGAGGAAGCCAGCTCACATAATACTGGACACCAGGGCTATCGGTGTCTTGAAGCCGGACAGGCGCATGATTATCCGAATTGCTCGCTATTCATTGTCGCCCGTGGACGGGGTAGTCTGTTTTTCCCGCAATCATCAGGACTTGTGGGAAAAGACCCTGGGGTTTTCCGGGAGGGTAGTTGTTGTCCCCTGGCCTATGGTCGAGGACCTTCAAGAGGCCTGGCCGGTTGCAGGTGATTACATCTTCAGCGGGGGCAGCACAAGAAGGGACTGGCGTACATTGATTTCAGCCGTTGCCAATACGGACGCAAATCTTATCATCGTCGCCGGCAAGGATTCGGCAACAGGAAAGTATGGCTTGGAAGAGATGGAGATACCACAAAATGTGAAAGTGCTTCGCAGTGTCCCGAGACAGTCATATAGTGAGTTGCTCTCAAAATCACGGTTCGTGGTCATACCGGTGCATGAAGTCGTCACCGATGTTGGATGGGATACTCTCTCCCAGGCCATGACCTTGCGCAAAGTGGTGATTGCTACCAGAATCCCGCCGCTGTTTGAGTACATAATTGATGGAGAGACAGGCATCTTTGTGAACCCCGGGGATGTGGCCGACCTACGAGAGAAGATCCTGTTCCTGCTGGCTCACCCCGAGGAAACACAAAGAATCGGCGCCAATGCTAAGAGAGTGATGGAGGACACCAAATCTGGGAGAAGAGCAGCGGGGGAGACAGTCTGGTCAATGGTGCAGAAACTCTGCAACAACATGCCAAACTGAAATAGGTCTTGTGAGCGTGATGCTATCAGAAGAGTGATGGCAGGGCAATCTGTTAGTATAAGGAGAGACTTTCATGCGCAATAGTGCCTCCTTCCTACTACGCGATCTAAGATTGGCTTTGAAGAGGCCTCGTCTTCTGATGCGGCCGCGATGGGTGCTGAAGAAGGTTGTGGCGGAATGGCACTTCGAGCGTGAGAACACAACGGAACTGCAGTTTGTTCTGTCCCTCACTGGAGCCAGCAGAGAAGACACTTTGAGCTACTGGAGAGAGAGCGAAGGCGTTCCCTGGCCTCTGCTGTATGTAATGGTGAGGGTGTCGAAACCTGACATTGTCGTCGACAGCGGCGTTCACAGGGGAAGATCCTCATTCTCGATTCTGCAAGCACTGGCTGAGAACGATCAAGGTTCGCTCTATTCCGTTGAGCTAGGCGGAGGCAAGAAGATAGACACCTATGGGCAGACCTACCATACTCTAGCTGACGACGAGATAGGGTCCCTGGTTCCTGCGGGACTCCGGAATCGCTGGCATTTGATTCTTGGGGATGCCAGGGAAGAGCTGCCTGTCCTGTTGTCGGCGCTTGGCGCAATTGATGTTTTTTTCCATGACAGCCTGCACACAGAGGAGCACATGATGTTCGAGTATGAAACCGCCTGGCCTTATTTGCGAAAAGATGGTTATCTGCTGTCCGATGACATAAGTTTCTCTTTCAGGGAGTTTGCTTCCCGGGTCAACAAACCCTACATATGTACTGGCAACATCCCACGCTTTGGAGGCATTCGCAAGTGAGAAGTCAAAGGGTTGGACCCCTTGGTCCAACGATGGTCAGGTGCTGCTTCGCCGGGTCACAGGGGTGAATTCTCATGAAAGTGGCTTTGATTGCCGATGGCTTCTCGGTGAAGGCCGGAACAGGAGTAGCAAGATACAATCGAGAGCTATTGGTCGGAATGACCAGCAAGGGACTGGATGTCCGACCTATAGCTCCCCACCCTCCCAATTTACGTTTTGGGTGGGCGATTAATCATATGCTAAAGATGCCGTATCTCGTTCGGAACAGAGCGGCCCATTTTGATCTGATGCACGCCACAAGCCCCATCACCGCGCTGGCCTTCCCCGTGGTTAAGAAGCCAAAAGTGGTGACATATCACGACGTGGCTGCGCTTTTGGGCAGGCGTACAGATAGCGCGCTCCACACCAGGCTATCTGCCCCCTTTTTCCTCAGGATAGGGAAATACGCTGACGGGATAATCGCGGACTCCTGCCAAACGAAAGAGGAGATGGTTGCTCATTTGGGCATCGCAGCAGACAAGATCACCGTAGTGAGTCTGGGAATTAGTGACATGTTCCAGAGTTGCCCCAGCAGGAACCGAGGCAAGTCTGTTATTGGGTGTGTCGGCGCTTTGAGTCGAAGGAAAGGGGTTCCCTACCTCATTAGAGCTATCCAGATCTTGAGAGCGGACCATCCGGGGATTCCGGTGAAGTTGGTGATCTGTGGCAAGAGGAACCCGGAACACGCCAGACTGGTTAGCTTCGCGGCAGCGCTTGGCCTGAGTGAGGTCATAGAGTTCAGGCATTCCCTTACAGATGAGGAGCTGGTGGAGACATACAACTCTTTTGATGTCTTTGTCCTTCCCAGCGAGTGGGAAGGGTTCGGCTTGCCCATCCTGGAGGCGCAAAGGTGTGGCGTGCCGGTGATCATCAGAGAGGATGCCCACATCCCAGCCGAGGTATCGCAATGCTGCTTGAAGGCCAGCTCAGAGGAGGATATGGCCCACAAGATGTATGAACTGCTGACGAATACGACCCTGCGACGCGCCATGATTGAGGAAGGATTGGAGTACAGTCAGCAGTTCACCTGGGAAAGAACTGTCCACGAAACCGTGAACGTTTACGAGGAGGCTCTTTCTTAGGCGGAAGCAACAGCGATTAGTTGTGAGAAGGATGAGACCTGATGGCTCCCAAGGAGCTATACGCCACAGAACTGTGCGCCGCTGTGCCCGCCCCTGCCGATCGAACTGGGCTATCGCAACTCTGGTCGCGTCGTTTGATGGGAAAGAGAAGGGTTGGAAGGGCAAAACCGATATGCATCCAGTAAAGGCAACAAACAAGCTGCTTTCCGCCGTTCGCCTGCTATACGCAATGAACACTGTACTCTCCCATTTCGGCGTGCGGTTATCCAAGGGACGCACATCGCCATTATCGAAAGATTTCATCGTGAGCTATTCTCGGAATCTGGCAGAGGCAAAGAAGAACAAGTTGGGCTTTCGCGTGTTCAAGGTGATGGTTGATGAAAGCGGGAGTCACCCAGGTAACCATGTTGACTACGAGTGTGCTTTCGCGTCGCACCATATCGCCAGGATTACGCCCCAAAAGATTCTAGATGTTGGTTCATACCGATTGTGGATCATTGGTCTGCTCGCGAATTACAGCGTAGTAACGGTTGACGCACGAGAGAGGAAAACGTATTTGACTAATGAGCAAGCAATTACTTGCGACGCCAAGGATATCAAGTATCCAAGCAATTCCTTTGATGTAGTCACATCGTTGTGCGCCATAGAACACTTTGGTCTTGGTCGTTATGGTGATGAGTTTGACCTGTCTGCTGACAAGACAGCCTTCGAGGAAATGGTCAGGGTGCTCAGGCCTCAAGGGCATTTGATCTATACCACCACGATAACTAGGGCTGATCCTTCCCTTGCCTTTAATGCGGCAAGGACGTACGGTTATGAAATGCTAACAAGATTATCTGCCGACCTAGTATGTGTTGAAGAGAAGTTCTACAGCCGGAGAATAGGCGGCTTCTGCTCACGGGGGGAGCTCACCGACGACCCGTATGATTGGGACGTCTACTGCGGGTGTTGGAAGAAGAAATGAAGGGTGAAGTGGGTCAGGTAGAGGCGTGGCTCCCACGTGGCCAAGCCTCGGTTAGCCGCATTTCCGTGACGAGCGGCAATCTCAACGCCGGCTGCGCGCTTCTTTCATTCCCGGAAGCGAAGACCAGACCTGCCTACAGACGCATGTCAAGGGGCCGTGCAGACAAACGACGAGCGACAGCGGGCGGGCGCCCGGAGGTGGGGCGGGGTTCGTTCTGCAAGCGCAGAGGTGTGGGCGGGCGGCGAGTGTGGGGGACCACGCACATAGTCGAGGGGAGCTATCAACGTGCTGCGCCAAAGCGAGGTCAGAGGAAGATATGGCCGACAGGATCCCTGAGCTTCTCACGAATGAGAACCTGAGGCAAGCCATGATTGAGCGGCGCCTTGAGTACAGCCGGCAGGCTGCGTGGCAAAGGACTGTTGAGCATGCCTTGCGAGTCCACGAGATGGTCACAGCCGCGAATTGAATGCACCTGACATACCCTTACGCAAGTGCCTGTTGTGCCTCGGTGATGCGTCGCGCACTACACGAGGACGGAGGGTGCTTGTTGGAAAGCAGAGCGATCATTGCAAGAGGCTGAGTCGTCTACTCTCAGAAAGGTGCGCCGCGAAAGGCCGCCCAAAGTTTGGACTATTCTCTTGAACTGGGACGGCCTGGGTGACACCAGTGAATGCCTGGAATCCCTTAGGACGATCACCTACGCAAACTACAAGGTGCTCGTGGTTGACAACGCATCGCTAGGAAATGATGTTCAGGTTCTTAGAGAAGAATATGGTTCCTATATACACATAATCGAAAATGACAAGAACTACGGATTCGCCGAAGGCAATAACATAGGCATGAGATGGATTCTAGGTAAGGGGACTGATTACATTCTGTTGCTGAACAACGATACGGTTGTTGATCGTGCCTTCTTGACCGAGTTGGTGAGCGTTGCAGAAGCGGACCCACTCATCGGCGTCGTCGGGCCCAAGATCTATTACTCATATGAGCCAACGAAGGTGTGGTCGGCAGGTGGTAGAGTGGAGTGGTGGAAAGGTACCGCAAATGTAATTGGCGAAGATGAACAAGATGGCCCTGCGTACGACCGAGTAGTAGATGTGGATTGGGTCAGCGGATGTGCTCTGATGGTGAAGGCCGACGTGCTTCGAGACATATCGCTATTGGATCCGTTCTTCTATTTGAAGGGCGAGGATGTCGAATTCTGCACCCGGGCAAAGCGGGCTGGATACAGGGTGGTGTATGTCCCCTCTGCCAAGGTTTGGCACAAGGTTGGAGCCGCCGGAGGAAGGGTGGAAGCACGGAAGACGGTCAAAGAAATGAGAAAGATAGGCATTCATGATATTAATATGCTGAGAGGACTCTTTCGGCGCTACGCATCAAAACCACAGCTGGTTTGCGGGTTGGTCTACTATTTGACACGTACTTTTCCACGATGGCTAGTTGCTTTCATCGTCAACCACGGGGGGCTGTTGGCGACACTGAGACTAGTTGTGCGCCTAGGACGAGAGATGGTGACACAGCGCTTCCTCGAGAGGGTCCGGGGGGCTTAACTCGCTGCGCTGCAAGGCTCGCAGGCCGAAGCACGATCAGCTCTCACTAGCACCCGGGCTCTATTGGGCGGTTTCGCTCGGATTGGTAAGGCGGTTCAGTCAGCCATGATCAACGGCCCTGGAAGTAGCATTGCACGATGAGGATATTACTGGACGTACGAAGCCTACAAATGAGGTATTCGAACAGGGGAATAGGCACCTGTACCCGAAATCTTGTCACTAACTTGCTTGAGATGGATGAACAGAATGAGTACTTCCTGCTCACCCTCAGGGGGGTGCCGTTCCCAGAGAAAGCTGAGCTTGAGGGGCGGCCGAACGCGCGGATGGTCGGAGTATTCACACCCGGGACGAATTTCTATAGCGTGTGGGCGGTTGACAGGTTACTCCTGTCAAGCATCGTGCGCAGGATAAATGCGGACATCGTTCACTTCCCTTCCTATGAGGTGAGTGACGCATGTCTGGCCAAGACCGTGATCACCGTGTATGATCTTATCGGGTTCAAACAGAACTTGCATAGGGGGATTAGCGCCTTAGTGGCGCGAAATCAACTTGCACACTTTGCCCACTGTGTCAAGCGCGCTGCCAAGGTGGTAGCGATATCGAATGGCACCAGGGACGACCTCATCAATATCCTGGCGGTGCCGCGAGATCCGATTTCCGTTACATACCCAGGAGTTGACCCCATCTTCAGGATCATCAACGACCGCGAGCGTCTGAGGCGGGTAAGGAGGAAGCTCGGCATAAGACACAAGTATTTCTTGTACTCGGGATCATGCGCGAGAAACAAAAGGGTAGATCTGCTTATTAGGGCTTATGCGACGCTGCACAATTCGACAAGAGAGGAATATCAACTGGTTATGACCGGATTCGTGTCGCGGGAGCTTCAGGCACTGGCGGCGGACCTCGACGTGGCAGATCACGTGATTTTCACCGGTATCGTGTCCAGGTCAGAGCTTAGTGCCCTGTACAATCTAGCAACGATCTTCGTGTTTCCCTCAACATCCGAGGGGTTTGGCCTGCCGGTATTGGAAGCGATGGCTTGCGGGACTCCCGTCATCGCAAGCGACATAGGACCCCTGGTTGAGGTGGGAGGCGATGCGGTGCTGTTTGTCGAGCCAGGGGACGAAATGGGGTTCTCCAAAGCACTCGCTGCCCTGCTGTCAGATCCCGATTTGCGAAGGAGAATGAGCCAGAAAGGACTGTGCAGGGCCAAGCGTTTCTCCTGGAAGGAAACCGCTTCCCAGACGCTGAAGGTATACGAAAGCATCCTCGAGCACTGTGTTTGACCAGCTGGGGTTCGTGGTGCCGTACCATCTCCCGCACGAAAGAATTGGCGACCTAACGATTGTGAGACGAGGAAGCAGTGCAAATGTCGGTTGATGAACCCGCAGCTATCGTATTCATAGTGGTTGATGCTCTTAGAGCGCGGAATCTGTCTTGTTATGGCTATCGGAAACCGACGAGCCCAAACATTGATCGGTTGGCGAAGGGTGGCGTGCTGTTCGAAAATGCTTTCTGCTGCAGCAACACCACCGATCCTTCGATAACGTCGATATTCTCCGGTCTATACCCGATCTCACACGCAATTGTGAATCATGGTACACAGGTCCAGGCGGAAGAGCTCCGTGCTTTCAGTAGAAGAGCCATAACGCTTCTTCCTGAGAGACTGAAGTCGCGAGGATATGTGACTCTGGCCGTTGATTGCATGGGCAGGTGGCACAACAAGGGATATGACTACTACTACGACTATTATCAGGCGCCGGAAGGGGACCGGTCACCCAGTATGAAGAAGACGGTCGCAGACAGAATTCACACCCTTCCTACATTTCTCCAGGCACGCCTGCGGAACCTGTACAACGTCTTCAAACCTGAAAGCGATATCAACGCAGAAAGCATTACTGACACGGCAATAGACCTGATGCGCGCCAATCGCGGAGAACCGTTCTTTCTCTACATACACTACTGGGATGTCCATTTCCCGTACCCATGCAAGAGATCATACTACAAGCAGATGTATGATGGGCCTGGCGGGGAACGCCTCTCCGAAGTTGTGAGGCAACTGTCTGATCCCGAATGGCGACAGCATATTCACAGATTCACCAGCAGGTTCAAGACCACCAACGAAATCATGGCGAAGTACAATGGAGCTATCGCTTTCGTTGATGCCCAAATTGGCCGCCTCAGTGCGGCGTTGCAGCGAGAAGGTATCCTACATCGAACCTTGCTGCTCGTCACTTCAGACCATGGCGAAAGCTTGACAGAGCATGGGATTTACTTTGATCACCATGGCCTGTACGACGAGACCATTCACGTACCACTGATTCTCACCTATCCTCCGAGCCTTCCTCGGAATCGCCGGATGAGCGCTTTGGTTCAGCATGTGGATCTCGTGCCAACCATATTCGACCTGATCGATGGGAACGCCGGAGCAACCTTCGATGGCCGAAGTCTCGCGCCTCTTGTCCAAGGTAGCGTGGAATCACCCCGGTCAGCCATCTACGCAGAGGAGACCTGGGTTCAAGGGAAACGTGCTATTCGAACGAAGCGGTACAAGTATATACAAGCCGTTTCCGAAGCGGCCGCTGTTTGCCGTTATTGCGGTTGTATTCACGGTGGATTGGAGGAGCTATACGACCTACGCGCTGACCCCCTCGAACTCACCAACATACTCGACCAGCGTCCAAGGGTGGCCGAAGCTCTCCGTGAGCACATGTCAGACTGTGTGGAGCACCTGCAGAGGAATGCATTCGATCGTGAAAAGGCAGTGGTCGCGCGGATGATAGGAGGATTGAAAACCCGCGGCCGCTTCTAGAACATTGGACAGCTATCCATTCCGCTTCACAGCAACATGGGTCTTGCAGGCTAGGTCGGGGGAGCCCTCAAGAGCCGACACCATGACCGCGCTTCAGCGCACGGCAACGGGTTGAGACTCATAGGATGTGCACTTGGCGGGGAATCCGGGGTCAGAAGACTCTCCGAACCATCTGAGCTATTCTCACCGCGGCAACTGCTGCATCCTTGACCACGTTTGACACAAGAGCGAAATCGTCCGACCCCACACTGTTTGTCAGAATCAAGCACAGCAGCCACGCCAGGCCCAGGAAAGGGGGGACGATCCACGAGGTCCACGGACCTCGTGGCAGACTGCTCGCGACCACACCGTAGGCTGCAAGCGAGACAGCCGTTACGAGTAGTGCCTTCACATAATCGCTCGTGAACGGATGTATTCGTGAGAAGTGGTATAGAGCGGCAGAATTCACTAGGTTCACTCCGAGGAACGACAACACCGCCGCCACAGCCGCCCCCTCCAGACCAAAACGGGGAACGAGAATGATGTTGCACACCAGGCTCAACATTGCTCCGGCTAAGCTGCCTCCAAGAAGCGCTCTGCTTTTGCCAATGGCTAGCAACGTCAGGCCATTGGCGCCAAGAGAGGTGTGCACCAAGAAGCCCACTGACAGAATCTGCAATGCGATAGCAGCGTCGGCGTAGCCACTGCCAAAAAGCGCACCCAGCAGAGGACGGGCGTAAGAGAGCAGAACTAGGAACAGCGGGAATGAAACCAAGAAAAGCCACTTGGTCGAGAGTTGATAGCTCACTTCAATCTCACGAGCCGAGCCTTTGGCATGCAGCCGGGAGATGATCGGTACATAGATGAAGGCCATCGCAGTCAACGTGAGCGACAGATACTGGGCGAGAGGCCACGCAGCCCCGTACAAGCCAAGCACCTCAGCGTTCTCGAACAAGCCCAGTATCAATGGGTTCATTTGAGTCTGCACTACATTGACGAGTGTGACCGCAAATACTGGAATCGAGAACATGAGCACACGGCCAGTCACAGCGCCATCCACGTCCCGTGCTCCCACTCCGACAGGGAGTCTGCGAGTCGAATACACTGCAAGCGCCAAGAGAGCAAGAAGGCTCGATGCCACGTAGGCGGACACCGCCCCACGCAGCGACAGCCGAAGCGAGGCCACCCCTATCAGGAGTATCACTAGAAGTCCACCTTGAAGAAGGTTGACGAAGTACACTCGAGCCCTTACAATGTCGAAGCCCCGGAACACGGCAACGAGCATGTTCACACCCGCGTAAAGGGGGACTGCCAGCGCAAGCAACCTAAGAGGCGTTGCCAAACCCGCCATGCGGTATACTTTGTCCGAGATGACGCCTGCAGCCAGGAACAAGCCTATTGCGACAAGGATACTAGAACCGCTAGTTAACGCGAGTGATGACGCGATGACAGCGCTTACTTTGCCTGGCTCATCTCTCCCTCTGAAGTAGCCGATGTACCTGGTGGCGCCTTCTTGCAGGCCGAGCATCGACACCGGCAGACACAAACCGAAAATCACCAGCGACAGAGAGAGAATCCCGTAATCACTTTGAGTGAGGTACCTAGCCAGGATGACCCTGGCGGCGAACATCAGGATCATCCCAATAAGTGTGCCGCCCAAGACCGCGCCAGCCCCTTTCGCAATCGTGCTGAGTGATTCAATCGCAATGTCATCGGTGGCACCTTGACCACCTGTGGATATAGCTACAGTGCTGTCAGGGGCTCTCTTGCGTCTCATGGAAGATCGGAGGCCGACGGAATGCACTCTTGCGCAGAAGAACACGGACCAACCACCATATCAATACCTCACACTCTGTATCACCGACTCGAGGAGCGCATTCAGGGGAGTGGCTTCACCTCGGTCGAGGACTACGTAGCCTATGTCCTGCAGCAGGTTCTGGCGGAAGAAGACAGCGACCTGGGTCCTACACAAGAAGACGATGCTTCCGTGAGAAACCGCTTGGCCGGCTTGGGTTACGTGTGAGCGTCTACGAGGACGGTGCGAGGGGAACCCACGGCCAGGCTCGTCGCGGTCCGTCGCATCGTCCCTACCACATTATAGACGGCGTGTCCTCTGGAGTCAATTCCCCCACTTCGACCCGAGATGGTGCGAAATGCTTGCCCAGCTCGGGGATCAACTGCATGTGCAACAGGTTCAGTGGACCGAGACCGTGCGCACAACGCGGAAGGCAAGAGTCGAGAAGCACTTCACCTGGGGCAAGGTTGCCGAAAGGGTGATAGAGGGCTATCATAAGGTGTTGTGAACAGACCGAATCCGGATTTCGGATTTGGCCATGGATAAGTTTGAAGCTGAGTACCGGAGGTCAAAGCAATGCCCCGAGTGACATTGGAGGTAAGCGTGGAGGAGCTCAAGGCCCTCATCCTCCAGTTGCCGCCCCAGGAATTCCTGACACTGGTTGATGCTATTGAGGAACGAGCGGAAACCGTTGCCATGATGCAACTGGCAGAGACCGCCTTTCGGGAGTGGGGCGAAGCGGGAGAAGACATCTACCAGGTTGTCTGAATTGCGAATCTCGAATTCCGGATTTCCAATTTCGCAATCGCAAGTTCCCGAGTTAGGAGGTTAGGAGATGGCACGCACTGTCATTACGGATATTGGCACACTAGTGACGCGCACACCTGACGTGCGAGGCGATCGGCCGCGCATTGCCGGAACAGGCGTAACGGTACACCGGGTCGTCGGCTGGTATAAGCTTGGACTCACCCCTGAGGAGATCGCGGATGAGTTCGGTCACCTGACCTTGGCACAAGTCTATGCAGCCCTGGCCTATTACCATGCCAATCGGGATGAGATCGAAGCGGCTATCGGGGCTGAAGAGGAGACCGCGGAAGGACTTGAAAGGCAGCACTATCAAGAGGCCGGAGGTCACGGGTGACCATTCGCCTCTACATTGACGAAGACTCGATGAGCCATGCCGACTATGGACGGAGGATGGAGCAGTGAGTGCAGCCAAGAGACCTGATGTCAATTCAAAGAAAATGCCCATCTCAGAGGTCGGGCACGCCAGGCAGGAAACCTACATCCGCTGGTTGCGGCACAGCGTTACTGAGCCTGTTACCAGGGATCAAGAGCTTCATGCGCGGGCTTGGGATGTAGCGCGAGCAGCGGCGCGGTTGCTGCGGGAGCGTTATCAGGTCACTCGAGTGCGGGCCTTTGGCTCGCTCGTGCATCCGGAGCGTTTTCACCGAGACTCTGATGTCGACCTGGCCGTTGAAGGCTTGCCACCGGACGACTACTGGGATGCAGTAACCGCAGCGTTGTTTCTTGATAAGCATATTCCGGTGGAGTTGGCAGACGAGGCGGAGTGTCACCCAAGGGTGTGGGAAGCGGTGGAGCGAGAGGGCGTAGACCTGTAGCAGGCCTTATCCAGAGTAATGACGGACATCGCCATTCAGGTTGGGAATCTTGGCGATGGGACAAAGTTGCGGAAAGGGTGATAGAGGGCTATCATACAGTGTTGTGAATCGCGGCGACCGTTTGACCATCACCTTCCAACACGAGCTCCTGGCCATCCTGGGGCTCTCGTTTGTGTTGATTCTCACTATCTATCTCGTCCCCATACCCGCGCTACGCATCGTCCTGGGCGCGCCCTTTGTGCTCTTCTTTCCCGGCTACACGTTGGTGGCCGCGCTGTTCCCCGGCAAAGATGACCTGGAGGGCATCGAGCGCCTCGGCCTCAGCCTGGGCCTCAGCATAGCTGTCCTCCCTCTCATGGGCCTCGTTCTCAACTACACTCCGTTGGGGATTACTCTGCTCACCACCCTCTTATCCGCGACCTCGTTCATGGTGGTTACCTGTGGCATCGCCTATTACAGACGAGGCAGGCTTCCTCCTGAGGAGCGGTATACACTGCACGTTGAGCTCGACCTGGCGGGATGGAGGGCCAGCGGGCTCATAGACAGGTCTCTCACCGTGGCTCTGGCCTTTTCCATCGTGGCCGCCCTGGGGACGTTCTTCTTCGTCCTCGCCAAACCCGAGGTCGGGGAGAGGTTCACCGAGTTCTACCTTCTCGGTCCCTGGGGCAAGGCTGAGGGATACCCCACGTACGTCCTGGCAGGTCAGCCTATCAGACTCATCGTGGGAGTCGTCAACCGCGAGCACGACGATGTCCGATATCGGCTGGAGAAAGAGGTGGCCGGCCAGGTGCTCGAACAGATAGCCGAGATCGAGCTCGCTCACGACGAGAAGTGGGAAGAACACTACACCTTCACGCTGGTGGAGCCAGGGGAAGATCAGAAAGTGTCGTTCCTTCTCTACAAAGGGGACGACCAGGCGCCGTACCGCTCCCTGCATCTGTGGGTCAGCGTCCTGGCACTTGGAGCGCCCGTAGCAACAGGGACCCCTGGTCCTATGCTGACACCTACACCAGTGGCATCTCCGCCAGCGCAGGCTTCGCCGACTCCCATTCCTGTGGAGACCGCCACGCCAACCTCAACCCCTTCTCCCACACCGATCCCAACGGGCACGGCCACCGCTACGCCACAGGCACGTGTGATCCACATCGTGCAACCTGGAGAGACGCTCTCGTCGATCAGCAGGCAGTACGGCGTCAGCTATCAGGCCATCATGGACGCCAACGGCCTCGAAGATCCCAACCTGATCGCAGTAGGTCAGGAGTTGATCATCCCTGTACCGGATGAAACTCTGCCCACCGCGACTCCGACGCCACGATAGCCCCATCGCTTGCCTCGTCTGCGGGTCATTGCTGCTGCTTTTCTCTTACGGGGTTTGATTCTGGATGCCTTTGTGCGTATAATATCTGCAGGCCGTGGCCAGTCTCGGCCATGGATATGGTGATGTAGAACCCTTGAGGTCAAGCTGCTGTGCAACGCGAGGTCATGATTCAGGGGTTGGGTGATGGAGAAACTGGCTTGGAGAGAGTACGTCCGTCTACTGTTGAGCTACGCCGTGTTCACACCGAACGATGACGGCAGTTGGACGGTGGAAGTATCGGCCCTCCCCGGTTGTGTGACCTGGGGCCAGACAAGGGCAGAGGCGGCGCAGATGATCGAAGATGCCGTGGAAGGCTGGCTGGTTACCGCCCTGCGCTTCGACGATCCCATTCCGGCGGTAGATGGTTTCACGCTGGCTCACGCTCCCGATGCCGAGTCCGACGAGGTGGCGTATGCCTCGACTGAGGCCTGAGGGACCGAGAGAAGTGGTCCCTGACTTGAAAGGAGTGATGACCTCTGGTTGTACAAACGTATGAACGATACGACGTCGTAGTCGTCGGTGCAGGACCCAGCGGTTCTGGGGTATCCCGGTGGATCGCCCAGGAGGGGTTCAAGGTCCTTCTCGTGGAGGAGCACGAGGAAGTCGGCTATCCCAACCATTGTGCTGGTCTGATCACTCCCCGCACCCTGAACCTGGCGGATCTCCAGCCAGATAGCCTGGTGCAGAATGAGCTCAGAGGCGCCGTCATCCGCTCCACCTCAGGGCGTGAACTGTCCATCGGCGGTGACAAGATCCATGCTCTGGCCATAGATCGTCCTCGGCTGGATGCCAAGCTGGCCCAAGAGGCAAAGGCGGCCGGGGCACGGCTGCTGCTGCGTACCAGGGCCACCAGCTTCGAACGGCAGGGAGATGCAGTCCGCATTCGCCTGGACAACGAGCATCAACCTCGGGTTGTGGAGACGAGACTGCTGATCGGGGCAGACGGGGCTAGATCAAGCGTGGCCCGTTGGGCAAACCTGCCCGGCCCGAGGGAGGTCGTAAGGGCCTTGAACGCCCGAGTCCATCTCCCAGACCACAGTGCCGATTTCGTGGAGGTCTTCGTGGGCCGGTCGCTGGCCCCAGGCTGGTTCGCCTGGGTCATACCATTGGGCAATGGTGAGGCCCGCCTCGGCACTGGCACCACCGAGGGGTCGCCGACGAGATGTCTGAAGGAACTGATCGCCGCTTTTCCTCGTCGTTTCCGAAAGATGGAGATACTGGAGCTATCAGGCGGAGAGATCCCTCTTGGTGTCCCACACCAGATCTGTGCGGACAATGTGATGTTGGTGGGGGACGCGGCGTGTCAGGTGAAGCCCACCTCAGGAGGAGGGGTGTACACCGGGCTGCAAGGCGCACGGAATTGCGCGCGAGCGGCCACTCAGGCGCTCCGAGATGACGATCTCTCCACCCAATCGTTGAAGCGGTACCACACCTCCTGGCTGGAACAGATGGGTGCGGAACTGGAGTTTGGGATGCTGGCCAGAGCGGTCTTCACTCGGCTCAGGGATGAGGATCTTGACAGGGGGCTCCGGTTGCTGGACAGCAAGACGATGCTACGCATGATCTCGGAATACGGCGACATGGACCATCCATCGCGGCTCCTGGCGCCATTGATCTCGGCCTTCCCGGTGCTGAGCATCCTCTCCTCCTTGGGCGTGCGCCTTGCCAATCGTGACGAATGGGTGAAGAATGTCATTGCTCTTCTCCGCACGTCAAGATAGCAGGCCAGATCTGCTCGCGCGCTGGCTTCCCCTCCTTCAGACCAGACAAGCCCGTTTGGCGACCGCCATTGTCTATCTAGCTCTGATCGCTCTGGCCGAACTGGTTACCACTTACGGCGAGCCTCGGGTGGGGCTCGGTCTCCATGGCGGGTTGCTGGTGATCCTGCTCCTTCACACCGCGCTCGCTTCAGGCCACGCATACCACCGTCTCCTGCTCAGCCTTGCGCTGGCTCCCCTGATCCGGATGTTGAGTCTGTCGCTCCCCTTGTTGGACTTCCCACTCCTGTATTGGTACTTGATCATCAGCGTACCGCTCTTGGTCGCCACGGCACTGACGATACGAGTACTTGGCTTTTCGCGTGAGCAACTGGGGCTCACGATGAGGAAGCTCCCGCTTCAGCTCTTGGTTGCGCTCACCGGGATCACCTTCGGCGTAGCAGAGTACTACATCCTCAGACCCGAGCCTCTGATAGCCAACCCTACCTGGGGGAGCATCTTGGTAGCCAGCGTGATCCTGATGGTCTGCACGGGGTTTGCCGAGGAACTCATTTTCCGCGGCGTCATCCAACGAGCCTCAGTACAGGCCCTGGGGCGCTTTGGGTTGGTCTACGTGGCCCTCCTGTTCGCTGTTCTCCACATAGGATACGGGTCGATTCCGGACATGATCTTGGTGTTCACCGTCGCTCTCCTGTTCGGATGGGTGGCGGAAGCCACGTGGTCACTGGTGGGGGTCACTCTGGCTCATGGCTTGACCAACATCGTGCTCTTCCTGGTCATGCCCTTCTTGGCACGCTGACAATGGCTCGGGCTAGATATGGCCGACCGATCAAAGGCGAAGCGAGTCGTGCTGAACGGTCTGTCGTATGATCCCTACCCGATCAGAAGCACGGTCACAATGAAGATCATCAGCGATGGTGCCTGACGAGGTCCGCGAACCTTCTGGGCACAGAACACGCTCGCCGCGTCGACAGCTCGTGACAGCACTTTGTGAGCTGAGACGATAGCCACAGGGGCTTCAGCAATGGCACAATGCCCACACCTGAGCTTGGAGGAATACGGCACTACTCCTTTCCCCTTTCCCAGTTCCTCTCACCGTTGCTACGTCTCCGAAGTGCGACTCCCCATCGGACAGCAGGAGCAAGAGCGGTACTGCCTCACGAAGAAGTACACGAGTTGTCCGCTCTTCCTCAGCCAGTCTGTTCGAGAGAAGCCAGCCGATGAGCCCTCGCAACCGATGGCCAGGCCGGCAGCACCCGAGGTTGCTGTGGAGCCGCCGCGTGAGGAACCGGTGGAAGCTCTGCCCACCCAAGAGGAACCAGTCGAGAAGCCCATTGAGGTCCTGCGCATAGACCGGAGTCCGGAGCCTGTGGTCGAGAAGCCCCTGCCGGAGAAGGCCGAGCCTCCACTCCGTCAAGAGGGGCTACCTGGCCAGCCTCCGCCCGCAGAGGCTGCAGGCGAACCGCCCAGCGCGGTCGCCGAGCCGGCGCTTTTCGAGACTCCTGAGACAATGGGCCGTGCCACGTCGATCGTCTTGAGAGTCCTCCCGTGGGCTGCGGCTGGCGCCCTGTTCTTGACAATCCTCTGTGTCGGCGGCGTCGCAGCCATCCGCATGGCCCACGTCCTGCCACAGATCCATTTCCCTTCCCTCAGGCTGTCCTCTCTCTGGCCAGGCGCCTTGCTCCTCACGTCCGGGGCCAGCTTCGCTGGGGCCGTGCTACTGATTGGCCTGTTCCTCTGGGCGCGGCGCTCCGCACCCAAGTAACCACTACTTGCCCGCTGGCTTGTCGCCAAGACCACGCGCCCAGCCTCCAGCAGACTGAACCAGTAGTGAAAAGCGAAAAGCCGTGTGACAAACCACACGGCTCGATGAGTGACTGAACGAATTCGTGGAAGCGGTGAATGACCTAGCCCAGCACCTCCAGCACCTTCACCACCATGGTCATGGCGAAGGCCATCAGCAAGGGCGCGATGGCGATGTTCAATGCTCGCACGAACACCTTGGCCCTCGGACCATCACTTACGGCAATCACTTCTTTCTGCACCAAGAGTATCAACAAGGTAACAACCACCAGCAGGCCCAAGGAACCTGCCATCACAGCAGTGGTGACAGTGGACACGGTGGTTGTGGTAACAGTCGAGACCATAGCCTTTCTCCTTGCCTCCTACTTTGGATTTCTCAGGACCACAATTGTCGAATGAAGCAAGTTTGGTTTCATTATAGCACAGAATCTCAAGCTTGTCAAGCTGCTACACATCACATATAATAGCATGGAATCCCAAGCCTGTCAAGTCGCGTGGGGTCTCCCTCAAAGCGGCATACCTGATGTGGGTGAGCAGGTCGCCCCCGAGGGAGGCAGCCCGGTGCTGCCGGGACGTGGGCTCGCAGGGCTTACGGGGCACGCGGGAATGTAATGGCGCGCACGTAACAAGTAGCCTGTTTCAGATGTGAGATAATCGAACTTGCACAGACACAAGAGACTGGGAGTCGCAGCGGTTTCGTGTATCTTGGTGGTAGTGGTTCTTTGTCTCTTGACCGTGTCTGCCCCGGCGGCTCCTCTGCCGGCAAGCGGTTATGCAACCCAAGAGATTCGTTATCATCATGCGCCGCATGCAGAGCATCTCAATGCACGTGGCGCCCTTTTGCCCCGGGAAGATCAGCGCAAGGACGCGTGGAGCATCTACGAGCAAGAAGAATGGGACTACTTCCTCTATCTACCGCTGGTCTTCAAACGGTACGACCCTCTTGCTCCTTGGACCGGAGATGCACGCTTCGGCTTCGGCGTGTCGGAGAACCCCGTTGAGCAATACAATGTCTCCTTGCTCCATGCCGATTGGTACATCAACTTCGGGTTTCGCGCCGACCCGCCTTCGCTGCCGGGCCTGGAGTTTGTCCAAACGATACGGCTCTGCGAGCCAGACCTGGGCCTGCTCTTCGGCGGTAATTGCTGGGCACCGCGTACCTGCGGCACCGACTACTCACCAAGCCAGGCGGCGATAGTCGACTATGCCACCGCTCAGCCCGGGACCCTCTGGCTCATCGGCAACGAGCCTGACGCTCCTGGCCAAGACTGCATTACCCCAGGGCGGTATGCGGAGATGTATCATGAACTGTATTACATCATCAAGGGTGCCGACTCGAGCGCCAAGGTAGCCATCGGCGGCGTCGTCCAGGGTACCCCCTTGCGCCTGGAATACCTGGACATGATCCTGGATGAGTATCAGGCCATCTATGACGGGATGATCCCGGTGGACGTCTGGAACGTGCACGCCTTCATCCTTCGAGAAGAGAAAGACTCGTGGGGGTGCCAAATCCCTCCAGGCATCGAGGCTGAAGAAGGCATGCCCTACACACTGAGCGATCATGACAACATGACTATCTTCGCGGAACAAATCGTGCGGTTCCGACAATGGATGAGGGATCGAGGTGAGAGGAACAAGCCTCTCGTTGTCACTGAATATGGCATCCTCCTTTCCCGGTACCATGACTATCCCCCCGGCTTCGATGAGCCTCGCGTGGAAGACTTCATGCTGGCTACATTCGACTACTTCCTGAGCGCCACCAGTACCTCCTACGGCTATCCGGGTGACGGCAACAGGCTGGTACAAGCGTGGTGCTGGTTCAGTCTAGATGACTCCCACTTCGAGGGTTACGAGAGCTACAGCCACCTTTTCGATTCTGAAACCAAGCAGATCACACCCCTGGGCATCGCCTACGGCAACTACTCAGCCTCCCTGCCCTAGTCTTCTCCCACAGTGCCACAAGCACTTCAAGGGCCACCCCTCGGAGAGGAGCAAGCCGGTCCACATCCACCCCGCGGTTTGGTGAGGAGACCGACTCCGCTCCTACCTCATCCCTTCGAGAAGAGCCGCTTCATTCAACTCTGACCGACGCCTGCTAATACTGTGTGAGGCTGCCTTCTATCTTGGCTCTCCGCACCGCATACCGGAAGGCGACGAAGCTAAGCGGAAGCAAAAGGGCCGCGAAGCACGCCAGAGCGAGGATATCTGGTACCAAGGACTGAACGGAATCCCCCAGCAGGATCGCGCGTCGCATGGCACGCAGGGAATAGGTCAGTGGCAGCAGGTAGGAGATTGGCTGTAGCAAGGCGGGCAGAACCGTGACCGGGTAGAGGACTCCTCCCAGCAACGTGGAAACGCTGCCAAAGAGAAAGTTGATGGGATCCCCACGCTTGAAGACCATGGTGAAGCTAGCCGACAGGATGCCGATGCCACTGAAAGCCAGGATGGTCAGGACTTGGATGATCACTGCGGCCAGGACATTCGCGTTCCCCATGTCCACCCCAAAGAGAAGGACTCCCAACAGGAGATAGACAAGGACGTGGAAAGACGTGAAGGCAAAGCTCCACAGGCTCGATGACACCAGAATGGTCGCCAGGGATGTGGGAGTGACGAGCATGGCCTCCAGAGTGCCCATCATCTGCCCCGAGCGAATGGTGTTGGTGAAAGTGCTCATGGCCACGCCCTGATAGCGCATGAAGGCTATCCCCACCAGCACGAACGAGAAGTAGTCCCCCCCGTATGCCTGCAAATGGGGCACCGCTGCTTCTCCGAAGAGCAAGGCCACAAAGTAGAAACTCGCCACGGTAAACAGGATGCCGAAGAACTGCAGGAAGAAGGAGAGACGGTAGCTGACCTGCAACTTGAAGTCCCTTTCCACAAAGGACAGCGCTCTGCGGAAGCTGACAAGCACTTTCTGGGCGAGCCCTCTGCCCTCGTGGTTTCTTGGCATCGTGGGAGAAAGCTCCTCGGGCACAATCGATGGCAAGGAAACAAGCTCGGACAGACTTGCCTCAGCATAGGCACGATCGCCCGTGAATTCCTCGAACATCTCCTCCAGGGTGACTTCCTCCGCCTTGATGCTCTCTATCTGGCCCCCCGCCTCCATGATCATCCTCAGGACAGGAGCAAGGGTCACGGTACCTTCCACCAGCCGAAGGTCCAAGGCGAACCTGTTCGGGGCGCGGGTCTCCGCGTTGAGATCCACGACACCCTCCAGCCGTTGTAACTCGTCAATGGTCGCCGCAGAAAGATCTGCTACCTGGATAAAGTATCTCTCGTCAGCCTTGACGAATTCCCTTAGGTGGCCTATGTCGCCCGTCACCCTCAGCTTCCCACGGTGCATGATGCCGATTCGATCGCAGATCTGTTCGGCTTCGCTCAGTTGATGCGTGACGAGAACCACAGTGCGCCCCTGGCCGTGGGCCAAGTCCCGGATGGTCTCTCTGAGCCTCATGGCTGCTGTGGGATCCAGGCTCTTAGTCGGCTCGTCCAGGAAAAGAACCTCGGCTTCATTCAGCAATCCTCGGGCCAGGGCCAACCTCTGCTTCATCCCCGCCGAGTACCTGTCGAATCTCTGATCCAGGACCTCTTCCAAGCCGAGGAGCACCGAGAGATGTCTCAGCCTCTTCTCCGTCTGGGAGCGGGACAGCCCGTACAGCGAGGCGTAGAACCTCAGGTTTTCGCGTCCGGTCAGCCGCCAGTAGAAACTGCGTTCTTCCCCGCCGACCAAGCCGATGTGCCTTCTCACGTTCTCGCCATCGGCCAGCGCGAATCCACTGACCATCGCAGCGCCTGAAGTGGGAAAAACCAAGGTACAGAGAAGCTTGATCAGAGTCGTCTTGCCGGCTCCGTTGGGTCCCATCAGGCCGAAGAGCTCGCCTCGCCTCACAGACAGAGTGACACTGTCCACAGCCACAACCTCTTCACCCCTGAACGAACGCAGGGGGGTCCCGAGACCCGCTGGGCCTGGAAAGCGCTTGGTCAGTTCAAGAGTCTGGATAGCGTGCGACAACTCCGTAATCCTCAATCGGTTGTGTCG
>Ga0209979_1001655_pt1 | contig 23622 bp, 21 predicted proteins | sample AnhtaG_FD_183114 | JGI IMG/M metagenome (GOLD analysis project Ga0209979, IMG submission 183114) | Deep subsurface microbial communities from Anholt, Denmark to uncover new lineages of life (NeLLi) - Anholt_01485 metaG (SPAdes) (version 2) | ecosystem: Environmental > Aquatic > Marine > Oceanic...
ACTTTGCTCTGGACCTTATTATAGGCAAGGGACCGGGTGCCAAAAGCTTGAGACTAAGCCTACCACCCTTCACCTTGATTGGTGCCACTACCCGCTTTGCCCTGCTGAGCCCACCCCTCCGGGACCGCTTTGGCGCTGTCTATCGCCTTGATTTCTACGACCAAACATCTATAGAAACAATCCTTAAACGCTCAGCTCGCATTCTTCAGGTAAAAGCCGAAGCCGGGGGGCTAAGGGAGATAGCTTGTCGGGCTAGAGGCACACCTCGCGTGGCTAACCGCTTGCTCAAGCGAGTCAGAGACTATGCTCAGGTGAAGGCAGATGGGGTGGCCACTCAATCGGTAGCAGTTGAGGCACTATCCAAGCTTGAAGTTGACCCCATAGGCCTGGATGAGATAGACCACAAGGTGCTACATACTATCATTGACAAGTTCAATGGTGGTCCGGTGGGATTGGATACCATTGCTGCCTCCATCAGTGAGGAGGCAGATACTATTATGGATGTCTATGAGCCTTATCTCCTGCAGCTGGGCTTCCTGGAGCGGACCCCTCGTGGCCGATTAGCTACCCAGCTGGCATATCAGCACCTCGGTCTGCCCTATGATAAAGAGAAGCCCCCTCAGCCAACCCTGTGGTGAAGCACCATAGGCACGCCGATATTCACTTTTCAGCTGCTGTCTGTTCTGGTGAGTTGCCGAAATAGACCTTGGTGTGAGGCCAGGGAATCTCTATACCTTCCTCGTCAAATACTCTCTTAATTCTTCGCCTGAGCTCACCCATCACATCCCACTGCGTGAGAGGCTGTGTTTGGCCTACTACCTTAATAACAACCCCTGAATTCCCGAACTCATCTACCCGGAGAATCCAGGGTGTCTTTGAAATCAGGAATGGCCCCCAATAAGGGTCATCAGCTACTTCTTCCCAGGTCTTTCTGATTATCGCCATTACCCGGTCGAGGTCTTCTTTATAGGCTACGCTGATATTCAGGTGTGCCCTGGACCAGTGCCTGGTAAAGTTACTGGCTACCCTGATTTCGCCATTGGGTATGTTGTGGACTATGCCATCCAGGTCGCGGAGCACTGTCTTCCTCAAGCTCACTTCTTCCACCCCGCCGGCTACATCCGCCACCCGAATTACATCTCCTACCCTGTACTGGTTTTCCATGAGGATAAAGGTACCGGCAATAAGGTCCCTTATCAGCCATTGGGCGCCAAAGCCAACGGCTACGCCGACGACGCCTAAGCCAGCCAGGGCTGGCCCGATAGGTACATCCAGCTCAGATAAAATCATGAATATGATAATTATGCCAATTGAAATCTTTCCTACCCCCATGAAAACGCCGACAATGGTTTTCGTTCTTTTCTCCATTCCTGCCTTGCTTTCCTTCTCCCTGGTTCGGGCCACGGTGCGACGTATCAGCGGCGGGAGAAGTTTTCTTAGGGTGAACCATAGCCCAACTCCCACCAGTAATATAATTAGAATCCTTGTGCCATGCTGCAAAAGCCAATCTGTTACCGGAGTCCAATCCATTTTAAACCTCCCCCAGAGTATTTGAACTAGATTATATCACCTTATCTTCTTTAGCACCTCTTCTAACACCCTCTGCCACTCATTACCCAGCCGTTTTGGGTTTAGGCGGAGCTGGCTTATGCCGAGCTTTATGCCGTCCCTCACCGGCTCAAGTTTCTGTTTGTCAAACTGCATACCCTGAAATAGCCTGAGTATAATTTGTCCGTGCTCGGTGGAGATGGATTCAATGCCAGCCCTGGTGGCTAGGGTCTTGAGCTTGACGGCGTAGAGCAGGTTTTTTACCTCTGGGGGCAATGGCCCAAACCTGTCACTAAATTCGTGTGTCACATCATCCACCTGCTCCACCTTTTCCAGCTTTACCAGACTCTGGTAGAGGTTTAGCCTGGTATTGAGGTCGGATACATATTCTTCGGGTATGTAGGCTGGTAAGGGCAGGTCTATGGTTGGTGGTGGCAGGCGTGATGGCTTTACCTTTTCCTTAGGGATACCAGCCTGTTTGGCCTTTTGCTCCTCTACAGCATCAGCCAGCAGCCGGCAGTAAAGGCTGAAGCCAACGGCGCTTATATACCCACTCTGCTTCATCCCCAGCAGGGTGCCGGCCCCTCTGATTTCCAGGTCTTTCATAGCGATGCCATAGCCAGCGCCAAGCTCGGTAGCTTCAAATATAGTCCTCAGGCGCTTCTCAGCCGTCGGGGTCAGGTGCTTTCCCTTGGCAAATAGAAAATAGGCATAGGCAAGATTGGCGCCGCGACCTACCCGACCCCGGAGTTGATACAGTTGGGTCAGGCCGAACTTATCGGCTTTATTAACAATCAGGGTATTAACGTTGGGCATATCCAGTCCAGATTCAATAATAGTGGTGCATACCAGAATGTCGCTTTTACCCTGAGTAAAGTCAGTCATCACTGACTCCAGTTCTGCCTCGGGCATCTGGCCGTGAGCGATGGTTATCTTAGCCTCGGGCACCAGAGACTGGAGCTTGCTGGCAATGTAGGCTATAGATTGAACCCGATTGTGGACGAAGAAGACCTGACCATTTCTTTCCAGCTCTCTAAGTATGGCTTCTCTGATTAGATGGTCATTGTATTCGGCAACATAGGTTTTGATGGGCAGCCGTTCTTCAGGGGGAGTTTCCATAGTGCTCATATCTCTTACCCCGACCAGGGACATGTGAAGGGTACGGGGGATGGGTGTAGCGCTGAGAGTGAGAACATCTACTTCCTGCCTTATCTGCTTGAGGTGTTCCTTATGGGCTACGCCGAAGCGTTGCTCCTCGTCAATAATTAACAGTCCCATATCTTTGAAGGCTACATCCTTTTGTAGTAGCCGGTGGGTTCCGATGCAGATGTCCACGCTGCCGTTAGCCAATCCGTCAAGGATAGCCGGCTGCTCCTTTGGTGTCCGAAATCGACTTAATACCTCAATTCTTATCGGGAAGGCATCCAGTCTCTGGCTGAAGGTGGAGAAGTGCTGTTGAGCCAGCACTGTAGTCGGCACCAGCACTGCTACCTGCTTACCATCCATCACTGCCTTGAAGGCGGCTCGGATAGCTACCTCAGTCTTACCGTAGCCGACATCCCCACAGACCAGCCTATCCATAGGTTTAGTTTTTTCCATATCATCTTTTACCTGTTTTAGGGCTTCTATCTGGTCAGGGGTCTCAATATAGAGGAAGGAAGCCTCAAGCTCCTGCTGCCATACTGTATCACGGGAGGAGGCAAAGCCGGGCACGACCTCTCGGGCAGCATAAAGAGCTAGTAACTCCTGGGCAATGCTTTCTACTGACTCTTTGGCTCTCTGCTTGGTTCGCGTCCATTCCTGAGTGCCCAGTCGGCTCAACACCGGTGGCCGGTCACCGGCACCTATATAGCGATTGACACGGTCTATCTGGTCGGTGGGGACATAGAGCTTGTCACCATTAGCATATTGCAGGACCAGGTATTCCTTTTCGGTATTATCGGTGCTCATTGTAGTAACACCAGTAAACCTGGCAATGCCATGCTCAATATGCACTGCATAGTCGCCCGGGGTTATATCAATAAAGAGCTTGTGGTGTGGTACAGGACGCTTCTTTACCAGCCGCCGTTGCTTGATGAAGCCGAAGACTTCAGCATCAGTGAGCAGATGGGTATCATTATTCATAACCCAGCCCTCAGCCAGTGAACCTTGAATCAGGGTTAGTGAGCCGGGTGGGGGTATTTGTTCAATTTCAGTAAGGGGTGGGGCAATAATATCCTCTTCGTCAAGTAGCTCTGATAATCGACTTGCCTGATGGCTGATAAGGATGAGCCGGTGTTTTTGGTTCAGGAGCTGCTTAGCCTTCTTGATGAATACCGGTATCTGTCCAGCATAGCTGGGGGTGGGAGTAAAGCTTAGCTGATAGACTTGGTCAGCCTCGGTAATACCCCAGGCAGGGAGTGTCAGATACTGCCTTCCCCTCATTTTTGGCTCTAGCTCTTTCCAGGTGAAATACGGCCTGGGGAAAGTGTGGGGCAACTCTCCCCGCTCTATCTTCTCGGCACGCAACTCGTTAGCTTTGGTATCCAGGTCTTCTATGGCTAGTTCAATGTTCATAGGTTCATCAAGTATTACCAGGGCATCTTGTGGCAGATAATTCAGAATACTATCTTGGTTGAACAGCGGGGCGTAAAACTGTATGTTGCCTGGTCTCTGTTTATTGAGAAGCATAGCTAGTTCCTGTTGGAACTGCTGGCTTACCTCGGGGCTACAGCCAGTCAGGTCAATACTATTAGCGATTGACTTTAGCTCCAGCTGGCTGCTTAATAGGGGAGTCAATAGCTCTGTGGCTGGACTAATAGCTATTGATGACACTGCTCTTAGCGAGCGCTGGTTTGCCGGGTCAAAGAGTCGGATACTGTCTATGGTGTTGCCGAAGAACTCAAGCCTGGCTGGCAGGTTACTGGTGGCAGGGTAGATATCAATGATACCACCACGGTGACTTATAGTGCCTGGCACCTCCACTATGTTTTCCATTCTGTAGCCCATAGCTTCCCATCGGCCCAGCAGCTTAAAGGGCTCAACATCCATTCCCGGCTTTATGGTGTGGCCGGTAGAGGTAAAATCACTATAAGGTGTTGTCTTTTGCATAAGGGCTGGGGCTGAGGTGACAATTAGGGGAGCACTTGAAGGCGGTTCCCTATTAGCTAAGGCGGATAGCACCTGGAGTCTTTCCAGCTCGGTTGAAGTGCCTGAGACAATACGCTGGTAGGGCAGGGCATCAGGCTCGGGAAAGAGTTTTATCTGGCTGGAACCAGACCAGGTTAAAATCTGCTCGTATAGTTTTTTACTGTTTTCGGGTTGGGCGGTAACTACCAACATAGGTAATTTCAGGTTTTGGTATAGAGCCGCTATGAGATAGGGCTTGGCGGCATCTAGCACGGCAACCCTTGGGTTACCATTTTGTCGCTTTAGCTCGTCTACAAGCTGGTGGTAAGCGGGCATCTGCTCAATGAGATGTAATAGTTGAATTAGGTTTAACTGCATTTTCTCCAAACACCTCTAGGGCTAGCCGAAACGGCCTAGCCCTCTAACCAAATTGTAGCACAGGAGTGGAGTATTAGAGAAGTTATAAACTTTCTTGTCCAGTTATCATTAGCTTGCTATAATGGCAGCAAATGGGGAAAGTCAGGGATAAAAAATCTAACTCGTCGGCTCTACCCTATCACCGGATAGTGGTTAAGCTTGGCACCAGCCTGCTCACTGGCGGTAGTGACCACCTGAATGAGAACACAATGTCAAGGTTAGTGGCTCAGGTGGCGCAACTTCACCGGCAGGGTCTGGAACTGCTCGTAGTTTCTTCCGGAGCCATAGCCGCCGGCAGGTATAAACTGGGGCTGACCAAGAAGCTTAAGGGTATTCCTTTTAAGCAGGTATTCTCTTCAGTGGGGCAGAGTCGCCTGATGCTGACTTATGAGCAACTGTTCGGCCGACATGATATTACTGTGGCTCAGGCTTTGCTTACCCGGGCTGACCTTTCCGGCCGGGCTGGTTATCTGAATGCCCGCAATACCCTTCTGGCTTTGCTGGAGTTTCGGGTATTGTGCATTGTTAATGAGAATGATGTGGTGGCGGTGGATGAGATTCAGGAGGCTAGATTTGGTGATAACGATAATCTATCAGCTATGGTAGCTAATCTGGTTGATGCCGACTTGCTGCTACTGCTCACTGATACTGCTGGGCTATATACTGCCGACCCCCGCCGTGACCCTGATGCCCGTCTTATTCCACATGTGGAGAGGATAGATTCAAAGGTTGAGCAGTTGGCGGCCGACACGGCTGGCGGTCTTGGCATCGGCGGTATGATGACCAAAATAGAGGCAGCCAGGCTGGCTACCGCCTCCGGGATAACCGTAATTATCGCCGATGGCAGGGAGCCGGATGTTATTGTAAAGCTAGCTGCTGGTGAGGCTATTGGCACCTGTTTTTGGCCGCTTACCGATAAGCTTGAGAGCCGCAAGCGCTGGATGGTCAGCGGTCTTTCTACTAGAGGTGGGCTGGTAGTAGATTCCGGGGCAGCCCGGGCGCTGAGAAAGCAGAACCGAAGCCTGCTGGCAACCGGGATTAAGAAAGTTGAGGGCGGGTTTCAGCGGGGTGATGTAGTAACTATCTATGACCACAAGGGGTCTATCCTCGGCTGTGGTATAAGTAACTATAGCTCAACTGATATTGGCACCATTAAAGGTGCTCATTCAAAGAAAATCGCCATTCTCCTTGGCTACGACTACGGCTCTGAAGTAGTCCACCGAAATAATCTGGTGGTGCTATAGTATAGGTTGAGGGGAACAATTGTCGATGGGGCAATAATAAGGGTGTTAGAGGGGCGAAGCCCCTCTAAGAAACCACCTCCCTTTCTTGGGGCGTAGAAGTCATTGCGAGGAGCGGAGCGACGAAGCAAACTAAAAAGTAAGATTGCTTCGCCTTTGGCTCGCAATGACACATCAGACAGAAGGAGGGGGGGATAAAGGGGATAGGGTTACTATATAAAAAACCTGAGGAGTTTGAGACATGAAATCGGCGGTTGAAGAACTTAAGGAGAAGGGCAGGGCGGCTAAGGCAGCCTCCCGGCGGATGGCTTACCTTTCTGCCGAAGTCAAGAATAAGGCTTTACATAATGTTGCTGATGACCTGCTAGCTAAGAAGGATGAAGTCCTGTCAGCTAATCAGATTGACTATAAGGAAGCTGAGGCATCAGGGATGAATGCGGCTATGCTTGACCGCTTAATGCTATCATCCAGTCGCCTTGAGTCTATAGCTCAGGATGTGCTGGCGGTGGCGGCTCTACCTGACCCGGTGGGAGAGGTGTTTGATATGCGAACCTTACCTAATGGCTTGCTGATAGGTAGGAAACGGGTTCCGTTAGGCGTAATCGGGGCTATCTATGAAAGCCGACCCAATGTTACTATAGACATCTCTGTCCTTTGCCTGAAGTCGGGCAATGCCGTTATCCTCAGGGGAGGTAAGGAGTCAATTCGCTCCAATAGTGCTTTAGCCAAGGTGGTTCAGGAAGCCTGTAAACGGGCTGGGGTGCCTGATGGAGCTGTGCAGTTCATTGAGAATACTGACCGAGCCCTGGTCAATCACCTGCTTAAGATGGGGGACATCATTGACCTGCTCATTCCCCGGGGTGGTGCCGGGCTGATAAAATTTGTTACCGAGAATGCGGCGATGCCGGTGGTTAGTGGTGGGATTGGTGTTTGTCATACCTATGTTGATAAGAGTGCCGATGTGGCTAAGGCGGTGGCTATCGCTTTTAATGCCAAGGTGCAGCGACCTACTGTTTGCAATGCTTTGGACACCTTACTGGTTCATGCTGCTCTTGCTGAAAAGTACCTCCCCCTGGTGGCGGCGGAGTGGGCTAAGGCCGGGGTGGAGATACACTGCGATGAGCAGGCTTTGTCTATTCTTGAATCAAATCCTTCTTTGAAGCTGGTAGCGGCTACGGACGAGGATTGGGGCAAAGAGTTCCTGTCACTGGTGGCAGCAGTTAAAGTGGTGGATTCTCTGGATGAGGCGCTGGAGCATATTGAGCATTATAGCTCAGGAGCAGATGAGGCTATTATCACTGAGGATTATAGCGCCGCCATGCGCTTCCTTAATGAAGTGGATGCTGCCTGTGTCTATGTTAATGCCAGCACCCGGTTTACCGATGGTGGGCAATTCGGTCTGGGAGCTGAGGTAGCCATCAGCACCCAGAAGATGCATGCCCGCGGTCCGTTAGGAGTAAAGGAGTTGACCAGTTATAAGTGGATTATCTTCGGTAGCGGGCAGGTAAGGCCTTAGATACTTATCTTGCCCTTGATGCCTCCAGGGCAGCTTGTTGGATTTGAAACAGCTCTGTGATGCCCTTTTCGGCTAGAGAGAGTAGGGAATCAGTAGTCTCTCTGGAGAAGGGTTTGGTCTCAGCCGTGCCCTGAATCTCAACAAATTCACCCTTACTGGTCATCACCACATTAAAGTCAACCTCAGCTTTGCAGTCTTCATCGTAGCACAGGTCTAATAGCTGATAGCTATGCACGATGCCGACGCTGGTGGCAGCTACCGCACTCTTTAGAGGTATAGATGATATTACACCCATATTGGCTAGGGTTTGCATTGCTTGATGTAGGGCTACATAAGCGCCAGTAATGGCAGCAGTTCTGGTGCCGCCATCTGCTTGTAATACATCACAATCTACGATTAAGGTTCTCTCCCCGAGCGCAGTGAGGTCGGTTACTGCCCGTAGCGAGCGCCCAATAAGGCGCTGGATTTCCTGGCTTCTACCAGCAACCCTGCCCAATGATGAATCACGAGGGGTGCGAGTAACTGTGGCACGGGGCAGCATGGCATATTCAGCAGTAATCCAGCCAGTGCCTTCTCCTCTGAGGAAGCCTGGCACTCTCTCCTCCACACTAACCGAGCACAGCACTCGGGTTTTTCCTAGTTCCATTAGGGCTGAGCCTTCAGCAAAACTCTGGAATCCAGGGGTTATTTGTATCGGTCGCAGTTCATCCCAGGCACGGCCATCGGCTCTTTTCATCTAAAATCTTCCCTTCTAGCCCTTGGTGTATGCCAGAGTATAGCATTGATGGGTGATTGGGGCAATCTAATTTACCTCACCCCTTTATCCCCCTCTCGGGGGAGTAGCTGTTGAAGGGGCGAAGCCCCTTCATTCTTCTCTTGATTTATTTCAAGCTTATCAGGTATTCTTTTAACCAGCCCAAGGCTGCCTCAGTCGCCTGGCGTTTGTTTTGCTCTCGGTTTCCCTGGAAATAGTGTTTCTGGCTATAGGTTCCAGCCTGATGTGATAGTCCAATGTAGAACAGCCCCACTGGTTTCCCCGGGGTAGCCCCGCTGGGTCCGGCAATACCAGTGTCAGCTAAACATATATCGGTGGCTAGTATTTTTCTGCCGCCCTGGGCCATCTCCTCAGCCACTTGGTAGCTAACGGCACCATATTTGTTGATGGTATCCGCTTTCACCCCGACTACTTTAATCTTGACTTCATTGCTATAAGCAGTAACCGACCCTTTATAGTAGTCAGAGCTACCCGGGATATCGGTTATCAGGTGGGATATTAGCCCTCCAGTGGCTGATTCAACTATCCCCAGGGTTAGCCCTTTCTGGCGAAGTAGGTTGCCTACCTCTTGCTCTAGGTCTGCCATAACTTATATAAATCTTCCCATTTTTCAGGGTAAAGTTATAGATTATTTGCCCACTTGTTGAATTATATAGGAACTATAGGATAAAATGAAGCGAGGAAGTGTCCAACATGCCCGGCTAATAAATAAGAAGGGGGTTCTATTAATGGGAATGTCAGCTTGGATTTGTGGTATTCTCGGTGGGCTATGTGCTGTGTGGGGTATTATTACTGCGACGGAGGTAGTCTCAGAATATGCTGGACTCACCTGGATATTCTGGTTGGTGCTAAGCGCAATTTTGCTTTTAGCTTCTATCGCTCTTGCTGTTGGTCGTGGCAGTAGCGAGGGCTATGAATAGCTAGGCTTATCGGCTGTGTCTATTTCAGGAAATGAAGTAAAAATTTCACTGCGTGTTTATCCTAACGCTAGTAGGAATGAAGTGGTGGGCTTTACTAATGGGATATTGCGGGTAAAGGTATCAGCGCCACCAATCAAGGGTAAAGCTAATAGGGAACTAATAACTTTTCTCAGCCGGCTCTTGGGAGTGGGCAAAGGCAGCGTAAATATTATAAAGGGTCATACCACTAGGAATAAGGTTGTAGCTGTTGATGGCTTGAGCCAAGAAGAGGTTATGAAACAGCTTTCACCTTAGCCCCCTTTCTTTTTATGACGAAGCCACAGGATAAGCCCAAGTATAGTTCCCCAGATGGGTATAAAGATTAAGAGCCAGAGAGCTATAGTGCCAAGCCATTGCCCAAAGATAACAATTCCTCGGACAGCGGATTTGAGTGCCTCAAGAGCGCTCCAACCGACACGAACCAGTGGCTTGGCTGTAACCTCTGGCCTCAGGTTTGCTGTGATTAGAGACATTGATGAGGTTCGTTCCAGATACTGCATCCGCCCTTTGATTTGCTCAATCTCGTTTCGCACCCTGGACAGACTATCATAAATGTTGAGGATATCCTCGACATCAGTGGCTTTTTCCAGAAGGGCAAGGTATTGGCTCTCAGTTGCCTCAGCATTATTAAGCCTGGACTGGAAGTCAACATATTCTTCGGTTACATCCCGACTATCGGTGCTCTCTGAGGTTACTCTTACTGCTAACTCTCTGAGTTCGGCTAGTGCCTGGTCAAACTTTTCATCAGGCACCCGAATGGAGATATATCCTTTCATATCCTGTTCCTCGCCCCAGACTTGGGAAGATACTACATAGCCGTCAAACCTTACCGTTAGCTGGGCTATCTCATCCCGGGCATCAACTATATCCTCTACCACCAGTGACATATCCCCGGTGCGGACTATCATCCGCTCTTCTTCTGTTGATGGCAAAGCCTCAGTCCCAGCCTCCTTATAACCCTCTTCCCATCCCGGCGATATTCCAGATGGCATTATTTCCTCTGGTGATGCTTCTTCCGACGGTGCACTGGCACAGGCAACCGGTACCAGCAGACACAAGACCAGCAAGATTGCTGTTACTCCCATCAGCTTTTTCATATATGCACCTCTGTATATTATCCTAACTTCACTATACTATAACGCTGGTGGGAAGGAAAGGTTAGGGTGGGTCGTCCTTTTTACCTCTCCACCCTCACCCACAGCCTTTCGCCATCGGTGATGAATTCTATGGTGTGGTGTTCGCCAGTTCTAGCATCATAAGTTAGGTATATATTTTCTGAGCCTAGCTTTTCCTCAAGCCTCTCCATAACTTCGGGGGTGGGGTGACCGAATCTATTTTTGGCTCCCACTGAGATGACGGCTAGCTGCGGGTTGACCACTGCCAGGAACTCAGGGGTGGTGGAGGTATCGGAGCCGTGATGAGCAACCTTGAGCACGGTGCTGGTCAGGTTAGCTCGGTGGGTAGTAAGCTCAAATTCTGCCTGCCACATTATATCGGCGGTGAGCAAGAAGCTCACCTCGCCCATACTTATGTGCAAGACCATACCATTATTGTCTATATCGGACTCGGTGCCAGCCAGATGAGGTATCTGGGGGTTAAGCACCTTTATTACTACTCCTTCGCCTAAGTCAATCTGCTGTCCAGCTTGGGCTATGGTGCCTTTAATATCCCCAACTAAGCTGAGCCATTCATCATATATATCTGACTCAAAATCTAAATCAGGATGGAGCACCTGCTTAACCTGGTATCTGTTTAGAACTTCTACCAGTCCGGTAACGTGGTCAGCGCTGGGGTGGGTCAATACTACCAAATCAATAGTTCTATCCCAGAAGGGCATCTTTTTGCCCAATTCCAGGATTATCGCCTGTGGGCTGGGGCCACCGTCAACCAGAACCTGCTGATTTCCTTTCTGAATAAGGATGGCATCTCCCTGACCGACATTGAGGAAGCTCACATGAAGATTATCATCGGGCATAGTGACAGCAGCTACTGATACCAGAATAGCTATCACCAGCAGGGGAGGGATAATCCATTTCTTAGGCAATTTTGAAACAAAATTGGTGATTTTATTTATACCTGGCTTTACTGGGGTTAGGGATTTGGTGGTCAGGGTGCTTGCCTGCCGACGATGGCTATTAAGCCAGAGGGCTAGGGCTAGCACCAGGTAATAAGTCCAGATGAGGTTGCTGTTGATAGCACCTACCTTGAGGAAGGATAGGGGGACGGCGGCAAAACCATTGACCACCAGTAGCATATATGACAGAAAGAGCCAGGCTAGCCAGCTTACAATCTGGGCAGCGGGCAGGACAATAAGTCCCAAACCGCCAGCTAAAGCTCCGGTGATAATGATAGCTGGCAATGCTGGCAGGGCAAGGAATGTGGCTAGGGGGGCAACAAATGAAACGATGCCGAAGTAATAGGCAACGACTGGCCAGACGGCTAGGATTGCCCCCAGGGTTACACTGAAGCTGTCAGTAATGAGGTTAGCTACAGATGCTGCTGCCCTGTCTTCACCCAGGGTAGCCCTGACTGCTCTTCTTCCCAGAGTCTGGAGGGGAGGGAAGATGAAGATTAGACCAGCCATAGCCAGAAAGCTTAACTGGAAGGAGGCAGCCCACAGGATTTGGGGGCTGATGCCTACCATTATGGCGGCAGCGAAGGCTAGGGCGGTGATGGCGGTGCGCTGTCTGCCCAAAAGCTCGGCGGTGAGGAACAGGCTAGCCATAATGGCACCTCTAATCACTGGTGGATGCATTCCGGTGAGCAAGGCATAAAGCCAGATTATACCTAGTGCCAGCCAGATGTAGAGGTAATGCTTCCTGCCGAAGAGCCAGATACCAATGCTGAGTAAGATGCCAGCTACGATACTGAGGTGAAGCCCTGAGATAGCCAATAGGTGAGCGGTTCCGGTGTGGGAGAAATCGGCGTTGACTGATGAGGGGATATTGCCCCGAATGCCTAAAATAATACCCTGGGCTAGTGATGCCTGTGGCTCAGGTAAAACTTCAGCCAGGGTTTGGGATAGGTGGTTTCTTAGTGAGTAGACCCACTCTAGCGGCTTAAAGCCTTTGCCTGTCCCCACAATTTCTATCTCAGGGTAGAGCATAGTCGAGTAGATTCCCTGATGGGCTAGATAACCTTCATAATCAAAGTCATTAAGCTGAGACGGTGTCTCCAGCTCTCCGGTTACTGAGAGCACATCGCCATAGCTATAGGTAGGGTATCTGGGCACAAATAGCAGAGCCGTCCCTGATACCTCTTGCCATTCTTCATCCAGTTTTATTTCTGTAGCTGATAGGCGGATATGAGTGGTTTTATCCCTAATATCGGGGTCTCTATCTACCGTTCCTCTGATTTCTATCGCCCCCTGGTCATTGTAGAACTGGAGGCAATGCTCATTGACAGTGGGCAGGCTTGACTGAAAATGGAAGGCACCACTGAAGAGGGCAATGAGACACAGGCTGGCTAAGATTATCATTTTTCGGTGTTGGCGGAAGAAAAGTAGGGGGAGGGGGATAAGCCCGGTAAGGATGAGAAATAAGGGTAGATTAAATTTTAACCCCAAAAAGATACCAGCCACCCAGGCACAACTTAAATAGATAAGTGGCACTTTTCTACATCCTGAATGTTAGTCGGCTACAGAAATTAGGTGTTTAATCTTCTCGTAGGTAGCAGTTCCTATGCCTTCTACTTTAGTTAGTTCGTTTATATTGTGGAACGGTCCGTTTTGCTGGCGATAATCTATGATGGCTTGAGCCCTGGTTTCACCAATTCCAGGCAGAGCTTCAAGCAGCCAGGCTTCAGCTCGATTAAGGTCGATTTTTTGCGGCTGCTCTTCCTCACCTGGCTCAAGTATATAGAGCTTAAGCTGGATGAGGTCAGCATCTTGAATACCAGCAGCTTGAACAAGAGCTTCTATGGTGTCGCCGGCTTTTAACGAATAGAAGCCGGGATTACTTACCGCGCCACCAATGTAAATCCTGCCGGCTAACTCCTGAGCTGGGGATATAGAAATCTCTATAGGCTGGCTTCGGCTATATCGTGACCAGGCGACTATACTGCTAATAGCAATGATAGCTACCAGGAGGATAGTAATTAATGTCCAATACTGGCTAAACTTACTTGTTGTCATGGAAGACCTCCTAGCCTTAGCTCTATCTTATATAGCGCTACTTTAAAAAGTAGGGGTAATAAACTACTGTATTTGCCATTTGGCTAACTGAGGCTCACCATATAATAAAGAATGTGCTTGCGTCAAATGCCTAACCGAAGGTGGCGGAGGAGTGGGAAGTAAGCTGGAGCAGAATGTAGAACAGGGGGTTGTTTTAAGCGCCTCTCAGGGTGGCTCGTAGTGTCTCTTCTAACTCAGGGGTAGTAACCGCTATTATTTGGTCTTCAGCCTGAAGGATGGTGTTAGCTTTAGGGATAATAGGCTTGTGTTCCTTACGAATGATTAGAGATAGGGTGCTTCCTGGCGGTAGCGAAAGCTCCCTTATCGTTTTGCCTACCGTGGTTGCTTCAGGTGGAATTTTTACCTGTACAACCTCCAGCCCCTTGTCTCTAATGGTTAATAAGTGTGTCAATGGGTGTGTTGGTACCTCTGTTTGTATGTGTTCTAGGATGATGTTAGTGCTACTTACAGTAACATCAATCCCCAGTTTCTTGAAGATGGTTTCATTTTTCGGGTTTCTGATGCGCGCTATAGTCTGTGGAACATTAAATTTATGCTTGGCTACTTGGCAGGCGACCAGATTATCTTCATCGTCACCGGTTACAGCGATGAGCATATCAGCTCGGCTGGTTCCTACTCCAGCTAAGGTAGATGCCTCACAGCCGTCACCACGGACACAGACACTGCCCATTTCCTCCACAATGTTTTCGCATATGGTAGCGTCTTTCTCTATTATAAGTACCTCATGGCCTTCGTCCAACAAGGCTTTAGTCAGATAGTAGCCTAGCCCACCACCACCAACAACTACGATGTACATGTTGCCACCTCAGCTCTCCACTTTTTCTTTTAGTATTTGGGCGAATATTGTAGTTGGACTAAAGGTTTCCAGTCCTAGGGTACTGTATAATTCCTGGCGTAGTGGGTCATAGATACGGCAGATTACCTTGGGCACATTGAAGATATGCTTGGCGATTTGAGTTGCCATGACATTGCGATTGTCCCCCTGGGTTACAGCCACAAAAGCATCTGCTTCCTCTATACCTGCCCTTTTAAGTGCTTCCTCGTTGATGCCATTACCAATTAATGCTGTGCCACCGAATTTAGGGGGTAATCTTCGAAAGCTATAAGCATCGGTGTCCAAAATAGTAACCGAGTGTCCATCAGCATCTAGTAATCCAGCTAGCCGGGCACCTACTCGTCCACAGCCCATAATTATCACTTTCATATAGCAAACTCAGTTACATAATAGGTTGATGATACAGTATAACACGGCAGGGAGCATTTTTTAGCACATAAGGCGCCACATCACCCAGGCTAAACTCACCAAAGCGCCTCTTGTAGGTAACACCTATTAAGATTAGGTCAACCTCTCGCTCTATTGCTTCATCAACAATAGCTGGAGCTACTTCGCGAGCTTGGAGAAGCTCAGTCTCTATCTTACAGCCTTGTCCCTCAGCGATACTCTCTATGTGGTTTAGTATATCTTCAGCCTTTCTAATTTCAGACTCAATTTCGGCATCTAATGGCAGAGCACGTTCTATAGAAATAACATGGACGGCACAGATTTCACCTCTGTTCTTCTTAGCTAGCAGCCTATCGGCTAGCTTTATTGCCTCTTCATCAGCCTCAGTGCCAGCTACAGGCACCAGAATTTTATGGAATTCCATTACTTTTCTCTTTCCACTTGTTATCAAGCCACGGGGTATTATAATCTTCTTATTAAAAATCTACAATACCCTTTTTGTAAAAAGATTAATTAGCGCCACTTCCAAAACGATGGGGTAAGGAGCACCAATATCGTGAAAAGCTCAAGGCGGCCAACTAGCATACATACTATCAGAACAACCTTACCGAGGGCAGGGATAAAGAGGTAGTTAGCCGTTGGTCCTACTAAACCTAAGCCAGGGCCGACATTCCCCAGAGTGGCGGCAACTGAAGATAAGGCAGTTACATGGTCTAGCCCAAGAGCACTCATTACCAGGAAACCCACAATAAGGGTGGCAAAATATAGAATACTCATGCCAATAATTCCGGATACGACTCTCTCTGAGAGTGTATTTCCGCCAACTTTCAAAGGAATGACGGCTCGAGGGTTAAAGAAGAGCAAAATTCGGCGGTAGGCATACTTAGCCAACACCAAAAGCCGGGTAACCTTTAATGCCCCCCCGGTTGAGCCAGCTGAGGCTCCAATTATCATCAAGATAAGTAAAGCTGACCTGGCGAACGCTGGCCAAACATTGAAATTAGCCGTGGCAAAGCCAGTTGTCGTCATAATGGAAACAGCTTGGAAGCTACTATATCTGAAGGCTTCGCCAATAGATTCTACCCCACTCATTGTCAGGTTCAGGACAATGAAAAGGCAAGCCCCGATGAGGAGAGCAATATAGAGCCGAAACTCGGAGTTGCTGAAGAAACGCCCGGGTTGGCGCTTCCACAATAGAAAGTAATATAGCCCAAAATTTACCCCCGCCACCATCATGAAGAAAATAATAATGCCCTCAATAAGTGGGCTGTTATAGGCACCGATGCTCAAACTGGTAGGGGTAAAGCCCCCGGTAGGCATGGTGCTGAAGGTAACGGCTAACGCATCAAATACAGGCATCCTCGCCACCCAGAGCGAAATAAATTCTAAAGCTGAGAAGCCGAGATACAAAAACCATAGGGCTTTGGCTGTATCTCGAATGCGGGCGGTTAGCCTCTCGGCTTGAGGCCCTGGCATCTCAGCTTCAACCAGGTGGGCTGCCCCAATACCGAGGATAGGAAATAAAGCCACAAAGAGCGTTATTATCCCCATTCCCCCGAGCCACTGGGTGAGAGAGCGCCATAAAAGAATGCCATGAGGCTGGCTTTCGATAGAGGCAAGCACAGTGGCCCCGGTGGTAGTAAAGCCTGACATAGTTTCAAAAAAGGCATCAAGGTAATTTGAGAAGGTTCCCGCCAGTGCATAGGGCAGGGTACCAAAGGCTGAGGCTAATATCCATCCCCCGGCAACTAGCATTATTGCTTCCCGCCGGCTCAGTCTTCCCTCGCCAACCGGTGTTAAGCGCCAGAGTAGCAAACCGGAAACTACGCTAATACCTGTTGAGATGGCAAAAGCTAGGGAATCGGGCTCTCTATAATAAAGGCTCCAAGCCAAGGGGAGAAGCATAGAAAGCCCCACGATTGCTATTAGCAGCCCCAGGTAATGAAGAACGACCTTTATTCTCATTATCTATTTTTTACTTGAAAAGCTTTTCCACAGAAAGGGTAACTGAGAGGGGAGATATTATAATGACGTGGTCGCCTGGTTGCACCACGCTATCATCGGGGGGAATAATGACCCTATCGTTATGAATAATAGCGCCTACTATTGACTCTTTGGGTAAGCCTGCCTCTATAATCTTTCGTTGCGCAACATAAGCCGTTGGGCTAGTAACAAATTCGACAGCTTGTAGCTGCTTACCCCCGAGCAAGGCTGCCGAAATGGCTCCACCATGGAGGACAAAGTGAGCGATTTTACGAGCGGTAAGTAAGGAAGGTGACGCAGCTACATCAACCCCAACTGCCTCAGCCAGAGGGATATATCCCAGCTTATTAACTAGTATTAAGCTTCGGGACACCCCCAGATTCTTAGCCAATAATCCGCAGAGGATGTTAAGTTCATCACTTTCAGTAGTGGCTACAAAGGCATCTGCTGATGGGACCCCCTGCTCAATGAGAAAATCGCGGTCGGTGCCATCACCTTGCACTACTGCTGCTCCTTCCAGCTTGGCCGCAATCTCCTGGCATCGGTTTATATTTCCCTCAATGACTTTAACCAAAACCCCACGCCTTTGCAGTCCTTCAGCAACAAGAAAGCCAACACGTCCCCCTCCCAGGATAACCACACTCTTGGCTGGGCGTTGTGGCTGAGCAAACCTCTCCCCCAATTCATCCATGTGCTCTCGGGAGGCAACTAGATAAATGTGGTCATCTTGTTTTATCAGTTCACCGGCACTTGGCATAATGATTCCCCCGGCACGGATGATGGCGGCAACGACACACGGTTTGGGAAAAGCAATGTCGCCCAAGGGTTTATCCACTATTGTTTCCTTTTCCGCCTTAAATTCCCTTATCTGAACAAGGTCATTGGCGAAGCTCTCTACTGGAGTAGAGTAAAAGCTAGAGAGGATGCTCATTATTTCCTTAGCTGCTTCAACCTCGGGGTTGATGAAGATGTCTATTCCAAGGCTTTTTGGTCTAATTACCTTCCGTGGGGCGGAAGGCGACTTGCCACTGGTAACAAAGTAGCCTGAATATTCAGGGTTGCGGATTCTGGCGGCTGTGGTGCTTGCCCCTAACTCCTTGGCTATGAAGCAAGTGAGCATATTGGTTTCGTCACTACCAGTGACGGCAATAGTTAAATCGGCGCGATGGACTTCTGCCTCCCGTAGAACTTTAGGTGTTGCCGCATTTCCGAGGATGGTCTTGACATCGAGCTGGCGGCGGATATTTTCTAGTACCTCCTCAGATTGTTCCACCACAACTACCTCCTGTTCCTCCTCTGCCAGCAAAGAGGCTATGTGGAAACCTACTACCCCGCCACCGACTATGATGATGTACATTTATTGCCTCCCTCGATATTTACTAGCCATGCCCTTAAAGAACCTTGAAACACGGCGAGAGATGCTACGAAGTCTTCCCAGAGGCTTTCTCCACCTCCGTACCACTCTGTTGCCTGGCCGAGTTGTAGGTAGTTGCTCAACAGGCTCATTCTGTTTATATTGTGCGTTGGATTTCATTGCTTATAATTCTCTGAATTTTATGTCCTTATTCACTGGCTGTCAACTAGTTTTGGCTTGACAATTATATATACCTCATCTAAACTCAAAATGGAAAGAGGAGTATATAAGATTTCTTTTTCTGATTGGCTAATTTCTAGCCCCTTTTTATGTTAATGTGTCTCTGGCTAACAAAGGAGGATTAGTAGTGTTTAGGTTTCCCTTCATTCCCAGGAAGCACAAGTTTTTTGACCTTTTTGAGGAGAGTGCCCACAATATGGTAAAAGCAGCCCAAGGGCTAAAAGGGATGGTTGATACCTGGGAGGATGTTAGGCAGAGCGTTGATGAAATAACCGACCTCGAGCACGAAGGGGATACTATTACTCATCAGATTATGGCACAGTTGCATCGCACTTTTGTCACCCCGTTTGATAGGGAGGATATAGCTATGTTGGCTCATACTCTAGATGATGTGACCGACTTTGTTCATGCTGCGGCTGATGCTATGCTTATCTATAAGATAGACCGTCCCAGCCAGAGGGCTAAAGAGCTAGCCGATATCATAGTGCAGGCAGCGGTTGAGGTGGAAAAGGCAATACCTCAGTTGCGACATCGTGCTGAATTAGGGAAAATTCTCCCCCGATGTGTGGAGATTAATCGATTGGAGAATGTAGCTGATAGAGTATTCCGCTCGGCGCAGGCTGAGCTTTTTGATGATACCACCGACGTGGCTCAGATTATTAAGTGGCGTGAAATTTATGAGCACATGGAAAGCGCTACCGATAGGTGTGAGGATGTGTCTAATGTCCTTGAAGGGGTAGCCCTCAAGTATGCCTGATTCTTCCCTCTGGCTCCTTCTTGTTATTATTGTTTTAGCTATCGGCTTTGGGGTAGTTAATGGTTTTAATGATGCGGCTAATGCCATTGCTGCCTCAATTGGCTCTCGTGCTCTTTCCCCTCGCAAGGCTATTATAATTGCTGTCATAGCCAATATGGCTGGGGCTGCTACCGGTCTGGCTGTTGCCAGGACTATTGGCAACGAGATTTTAGTCTCAGAACTTATCCCCCGGCAGCTTGAGTATGTGCCAGTGATGGCTGGTTTAGCCTCAGTTATTGTCTGGGGTACTATAGCTACCTATTATGGACTGCCGGTAAGCATAACCCATGGCTTTATCGCTGGGCTGGCAGCAGCCGGGATAGCCCTGGCGGGTAGTGGAGCTGTGATGTGGGGATGGGGCTACCGCTTGTCACAAACTCTGGCGGCGGTAGTTACGGCTCCTGTCGTAGGCTTTATCGGTGGCTTTGTAGTAATGGCCATTCTATTTTGGGTATTCCGGCGAAGTGCCCCGACTAGAATGCGTGTTATTTTCAGCCGCCTGCAATGGCTTACTACTGCCTTTCTGGCTTATAGCCATGGCAAGAATGATGGTCAGATGCCTATAGGGGTCATCACTATGGCACTGGTGATTTATACTGGGCAGTCTGGTTTGTGGGAGCACATCCCGTGGTGGGTAATAATTATATCGGCGCTAGCCATTAGCTCAGGCACGGCTGTCGGCGGTTGGCGGGTCATCAAGACAGTGGGATTAAGGGTTACTGCTCTTCAACCAGTTCATGGTTTTGCTGCTCAAGCCTCGGCGGCTACAGTTATCGAAATAGCTTCGCTGCTAGGTATTCCGGTAAGCACCACTCATTGTGCAAGCTCAGCTATTATGGGAGTAGGTGCTACCAGACGGCTGTCGGCGGTGCGCTGGGGTGTGGCTGGTAATATTGTTGCCGCTTGGATATTAACCTTCCCTATCTGCGGTGGTCTGGGTTATTTGTTTGCCTGGTTGATGAAGGCAATATTCTAGTTAGGCAGGGCAATCTCCCTGGGAGTTACCCGGCACTTTTCGGCAGTAATAATAGCCTTAATGTCCGATACCGCCAGGTCAATTTCATCCCGCTTGTTCACTACTATGTAGTCAAATAGAGATAGCTGCTTTATTTCCTCCTCCGCAGTTTTTGTGCGTAAGGCAAGGTCGAAGGCTGATTCAGTGTGGCGCTGCTTGAGTCTTAAATCAAGCTCTTCCATTGATGGGGGGACCAGGAAGATAAATACTGCTTGGGGCAGGATTTTTTTAATAGTAGCTGCTCCTTGAATGTCAACCTTTACTATTATATCCTGCCCCTTGTCTAAGGCTTGTTTTACTGGTTCCTTAGGCACCCCATACCAATTGCCATAGACATTTGCCCATTCTAGGAATTCCTTACGCTCAATCATCTCTTGGAACCTTTCCGTTGAGATGAAGTGGTAGTCTACATTATTTCTCTCCTTATCTCGCTGAGGCCGTGTGGTTACGGTTACAATATATTCAAGAGGGCAGCCTAATTCCTTCATCTTGGTTAAAACCACATCTTTACCGGCTCCTGAGGGACCGGACATGACTATGAGCAGTGGTCTTTTGGGCAAGTTGAACGGGTTTTGACTTTCATAGCTCGCCTTTTTCATCGCTTTGCTCGGGCTTTAGCACTGAACCCCCGCGAGTTACTTGTAATCTACCAGTGATAGTTTCTGGGGCTAGAGCCGCCAGAACAATATGACCACTATCGGTGAAGATAACAGCCTTAGTCCTTCTGCCATTAGTCATATCAATTAGTAGTCCCTTGTTTTTCCCTTCTTGGATGGCACGTTTGGTAGGTGCTGAGTTCGGTGAAGCTATAGCAATAACTCTGTTCATGGCTAGCACATTACCAAATCCGACGTGAACCAATTCTATGACCATTGTTATCACCTTGAGGAATTTTTTCTAGTTATTAATATTAAAGAGTAGGCATTTATTGCCAAATCTAGAAATTGTCAGAGTGTCCGATTGACTTAATCAACTTTTGCCGATTCTATTTAATAATTAGCGATGCCTATCACCTCCTTCATGTGTTATTCCTTAATTTCGAACTTCATATCCTAGTAAATGGGTACCTACCTTCACTATACCATATAATGCTTATTATCTTATACCCTTAATGGCAATTAGGCAACTGCCAATGGCTTGAGTTGAACGCCGTTTGGTGATGAGTTATAATTCAGTGGTTTTAACGGGGTTGAAGCCGTTAGCGAAGTAAAGCGGCATCTCCAATGCGACCTGCGATTTACTATTTAACAGCCTTTACTGCCACCAGGGAAAGTTAAAGCTGGTGAGAAAAGTGAGATAAATGTATAAGATTTTGTTGAGACAGGACTTGGTGCCCGATATCCATCTGTTTAAGGTTGCGGCACCTAAGGTAGCCAAGAAGGCTCAAGCCGGACAGTTTGTTGTTATCAGGGTTAATGAGAAGGGTGAGCGTATTCCATTGACGATTGCTGACTGGGATAGGGAGGAGGGTAGTATTACCATCGTCTTTATGGAGGTGGGAACAACTACCCACCGGTTAGCCTGGCTGGAAGCTGGCGACTTTATTGCTGATTTTATCGGGCCGCTAGGTTTGCCTACCCATATTGAGAAGTTTGGCACTGTAATATGCGTGGCTGGAGGCTTTGCTGTGGCTACCATAATGCCTGTTGCCAGAGCTATGAGAACGGAGGGGAACCGGGTTATCTCAATTATGGGGGCACGGAACAAAAGCCTTATCTTTTGGGAGGATGAGCTACGTAGTGTCAGTGACCAATTAATCGTTACTACTGATGATGGTTCTTATGCTCGCAAAGGGCTGGTAACGGAGCCATTAAAGGAATTACTTGAAACTGGCGAGAAGATTGACCGAGTCATTGCTATTGGTCCAAGTATTATGATGAAATTCTGTGCTAAAACCACACAGCCTTTTGGGGTTAAAACCATTGTTAGCCTGAACCCGATAATGGTTGATGGCACCGGCATGTGTGGCTGTTGCCGGGTATCGGTTGGTGGTGTAACCAAGTTTACCTGCGTGGATGGCCCTGATTTTGATGGACATCAGGTGGACTGGGATTTGCTCTTTGCCCGTCAGCGTATCTACCTTGATGAAGAAAAGCGTTCTTTTGAGCAGTGGCAGAGTCAATATGGCACTCGTTCTTGAATAGGAGTCTGAAAGCAAGTATATATGCCGAAACTTAATTTGAATCGAGTACCGATGCCAAAGCAAGTGCCCAGCTTGCGGACTAGGAATTTCAATGAGGTTGCTTTAGGTTATAATGCTGAGCAGGCTCAAGCCGAGGCGAATCGCTGCATCCAGTGCCCTAAGCATTCCTGTATTGATGGCTGCCCGGTAGAGATAGACATCCCTGGTTTTATTAAAGCTATACGGGATGATGATATGCCTGAGGCAGTAAGGATACTGAAAGACAAGAATAGTCTGCCCGGTATTTGTGGGCGGGTTTGTCCTCAGGAGACACAGTGTGAAGCCACATGCTCTCTAGCTAAAAGGGGGGCGCCTATTGCTATTGGTCGATTGGAGCGATATGTAGCTGATTGGGAACGAGCTAATATGAAATCAGCAAGCTCACCGATAGTACACCCTGCCCCAACCAACAAACGAGTGGCTGCGGTCGGCTCGGGACCAGCCAGCCTAACCGCGGCGGCTGATTTGGCTAAGCTTGGGCATAGTGTTACTATTTTTGAAGCACTGCACGTGGCTGGCGGGGTATTAATGTATGGTATTCCAGAATTCAGACTACCTAAAGATATTGTCCAGGCTGAGGTTGGTTATGTTGCTTCTTTGGGAGTAGAGCTTGAATTGGACTCGGTGGTGGGTAAGACGGTAACTGTAGACGAGCTGTTAAGCAATGGTTACCAGGCTGTTTTTTTAGCCCCTGGGGCTGGGGCGCCAATGTTTCTAAACATCTCCGGTGAGAACCTTAATGGCATCTATTCGGCAAACGAATTCTTAACTCGGGTCAATCTGATGAAGGCGTATAGGTTTCCTGAATATGATACACCGGTGAAGGTGGGCAGGAGGGTGGCGGTTATTGGTGGTGGTAATGTGGCTATGGATTCAGCCAGGTGTGCCCTCAGGCTCGGTGCTGATGAGGTTTATATTATCTACCGACGGTCTGAGGTAGAAATGCCTGCCCGTCGTGAGGAGGTGGAGAATGCTCGGGATGAGGGAATCCAATTTAAGCTGTTGACTAATCCTAAGAGCTGCATTGGCGATGAAAGTGGTCAGGTCAAAGCGTTAGAATTATATGAAATGGAG
>Ga0209979_1001656_pt1 | contig 23616 bp, 25 predicted proteins | sample AnhtaG_FD_183114 | JGI IMG/M metagenome (GOLD analysis project Ga0209979, IMG submission 183114) | Deep subsurface microbial communities from Anholt, Denmark to uncover new lineages of life (NeLLi) - Anholt_01485 metaG (SPAdes) (version 2) | ecosystem: Environmental > Aquatic > Marine > Oceanic...
CAGACCACTTTGGCAAAGATCACCGTCTGAGTCTTTCCGTATTTCCTGGCACACCTAGGACAAGTAACATACCAGAAGAGAAAATCTTTTGCTACTTTACCCTGCCCTTCTATGTATTTCCCAAGCTCCCTCATCCACTTTGGCGTTTGCCGGTATCCATTCTCAAAGATCATTGATATATATTTTCCAGAGAGCCTTTCTGTTTCTAAATCTTTAACATCCCTCTTAAGGGAAATCAAGAGAGTAGAAGAAAACATTGACTCTTCTTTGGAAAACATCATTGCCGGCTCCTCATCCAGGTCCCTGGAAGTAATTTCCTCCATGGCTTTTCTTACCACTCCTCCAAAATTAATGGGGATGTGGAAAAGACTGTGGTATTTTGTTTTATAGAAAGGTTTTCCCTTCCATTCTACCTCTTTTTTGTCCCAATCCTCCTTTTTGAGCTGGGGACAACATTTCTCTTCGGTCATTCCTCTCACCTCCTCCATTTCCTTGTGGACTTTTGAGTCTCTTCCTTTATCAATATACCGTTATTCGCCATCAAGTCAATCAGTGCACAGATTGCACTACATGGAAATAAGCTAAATACTTTTCCATTCAAAAGTTACTAGGGGTGTTTATGAAAGGAGAAATAGCCAGAATACAGGAGAGAAAAAGCAAATCTGGTAAAAAAATTCTGGCTCATATCAATAGATGGAAAAAACTACGGAATATGGGACAAAAGTTTGGTTGATGATCTAAAGCAAGGAGAGACGTTGGTCTTTTTAGCAAATCACCGGAAATACCTCCTGATCCATGACCTACTCAGCTACTTGACTTTTGGTCAAGTATATGTAAAATATTAATAAAGTTATGATACAAACGAGCTTTCTCATCCCCTTAAAGGATCAGTTTACTCAAGACCTGCACCCCCACACGAAATTTGAAGAGATTGAAAAAGACCTTTTCTTGATGTTTGATGGGTGGACATTCACCGGCATTCAGTCAGAAGAGTATATATTTCGAGATAGCAGGCAAGGTCGAATTTTTATAGGAGGTGTAGATATAAAATGAAAGAATATAAGACTCTAAAAGGTGAGGCTTGCAATATTGAATCTCTCTCAGAGAAAGAGCGAGCAGTTTTTGAAGAGATGTATTCTTATTTTGAAAAGAATCCAGACTGGCCTGAATTTTCTACTTACTGGAAAGACAAACTTATGGAAAGATTTCAAGATAAGACCAGGGAAGAAATTGTAAACTTATCAATATTTAGAATCTGCCAGGATCTTTCTTCAAGACTGGGAATAAGGCAAGGGTATATTAGGGAGGAGGATTACAGGGATAAGCTATTGGAGATCATTGATAGGAATTTTCGATCGAGGTACGAATTTTGTAAGAAAGTCGGAATTGATGAGGGTTTCTTGTCCAAGGTTTTACGAAATCAGCGAAGCCTATCTTTGGATAATCTGATAAGAATATTAGGAAAAATAGGCTATGAAATAGAGTTCAAAGAAAGAAAAAGTGAGCATTTAGTTTTTCATTAAAAGCCCAAGAAAAATAATCGCTCTGTGTTTGTTTTCCTGCAAGCGCTTATAGGCACGGTTGTGTATGATAAAGTAAAAGGGGACCACTTAGATCACTTCTCCTAAGGGCTTTCCAGAAATTAGCTTATGCGACTGCATAATCTCTTTGACCACAGGAAGGCCTTGTCTATACTTTCTTCTGAATCCTGGGACTGATTCTATATAAGGAGAGACTGTCTTCCCAAATAACTTCATTGTCTTTTCGTTAAGGTTGGCAAAGGCTCTCTCTATTTTTTCTTTATCCTTTGCCTTTTCTACCAGCACTAGGAAATCAATATCGCTCTCAGGACGCTCTCCCTTTTTCCCCACGCTACCAAATAACACTATGGAAACTATCTTCTCCTTTATCTTCTCTGAAAATTCATCTCTCAGTAGACGAGAAATGATTCTTAGTAACCTTTCCTCTTTCTTGAATAACGGATGCAATAATTCTTTAGCCACATAATTATCCTGATTCAACTGATAAAGATATGTTCTTCCCACATTGCGAAGTAAGAGGATTCCTTCTGAGTAAAGCTCTTGAAGAGCTTTATGACACGTTGCTGGACTTATCTGGATCTCTCGCGCAATTCGACGTCCGCTCCACTCCATATCATTTCTATATAAAAAACGCAGAACTTTTACCTTAGTTTCGTTATTCAAAATCTTGTTAAGTGGCTCATGAATTCTCATAATCCAAATCTACCTCTGTTTAGTTTGTAAAACAATTGTTTAGAAAACTAAACATAGTATAACCTGAAGTTTAACTTTGTCAAGGCACAGGTAATAAGATTGCTTCACTTCGTTCGCAATGGCAAGCGAGGGATCTTACTCGCAATGACAAGGATGGTCACAATATGGTCACAAAATATTTTTTCAAATATTATTTAGTTTTTCCTTTTATTCTCTAGAATTTGAAGAAATTCGGCTACAGAGGCAATTTCTATACCTTTATAAATTTTTAAATCTCTGAGATGGCGGTCCCCACTTACAATACAATCTGCTTTTCCTTCCACAGCCGCAACAAGAAATTTGCGATCCGGGGCATGTTTGATTGCCTTTTTGAGTTTGAGAGATCCAGAAGTAAAAATACAAATTTTAGCTAAATCTTTTATAAATTGGTATCTCTCTTTGTCTGTCCAAAAGCTGATCTTTTTAATTTTAGATTTGAAAATAATTTGCCCGATTTCCTTAAGAATTTCAGGAGAGATAATCACTTCTAATTTCTTTTCCCGCCAAGCTTTGAGGATTTGAGATGGTTTACCTTTTTCTGTGATGGTAGCACTAACAAATACATTGGTGTCGATAACCACTTTGAGCATAGGTTTATTTTTTAGTTCCTGTGGCAGTCTTCTCTTCCCTTACTTCTTCCACTGCCTCATTGACTATCTTTTCCACTTCTTTAGGCTCAGTATCTTTATTTTTCTTCCAGGTTTTATCTACTAACTTAAAGAATCTCTCTCTTGCTTTTTCCTTTATTCTTTTTCGCTCAACAGTAGTTACTGGTTTTAAAACAATCTTATCTTCCTCAAGCCCAGCATCCAAAAGATCTCCTTGTTTGAGTTCTAATATCTTTCTAAATCGCGCTGGCAAGGTTAATTGGCCGTTACGCAGGACTTTAATTGTGGGCATCTTATCCCTCCCTTGGGTTTCCTTCCCATATAATTCAAATTTAGTATTTTACATAATTAGTATATAATATATAAGGTTGTTGTCAAGAACCACCGCCTAAGAGTAACATCCTCCCCACCCACAAGGGATGAAGCTCTCTGGCGATCTGATTATGCCCTATAATTTCTGTAAAATCAAATGACCTTGACAAAAAGGCCATCATTCCTCCAAGATAAGGAGAATTAAGAACAAGAACCCTTATCGAAAAGGAGGATGTGATGGCCAAGAAAAAGAGTAGCAGAGAACTGGACGAATTGCAAGTATCTCTCCTGGATGACAAGAACTTTCTAAAGGGGATAATAGAGACATTTTGCCAAAGGCTCCCAGAAGAAGAAATAACCCATCACCTTCAGGCTAGAGCCTACCAGCGGAGCGAGAAAGCTCTGGTGGTATCTTTAATGGAGATGTACATTAATGGAGTCTCCACTCGCAAAGTAGCCGATATTACTGAGAAACTCTGTGGAATAAACTTTTCCAAATCTCAGGTTTCTGATCTTTCTAAAGAGTTGGATGAGGAAATCGCAGCCTGGAGCAATCGTCCCTTAGAAAAGAACTATCCTTACCTTGTCGTTGATGCCCGGTACGAGAAAGTGAGAAAACAGGAAAGTCTTTGTCCAGAGTATTCCGGGATTTTAGGAAAAGAGGACTAAGAGGAGTACTCCTGGTAGTATCAGATGATCACGAGGGGCTTCGCTCTGCTCGGGATATTTTATATAAAAGGATGGTCACAATTTGGGCGTAAAAATATTCTGTTAAAAGACTTAGTCAAAAGACCTCTCTATTGAAGGCAGCTCTTAGAGTGTTTGCAAGCATATGAAAATAAAGCCATTTTACCTCAGGCCACATTGACTGCTCAAGTATATACCAGCGCTGCCCTCTGTTTACTGAGGTAGGATTAACTATAGAAAGCTATAATTAATTAATAAATCAGTGAAGTCTTGCTATACTCATAAGTATTATACTCCAGAGTATACAAATTCTAATAATCAAAAAGCACTATATCTTTCCTTTTCTCAGATAAGTCCTTTATTCCTTTGCTAAAGCCTGACTTGGAAAAGAATCCAAAATACTTCCGCGTTACTCCAGGAAACTTATTTGCCTTATTTTGTAGTTCATCTAACACACTTATACCTATCTTTTTTACTGTCCATTTGCATTCACAAAACATAAAAGACCCTTTGCCATCTAGTGCAACAATATCAATTTCTTCTCTTCCATCCCACCACTGTCCAATATTTTTTGCCTTGAAGGGAAGTTTATTGTCCTTATTTAAACTTTTGAGTTGTTGAATGCAGATATCTTCAAATATAAATCCTATAAAACTATCAAAATCTGGCTTTATTTTTTCTTCCCATACATAGTCAATATCACCTTCTTCAAGATAACTCATATTGGGGAAAATATATCTAAACCAGAATCTAAAAAATGGGTCATCAAGTATATAAATGCCTTTCCTTGATTTGTGTGGCTTATCTTCAGTGAGGGGCACTTTCCTTCTTATGATATGTAATTCACGAAGTACCGAAAGATACTTATTAACCTTGTGTCTATCCTCAATCCCTGTTTCTTGAACTATTTCATTTAATCGTGTTTTTCCAAAAGCTATCGCTTTTAGTATTGAGAAGTATATAGACGGTTCCCGCAATTCCTCCATAAGCAAGAATCGAGGCTCACTGTAAAGAAACGCATTCTTGCTCAGAATTTCATCTTTTACATTTTGCCCTATAGTTCTTTTGTCACTAAATCGCTGAAGATAGGCAGGCGTACCACCAAGTATAGCATAAGTATAAACTCTATCTTTCTTTGAATAGTGAGAGAAGAAATCCTTAAGATACTCGAATCTTAAAGGTGGTAAAACAATCTGCCCTGTTCGCCTACCAAATAAGGGGCTCTTACTTCCTAAAACCTCTTTTTCCATGAAGCTCACGTAGGAACCACATAATATGAGGAAAATGTTGTTTTCTTTTGCCTTTTCGTCCCAAATCTTTTGTAATATTGAGGGAAGAGCACTATTACTGACACACAGGTAAGGAAACTCATCGATGATGATAAGGGGAATCTTATCTATTAGATGGTCAAAGATATATCTTAATGAAGCCTCCCATGAAGAGAAAGCTTGGGTCTGCAGGAATGACTCTCCGGTTACCTGATATATTTTCTCGCTGAACTGTTTTAATTGCTCCTGTTTGGAAGAAAGGTCTGAGGAAAAGAATAGATGTTTCTTATCTTTAGAAAACTGTCTAAGAAGTTCAGTTTTTCCAATTCTCCGCCGACCATAAATAATTAGAAGACGGCCGTTCTTCTCCTCGTATAATTTTTTCAGATAACCAAGTTCTTCAGTTCTGTTGACAAACATACTAACCTCAATTTGTATACTTCAAAGTATTATACTTCTAAGTATACTATTCTAGGAAGAAAAGTCAACTTGACCATGGCATAACTCATTGTTAGCCCACTCGGTATTGTGGTCAATTTATTCCACTACTTTATATCTTCCGATAAGACATAGTTTCACTTTATCTGGCAATTTTGATTGGCGACAATTATTCTTATCATTTTTTTCAAGAAAATCAATGGTTTTATCTCCTCACCGGGAATTTCCCATGAATGATATCGTTTATAGAACTTTACTGGCGTTAAAAAAAGCTGATGGTCCCTGGGTTTTTTGTAAGAAAAATGGTGAGCGGTACGGGAATGTCAGAAAAGCTTTTGAAGGAGCAAAAAGGCAGCTCTGGATGTTTTGGAGAAGAGGATGGTCGCAATTTGGTCATAAAGGGGGTTTGGGTTCTTAGATCACTTCTTTTTAGGTAGATTTCTTTTTCAAATTTTATCGGATTTTTGCCGAATGTTTATATAGGGTTACTAATTTTCCTTTGAATTCATTTAAAGTATGCTTTTTTAAAAAGTTCATTACCAATTGTATTTCTTTTACAGAGGAGATATTTCCCTGTTGAATATAAATGATTGCTTTAACCTTACTTGAAGCAAATCGCATTGGATTGGTAAAATGATAATCACGAGTTATTAAAATAGCGTTATCTTTTTGTGCTAGGGTGAAAACAGCTGTATCTGAGATACCTCGATTATCTTCAACGATAGCAAGCATTTCTTCTCTGGTTTTTCGCAGTGCTTCTACTAATCCAAAACTGACATTCTCATCGACTACAAATTTCATACAGGGATTACTTTCTCTGTAGATAAATATGCCGCATATTCAAGGCAAGCCAAAATGTCTTCGTGGGTAATATGGGGGAAATTTCTCAAGATGGTTTTTTCATCTTCTCCTGCGGCTAGATGACTTAAGATAATATGAACTGGTATCCGGGTTCCTCTAATGCATGACTCCCCACCACAAATTTCAGGATTTACAATAATTCGAGAATTCATAGCAATCCTCCAATCGCTGTTTTTTAAATCCAATTTAAGTTAGCACATAGCTTAACTTTGGTCAACTGGCACTATTTATCGCAATCCCTTTTCAATCAGGTCTGAGTCAAGTCCAATTTTCTGTAAATTTCCTCCGCGATGAAAGAATTGTTTTCAAAGTGATTTTTCGGAAATCGTCAGATAGATAATTTTGATTAGTCCTTTCAAAGATGCCCACCTTTACACGGTTTTAGGTATCATCATCGCAATGATCTAAAATCTTGAACTGGAAATGCCATCCTTCCCATGGTTCAAGCATTCGTCCAAATTCTTCCATTGTGATTCTCTTACCGTCGATTACGAACACCCTGTCGTATTCAGTGTCAGAAAAATCATCATTCCACTCTATTCTGCCGCGGAGCATGCTGCTTTTACCGATCTTCCACTCACCATTCTGTTTTTTCAGGTGCCGCCGGTTGATCCCTCTTTTGATCTTCCTTATAAGCCTCTCTTTGGCAACTTCGGAATCTGTATCAGAATCTGAGAGGATGTTGAACATGTATCCAACCGAGTTGTCCTCTTTCACTTCTATTGCTTCCGATGCCAGTCCTGTTGGTACTGGAAATGATGCTATTTTGAAATGATACTCTCTCTTCCATTGGTCCTTGATAATAAGATCCTTTCCACTTTCTAAGGTGCTATGGACAATTCTATCGCCATTAATATGTTCGTACATATCATTACCTCTTCATATTGTTATTCTACTTGGCATTGTGATCAATTTATTCCACTACTTTATATCTTCCGATAAGACATAGTTTCACTTTATCTAGCAATTTATGATTGAGATGACCCTAAGATATGCCCATCTTTCTCCGGACCACAAAAAGGCAGCTCTGGATGTTTTGTGTAAAAGACTAACAAGAAATCCAAGGACCAACATGGTGAGGTTCGAGAAAAACATCCGGAACAGTTAACTATCCTTAAGTGATGCTGTTGCACCCACAAGCTTAGTCCACCAAAACTCCTGGTTGAACATCCACAAGCTATGTTCTGTTATTTATTTCTCAAATTGGTAACAGACGAACACGGTGCCTTGTTTCTTCCCTTAAATGGATAACATCATATCCATTCTGCCTTAGCCAATTAACTGAAGATTGAGATAGACCCATGTCAGCAAGGAATTTCACTTTCTATCTCACTGCCGGATGTAATTCCTCTGTAGTTAACCAGGAGGCGTATTGTAAAGCTTCTTTGATATCTTCAGGCTCAAGATCAGGATATTCCTTGATTATTTCATCCGTTGTCATTTCATTAGCAATAAGGTTCACAACCAGAGATACCGGAATTCTCATTCCTCTGATGCATGCCTGTCCCCCCATCATATTTGAGTTAAAAGTAATTCTTTTAAAACCCTTCATAATCTTTACCTCCTAAATTCATAGAACTGAAAACAATATCCAATTAATAATCATTAATCTGAAAAATAATCTCATCCGAATTTTCCCTTGTTGAATTGATAATAGTGTCATTTGGCAGAAAGTCAAGATACACGGACATAATCAAAGAGATTGCTTCGCTTCGCTCGCAATGACAATACGAGGGATTTCACTCGCATGACAAGGCAGGAATCTTATTCACAATGACAGGTATAGTCACAAATTGGTCACAAAGGAGAGAGATGGGAGAAGGGACCAAAAGAGTGGAAGCTGAAACCCTTTACCATAAAGAGATTGCTGGCGCGCCTGGCAGGATTCGAACCCGCGACCCGCGGTTTAGGAAACCGCTGCTCTATCCTACTGAGCTACAGGCGCGTTTTGTCGTATCGCTCAACAATAAGATTAAGACCCTGAAGAGTAAGGTCAGGGTTTAGCTCGTCAATCTCGTCCCAGTCCCTGGCCAGTAAGGTCCCCAGTCCTCCTGTGGCAATGACCGAAGAGTGTTTTCCCAGTTCCTTTTTTATTTCTCTCACTATCTCTTTCACCCCTCCCAGGGAATAGTAAAAATTCCCTGAAATCAAGGCCTCTTTGGTGTTCTTGCCAATAACAGAGAGGGGTCTTTTAAACTCTACAGCAAATAGGGCTTCTGCTTTTTCAGCCAGACTTTCCAGAGAAGATCTTACCCCGGGAGCAATGATTCCCCCCAGATACTGTCCAGTCTCTGAGATGACATCAAAGGTAGTGGCTGTTCCAAAGTCCACCACTATAGCTGGAAGTTTATATAAATGGATACAAGCAGCAACATTGGCTATTCTATCTGCTCCCACTTCCCCAGGATTGTCCACCAGAATAGGAATTCCAACTTTCTCAGCTTCTACCTCAAAAGGAGTTAGGCCAAAATATTTAATCACTGCTTCCCTTAAGGGGACAAAGGTAGAGGAAACTACAGAGGAGACTATAGCTTTTTCTATTTGGGGAATCTTCTCATACTCTCTTACCCAATGAGAAAGAAGGATTCCCCACTCATCTATCTCCTTTCTCGGTCGAGTGGCAAACTCACCTTTAAAGACAAGCTGGGACTTCTGGAATAGCCCCACTTTGACCAGCGTGTTACCTATATCCAGGGCTAACTTCATTTTCCTCATCTTCCTTGTTTAAAGCCTCAGATATCCTTCCTCGGGTGTTATTTTTCTCTGAATGCCGCTCTCCAGCCTTAAGATGAGGTTTCCTTCTTCGTCAAGATCCTGAGCTAGACCAGCGATTTCCCCCTGCCCCGTTTGAACCCTAACCTGCTTCCCCAGTAAGGATGAGAGAAGACGGGCTCTGTCTAAGATGGAAGAAAAATCTTGCTCGGAGGCTATATATAATTCTTCCACTTCCTGCAAAAGAGTCCTGAGGAAAGTCTCTTTTTCCACAGTGTATCCCAGCTCCCTCTTAAGGGAGGTAGCTGTAGAAAGAAGAGATGGAGGAAATTCCTCTATATTCAAGTTCACCCCTATCCCCATCACCACAAAAATGACTTTGTCCTCCCTGCATCTTGCCCTGCAAAGAACACCACCCACCTTCCTCTTACCTATGACAGTATCATTGGGCCAGCGAATTTGAGAGGAAAGGGTGGGAAACATCTTCCCGCAAGTTATGGCAATCCCTACCGCTCCCAGTATATTCAAACCGGGAACCTGGGAAGAGGCAATTCCTTGAGGACGCAGAATAAGAGAAAACGACAGGCTGCCTGGAGGAGAAAACCAGTAATGATTCCCCCGTCCCTTTCCCCGGGTCTGCTCTCTGGCCAATACAACCTCTCCTTCCTCGCCTCCTTCAAGAGCAAGCCTGTAAGCAACATCGTTAGTAGATGCTACCTTAGAGTAGGAATGGATCTTTTGACCAAAAGTTCTAGTTCTCAAACTATGAAACATGAAAACCTCCCCGGGAGAAGTCCAGACCATCCAGTATTCTCTCCGTTCTAATCCTATCCTCTTTTAGCTTCTTTGAGAGGTGATTTGGAGAGGTAAACTTTGCCGGCGTCCGGATCTTACTGACCAGTTCTATTTTGATCCTATCTCCGTAAATATCTCCGCCAAACTTAAGAATATGAACTTCTACCCCAAACGAGGAATCCTCAAAAGTGGGTCTGGTGCCCACATTTATCATTCCTTTATAAAACCTTCCTTTAAGATTAACTCTTCCCGCATATACCCCTGAAGGAGGCAAAAGCTTCTCCGGATGAGACGCCAGATTCGCCGTAGGATAACCTAAAAGACGGCCCCTTTTCTTCCCTCCTATCACCTTTCCTGTAATGGTGGGATATCGCCCCAAACCCCGGGTCACTTTCTCTATTTCTCCCATCTTTAGCCATTGACGGATCAAAGAACTTGATAGCTTCTCTCCCTCTACCCTCAGGAGAGGAACTATCCGGAGTTTAAATCCAAACCTGCTCTGATTTTCCTCTAGCCACTCTGTGTTTCCTTGCCGCTCGCGCCCAAAAACAAAGTCTTTCCCCACGATAAGCTCTTCAAACCGAAGATTTCCCCGGAGCTTCTCAAGAAAAGCCTCGGGGAAAAGAGAGGCTAGATGAGCGGTAAATTGAAGAGCCACCACCAGATCCAGGCCCAATCTTTTGAAAATCTCCTTTTTTTCTTCCCAGGTAGTAAGGAGGGATAAAGGTCGGCCATTGAAAAACTCAGAAGGATGAGGACGAAAAGTAACCAGAGAACTCCTGGCTCCCTGTCTCTTAGCTTCCTGGATAACCTCCTCGATAATCTTCTGGTGTCCTCTGTGGACTCCATCATAGAAACCCAGTGTCAGAACAACCTTTCCATATCCTCTATCTCGAGGGAAGCCCTGCTTAACCTCCATCTTAAATCAATACTCTCAAGTATTTAAACCCTACTTTATCTTTAGAAAAATGAGATGCTTTTTGGAGACTAATGGCCACAGCAAGAAGTCTTCCATCTGGCGCACATAAACGAACCCTATCTCCTTTATCTAAGTCCGGGGGTGAATCATCCAGATGGGAAATATAAAGAGGTCTACCCCAGCCAATTACTCTCTCCGCCTCTTTCTTTACCTTAACCAGGGGAAGATGGGGTAAGACATCCCTCAAACCTATAAGGACTCTATCCGCCCTATCCCCTGCCATAATTTTTTCTAAATCCTCAAGTGTTTTTGCTTTCTCTAAAAGAAAGGGACCAATCTGGGTCCGCCGAAGAGATGCTTGATAGGCTCCGTATCCAGAGTGTTTTCCCACCTCAGCACATAGACTTCTAATATAAGTTCCTTTTGAACAGTGAATTTTGAACTTTACCTGAGGATGACGACCCTCAATAAAATCCAGGAGGGATAGAGCGTAAATCTCTACCCGTCGAGGGGGGGGAGTAGGTTCTAATCCCTCTCTAGCTAATTTATACAGACGCTCACCCTTCCAGTGAACAGCAGAAAAAATAGGGGGGGTCTGAGTAATCTTTCCCCTGAGATGGGTAAATAGATTCTCTACCTCATCTCTATTCAGACTGGAGGCATCTTTCTCCTCCAGGATTTCACTTTCTTCATCCATACTGGAAGTGGTCAGTCCAAAAACCATGACCCCCTGGTATGTTTTATCTAGATCCTGCAGAAATGAGGTGAGCCGGGTAGCCTTCCCTATGCATATCAAAAGGAGTCCAGTAGCTGCTGGATCCAGGGTTCCCGTATGGCCTACTTTCCTGGTATAGAAAATTCGTCTCACCCTATCTACCACATCATGGGAAGTGATCCCCTTTGGTTTATCTATTAACAAAAGTCCGTTCATCCTTCTTCTCTAAATAATCTCTATTTTTGAGTCAATAAGTATAATATCTTTCTCCCTTTCCACAAAATTCATAATTTTGGCGAGCACGCTATGGGCAAACCTGACGTTAGTGGTGAGAAAAGCTACCCCTAACTGGGATCTTTGCCACAGATCCTGGCAGTCAACTTCCGAAATGGAAACGTTGAAACTCTTTCTTATTCTGCTAGTTAAACTCTTGATAATGCGCCGTTTATCCTTCAAGGAACTGCTGGATCCTAGCCGAAGATCTATCCATAGAATTCCGACAATCATCTTTATTCAGGATGTTTAAGAGGGAATAAAAGCGAAAAAGACTGGTAAGTTTTTCGAGGTGAATATCACAATGAAAGGCATGCTGAGCTAGTCGGCTTTTCTCTTTTCGTAGATATGAATAATATCTCCTTTTTCTACCTCATTAAATCCCTCTATATTTACCCCACACTCCAGTCCTACACTTACTTCGGATACATCCCTCTCGAATCTCTTAAGACTGGAAATGGTTCCCTCACCTAACATCTCACTTCCTCGAAAAACCCTTGCTTTACTTCCTCGAACCACCTTTCCTTCAGTAACATAGGAACCAGCAATCACACCGACCCTGGTAATTCTAAAGGTATCCCGTACTTCAGCCTTTCCAATGATGACTTCCTCATACTTGGGCTCCACTAGAGCCTCTTGAGCCTTTTTAATATCATCTATAATCTCGTAGATGACCTCATACTGTCTCACTTCTACATTTTCTTCCTTCGCCAAATTCCTACTTTCCCCGCTTATCCCCACATTAAAACTAATTACTATACCCTTGGAAGCAGAGGCCAAAAGCACGTCAGATTTATTGATTTCTCCGATTCCCCCATGAGTAATATTTATTCTTACATTCTCGTTCTCCAGGTTCTTCAACACATCTCCTAGAGCTTGAAGAGAACCCTGAGTGTCGGTCTTAATAATGAGGTTAAGAGTCTTCTTTTCCTCTTTCTTCTCCTGATAAAGGGTCTCTAAAGTTACCTCTTTCCTTTTCCAAAGATTCTTCTTTCTCTCTTCCTCCAGAGCCTGCTCTGCTAATCGACGGGCTTCTTTCTCATCACGTGCCTTTTTAAATATACCACCGGGGTGCCCAACGTCAGACAGTCCCAAAACCTTTACTGGTGTGGAAAGACCTGCCTCCTTTAGCCTTCCTCCCTTCCAGTTAATCATTGCCTTTACCTTACCATAAACGTGGTCTCCAATCAGGATATCTCCAATCCTTAAGATGCCTTCCCGTACCAGCAAAGTAGAACCAGCACCCTTCTGTTTGTCCATCTCTCCCTCTATGAGTACCCCCTGGAAATCACCCTCCGGGTTCCCCAGCAGCTCCAGCATTTCGGCCTCCAGAAGAATCATCTCTAGAAGGTGATCCATACCTTCACCAGTTAAAGCTGAAACCTCCACGCAGATAGTCTCCCCTCCCCATTCCTCACAAGATAAATCGAACCTCCCCAGTTGCCGTTTGACTCGATCTAGATCGGCGCTACCCAGATCAATCTTATTGATAGCCACCACAATAGGCACCTTGGCTGCCCGAGCATGATCAATTGCCTCAATGGTCTGGGGCATAACTCCATCATCAGCGGCAACAACAAGAACAACAATGTCGGTGACTCTGGCGCCATGAGCCCGCATGGCAGTAAAAGCTTCATGGCCCGGTGTGTCAATAAACACTATTCTCTTATTTTGAAATATAACTTCTGAGGCTCCAATACACTGGGTAATACCCCCCACCTCCTGTTTGGCCACATGAGTTTTGCGGATAGCATCCAGCAAAGAAGTCTTGCCGTGATCCACATGTCCCAAGAAAGTTACCACAGGATCGCGAATGACCTCTTTTCCCTCTCTGGGGGTAGGTTTCCTCTTGGTGGTTGTTTTCTCCTCTATTTTCCTCACCTCTTGAGGAGAAAGACTGCCCAGGGAACCCTTCACCTCAATTCCCATCTCGGAAATAAGGCTTAAAAGATCCTTGGTGGGCATTTTTAATTTTCTAGCTAACTGGTAAACTCGCATCTTTTCCATCCAGGTCTAGTCGGCTATTTCTTTAGCTTTATTGAAAATTCTCTCAGCTGTCTTGGGTCCGATCCCGGGGACTTTTAGTAAATCTTCGATGCCCTCTCTTACAATATCCTTGACCGTTAAGAATCCGGCCTGTTTGAGGGACTCCACAATTTTCTCTCCTACCCCGGGTATATCTTTAAGGAAAACGACCTCTTCCTTTATTTGTCCCACCGATCTAATATCAATCTGCCAACCCGTCAGTTTAGCTGCTAGTTTGACGTTCTCTCCCCTGCTCCCAATAGCCAGGGAAAGTTGATCATCTGCTACAATAGCTTTTGCTTTTTGCGAGGTTTCATCCAGCTTCACTTCCAGTACTTCGGCTGGCTTGAGAGAATTTTTTACAAAGATAGCTGGATCCTCGCTATACCTTATTATGTCTACTCTTTCACCCTCGAGCTCTATCAGGATGGCTTTGATACGCGAACCTCGAACCCCTACACAGGCTCCCACCGGGTCTACCCTCTCTTCCTTTGACTCCACCACCACCTTGGCTCTTCGGCCAGGATCCCGTTTTATCTCTCTTACCTTAACAATCCCTTCACCAACCTCTGGCACTTCGAGCTCAAAGAGCTTTCTCAGGAAATTGGGATGGGTCTGGGAAAGGATAATGCGAGGACCTTTAGACTCCCTGGTGACCTTGAGGATATAAGCCCTGATCCTTTCTCCCTGACGGTATCTTCTATTGGCTAATTGTTCCCTCTTTGGTAGAATACCTTCGGTTCTGCCCAAATCGATGAGAACAAAATAGTCAGTTCGATATCTCACCGTTCCACTAATCATCTCCCCTTCTCTTTTCTTGAATTCTTCGTAAATCATATCTTTTTCTATCTCAACAATCTGCTGCATCATCACATATTTGCCGGTACTAGCAGCAATTCTTGAGAACTGGACAGGATCGACCTCAACTTCTACCCGCTGCTCCAGGGTTAAGTTTTTGTCGATTCTCTTTGCTTCTTCCAGAGAAATCTCCCTTCCCGGGTTCTCCACGTTGTCCACAACCTCTTTGGTTACCATTACCTGAACTTTTCCCTCACTTTTGTCCAAAATGAGCCTGAGATCCAGAGCGGGTTCATTGTATTTTTTCTTATAAGCAGAAGCCAAAGCTTCCTTTATGCTCTCCAGCAAGGCATCCAGAGAGAGACCTCTTTCTCTTCCGATCCTCTCCAGCAAAAAGAAAAATTCACTATCTTGCATTTTCAAGTAGCTCCTTCAAGCCTCTCACTTAATAAATTCTGAGGGTGAAAGACCGAAATCTTTCACCCCCTATAATATAGCCCATAGAGAAAGAATGTCAAGAATACGCGGGAAAGTCCCTCGATACCAGTACAAGTTAGAATAAATCGAGCTGCGCTTCCTTTTTTTCCTCGCCCAATATACTGATTTTCCCATAAACTCCATCATAGCCGCACTCTATCTTCACTCTTTCTTCTCTCACTCGCATAATTGCTTCATTAATTTCCGGAGAAACTGAGCGGGAAAGCTCCTCGGAAGACGCCTCTAGGAGTACCCTGAATTCTCCTCCCAGCCGCCCGGCGATAGCCCTGTATCTATCCTCTACCCCCTTGGAATCTCTACCCTGGTTCAAGACCTCCGCAATGATCTCGGCTAAAGGAACAACCCTCTTAAAGGGAATGCTTCCCTCAGGAACAAATCCTTCCTCCCTATCTCCCAGACTTTCCACCCTATGCATTACTCCGATGGTTAGTTTCCCACCGCATTTTGGACAGATATCTTTATGAGTCCGGCTCTCACTGGGAGAAAAAGAAATATCACATTTTCGATGACCATCATAGTGATATTTTCCCTCCTGAGGAAAAAATTCAATAGTATAAAGAAACTTTTTCTTATCTCCTCGCTCAAGAACTCTCTTGATTTCTCCCAAAGTCAGACGTTCAGAAAAGACATTAGCTTCCCGCCCCAGTCTGGATGGAGAATGAGCGTCTGAATTAGAGATAAGAGTGAATCTGTCTAAACTCGAAACTCGCCAGTTCATTTCTGGATCACTGCTCAGGCCCGTTTCCAGAGCATAGATGTACCTGGTGTAGCTGCCAAAACACTCCTCGAGGGAATCAAATCCCGAATTAGCTCCAAACAAGGAAAACCAGGGAGTCCAGATGTGAGCCGGAACAACAAAAGCATCTTCACTCGCCTCCAAAACAATCTCTACCAGATCCGAGGCTGAAAGTTTCAGTATAGGGCGCCCGTCAGAATAAAGATCTCCAAACTTTCCCAATTTCCGGTTAAGTTTTTCGGCGACTGCAAAATCCCCAGCGAATATGATGTTATGTATTCTTCGCCCCTTTCCCCCTTGATAAAAAATATTGCTGACTTCGGCAGTAAGAACAAACAGAGTCTCGTCAAATCTATAAAGGCCATCTTCTTCAGGAACAAGAGAGGCTTTAAGCTCCTCTAGCCAAAGAGGGTGAGTGAAATCTCCTGTACCCACCAAATTGATCCCTTTTAGCTTGGCCATTTGGGCCAAATGCGGTATATCCATATTCTTTGAGGTAGCCCGACTATATTTGGAATGAATGTGGAAGTCAGCTACGAAACTCATTTCTAGACCTTGATCACATATAAAGGCAAGAGCTTGAAGGAAGAGATACCGAGAACATAATGAACTCCTCTCTAGAGCAGAGCTTTTTCTCTTTTTTCCAGCTTATCTATAAGGAGAGGAAGAAATCTGTGAAGATCAGCCACAATCCCGTAGGTGGCAATGTCAAATATAGGAGCATTAGGGTCTTTATTTATGACCACAATTATTTCAGAACTTCTCATTCCTGCCTGGTGCTGAATAGCTCCTGAAATACCGCAGGCCACGTATAGTTTTGGTTGAACGCTCTTTCCCGTTTGCCCCACCTGATGATAAGAGGGAATCCATCCGGCATCCACCACGGCTCGGGAAGCTCCCACCGCTCCCCCCAAGAGATGGGCCAATCTTCGGATGATGGAAAAATTTTCGGGCTTGCCCAATCCACGGCCACCGGAAACGATTATTTCTGCTTCCTGCAGATCAACCACATCCTTTTCTTCTCTGATAAGGTCAAGAATCCTCACCATCTCATCTTCAGAAGTAAGATTAGGCTTAATTTTTATCACTCTGAGCTGACCTTTCCCATCAGGTTTCGCTCTTTTCATCACCTTTGGTCTAACTGTAGCTATTTGAGGACGATGATGAGGTGAGATTATGGTGGCCATTATGTTGCCCCCCAGGGCGGGACGGGTCTGAAGTAGGTTCCTCTCCTCCGATTCAATTTCTAAGCCTGTACAATCTGCTGTTAGGCCAGTCTTCAGTCTGGCCGCCATCCGGGGCGCCAGATCTCTTCCCAGGCTGGTGGCTCCTAGAAGAATAATCTCAGGCTTCTCACTCTTCACCAGGTCTACCAGGGTCTGGGTATAAAAGCTGGTGTAATAATGCTCCAGAAGAGGGTCCTCCACCAAGTAAAGTTTATCTATCCTGTAGCCAGTCAGTTCCCTCGCCTTTTTCTCTATTTTCCAGCCCAGAAGAACCAGAGAAAGCTCCTCTCTAAGATAATCAGCCAGTTTTCTTCCCTCACCGAGGAGCTCATAAGTTACCGGCATTATCTGTCCCTGACGTTGTTCGGCGAAAACCCAGACACCTCTATAGGAGGACACATCAACTTTTTTCTCCTCTTTTTCCAGAACAATAGCCTCCTCTGAACAAGCATCTACACAGGCCCCGCAGAGGGTACAGGTGGCAAGAATCCTCACCTTTCCATCCTTCATCTCCAAAGCAGAAAATGAACAGCTGGAGATGCACTCTCCACAGCCATTACATTTCTCTAAGTCTACGCGGATCTCAGCCATAGATCTACCTCTTCATCAGATCCAAGAGTTATTTTCGTCTAAAGAATTTTTCTTTCCCTGAGTTTCTCTATTAGTCTGTCAGCTACTTCGGGTATCTCACCGGTAAGAATCTCCCCCTTAGGGGGAGGCTGAGGAGTGAAGATTTTGATGACCTGGGTTGGGGATCCTTCCAGTCCTATCCTCTTTCGATCCAGGGAAAGATCATCAGCACCCCATACTAAAACCTCTTTTCTTTTAGCGCTCAAAAGGCCTTTCAGGGAAGGATAGCGGGGTATATTGATCTCTTTGGTCACTGTGACCAGACAGGGCAGGGTAACTTCTACCATCTCAAAAGCATCCTCCAGGGTTCTCTCAGCTCTTATTTGATTCCCGTTGACTTCTATTTTTCGGGCATAGGTAATCTGAGGTATACTCAGCCATTCGGCCAGTCCCGGCCCCACCTGAGCTGTATCCCCATCAATAGCCTGCTTTCCCAAAAGAAGCAGATCAAACTTCCCTATCTTCCTGATGCCTATGGCCAGTGTATAAGAAGTAGCCAGGGTATCTGATCCGGCAAAAGAAGAATCTGAGATAAGAATAGCCTGATCTGCCCCCATGGCCAAAGCCTTTCTTAGTGCCTCCTTCGCCTGAGGAGGTCCCATAGAAACTACGGTTACCCGACCCTCTTTTGCCTCTCTTAACCTCAAGGCTTCTTCGATAGCATTCTCATCAAAAGGATTTATTATCCCTTTGACACTTTCTCGAACCAGGGTATTGGTCTCAGGATTTACCCTGATATGAGGCAGTTCTTCTGTATCCGGAACCTGTTTTATACAGACAACAATATCCATACTAGGCCCTCATTTTTCTTTAAGAACAAGGCTGGCGATAATGCCTCGTTGAATCTCTGAGGTTCCCTCAATAATTTCGAAAAGCTTAGCCTCTCTCATATAACGCTCCACCGGATAGTCCTTGGTATAGCCATATCCTCCGAATACCTGGACAGCTTTGGTGGTTATTTCCATGGCCGCCTCTGAAGCATAAAGTTTTCCCATAGAGGCCAGCTTCTCAAAGGCTTCTCCTCTGTCCAGATACCATGCAGCTCGATAGAGAAGGTATCTGGCTGCTTCTATCTTGGTGGCCATATCAGCCAGCATATGCTGTACAGCCTGAAAACTGGAGATGGTTCTGCCAAATTGAACCCGCTCTCTGGAATAAACTCTGGCTTTCTCAAAGGCAGCTTCTGCCACTCCCATGGCCCCGATGCCTACGCCAATTCTTCCAGCAGCAAAGGTCCGCATAGCTACTTTGAAACCTCTCCTCTCCTTAAACAAAAGGTTACTGTCAGGGATTCGGCAATCGTTAAAGATAAGCTCTACATTGGGAAGAGCAGTAAATCCCATTTTGCTAAAATGTTGCCCAAAACTAAACCCCTGGGTTCCTTTTTCCACCATAAAGGCGGTGAGTCCTCGAGCTCCGGATTTTTTGTCTATGTTGGCGATGACCACGTAAATATCTGCTACTTCCCCATTGGTGATAAAGATTTTAGTGCCGCTCAGAACAAAATGACCATCTTCTTTCCTGGCGGTTGTTTGAACATTACCTGCATCTGAGCCGGCTTCCGGTTCAGTTAAAGCGAAGGCACCTAGAGACTGGCCGCTGGCAAGTGGGGGGAGGAATTTTCTCTTTTGTTCTTCAGTTCCATATTTCCCTAGAGGATAAGTACAAAGAAGATTGGCTCCAAAAATCAGACCGGTAGTGGCACAGGCCTTGGAGATCTTCTCAGCAATTAGGGTCCAGGTTAGATAGCCCATTCCTAACCCCCCATATTCTTTGGGGATGGTAATACCAAACAGGTCCAGCTCAGCCAGCTTCTTCACATTTTGACTGGGAAATTCTCCACTCTCGGAGATCTCATCGGCCTTAGGAGCAAACTCCTTCTCACACACTTCGTCAACCAGCTCCAAAATCATCCTTTGATCATCAGATAAGGTAAAATCCATAAAAACCTCCTTCCTTAATCCCACCCTCAGCCTGAGATTGGGGGTCAATATACTTGTTTTCCTGGGATTTGTCAAGAATATGTCGGGGGGAAGTTGAAGAATTCTTCAAAGGGCGGGAAATCGGGCAAGAAGTCCAAGACACCTGCTAGAGGACTTTCCTTAGTGGCTACCTGGAATAGTAATGACACAGGGCTACTGCCAGAGCGTCGGCAGTATCATCTGAGGGAAGTTCTGGTAGCTGAAGGAGTTCTCTAACTCTGTATTGGACCTGGCTCTTGGTGGCTCTTCCGTATCCGGTAATGGTTTGTTTTACCTGCAGGGGGGCATAACGAAATACCTTTCCTCCCTTCCAGGAGGCTGCTAACACAATAACTCCCTGTGCTTGCCCTACAGAAATAGCGCTTTTGACGTTGCGGCAAAAAAAAATCTCTTCTACCGCTATTTCCTCTGGCTGGTATTTCTCCACAATATCCTTTATACTTTGATAAATTCTTCTTAGTCGCTCACTTAATTCCTCGTGGGGAAAGGTCTGAATGAGGCCATGTTCAATAGGTCGAAGACCGCTTTTTATCTCGATTAAGCCGTATCCCGTATTAGCTGTGCCCGGGTCTACTCCCAGAATAATCATCACCCGTACCTCTGATCCGAGCCTCTGAGGATAGCCTGAACCATATCCACTGCCCGTCGGGTAGACTTTACATCATGGGTTCTCACTATTCTTGCTCCCCCAGAGACAGCCATAGAGGTAGCAGCCAGACCTCCTTCCAGACGTTCCTCCTGAGGCAGTCCAAGCACATTTCCAATGAATGACTTACGGGAAAGACCCACCAGAATTGGTTTACCCAGACTCTTCAGCTCTTCCAATCTTCTTAAGATTTCCAGATTATGAGCGGTAGTTTTTCCAAAGCCAATCCCTGGATCAACAATGATTCTGGCCGGATCAACCCCAGATTCTTCAGCCAGCTTTATGCTCTTCCTCAGATAGGAGATTATTTCTTCCATTAGAGAGTGGTATCGGGGGTTATCCTGCATATTCTTCGGGGTACCCTTAATGTGCATCAGGATGAGAGGTACGCCGTATCCGGCCACAATCTTTCTCAAATCCGGGTCGAATCGCAGACCACTTATATCATTCACCATCTCAGCGCCTTTTTCGATGGCCTGCCTGGCTACTTCAGCTTTATAGGTATCGATGGAGATGGTTATAGGGAACAATCCTCTTACCTTCTCTATTACCGGTATGACCCGGCTGAGTTCCTCATCCAGACTTATGGGCTCTGCTCCCGGCCTGACCGACTCCCCACCTACATCAATGATATCAGCCCCCTCCCCTATCATTTCCTCCACTCGCCTGAGAGCTTGAGCCTCTCTAGTGTATCTACCTCCATCGTAAAAGGAATCCGGGGTCAGGTTCAAGACCCCCATCACCACTACTTTTTCCTCCAGATCTATATCTCTATTTTTTAGATGGAGCAGCATTTCTCTTCCCGGACTCATCTCGATGTGAACTCTTGTGAAGAAGTTTCTTCTTCACTACTTTCTTCAACTTGGGGACCTCCTCTTCCACTATCTTCCGGCCAAGAATTTTTTCTATTTCCTCTTTATCCAGAACTTCCTTTTCCTCCAGTAGTCTGGCTAAGGTATCCAGCTTGTCTCTATTCTCACGCAGAATCTCTAAAGCTCGAGAATTGCACTCCCCAATAATGCGGCGAATTTCCTTGTCAATATCAAAAGCTAGCTCTTCGCTGTAGTTCTTCTCTTTAAGGAAATCCCTTCCCAGAAAAATTTCTGTATCCCCTGAATCCCCTGAGCCTAAAGTCACCGGACCCAATTTATCACTCATCCCGTAATCACAGATCATCTTTCTCACAATGAGAGTAGCCTGCTTAAGATCATTCTGTGCTCCCGTACTCACTTCTTCAAAAACAAGATCCTCACTAGCTCTTCCTGCCAGAAGTACACTAAGTTTGTCCAGCAGCTCTGACTTGGTAGCCAGATATCTATCCTCCAAAGGTAGCTGCAGTGTGTATCCAAGGGCGGCTGAACCACGGGGAATAATGGAAACCTTATGAATGGGATCTGCATAAGAGAGAAGATTCCCCACCAGAGTATGGCCACTTTCATGATAGGCAATGATTCTTTTTTCTTTGTCCCTCATAACCCTTGATTTTTTCTCCGGTCCGGCGATTACTCTATCAATAGATTCTTCCAACTCCTCCATTCCAATCTCATTTTTGTTCTTTCTAGCCGCAAGAAGAGAAGCCTCATTAACTAGATTTTCTATATCTGAACCTACAAATCCCGGGGTCCTTCGGGCAAGAACCTTCACATCCACTTTCTTAGCTATGGGCTTGTTCTTCATATACAGGGCTAAAATCTCTTCCCTTTCGCTTATATCAGGTACATTAAGACTAATCCGCCGATCGAATCTTCCCGGTCTGAGAAGAGCGATATCCAGAACATCGGGACGGTTAGTGGCCCCGATGATTATTACTCCGGCGCGAGGACTAAACCCATCCAGTTCTACCAGAAGCTGGTTTAGGGTTTGCTCCTTCTCATCATGACCCCCTCCAATACCGGCAAACCTCTGTCTACCCACAGCATCCAACTCGTCGATAAAAATGATACAAGGAGCATTTTTCCTTCCTTGCTCAAAGAGATCCCTCACCCTGGCCGCACCAACACCCACAAACATTTCTACAAAGTCCGAGCCGCTAATACTGAAGAAGGCAACTCCAGATTCACCAGCTACCGCCCGGGCAAGGAGAGTTTTGCCACATCCAGGAGGTCCCACCAGAATAACTCCTTTGGGAATCTTAGCTCCTAGCCTCTGAAACTTCTGTGGGTTCTTTAAGAACTCGACTATCTCCTGTAGTTCTTCTTTTGCTTCCCTCAGTCCTCCCACATCCCGAAAGGTTGCTTTCATCTTCTCCTTGGAAGTCAAACGAGCCCTGCTTTTACCAAAGGAAAGGGCACGATTTCCGGTAGTCCGCATAGACCTGAGAATGTAGATCCATACTCCCACAAAGATAAGAATGGGCAGAAGACCTCCCAAAAGACTACTTACCCAGGGGGAGGATTCTGGCTCAGCCCCGATCTCCACACCCTCTTCCCTCAGCATGCTAATCAATTCAGGATCATTGGGAATATAGACTTTAAAGTCGGTTATCTCATTCAGTTTCCCCTTTATCCAGTTTCCCCTTATAAGGACCTCACTGATTTGATTCTTTTCTACCATCCTTAGGAATTCACTATAGGAAAGTTCTGTTTCCCTGGTTCCGGAGCCCAGACGAACGAAATTGAAAAAGGAGATGAGAACTACAAAGACAAGGAAAAGCAGAAAGAGATTCTTAGCAAATTTGTTTCTTCTCACCGGTCTTTGAGATTTTTTAGGTTTTTGAGATTTTTTAGGTCTTTGAGGTTCTTTAGGTCTTTGAGGTTCTTTAGGTCTTTGAGGTTTCTGATTATTCATACCTTTCGTCCTTAAATAGTTATCTTTCACCCTCTTGATTCTAATAAAAAAAACAAAAAAAGCAAGTCTAATTTTGGTTTTAGTTGCTTCCTACCTCCCGGTTTAGCTAGCACTCTCTTTTTTCGAGAGACTTTTGCTGCTTTTCCCAAAATCCCTGCTAAGCCCATAATAAATGGCCTCGGCCCCGAGCTCTTCCTCTATTCGGAGGAGCCTGTTATACTTGGCTGTTCTCTCGCTCCGGCTACAGGAGCCGGCTTTTATCTGACCCGCATGTAGCCCCACTGCTAGATCAGAAATGGTAGTATCTTCGGTCTCACCGGAACGATGAGATACAACAGTGGCATACCCGTGCTGTTTGGCTATCTCAATGACTTCCAGGGTCTCACTAAGAGTCCCCACCTGATTTGGCTTAATGAGAATAGCATTG
>Ga0209979_1001657_pt1 | contig 23612 bp, 16 predicted proteins | sample AnhtaG_FD_183114 | JGI IMG/M metagenome (GOLD analysis project Ga0209979, IMG submission 183114) | Deep subsurface microbial communities from Anholt, Denmark to uncover new lineages of life (NeLLi) - Anholt_01485 metaG (SPAdes) (version 2) | ecosystem: Environmental > Aquatic > Marine > Oceanic...
TGCGGTATCGGTGCCGCTGCTGCTGCTGCTGTATTTCCTGAAGCTCAAACGTCGTGAGCAGATTGTCTCGAGCACTCTGCTGTGGAAACGGGCCGTTCAGGATATGCAGGTTAATGCCCCGTTCCAACGGCTAAGACGCAACATCCTGCTGCTGCTGCAATTATTGATGTTGTTGATTATGTTGTTTGCTTTAGCTGGGCCGATCCTGTCGCTGACTCGTGGTCCCGGCCGGCGATATGCATTGTTGATTGACCGGTCTGCAAGTATGAACAGCGCCGACGCCGAGCCGAGTCGTCTGGAAGCGGCCAGGAAACAGGCGAGGGTATTTGTTGAGTCGATGCGGAGTAAGGCATTCTTTTCTCTAAGTGATAAGTCGGACCAGACGATGGTCATCGCCTTTGACAGTCACGCCAAGGTGATGTGCAACTTTACCTCGGACAAGCGTCAGCTTATCTTGGCCATAGGGTCGATAACAGCGGGCGATGGTGACTCCTCTCTGGGTGAGGCGGTTGTGGTCGCCCGTGCCTTCGCTCAGTCGCCCGGTGTCGAGGGCAACATCCGAAGCGCCGAGGAGCCGGCCCGGCTGGTGTTGTTCAGCGACGGGCGAATTCACGATTTGGACCAGGTAGTGGTCGGTCCCGATGAATTGATTTTTCATAGCGTGGGCGGGAAACTCAAAACTCAAAACTCAAAACTCAAAACTAATAATGTCGCCATAACCGCTATGCAGGCACGAAGGACCTACGAAAATCCTGATGAGATAAACGTCTTCGTCTCTTTAGCTAATTATGGCAGCACGAAAGTAACCTGCGATGTGCAGCTCAGTATAAACAACGATGTGCGTGCGGTAAGGTCAGTAACGATTCCGGCGCGAAAGACAAATAGCACCCCTGCCAACGAAACTAAAAACTCAAAACTCAAAACTCAAAACTACGGTAAGGTGGCCTTGAGCTTTTCTGTATCGCACGCTGAGGCCGGAGTGCTCGAAGTAACCCTGTTGCAGTCTGATTCCCTGTCCAGCGATGATACCGCCTGGGCTATTTTATCGCCTCCTAAGAAGCTGTCGGTGCTGCTTGTTACCGCCGGCAACATAGTTCTTGAATCGGCGCTGCGGGCTTGTCCGCTTGCTCGGCTCGACGTTAATTCGCCGGCTGAATTCGATGCAATGGACCATTCCGCTTTGAGCGTGCAGCAGCCTTATGATGTTATTGTACTTGATAAGTATCCAGGAAACTCAAAACTAAAAACTCAAAACTCAAAACTAAGTCGGTGCCGATATCTGGTTTTCGGCCATCCGCCAAAAGGCATTGATGTATCAGTCCCTCAACAGCTGGAAAACCAGGTTGTGGTGGATTGGAGGCCTAAGCATCCGGTGCTGCAATATGTCAATATGATGAACCTGTTTGCTGCGAAATGTTATAAAATGGTCTTACCTCGTGACGCGGAGGTTCTGGCTGAGTTTAACGAATCACCGGCCCTGGCATTAGTGCGACGAAACGGCAGTGTTTTCCTGCTCGCAGGATTCGATGTTCTACAGACCAACTGGCCGTTTGAGCCGAGCTTTGTCTTGTTCTGCTATAATGCAGCGAGTTTCCTTGGTATGCAGGTTGGAGGGAGCCAGGAGACTAACCTGCAGGTCGGCCAGCCCATTATTGTCGAGGGTCTCGAACCGGAAAGTGTGGCCCGGATTGACGGCCCCGGTTTTTCTGATGTGGAAATCAAATCTAATTCTGCCGGCTCTATTCGTTTCCCGGGCACGGACCGGGTCGGTGTGTATAGCTTAAGCTGCCCTGAGCAGCCGGTCAGGTTTTTCGCCGTCAATCTGCTCGACCCACGGGAAAGCGATATCGAGCCCATCGCCGAAATCGTCCTCTCGGGGCAGTCTGTAGAGGCCGCAGAGCGGCCTGTGACACGGGCCAATCTTCCATTGTGGCCGTATCTTGTGGTGCTGGCCTTAATTCTTGCGTGTTTGGAATGGTTAATATATAATCTAAAGGTTCGGATTTAACATTTTTTTTGAACCGCGGATTTCACGGATTTTTGTTTTTTATTTTTTTATTTTATCTGTGTAATCCGCGTAATCCGTGATTAAACCTGTTTTAACGGCGAGAGTTACAGATGTTACGCGTTTCGACTACAGAAATCAGAAGTCAGATGTCAGAAGTCAGATGTCAGATGTCAGAAGTCAGATGTCAGAAGTCAGATTATGTGTCCTCTGTCCTCTGTCCTCTGTTCTCTGCCCTCTGTCCTCTGTCCTCTGTCCTCTGTTTTCTGTTCGTTGTTATGGTTGTGCCCCTGCTTGTTGCCGGCAGGGGCTGGGGTTCGACGGATTCACCTTTCAACGTCGATTTCTTCTGCGGCTGGGACGGCTGCTATCGGCCTATGGAATGGACACCGGTGGAGATTGGCATCACCAGCGAGCTTACCAGGCCTTTCGCGGGTTCTGCCACCGTCTCTGCCCAACAAGATGGTCTCAACACCCTGAACATCATTCACAATTTCGTGCTTACTCCGGACATTCCATTGCATCTGCCACTGGTGACGAAGTTCGCCTATGCTACCAGCAAATGCAGTGTGAGAATCAGGGACAAGCGCGGCCGAACACGCTGGCATCATGACTTTGACCTCTGGGACTTCTCCACCCCCAATCGCCTGCTGACCGCCGTTCGTGAAAGTGACTTGCTCATTGGACTGGTAGGCCCAGGGAAGTTCGGCCTGTTACGTTTAGCTGAAAAATCTGTTTGCGAGTCCCAAAAGGGCGAGGGAAAGGTGTATCTCAAAGCCAAAGTCGTGCGCATGGTTCCCTGGGACTGGACCGGATTTGTTTCTCTCGACCTGCTCATCCTCTACGACCCCGACTGGGACCTGTATAACCGGCAACAGTTAAATGCGATTGCCCAATGGGTCTCAAATGGGGGCAAGCTGCTTCTCATACTGGGAAGCCATCCTGTATCTGCCGGGAATCCCATTGCTCAGCTGCTGCCGTTTGAAGTTCAAGAGGTTAAAGAGGTTACTATCGGCTGGAAAACCATTGAAAAATGGGGGCTGAGCAGTAGTGGTCGGCCCGCGTTGTTTGGGGTGCTGAAACGCGGCGAGCCGGAAATTGTTACATGCTGGCCGCTTGTGCCCAAACCTGAGGCCCGCCGTGCTGCGGCAGGCTCCGCCCCGACGAGCCTTTATGAGGCTGAAACTTATGATACTGATGAGTGCCTGTTTGGCACTGGATATGTTGGATTCGGGCGCGTGGGGGTATTGGCTTTTGACCCATCGGCCTTGAGCGATAAACAAAAGGCAGGTTCCGGCAGGTTCTGGGTTGGCCGCATTGCAGCGGTACTGGAGGATAACTACACCAGGGCATCAGGAAATCAGGAAATCAGGACATCAGGAATGCAGTTATCAAACCGTAATATCAAATTCGTGGAAAATCCAAAAAGTAAGTCTGATGATAGCCACCGATATGAAATTGGACAGGCCCAGGCCGCAAGCAACGCCGTTATGGACTACCTGTATAGTATTCCTGAAATGCGTCCTTTGAGCATCTGGTGGGTAATATTGCTGTTGACAGCTCTGGCTGTTTTGCTGGGGCCGGTGGACTATATGTTGCTGAAGCGCTGGGGTCGTCTGCCGCTGACCTGGCTGACCTGTGCCGGCTGGATTGTCCTGTTTACCGTCAGTGCCTACTACGGTGTGCAGGCCCTTCGCGGCGGGAAAATGCAGTTGCGAGTAGTTTCGGTTCTGGATGGAATCGAGGACAGCAACTGCGCCTGGTCTACCGGTTATTTCGGTTTGTTTGCCCCGTACAGCGCCGACTTCCAGCTCGAAGGCTTGCAGGATAATCGATGGTGGTCGGGGATGGCTCCCACGCAGCAGTCCCTCTGGGCCTATAATCGGGAAGCCGGCACCAGACAACTTTATTGCATTCAGGAGGATGGTGGAAACCTGCCCACGTCCTTACCCATAAATATATGGACGATTCAGTGCCTGCTTAACGAGTCAGCGCTGGAGAAATTGCCTTTCAGCGCCGAAGTCGAACGCCGTGGCAGCGAGGTAATTGTGAAGATTGTTAATGAATCCGACAGCCAAATTGTAAGAGGTTACGTTTTGTTCGACAACGACCGGGGTATTGATTTCGGCCCTGTTCCGGCACTGACCACCAAAGAGTTCAGCCCCCGCCGTTTTGCTTCGCAAAAACGAAGCAGCAGGGGCTATAGTCAAGTTAGTTTTGTTTCCGGATTGAGGAATGAAAACGCATTTTTTGCTCAGGGCTGCCTTAAGCGAACACAGACTATTAGCGCTTATCTTGCCCGTGGGGCTGCGGTCGTTTGTGCCGAGTATGACGATGCGCCGGTATCGTTCAAGGTAAAAGACCGCTCCTGCAATTATAATCACATACAATTGGTTCGGCAGATTGTTTTTCCCAGAGAACAGAAAGGGGCCAGGAGATGATTGAGACGAAAAATCTGAGTAAGAACTTTGGCGATTTAGCCGCGGTTGCCGACCTTAATTTGACGATTGAGGATGGTGACATATTTGGTTTCATTGGCCCCAACGGCGCCGGCAAAACCACTACGATGCGCATCCTGGTGACCCTCCTGGAGCCCACCCGTGGCAAGGCCTTCATCAATGGCCTGGACGTGAGCAAGAACGGCAAAAAGGTTCGCAAACTGGTCGGGTACATGCCCGACTTCATGGGTGTCTATGACGACCTTAAAGTCTTCGAGTACCTTGAGTTTTTTGCGGCAGCTTTCGGTATAGAGCGCAAGAAGCGCAAATCCATCGTCGAAGGTGTGCTTGAGCTGACCGACCTGCAATCCAAGCGCGGTGCGGCCGTTGATAGCCTCTCGCGGGGTATGCAACAACGTCTGGGCCTGGCCCGGGTTCTCATCCATGACCCTAAGGTGCTCATTCTGGATGAGCCGGCCAGTGGACTTGACCCCCGTGCGCGAATCGAAATCAGAGAACTGCTGCGTGAGCTAAAAAGGATGGGCAAAACCATTATGATTTCCAGCCACATTCTAAGTGAGCTCGAAGAAATCTGCGATCATATTGGTATTATTGAGCATGGTCGGCTGGTTTTCAGCGGCACGCTGGAAGAGATTCGCCCAAAGCTGGGAATTCAAAGTAAGGTTCGTGTGAAGGTGCTCAATAATCAGGACAAAGCTGTCGAGCTGCTCTCTGCTCTGCCACAGATACGCGAGGTCCAGGCCCTCGCCGAATACATTGCCGTGACCTTCCACGACGGCCGGCAGACCGATGGTATTATCGCCCGGACCCTGGTCAACGGTGGTGTTGACATTATTTCGCTGCAGCCCGAACGGTTCAAACTCGATGACGCATTCCTGAAGTTAACCGAAGGTATCGTTCACTGAGTCCCCCACCAATTGAGCTCAGGCCCACGCCTAATTGGTGCGGGATGGGGCCCGAACACCAAGGATAGGGGCGATTACTGCCATAATTGTGTAGCGTGAGGGACGAGGGACGAAATGGCCACAGCATTAGTCAGCTTCTTTTCGAGACTGCTGGCCCCCTTCTGGCTGACGGGGCCTCTATTCGACAAGGAGCTCCGCGTGTCCAGCCGGAGAAAAAGAAACTACATTTTACGCTTTGCGTACGTGGTTCTTTTAACCATCTTCGTTGCGATAGTCTGGCTCAGTGTCGTCAAATTTGATCCGGCAAATAGCCGGACTGCAGCGTTCCAAAAATCTCGAATGGGAGTAGCCGGTAAGACCATCATTACTACTGTAGTTATGTTCCAGTTCTTTGCCACCCAGTTGATTGCCGTGATTATGCTAAGCACTTCCATCAGCGACGAAATCTACAACCGCACCTTGGGTTTGCTCATGACCACCCCCATCAATAGCTTTCAAATCGTTATGGGAAAGCTCTTCAGTAAGCTTTTGCAGCTAATCCTGCTTCTGGCCATCAGTTTGCCGCTGCTGGCCATTGTCCGCGTCTTCGGGGGTGTGCCCTGGAATTACCTTATCTCCAGTCTCTGCATAACACTTACTGCCGTTATCTTTGCCGGGTCGCTCAGTCTGTACTTTTCCATAAACAACCGGCGTGCCTACGTCGTCATTGTCAAAACCGTCTTTACCCTCGGTGTTCTTTTTGCATTTCTTCCGACACTTCTTGGCGCTGTCGTTGCGCTGCTGCTGCGTAATATTATCCCCATACTGCAATCTGCTTTTCTCTCACCTGGCATATTGACGTCTGCCTTTCTGTATCTTAACCCTTTCAGCGCGCAGATTGTAAATACTACGATGATGCTGTCACCTACTATGCCGGCTGCAATGCCTTCGTTCTATTGGCCTGCCCATTGTGCGATTATGTTGGGTTTCTCGGCTCTGCTGTTATTGCGATGCGTAAGGATTGTCCGCAAGGTCGCGCTTCGCCAGGCGACCGGCCAGCTCGAGCTGGCGTCAAAACGCAAGGCCAGGCGAAAGCGCAAGAACTCACCCATCCAGACCCACAAACCACAGGATTCAGCCAGGTTTATCAGGCCGGTAAAAGGCTCTCCTGTCATCTGGAAAGAGCTAAGGGCGCCGATGATTCAGGGGCCCGGCAGAAGGAACAGTATCATCGGGCTTGTAGCCGCTATTGCGGCTTTGCTGTTAACGTATGCGTTATGCAAGAAAGCAAAATGTCTGGATGAAGATTTTACTCATGTTTCGTACACCTTGCTGTTCGTGGTCATAGGCTCGATTTTCAATATGGTGCTTTCGGCTGCCACTATTACGTCCGAGAAGGAGTCACGTGCCTGGCCTATCCTGCTTGCCACGTCGATGGACGATTGGCACATCCTTCTGGGAAAGGCCGTGGGGGTATTTCGTCGGTGTCTTCCCATCTGGCTTCTACTGGCCGGCCATGTCGGGCTCTTTATACTGGTAGGATATATACATCCGATTGCTGCGCTGCACTTGCTGATACTGGTTACGTGGCTCGTGGTGTTTATCTCGGGCAGCGGTCTTTATTTCAGCTCGCTTTTCAGGCGAACGACCTCGGCGGTGGTTGCGACCTTCGCACTGGCTATTGTGCTCTGGGCTGTTGTCCCTTCTCTGCTCGGACTAACGGCTGTCATCACCGAGGGTGACGATGTTTTTGCCCCCGTTCTTGCTTTCGCAAGAAGGCACGGGGGCGAGTTCGCCAATCCCGCGGTCCAGGCCGTTGTTATTATGAATGGGGCCGGTGGCGAGCGTAACGCACGAACGCAGCTTTCCGGCCTCGAATATGATTGGCCCTATAGAAGGCTTGAAATCGGACCGACAACCATCGTTCTGTTTGTTACGATGGTTATATATATTTTCGCCGGCCTTGTTTTTGCCTGGCGTGCGAAGTGCCGATTCCGACGTAATATTTTTTGATCTGGTAACTGGTAATTCGTGATTGGTAACTATTTTACCATTTACCAATTACTATTTGCCAATTACCGTTTACCAATTACTATTTACCAATTATCATTTTATGCCTACTGCTTTGATTAGCTTTGTCTGGCGGTTTTTGAATCCTGTCTGGCTGACCGGGCCCATCTTCGATAAGGAGCTGCGTGTCTCAAGCCGCAGAAGAAGGAACTACTTCCTTCGATTCGCCTACCCCGCACTGTTGACCATTTTCGTTGTATCTGTATGGTATGTTACCGTCAGCATCAGCAGCTCCGGTTCGGCTGCATTTCAAGTTTCGCGTATGTCGGAAGCCGGCAAGCATATCGTTGTTACTATTGTCTGGTTTCAGTTTATTGCCGTGCAGCTCCTCGCCGTTGTCATGCTCAGCGCTTCGGTCAGCGACGAAATCCACCATCGCACCCTCGGCTTACTGATGACCACGCCCATCAACAGCTTCCAGATTGTTATGGGAAAGCTGGCGAGCTCGCTGTTGCAGCTGGTTTTACTGTTGGCCATCAGTTTGCCGCTGCTGGCCGTTGTCCGCGTCTTCGGTGGTGTGCCCTGGGATTACGTAATCTCGAGCCTGTGTATTACCCTGACGTCGGCCATTTTTGCAGGGTCAATCAGTCTGTTTTTTTCCATACACACCAAAAGAGCGCATGAAGTGGTTATCAAAACTATTTTTGCTTGCGTTGCTCTTTATGCAATACTGCCGGGCCTGGTCGGACTGCTGTCATTTGCGTATCGGTCTTTCAGGGTTCCGAATTTTGTACTCTTTTACATTAATCCTTTTATGGTTATGATGTTCAATACGCAAAGGGTGCTTTCTCCTTCCCTGGGTACTGTTCCTTTATCCTGGCCGCTGCACTGCGCAATTATGATTGGCGGCTCATCTTTATTTTTAGCTTTGTCGACACTCTTGGTCCGCAGGGTGGGCTTGCGTCAGGCTGCGGGCCGGTTCGTCCATCGTCGATCGAAGGACGAGGGACGTGAAGGGAGTATCAGGGGCGTAAAAGGTCCGCCGGTTCTCTGGAAACAGATGAAAATCCCGTTAATCAAGGGAAGCCGCTTAACAATCGTTATCACTTCGGTTTTGCTTATCACCATTTTGTTTGGCGTTTATGGATACTGTGGCTATAAGAAAATCTTCGGCCATAAAGAAGTGCAAATGGGGTTTGTTCTGGTTTACTTTTTCCTGGGTTTGCTCCGTACCGCTACCCTCGCTGCCTCAAGTATAACCTCTGAAAAAGAGGCCCGCACCTGGCCAATCTTACTTGCCACCCCATTGGATAACCGGCAAATAGTTTTCGGCAAGATTATCGGCTCGTGCCTGGGGTGCTGGCTGTTCTGGCTGTTGCTCTCGGCCCACGTTATTGTGTTCAGCTTGGCAGGTTGTATCCATCCCGCTGCCATTTTCCCGTTGGCCCTGTTGGTCTTGAGCAGCGCTGTGCTGGTTTCGGCCGTTGGCGTTTTCTTTAGCTCCTGTTTCAGGCGCACATCCCCGGCAGCAGCAATAAATTTGATTCTGTTCTTTGTTTTCACAGTGCCTTTTTGTTGTCCGCTGCCCACGTTCTTTGTCAGTCCGTTTTTTGTTGGATCAATGATTTTAGGCGTTGCCGGCGGCTCTGAGGCGGCAACGACTCGTTTTTACCAGCTGGATTATGGATTATTCCCGGGAATTGAAGGCTTTTTCGCATCAATGCTTGCACTGATTGGTATCGTGATAATATACTTGCTTTTAGCTCTTGGCGCTTTTGCGATTGCAAACAGTAATGTGCGCCGCAGAAGTTATTAGTTTGCAGGCCGGTGGTAAAGTTGATTATGACAACTGCATTGTACAACTTTGTTCTGGAATTTCTGAGCCTGTCGTGGCTGACCGGGCCCATCTTCGATAAGGAGCTGCGCGTATCGAGCCGCCGGCGCAGAAACTACGTTCTCCGCTTTGCTTACCTGGCGCTGTTGACTATTTTTTTGGTCCTGTTCTGGCTCCAGGAGGTGCCATATCGTGGTTCCTCCGGGACATACTTATCTTCCCGAATGGCCAGGGCCGGACAAACCATCATCATGTTTATCGTCTGGTTCCAATTCTGCGTTACTCAAATTGTGGCGGTCGTTATGCTCAGCAATTCCATCAGTGATGAAATCTACCACCGCACCCTCGGCTTGCTGATGACCACGCCAATCAACAGCTTTCAAATCGTTATGGGAAAGCTGTTCAGCAAGCTGTTGCAGCTGATTTTACTGTTGGCCATCAGTTTGCCGCTGCTGGCCGTTGTCCGCGTCTTCGGCGGCGTACCCTGGGATTACGTCATCTCCAGTCTTTGCATAACCCTGACTGCCGCCATCTTCGTCGGCTCGTTGAGTTTGTTCTTTTCGATATTTAGCCGTAGGGCTTATGTCGTTATAATTATGACCTTTTTTACTCTCGGCATGCTCTTCGCGGTGCTGCCCCTTTTTACAACTCTTTTCCTCCGTCACGTCGTTTCAGATAGAGAATTCTCTTCGGTCCTTTCTTATTTGAATCCCTATTTTCTGCTTGGTCTCAATACCGAGGCGATGATGTCTCCTCGCATTGGCGGCTGGATGACCACGTTCTCCTGGCCGCTGCACTGTGCTACGATGCTGGCCGGCTCGGCCTTCGTATTGTTCTTGTCAGTGTGCTGGGTCCGCAAGGTGGCCCTCCGCCAGGCCACCGGACAGTTGGGGACATCCTCTCGCCGGCGTTCTAATAGAAAGCCGGCCTCGGGCTCAGGCGGCCGCCCCAGGCGTGTTAAAGGTCCTCCTGTTCTCTGGAAAGAACTAAGGTCTCCCGTATTAGGACGGCGCAAAATCATCACCTTCGCTGTCATTATTGGTTGTCTGATTCTGCTGTTTATAACCTATGGCCTTTGTGAGAGAGGAGGAATTCTGGATGAAGAAGGAATTCACATATTATACGTTTTTATTTTTATGTGCCTGGGGATGTTGTTTACTATTGTTCTTCCTGCCACCTGCATTACCTCTGAGAAGGAGTCGCGTTCCTGGCCGCTGCTGCTGGCTACCACCTTGAGCGATTGGAAGATAATATCCGGCAAATTCATCGGCATCTTGCGCCGCTGTCTGCCCATTTGGTTTGTCCTGTTCGGCCACATTATTGTCTTTACTCTGGCACAGATGATCCATCCCATCGCCATCATCCAGATGGTAATTCTGGTGGCCTGGGTTGTGGTATTTCTTTCCGGCACGGGTCTTTATTTCAGCTCTCGGTTCAGGCGCACCACGACGGCGGTAATTATGAACTTCACTTTGGCAGCGGTAATCTGGGCCATCGTGCCCTTGCTGCTGGTTCTTATCGCGCAGATGATGCACGAGCATGAATTTTTGGAGGCCTATATGGAAACCAATCCCTTTTTCCACGCCATTGTGGTCATGGACGGTACTATCGGACATTGGGGGAGGTTAGGAAGATATTATTGGATGACATCCGAGATGGATGCTGTGGAATCAACTTACTTCATGTTGACTATTATGCTGGGCTATATGTTCCTCGGCTTTCTTTTCGTCTGGCGCGCCAAATGCCGATTGAGACGCAACATCTTTTAATTATTTGTTGAGACGCAAACTAATGGCTCGAGTTACACTGGAAAATCTTACCAAGGTTTTTGACGGCAAAGTTACCGCAGTCTCTGACTTTAGCCTGGCGATTGCCGATAGAGAGTTTATGGTGATTGTGGGGCCAAGCGGCTGCGGTAAAACAACAACCTTAAGGATGATTGCCGGCCTGGAAAAACCTACCTCTGGAAATATTTATATCGGAGATACTTTAGTTAATGATGTTCGGCCAAGGGGCCGCGATGTTGCTATGGTATTTCAGAACTACGCTCTGTACCCACACATGACTGTCTATCAGAATATGGCGTTTGCTCTTAGGATGCGAAACTTGCCCGGGACAGAGATAAAGAGCCGTGTTGAAGAGGCGGCAAGGCTGCTTGGGCTCGAGCGCCTGCTGAATCGAAAACCAAAGGCACTATCCGGGGGCCAGCGCCAGCGGGTCGCGGTCGGCAGAGCCATTGTCCGCAATCCCAGGGCTTTCCTGTTCGATGAGCCTTTGAGCAATCTTGACGCAAAACTGCGGACATCCACTCGGTCCGAACTTAAAGCCCTGCACCATAAGTTGGGGGCCACCTCCATCTACGTTACCCATGACCAGGTAGAGGCTATGACCTTGGGTGACCGGATATGTGTGATGTATAACGGTGCGGTTCAGCAGGTAGCCGGCCCGACAGAGGTATACGAGAGACCGGTTAATAGATTTGTCGCCGGCTTTCTCGGCGCGCCGCCTATGAACTTCTTTACCGGCTCGGTCAAGTTCGAAAACGATACCGCCTGCTTCATACTCGGCAATGATACGGTCGTATTACCTCAATGCTTAAGAACAGCGTTAGCAGATTATCGTGACAAGGAAATGGTCCTGGGAGTAAGACCACAAAATCTTTCGTTACAGCCCCCACATCTTGCTTCGCAAGAAGTAGTGGGGGAGGCGGCCAATACAATTTCCGCAACCGTTAGCGCAGTTGAACCCCTGGGTGTCAGGACAGACGTTTGCCTGACAAACGACACCGGTCAGAGGTTCATCGTCAATATTGAACCGCACACCAAACTCAACGTAAATGACGTTGTGAAAGTGCATGTCGATGCGGACAAGACCCACGTTTTCGAGCCCGGCCAGACCGGTAAGAGCATCGCTTATTCTTAAAAAACTTTGTAAATTGTTAAAGGAGTAAATACCATTTAACCAAACACAATCAATGGTTAATAGGAAATAGTCGATTAAAAATGGGCACAATAATAACTCTTCCTGAGCCGAATGAAGATGGCTCGACGTCGTTAGAGCGGGCCATAGCTTCTCGGCGGTCGCGGCGGGATTTTTTGCCGCGGCCTCTTACACTTGAGCAAATCAGCCAGCTGGTCTGGGCGGCCCAGGGTCAAGGCGCCGGCAGTAAGTATCGCAACGCACCTTCAGCGGGAGCTGCGTATCCCCTGGAGCTTTTTGTTGTGGCAAGGGATGGTTTTTCTCGCTATTTACCTGCCAAACATTCACTTGAGAAATTGACGGAGCAGGACCTGCGTTCGGCCCTTGCCTCGGCCGCGTGGGGACAGGAATTTGTTGAAGCAGCACCGCTGACGCTGGTCTTTGCAGCCCGGTTTTCGAGAACAACGAATCGCTATGACCAGCGGGGCGTTCGTTATGTTTATATGGAAGCCGGCCACGCTGCTCAGAATGTTCACCTTCAGGCCGAGTCTTTAGGGCTTGGCTCTGTCGCCGTGGGCGCTTTTGATGACGCTTCTGTCAGCAAAGTTTTGTCACTGCCGGACTACCTCGAGCCTATCTATATGGTCGTGGTAGGGTATTGTCGCAGCTGAATTATAGGATGCGTGGCACGGCCATCTTGGCCGTGTTTTCACTCCAAAGGACGCCTTATGGCGACGGGTGGCAGCCACTGAGCGAACGCAGTGAGCGAAGTGGATGAAGTGGATGGGAAAAATCATCCAACTTTAGCTCACTTTAGGCACTTTAGCCGGGTAGGGTGTGCAGCAAGCTTGCTTGTGTCTCAGGTACTTGTTTGCACACGCGGGAACTCTTGCCGTTATGTTTAGCCCCCAAATTTATTTGGGGGTCTTCTTCATATTCCCCCCATCCCGCGCATTTGCACTTCGACATTGGACATTCGCATTCGATATTTGATATTCACTCCCTCTCGCCCATCTTAACGCACCAACTAAAGATTTGGCCCGCTTGTCCCTGCATGTCGTAGGCAGGGATCCAGATTATCGAGGTCCACTTTCTAACCGGGCTAAAAACTAAGCACTCAAAACTAAAGGCTTTCCGCAGACCCGTGTCTCAATTTTCTTCCCGATGACGATTGCGGGTACCACGCCTTCTGGCCTTCTTCTGAACTATTCTCCCATGACCAGTGATTTCACGGACCTTGGCTTCAAGGACGATGTTTATAAAACCGCTATATGAACCAATCCCTAAGAGTCGTTTGTGTTGCATCGTCCACTTCTTGTTTCGGCTTAGGTCAGTGTAGTCAGTCTTATATTCCTCCTGAACCACTTGACCATTGATAAGACAGGTCACACCTGATTTACGGACGCGGATTTCCGCTGTGTACTGCTTCCAGGGTTCGACTACGTATTTCCTAAGACACGGATTGTTAATAATCGAGTGTCCGTTGATATCTTCCAGGCGTGCCATCTGGCCACGAGTGTTTAGGCTCCAGGTGAAGGGAATCTTTCCTTTTGACACGAGAAAGGCAATGTTTCCATCTGGCTTCGTGGTGATGAAGGTCACGATGTAATCATATTCGGCTGGGGGTTTGTATGGAAAGTTCATTCGGGCTGCTCGTGTATCATCAACTACAAGCGCTCCTGAAATGAATTCCCACCGACCCGTCACCACCTGATGGATTGGATTCGATAGCTGCAATAAGTTAACAGTGCGAGATTCCTCGGGGCCTGCTATGCTTGTAGCGATGAGGTGGGTGCCGAGAATAAGTGCCATAATTGCGATCGTAGGTCGATACGGTCTCATCTTGGACCTCCTTTCTGGCCAACTAATGATTATGCGCTTTCCGCATAAGTATTCAGTATACTTGTTTATTAAGAACAGTCAACATTATCTTCGCACTCGACAAAGACATTAATAGCTGCTTATCCCCATTTTGCACGCAAATGGTGTCTTAGCTGGCGACAGCTTCTTTTTATTTGAAGCACACATAAAAGATGATACCAAAAGCAAGTGCGGAGGCTAAAAGACTTAAGCCTCCACCTCCAAGGAATGCAGTTATGAGGCCAGCAATCCCAGTTAAGATCAAGCCAATTCCAGCCAATCCCGGTAATGCAGTTGGGCGTTTTTCTTTGTCATTCATTATTCTCATATCCTCGTTATAATTTCTCATTTATCAGCTTATCAGGGTGGGCTTCAGCCCACCGTTGCTCTCACCAAATTCACCCAAAATCTAATTGCCTTTTCCCACTCTTGATGCTAATATTGTCCTGAATCTACCTATAAAAATGGCTATGGGGAAACACCCAAATGGCTAACGTACCATCCATAGTTGCAGAACTTATCGAAACGTTTGACCGTAACATCGACACCCACGGCGGCTGGCCAATAAGGTAAGGCGAGAAAATGGAAACAAGAAAGAAATTGGTATGGCGAAAAATCGATGATTCTTATGACTTGCAATTATTAAACTTTCAGGACGTAGAACACAAGGCATTATTAGAGCAGCTTGAAAATGTAAAGCGGCCGAATCCTGAGTATGATAAAAAATTCAATAAAAAGGCTTCAAGATTATTCATGCGATGGCTGAATAACACTACTGAACCACTACCTGAAGCCTTTTACTGCCTACTTAGTAACTGGTTTCTAACGCATTGTTCCGCAGCTAAAAGTTCGCGGGCCAGATATGCGCTGCAATTATGGGGGTCCTTGTTCTGTGCTAAACCGAAGGATCGGCTCACTGATTGGAGAGTCAGCGGAGAAAAGGTTGTTCCAGACAGGTTCAAACGATGGTGGGAAGAACAGATGAAATGCCAAGAGGATTGTTAAATAGATTCATGGTACAATCGACACCCACGGCGGCTGGCCAATAAAATAACCCCGGCCTAAGGCATGCTGAGGCAGGCAGGGGATAATTTATGATAGCAAAGAATCCTATGAAGGTTGAGTGTTTATGAGGTATGCAGGACTTACCGATGAGCCGAAAAGAAGAAAACAGGAACATGGAAACCCTCACGACTTCAGAGTTATGCAGCAATTCACTTCTGAGTTGGCTGCCCGGCAATGGGAAAGTAGAATGCTGGCCCAGGGATATGAGGAAGATACCAGCGGCAAAGGCTGGAAATATGGCTATACCTTTTCAATCCGAAGTTAGTTCGTAGCTTGTTGCAGCGAAGGATGCTGCTCGTGATTGTGGCGCACAAACCAAAGGTAACACGCGCCAGATGTGCAAAGAAGTCTGGGATAGAAACTAAAAGAAATCTTCATGGCGGCTGGCCAATAAAATAAGGAAACAGAAAATGACCAAGAAAAGCCATATACAAACACAGAAGAACTGAGGATCTAAGGGAACTGCGATGACGATAAAGAGATTGCTGGGAGTTTTAGTAAGAGTCGCTCTGTCGGTTATCTTTGCTGGCATTTTCTACATAGGGTGGATGGCTATTGCATTACCAACATATAAATCAGGGTTTGGCGGCTTGGTCGTTAAGGCTGTAATTTGGATATTAGCACCAATCTTAACAGGACTGGGCTTTGCAGTAGGTCCAAAGATATTTGAGTTATTGCCAGCCACTGAGAAAACCAGCTTTTGGGAGACTTATAAGTGGTGTTTGGCTGGTTGTGCGATAGGCGGTGGGATTGTATGGGTGTTTGGGCCGATGCTGATTGTCTTCGGGATGTTTGCAACTGGGACAATGAGTGTTGTGTTACATGAGGCGGTCAGAATACGAAAGGAAGTTGTGAGCAATAAAGCTTGAGTATAATGAAACAATCGACGCCCGCAGCGGCTGGCCAATAAAAAACCAAAGTCGAAACTTCTGCCCGCTCCTGCCCCCTTGTCTAGAGTGCCTTTTACTCTAAGGGGGTCGCTCATCTTTTTCTTTTTGCATTTTACATTTTAATCTTTAATTTTCCCTCCGTGTTCTCTGCGGTTAATAAAAATCCTGAAATCTGTGAAATCTGTGGCTGCTTTTTCTTCGTGCCTTCCTTGTCCCCGCGTCTTACTCGCGACAGCGAGTAGCGGGGAGTGTCTTCGTGGCTAACTCTTATCCTAAAATCCTGTTATCCTGTCTAAAAAAAATTCGTGCCAATTCGTGTCAATTCGTGGCTATATTTCTCCGCGCAATCAGTGCAATCCGTGGTAAATTTAGTCGTTGGTCGTTAGCAATCGAAAATCGACAATCGTCAATCGAAACCGTCTTCTGTCCTCTGTCCTCCAACTTTAGCTCACTTTAGGCACTTTAGTTCACTTTAGCTCACTACTCACTATCGAAGATCCGTCTTTAGCCGGCTTCACAAATGGGACATTGCAAAATGGCCCGGCGGCTGAGGACGAAGCTTCTGTAGATGCTTGCATCGAACAAAGATTCGGACAAAGACGCCAAAGCCGGCTAAAAACTCTGCGTGCTCCGCGCTCTCTGCGCTTAATCTTTTTTGTGCCTTTTCGCGGCTAAACTTTTCCGCGCAATCAGTGCAATCCGCGATTAAATTTTTTCAATTTTTTTTATTTTTACCCTTGACTTTTCGACCCTCATTTTTGGCCTGAAAACAAAGGTGTGTCAATTTTTGCTCAAAAAGCGCCCATTTTTGTAAATTTTTGGCAAATTTTTGCATGTTTTCGCATTTTTTCGAACATTTGTCCCGCACGAAATAGGTGCATGCCGTAATTTGGTGCGGGGTCGTACCTCCAACTCAACACTAAAAACTAAAAACTCAAAACTACTTAAGGCCCTCCCCACCCTCGTTTTTTGGCCATAAATCAGGGTTTTAAGATTTCTTATTCAGCGTTTTTTTACTTCGCAGGATATGGTGGTAGTGTTGTGCGAACCGGTGTGCTTCGTCTCTAACGTATTGTAAGAGCTTACGGGCAGGGCAGTTACGAGCCAGCCGCACCGGCTTGTTACTGCCTTGCAGGTAAATCTCTTCTTCTCTTTTGGCAATCGCAGCGATTCTTGTATTGCGTATTTCGCTTTTACTTTTTCCTTTTGTTGATTTGCGTAAGTTCATTGCTATCATATCTTTAAGTGCAGCTTCAGCGGCTCTCAAATGCCCCAGCCCCCCGTCAATTAGGACAAGGTCTGGCCACAGTTCTTCACCCCGCAGGGCGTATTTGTACCTGCGTTTGACCACTTCGGCAATCATTGCATAGTCGTCAATGCCCGTTACGGTTTTTATCTTGAATCGCCGATAGCCGCTCTTAAAGGGCTTTCCGTCAATGAATTTAACCAGCGAGCCGACTGCTTCGGCACCGGCGATATTGGCCACGTCAATACCCTCAATAATCCTGACCGGCTCCGGTGTTTGCAGCAGATTCTGGAGCTGTTCCACAGCTTGCGTCGGGTCAGCGGCGAAGACTTCCGGCTGAACGTTTTCGTCGGGCGTGCCCCGGCGGTCGAGCCGTTCAATCAGTCGGATACGGTCGCGGCACATCGCAGCTTTTTCGTACGCAAACGCCTGGACCGCCTCGGCCATTTGCTTTCTTAACTGGCGCAGGATCGTCGAACGCTTCGACCGCAAAAATCTTATGAGGTCTGTAACGATTTTTTTGTATTCGCGATCGTCAATTCTGGCTGCGCAGGGAGCGGTGCACTGCTTTATGCTGTACAGAAGACAGGGCCGGAAGAATCTGCGCTTTGGGTCGTGTTCGCTAATATTCAGCTTGCAGGTTCGAAACTTGAATATTTTTTGCAGGACTACCAAAACGCCCCGCAGGTCCTTTGCGCCGGCAAAGGGCCCGAACAATCTGCTGCCGGCTGGCCGGGGTTTTCGAGTGATATAGACGCCCGGAAAATCGTCGCCTGTGGTAATTTCCAGATACGGAAATGTTTTGTCATCGACAAGGTCTGTGTTGTAAGGCGGGCGAATATCTTTAATCAGGCGGGCTTCCTGCAGCATTGCGTCAACTTCCGTTTCGGTTTCCAAAAAGTCGATGGTTTTGACTTTGCTGAGCATTTCAGTGATTTTCGGCCCCCGTGAAACGGCCAGGTCGCCGGCTTGCTGAAAATAGCTGCTGACCCGGGAGCGCAGATTTTTGGCTTTACCGACGTAAAGGACTTTATCCGCCGAACCCTTCATAAAATAAAGGCCAGGCCCGGTCGGGAAACTCTTTATCTTTTCACGAATCGCTCCGGATTTGTCGCTTTTTTTAGCTGACATATTCTTATCTTAACATCATTGTGAGATTATCTAAAATACATTGCCGTCCTATAAAAATTTTTTTCTGTCGTAGGTTCAATTGCTACAAGGATTAACGACAGAGCCAATAAATTTAACCAAAAATTTTTGAATTTGGTCTTTACACCTTATCGAATTACCATTAATCTGCCGATACAGATTTTACGGGTTTTATCACTATATCTGGCTTAATTCCCGTTTATTTTACTATATTTTGTGGTTTCATTTTTTCGCACGGAGGCGCGTAAATGTCTTATAAGTTCAACCCTGAAAACCCTTTTAGAGGTAAGCAATCCCAACCCAAAACCGCTGTAGAGCCCCTCGAATCAAGGGCTTTGAGGATTGAGCATTTCTTTTCAACCCCGGGCGTGCATCCCTTTGAACAGCTCGAATGGGAAGTGCGTTCGGCCAGGATCACCAGCGACAGCGGGCAAACAATCTTTCAGCAAGACAATATCGAAATCCCGGCGTCCTGGAGCCAGTTGGCAACAAAGGTTGTGGCGAGCAAATACTTTTATGGTGATATTGAGAGCGGCCAGCGAGAACATTCACTAAAGCAGCTTGTCCACCGCGTCTGCAGGACGATCGCTGACCGTGGCAAAAAGGATGGTTACTTCGCCACTGACGAGGATGCCGAGGTTTTCTACAACGAGTTGACCTGGCTGTGCGTGAATCAATACGGGGCCTTTAATTCGCCTGTATGGTTCAATGTGGGCCTTTTCGACGTCTATGGCATTGCCGGCAGCAAGCACAATTTCCATTGGGACTTGCAGCGCAAAGAAGCGGTTGCCTGTGAAAACAGCTACGAATATCCGCAGGCATCGGCCTGTTTTATCCAGTCGGTCAAGGACTCGATGAAAGATATAATGCGCCTGGCAGCAAGCGAAGCAATGTTGTTCAAACACGGCTCAGGAACCGGAACCGACCTTTCAACACTGCGAAGCAGTAAAGAGAAGCTCTCCGGCGGAGGCAAACCGTCCGGGCCTTTGAGTTTTATGCGGGTCTATGACCAGATAGCGGCGGTAATTAAATCGGGCGGAAAAACCCGCCGGGCGGCGAAAATGCAATCGCTAAAGGTCGGCCATCCTGATATTAAAGAATTCATTACCTGCAAGACTGAGGAGGAGAAAAAGGCCTGGGCCCTTATTGAGGCCGGCTACAACGGTGATTACAACAACGAAGCGTATAACAGCGTGATGTTTCAGAATTCCAATCTTTCCGTGCGAGTAACCGATGAGTTTATGCAGGCGGTGGAAAAAGACGCCAAATGGGCCACCTATGCTGTAACAACAGGCGAAAAAATGCAGGAGCATTCGGCACGCGAGCTAATGGAGCTAATTGCCGAGGGTACAAGGATTTGCGGTGACCCGGGCCTGCAGTACCACAGTACAATCAACCGCTGGCACACCTGCCCGAACTCCGGGCCGATTAACGCTTCGAACCCCTGCAGCGAATATATGTTCATCGATGATTCGGCCTGCAATCTGGCTTCACTGAACCTTATGAAGTTCCGCAGGGAAGACGGCTCTTTCGACGTTGACAGCTTCAAAAGGGCGGTTCGGCTGTTCATCATTGCTCAGGAGATTCTGGTTGATAACGGAAGCTATCCGGACAAATCGATTGCCGTAAACAGCCATTTGTTCCGTCCGCTTGGCCTCGGTTACGCCAATCTTGGCTCTCTTATTATGAGTCTGGCCCTTCCTTATGATTCCGATCAGGCCAGGGCTATCGCCGGCGCAATCAGTGCTGTAATGACCGGCACAGCTTATGCGGCGAGTGCCGAGATTGCCTCGATGAAGGGGCCTTTCGAGGAATTTAGCAAGAACGCCGATGCAATGCTCAAGGTTATAAATATGCACCGGCAGCACGCTTGTGATATTCCGGAATCTCATTGTCCGGACTATCTGCGCAACGCCGCCAAGGACATCTGGGACGAGGCCTTTGATGCCGGCTCCAGAGTCGGCTTCCATAACGCTCAGGCAACTGTCCTTGCGCCGACGGGAACTATCGGCTTTATGATGGATTGTGATACCACAGGCATTGAGCCGGACATAGCACTGGTCAAATACAAATTATTGGCCGGCGGCGGAATGCTCAAACTTGTTAACAAGACCGTGCCAATGGCTCTTGACCGGCTCGGCTATAGCGCCGACGACATCAAATCAATCTGCGACTACATAGATGAGAATGAAACTATCGAAGGGGTGGAAAAGCTCAACACGGACCATTTGCCAATCTTTGACTGCGCTTTTAAGCCGCGGACCGGCAAAAGGCATATTCATTATACGGCACATCTAAAAATGATGGCCGCAGTCCAGCCCTTTATATCCGGAGCCATAAGCAAAACCATCAATATGGCAAAGGAAAGTACAACTGAAGAAATTACCGCGGCCCTTATGGAGGGCTGGAAGCTCGGGTTAAAGGCGGTGGCAATCTATCGTGACGGCTCCAAGAAACTGCAGCCTGTTTCCACCAGGAAGCACAGAGAAACCAAGGCCAAAGCCGGTGCCGAAGCGCCGCCCCCGGCGCGGCCGTTTAGGCGCCGGCTGCCGGATACACGCCAAAGTATAACGCACAAATTTTCTGTCGCAGGACATGAAGGCTACCTGACGGTGGGGCTATATGAGGACGGTCAGCCTGGTGAGCTGTTTATCACTATGGCCAAGGAGGGCAGCACCGTCGGTGGCCTTATGGATATTATAGGCACGTGCACTTCAATGGCGCTGCAATACGGCGTGCCGCTAATCACACTGGTGGACAAGTTCCGTCACGCCCGGTTTGAGCCGTCAGGGATGACAGCGAACAGGGACATACCGTTTGCAAAGAGTCTGATTGATTATATTTTCTGCTGGCTGGGCTGCCAGTTTATACCCGGCTATGCCGAGATAAACATCCCTAATCGGGCAGCAGCGTCCGGCACAACAGAAAGTAAAAACATCACAACCGCCAGGCAGTTAGTTGAGAAGACTAAAAACCTGGCACAAAAAATTGCCGAAGCAAAGGCCGGGGCAGGAATCGAAGCAAAAACCGTTGTTCAGGAAAAACAGGATATTTCGGGCTCGAAGCAGCTAACTAAGCTGCCGTCTCCGACAAACAGATTTACTGACGCTGCGGATCGAATCGAGACCTTGGCGGGTTCAGCCATTGCTGATGCACCTGGGCAGTTGCAGTCCCAGATGGCGGTTATGCAGCAATTTAGCGCCCAATTTGCGCATTTTGGGGATGATGCCCCCGCCTGTGATATTTGCGGCTCAATTACGGTCCGCAACGGCAACTGCTATAAATGCTTCAACTGCGGCAACTCAATGGGCTGCTCATAGGAATTGATTATCGATAATTGATTATTGATTATTGAGATTCTCTTGCTATAGTTCGATACAACGTTCATATACTCCATGTTTTGCTATGTTTGCAGGAATATATAGAGCCGTATAACATTGGTTGTCTGAAAATTTTATATTGCAATATCCGAAGAAAACAATATAATATATTATTATGAAAAAATCAATTATAGCTGAAGTATTGCAATATGGCATTCCAGAGCGGATACTCCTTGTTGAGGACATCTGGGATAGCATTGCCAACGTTCCTGAAGCAGTTTTGGTTTCTGATTCACAACGGGAGGAGTTAGGCCGCAGGTTGGAGGCTTACCATTCTGACCCTACAACTGGTGATCCCTGGGATATTGTGAAAAAACGCATCAAGGCTTCAACCAAATGAATCCAGTTATCATCTCACCTGAAGCGGAGGCTGATTTAACCGAAGCGTATCGGTGGTATGAGAAGCAAGTCGAAGGCCTGGGTAGCGAATTTCTGCTGTGCGTTGATGCGTGTATCCGGAGTATAGCTCGCAATCCTAAGATTCATCAGAAAGTTCATAAAAATATTCGCCGGGCATTGGTGCGCAGATTCCCATACGGGATATTTTTTATCGGAGAGGCCGACCGTATCAGAGTAGTGGCTGTTTTTCATGCTCATCGTGATCCTGCGACCTGGCGGAATAGAAAGTAAAATCGACGGACGGGTGGCAGCCACTGAGCGAACGCAGTGAGCGAAGTGGGTAGTTCTCGGAATCTGATAATCTAAAGCCCACGGATGCCGAACGAGGCCGTTCTGACGCATCCGTTTAGATATCCCTATGCCAGATACGAAAGGGCCTTAATGAATGGGAGAAATAAGTAAGCTATTCCCAGATAACTGAATAGAAATAACCCAAATAGCTATTATGATAGATTTCAAGGAAATTTCACATAAAGATGATACATGGGAACTATTCGCAAGAGACTTGTTGATGGAAATCGGGTTTTTCATTGAATCCACACCCGATAGAGGCCCAGACGGAGGTAAGGATTTGCTCGTCTCAGAACAATTGAAAGGGAATTTAAATAAATATCGTTTTCAATGGTTGGTAAGTTGCAAACATTTCGCAAAAAGTGGTAATTCAGTTAAAGAAACCGATGAGCCTAATATTCTTGAGAGATTGAGTAGCTTTAATGCTGACGGCTTTATAGGTTTTTATTCTACACTTCCTTCATCAGGTTTAAATACTCGTCTTAATAACCTGAAAAAAGAAGGGAAAATCAAAGATTTTAGAATTTTTGATAATAAATTAATAGAAAATTATCTAATACGCTTGGGATTTTCTGAAATTTTAATGCGTTATTTCCCTGAATCATACAAGTTAGTCAAACCCCTCCACAAAGTCCTTGATGAATATATTCCCCTTAAATGTGATGTTTGCGGAAAGGATTTACTCGAAAGTCTTTATCGTGAAAATTACAAAGGGCTTATAGCACAAGCAACTCATCGCGATGAAAATGGAATAGAGTATGTAAAGGAAATGTATTATGCGTGCAAGGGTACTTGTGATAAGCAATTAAGTAAATCAATTCGGGAACGTTATAAAGTACACACTGAGTGGAAAGATATTTCAGACCTTGCTATTCCTCTAGAATTTCTTAGGTATGTGATTGCAACAATAAATCGATTGAGGGATGGCAACTATAAATATTCAGATTCAGCATTTGAGAAAGAAAAGAACATGATATTCGCACTATCTCAAAAAGTACTTCGTGAAATGACAGAAAACGAAAAGGGAAGAGTCCGTACATTAATAAGTATGCCCTTTTAAGGGTAAATAATTAACAAATGGAAAACTAGGGAAAACTAGGGGAAAACTAGGGACAGCCACGAATGGCATGAAGATAAGCGTTAACGTTTTATAAGACAAAGACTTGAAAAAAAGGCCTCCTATGTTTTAAGTGGGTTATAGTCATAAAACATTCACTTGAA
>Ga0209979_1001658_pt1 | contig 23602 bp, 11 predicted proteins | sample AnhtaG_FD_183114 | JGI IMG/M metagenome (GOLD analysis project Ga0209979, IMG submission 183114) | Deep subsurface microbial communities from Anholt, Denmark to uncover new lineages of life (NeLLi) - Anholt_01485 metaG (SPAdes) (version 2) | ecosystem: Environmental > Aquatic > Marine > Oceanic...
ATTCTCAGCATCGTTCTTTTCGAGAAAGTCCCTATTACACAAGTACTTACGAAAAATCTTTTGCAAAACGAAAATTTCCAATCTCATAACCAATTGTTATTGTTCAACTTATAATGGGACAGTAGTGGAATATTGTCTTTACCAAGCATCGTCGCCCGACCATCAATTGTTTGACCTTATGCACTGAAAAGCGTGTGTGGTCAAAGAAAGTTAGATTTCTGATTAGTACATCAACATTTCCCCTGTGAGTTTACCCAATGGTTAATCGGACATTGAAAATGGTGCCAAATTCTCACTTTTCCATAACTCACTGATACTGCAGAGCTTATGAAATGGGCGTTTTTGCAATATTGGCAGATAAGGAGCCGTGTGGTTGTAGGAAGGTTGTAAGCATCAACCCACGAAAATAGGCAAGCCAAGCGAAGACCAGGCGTACATCTTTGGCGTACTTTAGCACGCACTTGGTGACATTGCTGGCAAGACCGGTCCAGATATAGTCCCGTTGTAGGCTATACCCTGCGCTTTGTCCCGACCTCTCCGTTGGGGCTTCTATCGGTCAATTTGTGATTGAATTCCAACGATACAGGTCCCGAATTGCCTAAGAGATGGTCTCTTTCGGGCAAATTACGGCTCCGCCGGCAGCTTCGCTGATTAGTGAAAATCAGTGCGGATTAGTGGTTGAAAACTCTTCAAGAAATCTCCAGTTCCAGCTTTTCCCCCTTCGCGATCGTGATGTTTGCATCCATCGTGAGGGTCACGCGCTGATCGTCCAACGCCAGTTTAACCGGCACGGTTTTGGATCCTATTTGCGCTGAAGCCTTATGTGGCTGATGGCCTTTTTCAACTTCCAGCGCGATGGTTTTCAGGTTCAAGCTTCCCCATTGAACTTCCATCTCGGCCTTGAGTTGATTCTTATTCCGCTTCTGCGCGAAACGCCCCCACCCCTCCGCGCTGGTGAACGCGGATCTAAAGTTTTCCGGACTCAGCCTGGGTTGGAATCCGATATGTCCTTTCGGGCCGTGGTATTCGAAACCGCTCGCGGCAATGAAGGACCCGTAACTCGCCATTGAGCGGGAGTAATGATCGGAACATTCGATTTCGTTGTACGGATTCCTGAGCGCAGCATTGTAGCGATCGTGAATCGCGCGACCTATCGCCAACCCTTCCTTCAGCATCCCTTCCATGATCATGTGCGAGGCTGCCTGCCACTCAAAGCCGCTCATACATTCGTTGAAGTACATGTACTGCCAGTGATGCTTGAATTTCGGATTCTGTCCGCCCTTCGGCCACGTGCACATCAACAGTCCGGCATCGCCCGCCACCGCGTACCACCGACCCTTGCTAAACGCCTCGCGGAACGGACCGACGTCCGGCACGAAGTTGTACTTGTAGAGTGCATTCAAAGCGCTACGCTGTTTCTCCGGATCAAAAAGATGCCCGAGCCCGACCTGGTGTGCCCAACTCTGGCCGTACACCTGATCGATGTAACAACCCGGCCCGGTCCCTATCGCTTCTTTGTGCGCGGGGTCCTCGATCTGGATGAAGTACTCGCCGTTCCAGGTCTCCAGAATCTTCTCGGCGCCGCGATCCGCAATGGCTTTGCACCGTTCGGCAAAATCCGCGTCATCCACGTCCGTCGCCATCGCCTCGCACGCTCGGAGGGCCGCCAGGTACAGGGAAGCCAGAAACGAAATCTTCCCGAACCAGGCCGCATCCAGCGTATTGGCCTGGGCGCCCTCCACCATGCCGTCCTCGTTGCCGTCGGTCTTGATCATATACTCCATCGCCCGTTTCACATTCGGCCAGATGCGCTTCAGGAAGGCGTCGTCCTTTGACATCTGATGCTCGCGATACGCGCCGAGGATCCGGCCGCACTGCCCGTCGTGTGCGGGATGGTTGCTGCCCGTCAGGTGCGCGCGCATGCCGATACCGCCGTCCGCATGCATCGAAAGCCCGAAGTCCACGCGCTCGCGAACGTTGCGCTCAACCTCCGGAAAGAGCCGGCCCGGCGCCTGGGCGTATTGCCAGACATGCGTACAGGTCCCGGCGCAACACCCGATCCCTTCCCATGCCCAGACGCGGCCGTTCTTGAATCGGTAACAGGTCGTGGTGGCCAGGATGGACGTGTTGGCCATAGTTCGGTCCAGGAACCAATACGGCAGCGTCGAATCGTACCACGTCTCCACCCAGGCCCGCGTTTCACCAGCCAGGCGCTCCAGATTGCTCCCGAGATACTTCGTAACGTCCAATGCAGAGGCAAACCGGCCGGCGTAATGATGACCGACCAACTGGTTGCGGCAACCACGCGCATAGAAATTCGGGAAGTGCCAGGCGATGGCAAACGTTACCTTTTCCGTTTCACCCGGTTTCAACTGAAGTCGCCGGCCGACTTCACCAACCAGTTCATCCGTCAATCCGGTCTGGGCCACCTTGGGTTTTCCGTCGTCGGCGCGATTCGCCGAAGCCGTGTCATCGCCACTGTCCAGAAGCGCCAGTGCCATGGTTCCGAAATCGCGTTGATCCAGCAGTTTCGTATTCACGATGGGCTTGTCGGTGAACACGATCTGATCCACGCCGATATTCCCCCACCCGCCGGACTCCTTGTCCACGATCTGCAGCACCCCTGATTGGCCTTCGAATTTTTCCACATGGAAGAAGCCGGGCCCCATCTGGTTATGGTTCTTGCCGGTGTGGCTTGCCACGACCTTCCCATCCACCAACAGGTTCATGCAGGTCCGCCCCTGATGCGCGCCGCCGCCGATGAGAAAGGTGATGAACTTTCGCTCGATCTTAAACGGCTTGCTGGTGAGCGTCCCCGTCTTCTGGTCCTTTTCACGGACATCGCCCCCGGGCGCGGTGGAATGTGAATTCACAACTCGTTTCCCCTTTCCGCGCACATGGCCCTGGTAATCGGGAATGTCCTTCATCAGAATCGGCCCCTTGCCGAAAGACTCGCCCTCCGCGGTCCATTGCTCATAGACGTCCTTTTCAAAATCTTCATACAGGATATCCGGACGCTCCTGGCCCTTGGTTTCACCAACGGGTTTGGCCTCGCAAACCAACGCGGACAGGTTTTCATTGCGGACAACCCGGTTCCGGCGCAGCCCGGTGCTGTTCATCCCCGTATCCAGACATACCGCATTCTGCAAATGCCCGACGAGGTCGACCGAGACCGTCTTCCGGCTCGTGTTCTTGACCGTGTACTGCATGATCGTCGCCGGCAATGAGGAGTCCTCCGTATTCAGCGGAATGAACGGCGAAAAGGCTTCCAACTTCACCGCCACCGGAATGCTTTCATCATGGTAAGCAATCAATGCACGTGGGTATTCGCCACGGAAGGTAATGTTCTTAAACCCGTCGCTGTTCAGCGGAATGTCTTTCCCGCCGAGGCGAATGCTGAAGCCCTGCGCAAAGCGTGGTTTCGGCGCAGCCGGTTCCAGGTAGTTCGCGCCGTGGCGCGTGGGCACCGCCTGTGCCTTGTATTGGACGTTCCGCGGATTGATCCCTTCCTGGTCGCGATTGAAAATATCCCAAAGCCAGAGCCGCCCGTCCCCGCTTAGATACAACGTCCCCGCGAAGAATCCGCCGACCGGCATGCCGATATGCCGAAGCGCGGACGGATCGGAATAGGTTTCCTTCTTCCCGCGCTCAACCAGCGAACGCATCCAGACCGGATCCAGTTTCTTGTCGGTCGGGATGAGTTTCAAATACTCATTCTCGCTCTCAAACGGCCCGGCCATAACCGGCATCTTCGTCTGAAGAAGAACACCGGCGCCCAAGGCTATGGATTTCATAAAATCGCGGCGCGGCATTACGATGGGTTTCAAGGTCTGTGTGATCTTCGGATGGGTCGACATGGCGTTCTCCTTGCTCGTCGAAATTTTCCAATCCTTGGAAAACCGTCTTCAAGAATCTTCCAAGGGTTGGAAAAACGTTAATGGGTTCTTTATCGCATGAGCGCATTAAATAACATACAGGTCCTACATTGTCAACGACAATTATACTTTCCCTCCCCATGTAGACGAGCTCTTGGGCCTCATCGGACCACCGTAAGACCGCTGAATTTCCAGCGTTTGTGTCTTGAAAAAATAAGCTGACATTAGTGACGGTCCGACCGGCCATTGAAAACGTTTACGATTTTTGTGTTTTTAATAAGCCATTGATATACAAGCCGTGGCATTTGTTGCAAGCTGCCACTTTTTTCTCGATGATGCATTTATCACGCTGATTCTTTTATATCGGCAAGAGAGAAAACAGGGACCAACACATCCCGCCTTTCTGTCCCCGTTACAAACCTACGTTTGTCTAACTGTGAGATCTTTTCAGTGGTCTTGTCGTCGTAGAACTGTTGCCTACACTGCTGACACACGCGTGCCTGGATATTCTCTATAGCCACCCACGCACCATCCACCCAGAAGGCAGATTTGACCAGATCCTCAACAGTTTCTGATTCACAGTACTTGCACAGGAAAGTCTCCTCACGGTCCTGGTCCACTCTAATTGGTTCAGAATGGCGCTGCTTTTTCTCGACCTCTACCTGCGACAGAGAGTAGACAGGGACCCGAATCTGCCGCTTTGCCTTCACTATTGGATATGTTGTTACCTGCCGAATCTTTTGTGTGACTTCTTCCTCGAAGAACTGCTCCCCACATCCCTCGCACAACCGCGCAGGAATATCTTCTATAACAATTAATCCGCTGTTAGTCCAAAGTGCCGCTCTGATGACATCCTCGTTGGTCTCGCATCCACAGTATTTGCATCGCGGCGCCGCTTGAGATTGCGGATTTTCCCTTCCTTCTCGTATCTTTTTTTGCTGCTTTTGTTCCATATCGCTATCGCTCATTTAACCGGCAGTGCTCTGGAGACGTCGCCCAGCAGAAAGAAGCATATCTTTGTCCCCAGTGAAAGGCCCACTTATCTTCGTACCATCTTTTCGGCGGCTGCGACAATGTCGGCAGCGCCTACCCTCATGTAGTTAATCATCTCCGGCGCACCCGGCGGAGGGGCATCAGGGAACGCGAGCCGCTTAAACCTGGTACCTGGCACCGCCTCAGCCACCCTGGCAATAATATCAGCGCCATTGCAGAAGTTGTAGCTACCATCGTCAGATGTCAAGAGCTTGCCGGTCTTCTTAACAGACTTTATGATTGTCTCCATTACTTGCTCTAAAGGTGCCAATGTTCGAGGGTCGATGAATTCGGCGCTGATTCCACGCTGTTTAAGCTGCTTAACCGCCTTGGCTATCTCGACTGTCTGTGGCGCATAGCCAACAATTGTGATATCTTTGCCCTCTGTGCGGACGGCAGCCTGACCTATCGGAACGGTGTACGGTTCGTCAGGAACATCCGGACCAGAGGTAGGCATAGAGTAGTGGCAGAATACAACCGGGTCAACGTCTCTGATAGCTGATACCATCAAGCCTTTGGCATCGTATGGATTGGAGGGAATCACTACCTTCAGTCCAGCCAGCCGGGCGTAACAAGATTCAAGCCCTGCATCGGCGTGCTGCCCAGCTTGAAATGGTGCTCTTCCTTGCACATCAGCCCAGAGCACCATAGGAAATGCCGCCTGTCCGCCGGTCATATGGCGAAGCTTGCCAGCATGGTTGAACATCAATTCATAGGGTATCAGAGTAGTCATGCTCGGTATATGGGCAATTGCTCGTACACCAATCATAGACATTCCCAGCGCGCCGCCCACGATCCAATTCTCGTCGATAGCGCTGAATCGCGCTCTCCAGCGTCCGAACTCCGCCTCCAAATTGATGGAACGGCCTCCCCAACGGGTAGCCGGTCGCTGGTATTCGTAAAAAAGAGTTAACAGCTTGTCTCGCCGCATTTCCCCTTGAACGGCTTCAAGAATCGCATATCTCATACTCTTTGGCATGGTCTTTGCCTCCTTTTGTTTTTAGCTTTTGTGAAGAGGAACCGCGCCTTCGGCGAAAACATTTAAGAGCCCATCCTCAGCTTTTGGAACCGGCTGAGCCTCAGCGAAAGCAGCAGCATCGTCAACGGTTTGCTTAACTTCTTGAACGACCTCTTCGGCCCGCTCTTCTGTCATGACCTTTTCGTTCACTAAGAATCGTCTGAATCGCGGTATGGGGTCTTTGGCCATCCATTCCCTCAGTTCCCGGTCCGAGCGATAGCCAAGGCCGAAAGCGCCATCCCTACCTATTTTTGAACCCTGGAACCCATAGTGGTCGTACCACCGGTAGGTTTTGCACTCGATGACGGTGGGGCCACGTCCGGCACGAGCCTTTTCCACGGCATACTTTGCCACATCGTAAACGGCCAGCACGTCATTGCCATCTACTACGCGCCCCTCAATTCCATAACCGTCAGCCCTTCGGGCCAAATCTTTGATGGCGTATACGTCCGAGCAACGCACCCAAATCTGAAACTGGTTGTTTTCGATGATGCTGATCCAGGGTAGTTTATAAGTTGCAGCGCTGTTTGCGGCACTGGTGAAAAAGCTTCCCTGTATGGAACCGTCTCCACCAAAGCTTACCACCACCTGGTCAGTTCCCTTGACCTTGATTCCGTAGGCTGCGCCTGCGCCCATCAGATGTGAAGCTCCTACGATGCCGTTCATGCCCAAAATCCCCAAACTCATATCCGTAATGTGCAGGGAACCACCATAACCTTTACAGTACCCTGTGGCCTTGTGAGTAATTTCCGCCAGCATCAACTTAAGATCGCCACCCTTGGCAATCAGGTGGCCGTGGCCGCGGTGAGTGCTGGCTATGTAGTCATCTTGCCTCAGGGCACTGCAGACACCCACAGCGATAGCCTCCTCTCCTACATATAAGTGGGCTACGCCACGGAAACCTCCCTTAAGTGCCAGGTCTTTGATTTTCGTTTCCCACAGGCGGATCTTTAACATATCGGTGTACATCGCTGTGAGCTGTGCAGTCGAGAGACTATCAATGTAGGTGGAAACGGACTGGCCTTTCGCTTGCTTGTCAGCGCCAGCAGAGAAGAAGATTGCCCCGACACCAATGGCACCCAGGCCCTGGATAAATGTCCTGCGTGAAACTGCTTTTGGATCTGTTCCGCTTGTGGAAGGAGCAGCTTTAATCTCATTCATATTAACTTCCCCATTCATTTGGAATCTCCCTAAAATACGTTCAAAATTAGTTTTTTCTGCCTACAATTTAATCACCAAAGAAACACAAATGCAAACGAAATAACCGATGTTTGTCGGAGTCCTGCAAGCGTGAGTGAGAACAGAATAGCCCTTCCCCACAAAGCAACGGATTCGGAAGAAAGACACTCTGATGTAAGGCAGGTAACATATTAACAAAGGACATTGAAAACGGTGCTAAATTTTGACCTTTTCACAAACCATTGATGGTACAGGGCTTATGAAACGAGCAGTTCCGCGGAATTCGCAGATAATAGGCCCTCGGGTTGTAGGGAAGCTGTAGGCTGCGATTGATTGTTAAGGACCTCGTTCGGGCCTGTTTCGTGCGCGCTCACCGGTGCTTAAGGGCCGGCAGGACCGGTCCAAAAGATTTTGGCAGAAGACCACATGTATTACAACCACTATGCCATCGAATTTGCCTTTAAGAAAGCAATGGACTTAGATACAATGGCTGTTGTCCATTTTGCTATAAGCGCTTGCAAATAGAGAAGGGCAGAATTTTCGGCAGGGATGAGCGTTGCTGAGCATGTTAAATGGAAATACCGGTTTATTCTTTCGGGTTCAAGAAATTGGAGGTTACTTTGATGACTAAGCGAGGAAAAGGAGTGGATGCGAAAGTGACTATAGCAATAATGGCTATTCTCCTCTGGGTTAGCGGGGCAAACGGGGCCATAGAGAAAAGAGATGACGTTCCCCCCGCTGCTTCGTTTCGCGAAGCAAAACGGCGGGGGTACCTTTTGCTTGATTCCCGAATCATCGAAGGTACGGGAAATGCAATACTGACTGTCGGCACGGTACAAAAAGACAAGCGGAATCCGCTATTCAAAGAGGACAAGCCCTGGGAGCCGCGTTACGATAACGTCTATTGCAACGTCATCTATGACGAACAGGACAAGCTCTACAAGTGCTGGTACAGCCCGTTTATTATCGACGAGAGGACGACCAGCACACCACCTGAGAAGCGCAATCCCGAATCGCGGGACTACATGCGCGTCAGGCCGAATGGCCGAGAGATGGGAGTATGCTACGCTGTCTCGAAGGATGGCATCCATTGGGAAAAACCTGAACTCGGCCTGGTTGCGTTCGGCGGCAACGAGAAGAACAATATTCTTATGCGCGGCCAGGAGATGCGCGGTATGTTCCGTGGTCCGCACGGCGCCGGCGTGTTCAAGGACCTGCATGAAAAGGACTTGGCCAGGCGTTACAAGATGTTCTTCCGGGCCGAGAAGATGGCTGTAGCATTTTCCCCCGATGGCGTTCACTGGGACGAACCTATACTGTGCCGTGAGATTGACGCGCCGGGCGACACGCACAACAACGCGTTCTGGGACCCGATGTTGGGCAAGTACGTGGGCATTACGCGCTTGAAAACAAGGGACGACATTCGCTTAGTGGGACGGACTGAGTCGCCCGACTTTGTGAACTGGACAAAAGCGGAGGTGGTTTTGCGGGGACCGGAGCGCCGCGAGCAGACCCACGATATGGTTGTATTTCGGACCGGGGATGTCTATATCGGGCTGTTGGGGATTATGGATTTTCCAAAGAAAGGTTCCAACTACCACGTCAAGCAGCATGTCGAGCTTGCGTGGAGTCCCGATACTATTAAATGGCACCGCATACAAGCAGGCACACCGTTTATTGGACACACGCTGGGAGAGGAGGAGCAGTATGGAGAAATGCCCTACGATTGGGGGACTATTTTCGCATCGGCCCCGATTTTCTTAGATGATGAGGTCCGAATCTATTACGGTGCCTGCGACTGGTACTTTTTCGACTGGCGCAAGGGCCACCTGGCTTTGACAACACTGCGGCCGGACGGCTGGGCCGGTTACGAGCAGATATCCGGAGACAAACCGGCGATTATTACAACTACGTCCGTTGTTTGTACCGGCAGCGAACTCCAGATTTGCGCAGATGTTCGAAGGAATGGATTCGTTAAGGTAAAGCTTTTCGATAACGACAATAAGCAATGGCTCCAGAGCAAGCTGATAACACGAACTGTTACAGACGCTGTAGTAAAGTGGCAAAAGGGATTCTCAATCGAGAATGTCAAAGGCGAAAATATTCGGCTGAAATTCGAACTTAAGAATGCGAAGCTGTATTCGTTCGGCTTCGACCTCAAATCGCAGGCCAAGAATATTTCGGAACAGTCCAAATCCATCGTAGATCCAAAGGAGGATATTGAAGAAATCGTCGGCCGGATACTTGCCAAACAACGCAGGCACACGTTGTCTGCCGAGGAGCAAGTCCCCGGCTATGTCACTGAGTTGAGGGATGCGAATCCGAGAGTCCGCGAGAACGCCGCCGACGAGCTGGCAAAAATTGGGCTGCGAGTCAAAAACGTAAAGGCATTGCTGGGTGCCGTCGCACCGTTGGTGGCAGCAATGGGCGACGATGATATGGAGGTACGCGATGAGTCGGCTGAGGCATTGGGGGTTATAGCATCTCGAATCAAGGACGAGGCGGCAGTTAAATCCGCTATCGCAGTGTTGGTTACAGGGCTGTCCGACGAGTATGCCGAGGTGCGCGAGGAGTGCGCCGAGGCGCTGGGGCGTATTGCCTCGGAAGTTAAGGACAAAGCAATGCTCAAGCCCGCTGTCCGACCGTTGATAAAGGCGCTTCAGGACGAAGATAAAGGTGTTCGCGATTATGCCGCCCGGGCGATGGACCACATCGGCACATCCGAAGTGAAGGAAAATATGGCTACCGTAAAAGGCAATGACAGCATGAAGCGCGACAGATTCCTTCTGCTGGATAGCCGGATTGTTGAAAGGACTACAAACGCAAAACTTGCGGTTGGCAAGGTGCAAAAAAGCAAGCTGAATCCACTTTTTGCGGAAGACAAGCCCTGGGAGCCGCGATTCGACAATCTCTACGCCAACGTCCTCTACGACGAAGATGAAAACCTCTACAAGTGCTGGTACAGCCCCTTCATCATCGACGAAAGCACAACCAATACGCCCAAAAAGGACCGTGTCAACGGCGGCAAGTTCAAATATCAGGGCAGGCATACGGGTCGTCGAAGGGAAATGGGAATATGTTATGCAGTTTCCCGTGACGGCATCCGGTGGGAGAAACCAAATCTGGGAATCGTTGAGTTACAGGGCAGCAAAGAAAACAATATCGTCTGGCGAGGACCGCATGGCTCAGGTATCTTCAAGGACCTTCGCGATGCGAACCCGAAACGCCGCTACAAAGCCTTCTTCAAAGGCAAAATGATATCCGTAGGCTTCTCGCCCGACGGGATTCATTGGAGCGAACCCATAGCATGCCCCGAAGCCAATGTCCGCGGCGACACGCACAATAATGCCTTCTGGGCCCCGACGCTCGGCGAGTATGTCGGCATCACGCGGACGTGGGCAAAACCTCGCGGACGACAGGTGGCAAGGACATCGAGCAAGGACTTCCTGAAGTGGACTAAGGCAGAAGTCGTCCTCGAAGGCATCGAGAACCATCTGCAAACCTACGCGATGCCCGTGTTCTACTACGCAGGTGTATACATCGGCTTGCCCGCCATCTATAATTCCGACGCCGACCGCACCCACACCGAACTGGCCTGGAGCCCGGATACCGTCGCCTGGCGCCGCATCGACCCCGGCACGCCCCTGATCGCCAACAGCACCGAGAAGGGCCAATATGATTGGGGAACCGCCTATGCCGCCGCATACCCGGTATTCCTGAAAGAGGAGATCCGCCTTTACTACGGCGGCTGCGATGACAAACATTTCGGCTGGCGAAACGGATACTTCTGCCTCGCGACGCTTCGGCCTGACGGCTTTGCCGGTTACGAGCAAATCTCCGAGGATGCTTCAGCCCTCGTCATCACCAGGCCGCTGCTTGCCACAGGGCGGCCACTTGCTCTCAGTGCCGACGTTCAGGAAGACGGATTCGTAAGAACAAGACTCCTCAATGACAGCGGAGAAGAACTCGCTTCAAGCCAACCTGTCAGCCGGACTGTTACAGACGCCAGGGTGGAATGGCGGAGTGAATTCACAACCGAGACTGTCGGCGGCAAAATGATTCGGATAGAATTCGAACTGAGAAATGCGAAACTTTATTCATTCAGTTTTCTTCCCTGAATATATGAGGTCAAAAAGATATGGAAAAGACAAACCAACATCCCTTATCTCATGGGGAATTGCTCGAATTAAAGCGATGGAATACTCCGACGATTTATAATGGCTGGGAGCAGATTACTAAATTGGATGCCGGTAAAGACGCCTTCAATCCGGAAGAGTGCCGGGATTTCATGCCGGAAATGGGGCCTATGGTAGGATACGCGGTAACAGTGGTCTTTGAACCGAGCAATAAGAAGCATCCTCGACAAAATCCGAAGGCCTGGAGCGAGTATCGGCGGTATGTGGCGTCGATACCTGGTCCAAAAATCGTTGTGGTCCAGGACTTAGACAAGCCAAGAACTTTCGGTGCCTTCTGGGGTGAAGTAAACAGCAGCATTCATAAGGCCCTGGGGTGTGTGGGGACAATCATCGATGGTGCGATTAGGGATTTGGATGAAATGCATAATGTAGGGTTCAAAGCAATTGCAAAGCGTCTGTGTGTCGGACACGCATACAGCCATCCTGCGCGTTGGAATTGTGAAGTAGAGGTGTTTGGACGGACCGTTAAGCCAGGCCAACTAATTCACGCGGACAAGCATGGATTTCTTGTTATTCCGACCGAAGACCAAGCTCAATTGCTGGAGGCGGCCCGATTTATGGATTCTAATGAATGCCAAACAATGATAGCGGCCGCTCGTAACGTCTCCGGGCAGACAACTGAGGAAACACTTCGGGCTATTGACACAGCATGCGATAAGTTCGATAAGAACACAGAAGCAAGGTTTGGAAGTTAGTGTGTCGGTTTAGGGACGTTATAGATATTTAAAGCGGTTAGGCGTTTCACTTTTGTCGGTATTATCGTGCTGGAAAGACATGCAACACCAAAGCAAGCAATCACGCCGATAGCACCGTATAACAGACTATTGAGGTCTGTTGCTAATTTCACATACAACAGCGTGCCCATACTCGCAATAGCCCCAATCCACGCATGAGTGGTACCAACTCTTTGCGTAAAGATACCGAGCATAAACAAGCCGGCGAGGGTCCCTCCCAGCAGTCCCATTATCCCAAGAAAAAAGTCCCAGAGGTACTTGATTTCGATACTGGCTAACAACATAGCGATTGCCGTGCCGGACAGGCCCAGAGCTATAATTAAACATCTTGCAAAAAGAAGATATTTACTTTCAGAGAGGCGCCGAATAAATCGTCGAACAAAGTCTGTCGTTACTGCAGTTGAGATCGAGTGCATGCTGCTATCGAGCGTAGACATGGCGGCTGCGAATACACCAGCAATAACCAGCCCAGCCAAGCCGGGTGGCATTTGCCGAGCGATGAACAAGGCAAAGATCTGGTCGGTCGCCTCCAGAGGAACTAAACGCTGTGGGTTGGCTTTGTAGAAGACGAATAGTCCGGTGCCAACTGACAAAAACAGTACGCCTGTGAAGATGGCCAGGAAGCCATTAAGCCAGATAGCCTTGGCTGCCTGCCTCTCATCCGGCGTAGTCAGGTAGCGCTGGATGACCGCCTGGTCGGTCGTGTACGGCACCAGTGAATTAGTGAAGATGGCCCCGAGGACAACTACGATTAGAGCATCTGAAGTCCAGTCCCAATTTAGATGTGCAAGATTGAACTTATTGTTCTCGATGCCAACAGAGACAAGCTGGCTGAAACCTCCGTCCAGATTCCCCACGATAATCCCCAACGCAACCAGTGCCCCTCCTACTAAAACAACTGCCTGCAGGACATCCGTCCAAATCACTGCTTCAATTCCACCGACAACTGTGTAGACCGTACTTAACAGGCCCATTAAGGCAATACACAGATAGACATTCAAACCTGTCACGGCCGACAAGGCTAAGGCCGGAAGCAGGACAACGATGCCCATTCTGCCTAATTGGAACGCCACGAACGACAGGCTGCCTAACAATCGAATACTTACGTGAAAACGTTTTTCCAGGTACTCGTAGGCCGTGGTAATGTTGAGCCGCTTGAAGAAAGGAAGATATAGGTAGATAACGAAAGGGGCTATAGCAAATATACCGATGTTCAATATCAACAGCACCCAATCCGTCGCATAGGATCTTGCAGGCATGGCCAAATATGTAATCGCACTTAGTTGAGTTCCAAAAATACTCAGACCTGCCGCCCACCAGGGAATTCGCCTGCCAGCCAGAAAAAAATCATCGGTCGTTTTTTCACGCCTGGCGAAGTGGAAACCTATGCTGACTAACAACCCTAAATAGGTCACCAGGATTATCCAATTCAGACGGCCGAAACTACCTGATATATTAATTGGCTGTGCCCAGAATACATTTGGTGTACGGACTCCAGGCCGGACTTCTCCGGTAGGGACAACATATCTTCCTTTCCACTTAGTAATAGTGGTTGTTACTGGTGGCCATGTCCCTGCATTGCGATATTTACCGAGGTCACCTGGAATTCTCTTCGGAAACTCCCCCATCTTCGTCCAGGTGTCAGTGACGGTATGGTAGACGAATAGTTCAGGAGGGAAACCAGGATGTTTGTCTTTCAGCTCTGCTGCTTGAAAGAAGTTCTCGCCATCGTCTCCGCTCAGGAACAGGATATGTGCGTGGCCAAGAGGGATGCCCGGGTTTGGAGCAGCCACGATGGGACGGGGCGCATCAGCTATTTTTTTCCATCGCTTGCTTTGCGGGTTGTAACGGTAGCAATCAGTCAGAAACTCGCGTGTTGCTTTCCCATCGGTTCCTTTATAAAGCCGGGCGCCGCTAATAAGAAATACATCTCCTTCTTGCGTAGCCATGACCGGCAGTATTCGTGCTTTGCCCGGCCACGGCTCCAGTTGTTCCCATTTCATATTTTGGGCGGCTACAGATAGGTCCAGCGCCCAGAAATTGCTGAGTGCCTCTGTGCTGGATGGTGATTCTTGCCCCCCGGCTACATAAATTATATCATTTACCAAAACACCAGCCGAGAAAGCACAGGGCTTAGGCATTGGCGGTAGGGGAATGGTTTCGAGCTTATTTCCTGTCCAATATAGCATGAAGGCGTCAGCGTAGTGTTGGTTTCTATCACCGCCGCCCAAGCAGACAACTCTATCGTTCCAGGTCAGGGAAACACCATAGCCCAATGGTCGTGACAGCTTGAAATCACTTATCCACTTGCCTTGGGGGTCAGCGAGTACGAAGACCTGGTCATGCCAGACTTTGGGATGACTTTCCCAGGAAGGACCATCTGGGAAATTGGCGCCGCCGGCAATTATAAGGACATCGTTTGAAACACCTACGAATGGCCCAGCCAAACCAACGGGGTCTGGCAGAGGCGGCAGCTGAGACCATTTTAGAACGGTCGGCGCTTCCACAAGTTTGGCTGCCATTGCTGCAGTATGTGAAAAGACGAGAAATAAAATTGCCAGCCTGAAGGTATTACTCATGCCTCTTCCAAGTGGCCGGCGCCTTTGGGTATATTCACGAATCCGTCTTTGCATCTGTCACCCTATTGCCTTGACTTCATTGATAACATTCTGTGGCTTACCTGCAAGGAATGAGGCCACATTATCGATGACCACTTTCAGTAATCTTTCGCGTGCTGCACGCGTAGCCCATGCGATATGAGGTGTGATGAAACAGTTCCTGGCCTTAAGAAGAGGGTTGTTCTTCTCGGGCGGCTCCAAAGATAACACCTCCAACCCGGCGCCGGCAATTCTCTCATTATTGAGTGCTTGAGCTAAAGCTTGCTCATCTACTAATGGCCCGCGACTCGTGTTAATTAGAAAAGCGGTCTTTTTCATCCTCTCCAAACGCTCCTTGTTGATGATATTCTTAGTCTGAGGCGCCAGTGGGCAATGCAGACTGACAACGTCACTGATGCGAAAAATGTCATCCAGCTCTACGAATTGACATCCTTCCGGGGAACTCCCCGGAATACCTGATGGTGTGACAATATCATAAGCGATGACTTTCATGCCGAAAGCCAGAGCCAGCTTTGCGACGGCCTGGCCGATTCTTCCAAACCCAATTATCCCCATAGTCAGTCCTGCCAATTCAATCAAAGGCATGTCCCAATAGCAGAAATCAGGGTTGGAAGTCCACCGTCCACACCTTACTGTTTCTGCATGGTGAGCAACGTGTTGAGTGAGATTCAGAAGATGAGCAAAGACCATTTGTGCCACTGACTGTGTACTGTAGGCAGGAACGTTAGTCACTGGGATGCTTCGAGTACGGGCCGTTTCAGTATCTACTATGTTATAACCAGTAGCCAGCACTCCGATATATTTCAGCTTTGGAAGCTGTTTAATTGCATCAGAGGATAAAGCGGTTTTGTTCGTTAGCACGATTTCGGCATCTTTAGCACGCGGCACGACTTCTTTGGGGTCTGTACGGTCATAAATGATGCACTGCCCCAGGGCTTCTAAGTCCTTCCAGGTCAAATCTCCAGGGTTTAGTGTATAGCCATCCAGTACAACAATCTTCTTCATCAGATTTTTCCTGTCCTGCCAAAAACTTCGTCTTTGTTTATTTGCAAAGACTTACGTACAATCACCAACTCTTGTGAAACCACCGCAGATAATACCACAATGAGAAAAAGTTGGCCAAGATTGTATTGCTTCATTGTCTTTCGATATCATAGACAAACCACTATCCGAAAACCAGACGGCATCTTCGAATCCAAAGTCATGACCTCCGAACAAATAGTTTAAGCATCGCAGCACCCCCTTTTGGGCCCAAGAATCGGCCTTCCCCTAAGCCTGCGAAAGCTTCATATCTCGCCCCAAATGCCAAGGCTCAAGATAGGCCGCGAATCCCATTTTTCGAAAACAGATGCTGAATCTACCGGAAGATTGTTGAAATTAAGATGAAATGCTGGTACTATGGGGCTTGATGTGTACAGGGGTATTTCTGTGAAGTGTAAAATGGGAATGTCGATACTATGAAAGCAAATCCGATGGCATAGTGGTTGTAATACATGTGGTCTTCTGCCAAAATCTTTTGGACCGGTCCTGCCAGTCCTTAAGCACCGGTGAGCGCGCACGAAACAGGCCCGAACGAGGTCCTTAACAATCAATCGCAGCCTACAACTTCCCTACAACCCGAGGGCCCATTATCTGCCAATTCAGCAGAAATGTCCATTTCATAACTTCTGTATTATCAGTGTGTTATAGAAAACATGAAATTTGTGAACATTTTCAATGTACGTTGTGTACCTTCCTCGGATTACCAGGAGTATCACAGCGACTGGGCAACGTGGTAGTCCGAATGTATTCTTGTTTGAGTTTCCCTCATTTCTTCATCAACTCCTGCATCGTCTCGGCAAAACTCTTGCCGGCCAGGATGAAGAAACGACCCGAGCCGAAATAGTGGTAGCCCTTGGCGGAGGTGGCGCGTGCGAGCATCGCGGCCTCTTCGGGTGTAATCGGGGTCTTCTTGAGATCGCGCTCCGGGTAAAGCCAGCCGGCGCATTTGATTTCAAGAATCTTCGGGTGCAATAATTGTCCGGTTTCAACCGCCTTGACGTTGCCTTTGAATTCCGGCACCGTGTTCACGAAACGCTGGCCATTGCGCACATCCTTTTGCTTGGGATTAACCTCGTTGCGCGGACCGTTGACGCCCATAACGCCGACGACAACGCGCATCTCGGGGGCCTTGAATTCCTTTCGCAGATCCTTGATCAGGTGCACCAGGTTCTGTCCATACTCCTTGCGGGAATTCTCGCCGAACATATCGTTGTATCCCTGAAACCAGACGAAGCCGGCGATTTCGTAACTGGCCGATTCGTCATACTCAGGGAAGTGCTTTTTCAGGCTATTCAGGGTATCGTGGACATACGCGACCAAACCGCGATAGTCCTCACCGACTTTCTCCGGATCGGCGCCTTCCGGCACGCCTGCGCTGGGCGGGCGGAAATTCGTATAAAGGCTTCGTCCGCCCGGGGCGTACTTGATAAGCAACACCTGTTCTTTGATCGCCTCGCCGATGAAGTAACCAAAAGCGTACTCCGGGCCGATATTCGATCCGAGGGCATCGCTGCGCCTCGCCCCGTAGCCTGGGGCGAGTTTGCCGTAGTGGCCACGGTTGGCGACCCAGACATCATCACGGGTCACCAGCGTCTTGCCGTCAGGCTTGAACTTCTTCAGGAGGTGCCCGTGTTTCTTGTCCTCGCCGAGGAAATCGATTGTTGAGATGTGGCACACGCCCTCCATGTTCGACTGGCCGGCGAGGATGAAGACCTTGAGTGGGCTTTTGCCTGCCTGTTTCCGGGGCGTGCTCTGATCCGCCTGCCGGGCCTGGGCCGGGCCGGACGCCGCAAGCAAGGCGGCGGATGCAACAGGAGCTTCGTCGATCCAGACCGTCATCGCTCCCTTTTCCCTGTTGGCCCAGGAATAATACGGAACGGCCGTCAGAGTGACCGGATACTGCCGGTTATCAAGGCCTTTGCCCTGAAGAACCGTTACGCCGCCCAGCAGTTCCTCGCGATGCTCGGCGCGCAGAAACGCTTTTCGAGGCAGGGCCAGGCGAGAGATGTCCACATCAGGGTGATCGACCGCTTCGAGGCAGTAGATGATCGGGCCGCGCATCAAGGCCACCTTGCCCTTGTCGGCCAGGACTTTCTCGTGCGCATAAACCCGGCGGATCGGCATGGGCAGGTTAAGTTCCACCACGTCCCCCGCCTGCCAACGACGTTTCAGGTGGACGTAACCGTCTTCTTCTGGTGTGACATCAATCGTTTTTCCATTGACCTTCAGCCCAACGGCAGCGACCTTCGAATCGGCGAAGCGGTACAAATCGCTGGGAACAGGTCGGCCAAGCGCCCAGCCCGGTATCCGCAGGCACAGGGTGAATTCGGATGTCTGCTCCGGTGTGACCGTCAATTTCACGTAACCGTCCCATGGGTAGTTGGTCTCTTGGGCTAGTTTCAGCTTCACGCCGTCATCCATCCTGACTGAGGCGTCTCCTGCGGCGAATAGGTTGACATACAACCGGTTCTTACCCTGGGCATAAACCAGTCCGCCAACCTGTGGGATGATCCGTGTCAGGTTCGTCGGGCAGCACGCCAGGCCTATCCACGATGAGCGGCGTCCGCCCCTGCTTTCCAGAGGGTTCTGGTAGAAGAACCCGTCGCCGGAGATCGAGATTCCCGAGATCGCGCCGTTGTACAGCGCCAGCTCCATCACGTCGGCGTACTTGGCCTGACTTTTGAGCAAGTTCATCCGGTGCTGCCAGAGCACGTGAGCGATGTTTGCGCAGGATTCGCAATAAGTCCTGTTGGGCAGGAGGTAGGGGTCGCCGAATCCCTCGTCGCCATACTGGGCGGTTCCGATGCCGCCGGTGATATACATCTTGCGGGCGACCACGTCGTGCCAGATACGATCCAGGGCCCGCTCGTAGTCGGGGGCGTCCATGAAACGGGCGATATCGGCCATCGCCGAATAAATGTACCCGGCGCGGACGGCATGGCCGATGGCGTTCTGCTCGACGAGCGGCTTGTGGTCCTGCATCCGTCCGTTGCGTATGCTGTTTCGAGCCCGGCGTCGTGCCCGGCTTCGCTCGGCAGGCGGCAGAACATCGAAATTCGGCGGCTCGGGCGTCATGGTTTCGGGGTCGAAGGGCTTGCGCTCGGAACCGTGGGCGTGGCCTCGCTCGTCGAGAAAGAAGCGTGACAATTCCAGGTATCGCCGCTGGCCGGTGGCGCGATACAGTTTGACCAGGGCCAGTTCGATTTCCTCGTGCCCACCGACATCATAACGTTTTCCAGGTCCGAAAACGCTGTCAATATGGTCGGCGAAACGTTTCGCTGCGTCAATCGCCTTCTTTTCCCCGCTGAGCTTATGATGCTCGACAGCCATTTCGAAAAAGTGGCCCGCGTTGTACAACTGGTGCTCCAGGCGCAAGGTTTCCCACCGCTTGTCGGGGTCCCGAACGATGTAGTACGCAATCAGGAAACCGTCCTCCTGTTGAGCGGCCAGGATGCGATCGAGAATGCCTTCCACGCGATTTCGCAACCGGCTGTCGTCGTGATGCTGCAGGGAGTACAGCGCGCCTTCGAGGGCCTTGTGGATATCCGAGTCGAAGGCGTGGTGGCCGCGGAGCGGGCCGTCGAATACTCCAGCCGCCTTGTCGAAGTTCGTGACGTGCCCATCCCGCTCCAGGCAGTCCAGCGCGTGGCCGATGGTCGTCTCGTGGTGGGTCTTCAAACGCGGGCCCCAGAACCCGCCTCGCAGCTCCACCCGCTCGTGGCTTACTTCATACAGTCCGCGATTCGGCAACACATCAGCTCCCGCAGCGACGCTCATCAAGCTCAGGGCAACAACTGCGTTAACAATTATCGTTGCAAGATACTTTCTCATAATGACAATTCCTCTCGTGTATCTGACAGAAAATTTGATTGTTGTTTTCTTGCGATTGCGGCAGTGAGCCGGAAAGCAAGAGAAATTGGTGCACTTTACTGGCCCGCATAGATTGATTTCATTTTCCAGCCTTTGACTTTGGCCGTTATATCACCACCTTTGCTGAACAGGCTTATGCCTACATTTTCCTTATCGTGCTGGTGCATGTATACAGCCCCCTGGCGATCGTTGACGAATACCTCGACCATGCTTTTATCCAGGAAGATACGAAGGTTCAAATCTTCACCTTTCTTAAGCTCGAACGGAGGCTTAATTTTGCCCATTGCCAAGACCTTGCTCTCCGGCTTGATGGTGACAGGAAAACCTTTGCCATCCTTATCGCAGAATACGCTGACGCCATATTCTTTGGCGCTGGTTGGTTTGATTGTGACACTCAGCTCTACAGTGTCACCGCAAATTCTCTTGAGCATGTGGCTGCTATTGCTCTTGACGGTGATGTTACCTTCATTCTTCTGGTCATAACGAAGCTTCTTAAGTTCCCGCAGCGGTTTGATGCGCAACACACCATCGGCGGGCAGGCTAAGCTCACGCGGCAGTGACTGGATAGCGCTCTGGGCGGCCTCCACCCTGCACCAGGCCCACATGACACGGCGGCCATCCGGAGTCAGCAGTGATTCCGGCGCGAAGAAATCCCGGTACTTCCAGTTCATCATAGCGTGGAACTCGGGAAGATATTTCTCGTCCTTAAAATCGCCAAGGTAGTAACGGCACCCCATTCTATGACTGATGCAAAGAAGCATCCACTTATCACCTATCTTGAACATATTGGCGCAAGAGACGTCTTCATTTTTGTTCACCCCCAGATCCGGCATGTCTTCGTGCAGCAACAGGCCGAGATACTCCCACTCTTTAAGATTCGAAGATTTCATCAAATGAGGTGGGGTGCCGCCGGATATCGCATAATAGGTATCACCATTCAACCAACAGTCAGGATCCCACATACGTATTTTCGCCGCCTGCCCGGATTTAGTCCTGGGCTTAACCGCAACGGGCCTGGTCCATTCATCGAGGTTATCGTCAAGGGCAAAAGCCAGGTAATTGTTTCCGGATCCCTGGCCATGGTAGATCATTGCCGGCCGGCCGTCCTTGGTGAAGAATCCTGTACCACTGAACATTCCGTGACCCGTATTGGGCCCGACAAGTACGGTGGGGTGCCACTTCCAGGTAACCATGTCCTTGCTGGATACGTGAGCGAACGCAAAGCCGTGCTTGTTTTTGTAAATGTAATGCAGATGATAGCGGCCTTTGTAGAAAAAAGCGGGGTTGGGATCGCCTGGCATGCCGACACCCGGGCCTGGGTGGGCAAGATGGTATGTTAGCCAGTTAGCCGGCACATCTTTCGGCATGGCCGGCGTTTCCTCTACATAAGGGGCCGCCGGTGCACGCGCGCGCCGAGCGCGGGTGGCCATCTTGGCGTCATCTTCAGTAACAGCGGCGACCAGAACAGAGTTTTCGCCCAGAACCAGTTTTCCGTCCGCCAGCTTCGCTCCGTTCTTCATTCTGCTGTGTGGAAATCGACCTGCACGATCCTTAACCTTAGCCCCCTCGAAATCCCACCATGCGTAGGGTTCGATTTTTGATTTCTTGTTCGGCTGGAGCGATTTAATCTCATCGACAGTCAAGGCCTTACTGTAGATACGGGCGTCTTCTATTGCTCCGGAGAAGCGGCCACCTGCTGCTCCAACGTGTCTCAATCCGAAAACAGCAATATTATTCTTACTGCTTAACAGATCAATGTTCTTGGCCTGATACGAGGCATAGACCTCACCATTGCGGTATATCAGTATCTCGTCACCCTTATAGACGATAGCCATCTGGACCATTGTCTTGCTGTCGGCAGTCTCGGGGACGTACTTATCCTGGGCTTTCTCCGTACGCTTATGAAAGTCGCTGCCGGCCATCCATTTGCCTGGCTGCAGCTCGCCAAAAACTATGCCGTCAAACTGATCGCCACTCTGTATCGTAAGCGCGCTGCCTCCACGATGAGTCAGATTAGCCGGAGCAACCCATACGACCAGCGTCTTGTCCGTCCCCGCTGATTCTGCAGCACACAGAGAAAACGCTGCGAACGCGATCATGATACTTGAAATAATTGGCTTCATATTTGCTCCTGTTTGTTGTTACGTGCTTTTGAAATTTCTCTCAATAACGTGAACCCCGTCTGCGTGGAAAAAATAGTTGCTTTGCCAGACCTTGATGTTCTTGAACGCACCTTCGTCGTCTGCGCCCATGAAGCCGACCTGCCCGTTACATTTCAGGCGCTTGAGGTTCATCAGGTAGTCATTGATGTACAGTTCCATCATGTCGAGCTTGATGACCAGGCGGAACGTCACGGTGGGGCCGAACTCCATGTCACGGCTGGAGGTTTGTTGGATTTTCAGATTGCTGCCGTCAGCTTTGATTTCGCCGAACTGCACGGCATCGCGCGCCAGCAGCAGGCACTGGCCCTGCCCATCCCCATGGTCAAAGAAAATACCGTACTTGCCGTCGCCCGGCGCCTGCAGCGACAGCTCTCCCACTCTGCCTTCAATGACATGGGTTCGGCTCAGGTCCAGTTTCTTGTCCAGCATCCGGAGCGAAGAGGCGTACGCCGCCCCAGCCGCGACCAGCTCGGTTTCCACCGGCTCGGCCTTGAGTTTGTCGTTGTCCTTCCACCACTTGAGGCGCAGGATGCCTTCACGGTCAACTTCGATAGCTTTCAGCGGTGCGGCAAAGACGGTGCCGCCCGTGTAGAAGTGATTGACCAGCGGGCCGCCGGGCGCGTTGTGAAAGAAGCGGGGGAAGTAGATGTTGCAACCCTTGCCAAAGACGTTGTGGTTCTTCTTCTGTCCAAGAAAGGGCCCCTCAGGCTTGTCGCCGACGGCGACGCGGCCTTCACTGATGAGGATGTAGTACTTGTTGCCGAGCTTCTGGATCCCGCCGAATTCACCCGCAATGTCACCTTCAACGGGGGGAAGGGCCTTCCAGGTGAGGCCGTCCTTGCTCTGGGCAAAACCGAATCCGCAGGGCCGGTAGGCGACTTTTTTTCTATCGGGATTGGCCGTGAAATAGCCATACAGACTGCCGTCATCGCGCTGGATGGCATCGATGCAATCCCAACGCCCCTTCGCTTTGTACCACCGGACATCCTGCACAAAGCGATACTTCTCATCTACCTTCGTCCAGTTCAGCAGGTCGGTGGAGGTCGCGAACATGATATCCTGCTTGTCGCCGAACCACTCGGAATAGTTCATCACCCATTGGTGGGTCTTGGCGAAGTCGGGCGACTTCCAGATGTGCCCCGTGCCCATCCAGGTTACCCCTGCGCGGGGCTTGATCATCACCCCTTGTTCCTTCCAGTGGACACCGTCTTCGGAGGTGGCCAGTTCGTGTCCATCCCAATGCCCGCCAGAACCGGCCAGGTAGTACATGTAGTATTTGCCGTCGTGGTAATATATCCATGTATCCCATATCTTGCCGGCGCGCGCAGGAGTAAAGAAGCCGGCCTGAACTATTTCAGCCTTCACTGCAAAATCCTCGGGCTTGAGCCCTTTCTTGAACTTCCCGCCACCAAAAGGAGATGCTTTCCAGTCCTCACCGACATAACTGACATCTGCCTTTTCAGGAATCCCGGACTCCAGGCCGACAGCCCAGAATATACTGTTCACAAAAAGACGACGCAGGTCTTCGCTTTCCATATCTTGCGCAGCACCGATGGTGCTCATCACTACTCTTGAGACCTGGCCTGAGTCACGCTTGATCTGGCGAGTCCATACCATGGGCATAGTAGATTTCTGCAAATTCGGCGGATCATCCGGATCCATGCCCGTGAGAACCTGGCCATACATTAACACCTCAGCATCTGCCGGGAGTTTAGTGATGCGATAAACATCAGTCGGTCCCCATACATCGTGTACGCCACGAAGGATTGGATGTTTCTCGTTCATCCCCGCACGCAGACCTCGCGTGCTTTCCTTGCCGTGATGACCATAGTGACCTTTCCATGATTCACCAAACAATGAAGTGGCATAACCGCCGT
>Ga0209979_1001659_pt1 | contig 23593 bp, 17 predicted proteins | sample AnhtaG_FD_183114 | JGI IMG/M metagenome (GOLD analysis project Ga0209979, IMG submission 183114) | Deep subsurface microbial communities from Anholt, Denmark to uncover new lineages of life (NeLLi) - Anholt_01485 metaG (SPAdes) (version 2) | ecosystem: Environmental > Aquatic > Marine > Oceanic...
ACGCGCATGTTAGCCAGCAGGCTAATATAACCGTCAGCAGGCGAAGATGACATTTCATTTTGCATGTCGTAAGCTGCAGCGCAGCAAGGACTTAGAGCCAGCCGGCCCGAATCCCTGCATGCCTTAGCCAGGGAACCGTTTTGAACATTTAATTTTGTGTAATTTGGATTTGTTTAGGATTTAGGGCTTAGGATTTCGGATTTCAGACTACCAGATGCAACCTTGGGCTACGATCTATGCAATACGCAATACGCGATACGCAATACTCGCCAACCGTCTTCTGTCCTCGCACCACTACATCTATCGAGAACCCTCTACAAATCAGCTCCTTTTTATGCAAAACAAACCCAATTTCCGAAAAAGTCAAATGAACGTAAAATCATATAATACAACGGATTATGAAAATAAATCCAATTGGACACTTGGTGAAAACAAACCCAATTCAAACCCAAACAAACCCAATTTCCGTAGAGCAAGAATGAATATAAACTCACTTATAACAAAGGATTACAGAAAAAAAGATGATTTCGCGGTCCAAAAAAACAAACCCAATTCAAACCCAATTTCTGTAAAGCCCAAAATGAGCGCAAACTCTTTTTCACAAAAGGATTATGAAAATAAAACCGCCTTCCGGCTCCAAAAAAACAAACCCAATCAAAGCCAATTTCCAAAAGGCCAAAATGAACTTAAAATCGCTTGCCGGAAAATCTGGTTCGTTTTTCAGATGCGTTTCTTCTTGATGATGTGCACGTTTTCATACACCTCGGACACAGCCTTGCTGATTATCTCCAAAGCGCGAATGAGAATCGGTTGTGTCCCTGGATTAACGTTTGAATGTTCAACCTTGGGGAATTATTTTTTATTCTTCGGGTTGAAGTACCGATGGCGGACGCGCCCGCTGGCGAGAGTTGCCTCGCTGCGTATGTCGTTCAAGGCCTTCTTGACCACATCGAGTTCATTCTTGGTGGCCTCATGGTTAGCACTCGCCATTTTTGTCTCGCATTCGAGGCGTGTCCTTGTCTCCATGAGTTCCCGATTCGCAGCCTCCTGCTCCTCAAGCTGGATGCGCAGGTCAGCCATTCCGTTGTCGGCGCCCGTAAGTTTCCGTCGGAGGTTATCCACCTCCCCGCGCAGACGGTCCATATTTGTGACCTTGTCCTTGAGATTCATCACCTCGGCTTCAAAGGCTGTCTTTTCGCCCCCGAGTTCCTTAGCGTGCGCCTCGACAGAGGCCACCTTCTTAGCGAGCGAGTCACGCTCCTCAGACACTGTCTCAATCTGTGGCTGAATCTCCGCGAGCAAGTTGGCATACTTGTTCCGCTCTTCCTCGACAAAGGAGATATCCTCGCGTAGCTGGTCAGCCAGAGCAGTTTGTGCTTCGAGTGACTTGACTTGCTCCTCTAACTTCACATGAGCAACCAGCTCTCCAGATAGCTTCTTCTGAGTTGTATCAAGCTCAGTTTCCAGGACATTTTTCAGCTCAAATGCTGTGTCAACCTGTTCTTCGAGACCCTTGACAATGGAGATGATGCTGGCCCTCTGCTCGAAAACATCCGCGAAGTCCTCCATTCCCAGCTCGTATGCTGATTCGGCAGCCGTTGGCTGCTTCTTGCCCCTCTTGCCGGCAGGGGGGGTCTTCAGTGTGGAAACGGTGCAAGTCCTTCTCCTTCTTGCACTCGGCTTGTTTTTTTTCTTTACGCTTGTCTTTTTCTTCCGACTTTTTGGCATCAGATGACTCCTTAAGTTATTGTCAACGAGGGTTCAATCGTTACAATTTCCCATCTATTCTATGTGTACACAACCTTGTCCTGAGCGTACGTCTTTCCACCATTCGCGCCATCGCGCAATCAGAAGCTGATGCGATTTCTCATCTGATGGAAACCGTTCACTCATCTTATTACCAGTGATTGTTTTCAGGGCACTAAGAACTGCCTTTCTGATTGATTCTTCAGGGTCATTCATTCGTTCAATAAGGGCGGAAACCACTCGCCGAGAACGGAGGTTGCCCATTGCCTCGATTGCTGCCCGACGGACCGAAATGCTTCTATCAGCCAAGAGCGGTAACAACTTTACAGCGAGTGCTTCTTGACCCAGCCAGCCAATACAGGTGGCGGCCCTGCGTCGGACTTCTTTGTCCTCATCGGAAAACAAATGTGTGAGGGCAGGAGCACTTTCTGCTCCAGCCAAATGGTATAAGCCCCACACAGCAGCCAAACGGACCAAAGCTGCCCGGTCGTTCAAAGCGTGCACAATCGTAGGCAGCCCTTCTTTATTCTCCAATGTCGTCAGCGCCTTAATGCACTCTTGTCGCACTTGCGGGGATGGTTCGCTCGCCATCTGAGCAATAAGAACTCTGACTGATAACTCATGGCGAACACCAGCTATTGTTCTGACCGCATCTGCGCGCACAGTGGCGTCCTGACTGGCAATGTCAGAAAGAGCCCTTCTGAAGATTATCCTGTCGGCTGCGTTCGAGAAAACAGCCACTTGAACTTCCTCCAGAGTCACATCGGGAGGGCTTGGTGCCTTAGCCTCAGTGATCATCTGCCAAGAATCGAGTTCTTCAATCCTCACATTTATCTCCTTATTCGTTTGAAGCTTTCAATCGCCATTCCTTACTTGTTTACTGCAGGTATTATCGTGAGAAAGAGGTCCCCACTTGAGAAAATGGTTACTCAAACTGACCGATTCTGGCCTCAAGGTAGCGATAGCCGGGTTCTAAGAGTTTTGGATTTCCGCCTGGGAAGGAATGACAGGTTGTGTTATGTTCTTTCACAAAAAGCACTTATGTCAATAAATAACTTAAAAATCGGCCAGTGTGAGTAGTTATTTTGCAACTTGAAATGTATAACGAAATGAATTAAAGATGGGCGTTTTAATGTTGGGCAACGCACCCAACATTAAAATACCCAACTTTCACTTGCTTAATATAGCACATAGCATGTTTTTTCAAATACTTTTGCTTTTTCTTTTAAGAGGAGTTCTCTTTCGCCCGATAATGCCTGTAACAAATAGCTCAAGGACAGATATTGAAAGCTGCTTTGGATGAACAGAAAGAAACACAAGAACTTGCTGTCCTCAGAAAGGCAGAACAAGATGAATGTAAAAAGCCGTCACCAACTTTCAAGTGCGGTTGAGGCACTTTTCTTAGAGGCAGTAGCTAAACAAAAAGCAAAGTCAGAAGCTGAAGCTGAAGCGGCCGAGGTGATAGACAAGGTTAAGGCCCAAGTCGAAGCGATAGCCAAGGTTTCGGCTGAAGACGAAGAAAAGACAAGAGCATACATCGATACGATAACCAAAGTTAAAGCTGAAGCCGAAGAAAAAGCAGGGACGTACACCCATACGACAGCCAAAGTAAAACCTTCAACCAGGGTTGGGGCGCTTTTCTTAGAGGCAGTAGCCAAACAAAAAGCGAAGTCAGAAGCTGAAGCTGCCGAGGCAATAGCCGAGGTTAGGGCTGAGGCCGAAGAAAAGGCAAGGACATACACCGATACGATAGCCAGAGTCAAGACTGAAGCCGAAGAGGCGATAGCCAAGGTTAAGGCTGAAGCCAAAGAGGTGATAGCCAAAGTCAAAGCTGAAGAAAAAGCTGCGATGATGGATGAGAGTAAAGAGCAGCCGATTTACGAAACCATCCAGAAAGAAACCACATCGCCGGCTTATGAGAGAATGATAAATTCGTGTCGTATGTTCTATTCATTACAGGAAGCTGCCGAGAAACTCAACAAGACAAAGGAAGAACTAAAGGAGATAGTAAAGCAGGGTAAGTTGCGCGAGTTTCGCGTTGGCTCGAACGTCCTCTTCAAGGCCGATGAAGTTGAAGCCTTGGCATCTGAAGGGGACATCACGAAAGCGCCAAAGGCTGAGCCAACCAAAGAACCGGCACTGAAGGCTCCTGATATCGAGCCCAGCAGCGCTGGGTTCCTATCAAAACCCGCCGTTGGCGGGCCGGAACTTGAAAGTCAGCAACCTGAAACGATAGAAACGGCCCAGCAGCGCTGGGTTCCTATCAAAAACCCGCCGTTGGCGGGACCCCAAGAGCAGCCCATCGATTTGGAAGCATTGGATTTAGAGACACCGGCACCCGAAGTTCCTACTGTAGAACCTGAGGTTTTAGCTCCGGAGCCCAGCAGCGCTGGGTTCCTATCAAAACCCGCCGTTGGCGGGCCGGCAGTCGAAACTCCGAGACCAGAAGAAACTGCTGCTACTCGACCCCAGATCACATCCACACCGCCTTTCAAGACTGGACTAAGGATAGAAGAAACAGTTTATCGACACAGGCTCTCTGTGTGGCAGTGGTTCCTCAAAGGTCTTAGGGAGGACGATGCCTTGGCAGTTATAGTTCTTTGTTTGCTTCTGTGCATTGTTTTTTCCACTTTTGTTACTTCAGGTTATTTCGTATATACAATCTTCCGGTCTTTCCCATGAGCCTTCTGTTTTGGTGAGTTGTGAGTAGTTAATTGGTGAGTGGTGAGTAGTCAATTAACCAATTAACCAATTAACAAATTAACCAAAGGTGAGTAGTTAAATGGTGAGTGGTGAGTAGTCAATTAACCAATTAACCAATTAACCAATTGGTGCGGGACTGTCATTTGAATTTAGATATTTGAATTTGTTTAGGATTTAGAGTTTAGGATTTAGTATTTATCGTTTACCGGCCCCTTGAAGACTTGCCTACGGTCGTTCCATATCGGGATTACTGTGAGAAACACATGTTCCCTGCGAGACTCGCACCGGGTGATGGCGAGAAACGATGGTTGCTTACTGCTTGGCCTTGCTCGATGGTCCTGGCCTGTCAGCACAAGGGTGCTCAAAAGGCAATTTGCCACCTCGCCAAGCACCTTTGGCCTCATGGTCCAAAGCAGCATATTTTTTGGCAAGATCGATTACGGCGTCATCGCTTTTGTCGATGTACAACTCGAGCCAGTAGCCATCAATACCTTCCTTTGCGACGCGTATGCCTGCTGCTAAGCGTCCTCGATGGTCCCCTCCGGCACAATCGCCCGCTATTAAAGCTGCCATCAATCGGTCTGTCAGGCTACCTTCTGTCTCTTCGTACGCTCTGGCCATAGCGAAGATCACCTCTCGGCCGACCAATGTGTTACCCTGGCAGGCATAGTATTTACCTGATACGGTCCCCCACCAAGTACCCGACGGGTCGGCCTTGGCTGGATTACGGTTTGCAGCTCGACCTGACATATCAATGATGGCCAATTGACGTTTGTCCCGCTGAGCATCATTGCGCAGTAGTTCGGCCAAAACCTGCTCAGGCAAATAACGCTTGGCGAGCAGATCGAGTGCAAGCTCTCCCCAGTCTGGATTGTGCCAATGCTGAGTGCAAAACGCCCCAACGCCTGACCGCACATAAGGCACGATCTTTCCCACAGATGGGTACTTACTTGCTACAGCCGCGCCACAAACACGTGCTTCCGGATCGACCGCCACTATAGAGAATGTCCCGGTGACGTCAACTTCAGGCTGGAGGCCCGGAGACTCCCTCCCGGCGACCTCAAGTACAGCCTTCTTCGAGCAGAAAGAGTACAAACCACAGTCCAAACCCGAATAAAGCAGCCACATCGTTTGACCCCGCCAACGGCGGGTTTTGCTAAACCCAGCATTGCTGGGGACGCTCATCCACTTCGAGGGGAATCTATGATGGTATGTACGGCAGTCTTCCCCATCTTCTACGGACCTCCGCCAACGGCGGGTTTTAAACCCAGCATTGCTGGGGTCGTCATAATAGACCGTTGACCCCGCCAACGGCGGGTTTTAAACCCAGCATTGCTGGGGTCGTCATAATAGACCGTTGACCATGGCCCCCAGGGCTTCGGAGCTTCGAAAATACCCAGAGCTGCTGTGTCGCAACCTTTCATTTTGACCACTTCCGGGGCCCACGTCAGTTTCGTGATGGTCTTGCTCGGCGGATAAGGAGCGTGCAAACCGGCCATTGAATGATTACTACAGGCGGGCAACAAACAGAGAATTAAACTCAGAGAGACATCAGACAATTTCTTCATTTTTACTTCCTTTCTTGCTTACCAGTTGAACCGGGTTGACACGAAACCCGAAAGCAGTCTCCTTGCCGTTCTATAATAAAATCGACGGGCAAAAATTTCTTTATCACTTCTATATTGGTCTTCGTATGCTCGGAAATCCGGTCGGTGGTAAAACAGCCACCATTTGCTGTCGCCATGTAGAGCAACGTCTGGTCTGCAAGAAAATGATCGACTGCTGCACCACTGTCAATAAAATGTTTTGCTAAATCAACAACCTCACTAATTACTTGTTCCGATGGCTTGCCCCGCATTCCAAATGCCGTAAATACTGTGGTTCGCTTATCGCAGCACCGGGCTGCGGCGGGCTCCACCCCGACGAGAAGTCGAATGCATACAGCATTTCCAGGGCCTTGCGAATCTCTCACTTCGGTGTGCTCGATATTTTGGATGTTCAGTCCACTTTGGAGCAATAGTTTCTGTTGGCGATGAGCGATATGTGTGGGAAGCTTAGCCGTGTATATCCGAGCGTTAATACGAAACTCCTGGCCCGAGTCACAAAGGTTGATAGTCTGATTTGCCTGCACCCCCGTGCTTTCTTGCGAAAGCAAGAACGGGGGTGGCGCAGGCACAGGTGATTTTTTTTGCCGGGGCTGAACACGAAGAGTTATCTTCCCGCCGCCGGCCGGAAAGAACCCGTGTCTTAGCAGCTTGCAATCACCCTGGAAACCAGCGGTTTTAATAGCGGGAAGAAAGGTTTCGGAAAGGAAGTCAAATGGCGGTGCCAGCGGATTATGTGTTCCACCGGTAACAGTGACTGTCGAAGGTTTGTTAGCCAAAAATAAAGCAGGTAAGAGGGTTTGGATTACCAAAGATGCGGAGCCTGCTGAACCAATATCAAGACGAAAATCGCCACTGTGCACAGGCCTGGCTTGAAAATCTAACACTTTTGAGCCTTGAGCAGCTCCATGAGATTTTCCATTACAGATCTGACATGCAGCCTGGACACAACTTAGGTGCTGCTTAGCCAGGCCCGGATTACGCCGTGCAGAGCGAATATTTTCGATGTGCAGCCGTTTGCCGGTTATGCAGGATAAAGCCAGGCTCGTTCGCAGAATTTGGCCTCCCCCTTCGCCCATACTGCCGTCTATGAAAATGGTTTCTATGTCATTCATCAGTAATAATAGCCGACAGTAACCATATAGAGCGGCTCAAGATAATCCGGTAATGACAACACTTTACCGACGGAAGTATCATCAAAAGCACCGACGGCGACAGAACCGAGTCCTAACGCCTCGGCCTGGAGATGGACATTTTGTGCTGCATGGCCGGCCTCCATATAAACATAACGAATGCCCCGCTGGCCATAGCGTCCGGTTGTTCTGCTAAACTGTGCTGCAAAGACAAGAGTCAGCGGCGCGGCCTCGATAAATTTCTGTCCCCAGGCAGCCAATGTGAGTTCTGCACGCAGGTCCTGGTCAGTCAGTCTCTGGAGTGAATGTTTCGCAGGCAAATATTGAAACAAACCATCGCAGGTCACAACAAGAAGCTCCAGAGGATATGTTGCTCCTGCTGAAGGTGCGGTGCGATAGCGGCTGTGGGCTTCCTGGCCCTGGGTTGCCCAACACAACTGTCCTATTTGCTCAAGGGTAAGAGCCTTCGGTACAAATTTACGTCGAGACCGCCGCTTGGCGATAGCTTGTTCTAATGATTTCGAGCTATCCTGATTCGGCTCAGGAAGATTTACTACTGTGCTCATCTTTAATCCTAATTTTTTCTTAACTCGGAAAGCGCCAAAATTCGTCCGAATTTTACGGTCTTGCAAAACAAAGAGTTACCGTTGTCAGATTGTACTGAAACCGGTCGATTTTTTCAATGGTTTCAGGCAAGAGGGACCCGCCAACGGCGGGTATCGATTGGAACCCAGCGTTGCTGGGTCGGATTTGTCATTCCGATATAGAGACAAAAGAATTCTGTTTTTAGACAAGGAATTCCGCAGTCTTTCAAATACTGGGGCGTAATAGCTTCGCATTTAGTCCTTTTTACCTCCGGTGCATGAACATGACACGCCTCCAAATTAGATGCTTTTTCCCGCGTTCTTCGAAGCCATAAATGACTTACATAACGTCTTGAGATGGGTAATCAGCCACCAAATTCGTGTTTCTGGGGTTTTTTGCATGATAAAATACTGCCGAAAATCGGACAGAACGCTTGCATTTTCACGAGAGACTTGATATTTTAGTGGACATAAGGCTCAGCAGCGTAGCTGAGCGGCCCTAAATGGGAATTTCAGATAAGACACCAGAACCTGATATCATTTGCGTTATGAAAGATTCTACCTCTTCGGAACATTTGCCAAAAGGTTACCACACAAAAAATTCGCAAGCCGGCGTCTTGCCCCCGGGACACAATTGTCTGACTCGTCGCAACGCACTCAAAGCGGTACTGGCTTCTGCTGGCGCGGCGGCGTTTTGGAGCCCAGCTCAGGCCCAGAAGACGAAACGCAGGCCCGATCCTCGGAAGGGTTCGCCCAAACGCTATGCCATGAAGAAATCCATAAACCAGTGGGCGTTCCCTTATCCCCAACGAATGAATTTGAAGGAATGCCTGAAGTTAGCCAAGGACGCCGGATTTGAGGGCATCGAATTGAACTACGACTTGGAGAACGACCTTTCGCCCAAGTCAGGAACGAAGGACTACCACGACATTCAACGCTTGGCCGGCAAAATCGGCATCCAGATTAGCGGGCTTTGCTCCTTTCTTTTCTGGCCTTATCCTTTAACTACCAACGATCCGGACAAACGCGCGAAAGGTATCGAGTTGGCCGGAAAAATCGCGCACGCCGCTCACGACCTCGGGGTGGAAAACGTGCTGCTGGTGCCGGGTGCGGTTGATATCCCTTGGCGAGACGATTATGAGCCGGTGCCCAACGACCTCTGTGACCGCCGGGCCAAAGAAGCCGTCAGAAAGTTGGCTCGCCAGGCCGAAAGACTAAAAGTTTCCCTGAACATCGAAAACATTTTCTTCAATGGCTATCTCATGACTCCCATGGAAATGAACGATTTTGTCGATTCGTTCCAAAGTGAGCATGTGAAGATTCATTTCGACACCGGAAATATCTCGATATTTCAGCATCCTGAGCACTGGGTGCCGATAATGGGTAAACGCATTAAGAATACGCACTTCAAGGAATTCACGAAGAAAGGCACTGATTATTCACTGGAAACGTTTCGCCCGCTGCTGGACGGCACTACCAATTGGCCCGCCGTAATGGACGAATTAGATAAGGTAGGGTATCGCGGATACGTCACCTTTGAGTATTTTCATCCCTATCCACACTACCCGGAGGCGTTGATTTACCAGACCTCGGACTCTCTGGATCGCATCTTGGGGCGGATTTCATAGCAGGTACTTGCTTTGTCAGGAGTGTTGATGTATGGGCCTGCTCGCCTTGCCCAAAAAACCCACAATCAACTCGTACAAATCCGAATATCTAAACTCTAAATCCTAAACAATATCTAATGACCAAAATTCAAATGACCGAAAACAATAAGTTTTGAAGATTTGAACATTAGAATTTAGGATTTGTTTAGTATTTAGATATTAGGATTTAGGATTTATCCCTTGCCACCATATCGGGGTGATGGTAGAGTGGCAAAGGCTGGAATACCTAAAAAGGATTGGAGACATTTCGCTTGATTTCTTTGGCCCCAAAGGGTATATTGTTGTTACGTGGGCGGTTCGCTCGTCGCTCGTCGCTTGTCGCTCGGGTCACGGGTCACGGGCGACGAGTCACGAAAGGGTACTGAAAGAAACTATGGTTGCAAAATATGGATAAAAAAAGAGGATTCACACTGATAGAACTCTTGGTGGTAATCGCCATTATTGCTTTATTAATGGCGATACTGATGCCGGCCCTGAAAAGAGCGAGAGACCAAACCAGGGGCGTCGTCTGCAAATCGAATCTCAATCAATGTGGCAAGATATTCTACCTCTATACTCATGACAATGATAGCAAGTTCATGGTGTGGAAGACATCCTCTACGCCGGGCGGTGGTACCTGGATTGTCCCACTGATGCCCTACTACGAAAAAGGTGGGGAGAAGGCCCGGTTATGTCCAAATACGAGGAAAACGGCAGAGGAGGGGGAAATGATTCCTGCTCGAATGTCCTGGAGCTGTGAAATCGATGGGAAAACCCATAAGAACAGTTATGGTATCAACAACTGGTGCTATGATTTACGTCCCGGCGTAACCAATATATGGGGACTGCCGGAAGCGGACCGGAGGGCCTGGCGACGAATCGACCAAAGACAGGCCGCTCACATTCCGATGTTTCTGGAGTGCTGGCGCTGGGGAGGTGGTCCAATCAGCCGAAGCGACCCGGCTCCCCCTGACGAGGATTCACGACATAACACGGGATTTGGTCGCTATTGCCTGAACCGTCATGCCTATACGATCAACGTCTGCTTCATGGACGCCTCCGTGAGCAAGATGAGATTGAAGAACCTGTGGGATTTGAAGTGGCACCGAAAATACGGTATGGCAGAGACGCCGCCAACATGGCCTGAATGGATGGCCGGTCTGCCGGGTTCGTAGCCAAATGTATAGTGCTCTCGATTGAAAATTCCCGTTTGTGCGCGGGTAAATAGCTTTACAATAATAGTTTATGATTTTACACACGGGAATTTACTACCCTTCAAGGGTATATCATAGCGATTCAAAGTCTCGATTCCTCTTAACATACTGGGGGCTGCCACAAGCTGCCGCCAACGGTCGTTCCATATCGGGGTGATGGTAGAGTGGCAAAGGCTGAAATACATAGTAAGGATTGGAGACATTTCCCTTGATTTCTTTGGCCCCAAAAAGTATATTGTCATCATGTAGTCGGTAACTCTGTACTGAAAGAAACTATGGTTGCAAAATATGGATAAACGAAGAGGATTCATCTCTGTAGAGGCTGTTTGTCAAGGGTTCCATCATAAACTCCTTAAAAAGGGCCATAAAAATATAAATCACAGGTCAAAATATACCCGTTTTCGCAGGCCCCTATACGCTTTTACCTTAATAGAACTTCTGGTGGTAATTGCTATCATTGCGTTATTGATGTCGATATTGATGCCGGCACTGGCACGGGTGAAGGAGCAGGCAAGGGCAGTTGCCTGTCAGTCAAACCTGAAACAATGGGGCGCTGTTTTTTTTATGTACACAGACGATCGCAACGGGTATTTCATGTCAGGCTGGGAGAGCGGTGGTTTTAAGGAGAACTGGGTAGGGGCGACTCTGCCGTACTACAACGAGAAAAAGATACGGCTTTGCCCAACGGCGACGAAGCCGACGAGCGAGGGACACCGGCATCCGTTTGCAGCCTGGGTCTATGACCATTCCACAGAAGGATTAATACTCGGCAGCTATGGGCTGAATAACTGGGTCCTTGACCCTCCGGGTGAGTGGGACAAATACGTGACCGAAAAATTCTGGCGGCAACCAAATGCCCGAGGTGCAGCTAATATACCGGTGTTTGCCGATTGCAGATGGAGGGCAAGCAGTCCGGATTACGGAGACTTGCCTCCTGAATTTGCCGATGCGCCATATGTAGGAGGGCCTGGCATTAGAATGCAGCGTTTCTGCCTCAACCGACATGAGGGGAATGCGAACTACCTTTTTATGGATTGGTCGGTCAGGGAGGTAGGAGTTAAGGAGGTGTGGACGCTTAAGTGGCATAAACAGTTCGACACTGCAGGCCCTTGGACCAAAGCCGGCAGTGTTCAGACGGACGACTGGCCGGATTGGATGAGAAACTTCAAGGACTATTAGTGGCAAGAAGTGGCTGGTTCTAAGACGGCTATTTCTGTACCCACAAACTGCTATCGGGAACGACTCAGTCCGAACAACAAATCGGCCATGCCCTTATTCCTCGCCTTGCCTAAGCTACCTTGAATAAGTTTTTAGACAATAATTTGTTTGAGCCTTCGCCTCAGCCTGTTTTATTCCTGGATTCCCGCTTTCGTGGGAATGACAAGGTGGTATGATTGTCTAAAAACTTTGTAACAGCAGCTTAGAAATCGGCAGCGCATCCAAAACTAATTTGAAAGTAAGGTCAAAGGTAAGTACAGGCGGGCTCTACGACTTGTCGGAAGTTTCTTTTTTTTCTTTGACTTTTTTAATGATTGTTGTATGATTACTGTTATGAACAGGCGCGATTTTCTTAAAGCATTAGGCGTTGGTACAGTGACACTGGCCGTACGGTCCAGAATAAGGGCCAGCCATTCATCAAATAAGAGGCCCAACATCATTTTTATTATGGCTGACGACCTGGGATACCAGGAATTGGGCTGCTACGGCCAGCAAAAGATACAAACGCCGCACATCGACAGATTGGCGGTGGATGGAATGCACTTTACCCAATATTACACCGGCTCGGCAGTCTGTGCCCCGGCCCGCTGTAACCTGATGACCGGCAAGCATGGTGGGCATGCTTACGTGCGTAATAATTCTGAAATCGGCGGCTGGGACAGTTTCCGAGGCCAATTACCCCTTCCCGCTGAGACCGTAACTATTGCCAGTTTGCTCAAACAGCAGGGCTACGTTACCGGGGCGTTCGGCAAATGGGGCCTGGGCGAAGTCGGCTCTACCGGCGACCCGCTCAACCAGGGATTTGACCGTTTTGTTGGCTACAACTGTCAGCGTCATGCCCACAACTTGTATCCGAAATACCTTATCAGCCCCAGCAACGCTGGGTTTCGAAAAAGTGAAAAAATCACACTTAAAGGTAATACCCGCGGCCTGACTGGCAAACATTACGCGCCACAAGTGATTGCGGACGAGATGCTCAAGTTTATCCGTGAAAGCAAGGAAAAGCCGTTCTTTGTTTACTACCCCACAGTCATTCCCCACCTGGCCTTACAGGTTCCGGAAGAAGACCTCAACCGGTACAGGGGCAAATGGCCGGAAACACCTTACAAAGGCAAATCGTACCTGCCGCATCCGACCCCCAAGGCCTGTTACGCTGCGATGATAAGCTTTATGGACCGGCAGGTGGGGCGTATTATGAAATTGCTCAAAGAGCTGAATCTGGACGACAATACAGTTGTGCTCTTTACCTCTGATAACGGCACTACGTTTCTGAAAGAGCAGGTCGATTACGAATTCTTCAACAGTGTTGGTCCGCTCCGCGGGTTAAAAGGCTCACTCTACGAAGGCGGCATCCGCGTGCCCATGGTTGTTCGCTGGCCCGGAAAGATAAAAGCCGGTACTGTGAGTGATCACCTTGCGGCGCATTATGATGCGTTGGCTACTTTAGCTGACATTGCCGGTGCAAAAGCGCCGGACGATACCGATGGAATCAGTTTTGTCCCGACGCTGCTATCCCAGCCGGAGCAGCAGAAAAAACATGATTATCTTTTCTGGGATTTTGCCGGCTATGGCGGACAATTAGCTGTTCGCATGGGTAAGTGGAAGGGTATCAAACGCGAACTGCGGAAAAAGCCAGATGTACCGCTGGAACTATACGACTTGGAAAATGATGTTTCTGAGAAGAACAATATGGCTGAAGAATACCCGAAGGTCGTCGCGAGTATCGAAAAGATCATGCTTGAAGCGAGAAGCCGGCCTATAACAAAGAAGTTCCAGTTTGGCCGATATAGGAATGATTCATCGCAAGAGCAGCCTGCACCAGCAAGACAGACAACAGAGGACAGAAGACAGAAGACAGATATCTGACTTCTGACATCTGATTTCCGGCTTCTGACTTCTGAATACGACACCTGCACTCGCGTAACCGCAGGTGCGAGCGACTTAAAAACGGTCGTTCTTTGGAACAGTTATAAAAGCTTGACTTTTCAATACAGACTTGATATTCTATTTGAAACGAAGCTCAGTGGCGTAGCTGAGCAGGGACATATGGGACATATAAGTTTACACTCCTTGAGGACGGAGGCAGTAAAACTGTTATCCCTAAGTCAATGAAGTACAGGAAAAGGGTCTAAACATTCTTTCTATTAGGAGGAATACGTAATGAAGATGCTAACATCTCACAAGACAGTCCTGTTTCTTGCTCTTATAGTTCTGCTGGCGCCCTTGGCGCAGTTACAGGCTGGACAAGCAAAGAGAGGAATTACGGGAGACTGGCAAGTCAATGCGGACGTTAATGGCCAGCAGATAGCGTCAATTTTGTCGATTTCCCAGGACAAGGAGGGCAAGCTTGCTGGTAAGTGGATTGGTTTCTGGGGAGTCAGCGAGCTGACAGATATTAAGCGTGAAGGAAAAGAGCTCAACTTCGCGTGGTCCGCTCGATTCGGCGACAGTGAATCCAGGATGAACTTTGAGGGATTGATGGAGCGTGGAAAGCTTTCAGGGCTCCTATCGAGTGACAGAGGCGAGTTTGATGTCGAGGGTAAACGCCTTAAACGGATACCGATGGTGATGGGAAACTGGGAAACGAAGCTCAAGATGGGCGAGCGGGAATTCACCGCGATGCTCGTAGTCAAGGCGGACGAGGAGGGAAAACTCGCTGCGGATTGGCAAAGCCAAGGGGGTGAGCATGAGATTACGGACGTTAACTTCAAAGGCGGCAAGCTAACGTTCAAGCGGAACAGCAAAATCCAGGATCGGCAGTGGGAATCGAATTTTCAGGGTACAGTCAAGGGGCATACGCTTTCCGGCACAATCACTTCTGAGCGAGGTGACATTACAGCAAAAGGAAAACGTGTTGGTGCTGCCCTTGTCGGCCAGTGGGAGCTTGAAGTCACATCGGACTCCGGCAGTCGGACACAGTTGCTGAGAGTTAATCCCGATTTGAGCGGCATATTCGGGCCAATCATTATTAAGAAGATCGATCTTAATAATGACGAGGTGGCGTTTAAGACAGTACTGGAGTTTGGTGAGCAAAAATTCGAAATCAGCTTAACGGGCAAACTGGACGGCAGAAAGCTTACCGGAGAGTTGACCAGTTCCAGAGGCACCCGACAAGTAACAGGCCAGAAAATACGTCGGACGCCGGCCAAGCAAAGAAGTCGCCAAACCAGGAAGCCTACTCGGGAGCCGGATGTCATTTTTGTCCCCACGCCGCAGATGGCGGTGGACAAGATGCTCGAACTGGCTGAGGTCAAAAAGGACGATTTGCTTTATGACCTGGGCTGCGGTGACGGCATAATCGTAGTTACAGCGGCCAAGAGATACGGATGTAAGGCTGTAGGCTTCGATATAGACCGCAAAAGAGTGAAAGAGTCGCTGGAAAATGTGGACGCGAACAATGTCGGACATCTGGTTCGAATTGAGCAGAGGGATATTTTTACTTTGGACCTCAGCAAGGCAAACGTAATCACGCTCTACTTGCTTCCGGAACTGAATGTGAAGTTGATTCCCCAACTGGAGAAGCTCAAGCCCGGTTCCCGAATTGTCTCACACGACTTCGATATGAGGGGAGTAAAGCCTGACAAGGTCGTTAAGGTTACTTCTGATAATGAGTGGGATGAGCACACTATTTATCTCTGGACTACTCCATTAAGGAAAGAAGATGTAAGTAACGAAGAAGCAGAACTTGGGCGATAGTCCTGATAAGAGCCGTATGTAAGCGTTTTTTGAGAGATTCTGACTGTTCCCAATAACTGCTTGTTTTTCTTCAGCTAAAAGAAGAATTCCTGCAAATTGACCCCAATCCTCATAAGCTCTTGACTATGTGAGAAAATTGAGGTAAATCACACTGAAGTGAATGTGGCACGGCCATCTTGGCCGTGTTTTCACGGGCTGCACGCCGTGCTACGCTTGTCGCAGCAGGGAAGCTCGTGCCGCACTATTACACCTGTGTCTGCGGATAAATAATTGGAAAGGGTAGTTAGAATGGCAGATAAATTAGCAATCGACGGCGGTCCAAAGACCGTAACGAATGGGTTGGCTGGCTGGCCACAGTTCGATGAGAAGGCAATCGAGGCAGTGGAAGAAGTGCTTAGGTCGGGCAAGGTCAATTACTGGACCGGGCCCAAAGGCATGGAGTTTGAGCGCAAATTTGCCGAGTGGCAGGGCAGCAAATATGCCATTAGCGCATCAAGTGGCACTGCGGCCCTCCACATCGCGATCAGCGCTCTGGGAGTTGGCCCCGGCGACGAAGTTATCGTGCCCAGCTACACCTTCATTGCCAGCAGCTTCTCAATCGTTCAGGCCGGAGCAATACCACGTTTTGCAGACGTTAATATCGATGACCATTGCATCAGCGTCGAATCGGCAGAAAAACTTGTCAACGAACGGACCAAGGCGATTATGCCGGTGCACCTGTATGGTAATGTCTGTGATATGGATAAGGTGCTGGCTTTTGCGAAAGAGCATAAGCTTTTTGTCATCGAGGACAATGCCGAGGCATTTGGCGGTGTCTATAAAGGCAGAAAAACCGGCACTATCGGTGACATCGCTGCTTGCAGTTTCTGCCAAAACAAGACATTTACTACCGGCGGCGAGGGCGGTATGGTAACCACTGAAGACGAAGACCTCGCCTGGCAGGCACGCAGCATTCGCGACCACGGTTATGATGTCAAACAGCGCTTGAGCCTTCTCGAGTTGGAGCAGAAACTGCCCTACATCCATAACATGGTTGGATGGAACTATCGTATGACAGAGATGCAGTCGGCTATTGGACTGGCTGAGCTGGAGCGAATCGATAACTGGAATCTGCCAAGACGCAAACGCAATGCTCATATCATAATCGATGCCATAAAAGATTTGCCCCAGGTCAGATACACGCCTATTGACACCGAGGAGCGCCAGAACGGCTGGTATGTTTTGGCGTTTTCTCTCGACATTGAGGATATGACCTGTGACATAAATCAATTTGTCGCTGCGGGCACTGCAGAAGGTGCTCCATGCTGGAGGGTCTTCTGGCCGCAGTGCCACACGGAGCGGGCTTACAAGGAACTCAATTCCTTCGGTAAAAGCGGCTTCCCCTTCAAGTCCAAAGAATACACGAATCCCGAAAGTGTGGACTATAGCAAAGTGGAAGTGCCCAATGCCCTCTGGCACCAGAGCCATACGTTTACCTGTTTCGCATTTCCAACCTACACCGAGGAGGATTGCAGACAGATAGGCGACACACTGGCCAAGGTAATAAAGGCCTATTCAAAATAGATGAGAGGAAAGGATTGCTATTATGCCCAACAAGATCAAATGGGGTGTGATTGGGTCGGGTGGAATTGCCAAAAGAAGAACGATTCCGGAAGGTATTTCAAAAGCCAATAATGCCGAGTTGTCTATAGTATTCGATATCGATGCGCAGGCCAACGCTGAGGTGGCCAAAGACTTTGGCGCCAGGCAGGCAGCAAGTATTAGCGACCTGCTGGACGCGGATATCGAGGCCGTTTACATTGCTACTCCTGCTTACCTTCATAGCGACCAGGTTCGAGCATCAGCCAAAGCCGGAAAGCACATTCTTTGCGAAAAGCCTCTGGGTATGACAGTTGCCGAGGCAGAAGAAATGATCGAAGTGTGTAAACAAATTGGTGTCAAGCTTGGCTGTGCATTTATGATGCGTTTTGTAGCCCAGCACACCGAAGCGCTCAGGCTTATCAGAGATGGCAAGCTTGGCAGACTAACCTATGCACGGGCTCAGCTTTCCTGCTGGTATCCACCCATCGAAGGTGCCTGGCGTCAGGACCCAGCTACCGGCGGAGGTGGGGCGCTGATTGATATGGGGGGACACTGCATCGACCTGCTGGAGATGTTCTTCGGAAAAGTTGTCAGAGTTAGCTGTTTTACCAACAATACCGTCCACGATTATAAATCCGAAGACAGCGCGGTAGCTATGCTGTTCTTTGAAAATGGAGCGCTGGCTACTGTTGACACCTTTTTCTGCATCCCCGATAACAGCAGCAAGAATGTACTCGAACTCTACGGTTCACGAGGCTCAATATTAGCTAAGGGAACCATCGGCCAGGCACCGGCCGGCGAGATGATCGCGTTTTTAGAGCAAGATGGTAACGGCTACGATGCACAGCAGACACGCACCGAAGCTCAAGGAATAATTATTGCCCCCGAGCCGTTAAATACCTATCAGGCTGAGATAGAGGAGTTCAGCCAGGCGATCATAGATGACCGTGAGCCGCTCATAAGTGGTGAACTTGGCCTGCGAAGTCAGAAGGTACTGACCGCCTGCTATGAGTCCGCCAGGTCGGGCAAGGTAATTGAGGTCGGCTAAAGCTTCATTTTGGTTAATTAGTGAGTGGTTAATTGACCTACTCACTACTCACCACTCACTGCTCACCATTTACCATTTACCTGAGCGAACCTGATATGGATTTTACTGACGCCATCACTGAAAACACATTGCGAGCCATCCGATTTGAAAGGCCCGAACATATCCCCCTTATTTTCTGGATCAATCCTGCCTGCTGGCATCACTACACACAGGACGTTTTGTTTGGGTTAATGGTTGAACACCGCATTTTATTCCCTGACTTCACTTCAGAAGATGCAGTATTGCCCGAATTGGCTCCCTGGGAGCGCACCGGTAAGCCTTACACGGATGCCTGGGGTTGCGTTTGGGAAACCACCGATGACGGCATCACAGGTTCGGTAACAAAGCACCCGCTTGAGGATTGGGACGCTTTGGAAGGTTTTACACCGCCCGACCCTGCGCAGTCAAACGGCATGGCAGCTATCGATTGGTCCATAATTGAGGACAAAATCCGAACAGCCACAGCAGAAGGAAAACACGGTGTCGGCAGCCTGGAACATGGCCACGCCTTCTTAAGGCTTAGCTATCTCCGCGGATACGAAAAACTTCTGCTCGATATGGCAGATAGAGATGACCGGCTCTGGCAGTTGATTGAAATGGTCGAAGAATTCAGTATAGGGATAGTGCAGCGTTATGTTGACCTCGGCGTTACGATGATGCGCTATCCTGAAGATTTGGGGATGCAGCTCGGCCCAATGCTTTCGCCCGAACACTTCAGAACGTATATCAAACCCATCTACGAGCATCTGATGGCACCGGCTCAGAAAAAGGGCTGTCTGGTGCATATGCACTCTGATGGTGACATTCGTGACCTTGTGGACGACCTTGTCGTTAGCGGTGTGGATGCACTCAACCTTCAGGACATCGTTAATGGCATCGACTGGATAGCAGCGAACTTAAAGGGACGGGTCTGCATCGACCTCGACATAGATCGCCAGCAGATCACCCACTTTGGCAGCCCGGAACAAATTGACAATCTAATTCGCCAGGAGGTGGAAAAACTCGGCGGCCCGGAAGGAGGACTAATGATGATATACGGACTGTATCCAGGCGTCCCTCTTGAAAATATAAAGGCGATTATGGATGCAATGGAACGATATGCCGCTTTCTATTCTTAGCAATTTGTTTTATTATGATTCTGTTCGTCCACGAAGACATTTATAGTAACAGCAAATAGAAAGGAAACGGAATATGAAAAAACTTGGTGCAGCGATTATTGGTTGTGGTTGGGTCGCAGAAGAGTATGTAAAGGCCTTTCAGAAAGATGAGCGTACCGAGCTGCGGACCCTGGTTAGCCGAAATCGCACAAATGCAGAACGGTACCGCGACCGATACGACTTAAAGTGCACCATCGAAACAGACGCTTCCAAGATGCTTCGGCAAGATAATGTGGACATCGTAGTCGTATGCACGCCGCATAATGTACACACGGAGTATGTAGTCGCCGCTGCAGAGGCCGGCAAGCATATTATTATCGAAAAACCCGTAGCATTGACTCCGGAAGATATCCAAAAGCAGCGCGAGGCAGTGAGAAAGAATAAAGTCAAAACGGTAGTGAGTTTTGTGCTACACTGGAATCCATTGCTAATGACTATCGACCACCTAATCGAGCAAGGTGTATTCGGAGACATCTTTATGGTGGAGGTCGATTATCTGCATCGGATATGGATGACGACGGATTTGAAATGGTACGGCAGTCGCGAAATAAGCGGAACGGCCCTGCTGACCGCCGGCTGTCACGCAGTGGACACCCTGCGATGGTTTGCACGCAGCCAGGTCGAGGAGGTATTTGCCTATCAGGTAAAAACTGAAAACCCCATAGAATACCCGGGTACAATTTCAATCGGCGTAAAATTCAAGGATGGAAAGATTGGACGCAGTACCACAACCTTTGACGCAAAGATGCCGTATAGGTTCAACATCGGTATCTATGGCACCGAGGGCACACTCCGCAACAATGAACTTTTTGCCCCGAAGCTTTTCCCAGGCCAAAACGATTTCACAAAGATTCCCTGTATCCTTCCGGACAGCGGTGATGTTACCCATCATCCTTTTCAGGGCGAAGTGTCTCATTTTCTTGATTGCATTATCAGCGACCAAAAGCCGTTTCCCGACCTCGATGACGCGGCACTGACGCACGCTGTGTGCTTCGCTGCCGACCGCTCCGCAGAATCCGGCAGACCGGTGTATATCAGCGAATTCGAAAACTTATTGTGACCTATCATATCAGAGAAGAATCCAATTTCCATGGTTGCGGCGGCTCACGGGAAGCCGTATAATTGAAGTGTGAATGGCTTGCATTCCTACGAATCGCTGATTCTGTCTTTCTTTGTGGATACGCTGCCAAAGGGCATTTGCGGTGGAGAATGCCGATGAGTAACACAGGAAAAAGGAACAACAAGCGGGCTGGTAAGGAAGAAGACCTTCCCACTGCCAGTTTTACTGGCTCGGCACGAGGGCCGGGCAGCCAGATTGGTCCGTTTCGAATAGAGCGGGAGCTGGGCCGCGGGGCCGTGGGAGTTGTCTATCTGGCCCACGACACGAAGCTCGACCGCTCAGTGGCCATCAAGAGCCTGCCGGTTGAGTTAATGGAGAATCCCAAGGTTCGCTCTCGTTTTTCTCGCGAGGCACGTGTTTTGGCATCTTTGAATCATCCGAACATTGCCACTATCTACGAGGAACTGGAAGAGGCCGAGGGCCTCGGCTATCTGGTTCTCGAATACGTTCCTGGCCAGACGTTAGCTGAGCGAATAGCGAAAAGCCAGCTTAAGCTGCAAGAGACGTTAACGATAGCTTTGCAAATAGCCGAGGCGGTAGCGGCGGCGCACGAGCATGATGTTATCCACCGCGACCTCAAGCCCGGCAACATCAAGATAACGCCGGAAGATAAGGTGAAGGTTCTGGACTTCGGCCTTGCCAAGGCGGTCGGTGGTGAAGCCTTAGACCAGCAAAGCACCATTACCGAGCCGGGCCGGGTGATCGGCACACCAGCTTATATGAGTCCGGAACAGGCCCGCGGCAAGCCGACCGATAAGCGCAGCGACATCTGGTCGTTCGGCTGTGTCCTGTACGAGATGCTTACCGGCAAAATCCCTTTCAAAGGCGAGACTATTTCCGATACACTGGCAAATATTCTGCAAACAGATCCTGACTGGCAGGCCCTGCCCCAGACTACACCAGCAAATATTCAGGTTCTGCTGCGCCGCTGCCTTAAGAAAGACCCGCACCGCCGGCTTCGAGACATCGGAGATGCGAGCATCGAAATCAGCGAAACGCTGAGTTTACCCCTGGGTGTGCTCACAATCAGTGAGCAAGTGGTCGGCAAATCCCAGTCTTCACTTTGGCGGTTGGGAATTATATGCAGCTTTGCTGTATTGATTGTTGGACTTATTGCCGCCAGTCTATTTCTAAGTAGGCCTACTGCCCCATCTCTTTCCGAGTTAAGCCCGGCGTCCACCAGCCGAACCATAATCAAGCTTCCTGAAAATCAAGTGCTAGGGTTTTTCCGATCGGCTCCTTTGGCTGTCCGCCGGCCTGCTTTTGCCTTGTCGCCCGATGGCTCGCGACTTGTCTATGTCGCTGACCTTGCCGATAGGACCCAACTTTTTTTGCGTCTGATGAACCAGTTTGAGGTCAGGCCTATTCCTGGCACAGAAGATGCCTTCTCGCCGTTCTTTTCCCCAGATGGTCAATCGGTGGGCTTCTTCGCTAAAGACAAGTTAAAGATAGTTTCGCTTCTGGGCGGTGAGCCTGTAACTATCTGCGATGCCAGCAATCCTCAAGCTGGAAGCTGGGGCCCTGATGGGATGATCTACTTTGCAGATGGATTAGGTATGGTCCTATGCAGAGTGTCTGCTGCGGGTGGTCCAATGGAGCTTCTGACGACCAGAACCGAACCTTCTATGGCAGGTGCTTCTGGTTATTGGTCTCCGCAGGTTCTGCCAGGTGGCAAAACGCTGCTGATTTCCCCACCGGTCGGTACTATGCTTTTATCCCTGGGAACCATGGAGAAAAGGATTCTGGTCAAAGACAGTCGATACGCGCGTTACGTGCCTACAGGACATCTCGTCTATGTTCGGGCAGGGGCAATCGAGGCGGTCCCCTTTAGTCTGGCCACGCTTCAGGTAACTGGTCCTCATGTCCCACTCATTGAGAAGGTTCTATCAGACTCGGTGAGCGGCACAGCACATTTCGCTTTCTCGAACGATGGTTTGCTTGCCTATGTTCCCGGGGGTGACACATCCAAGAGTACCCCGGTCTGGGTTGATCGTCAAGGCAATGTCAAGCCACTTGCCATGCCAGCTCAAACCTATGGAACGTTCAGGCTCTCGCCCGATGGAAAACGGCTGGCGATCGTGGTCGAAGAGCTTCGATCCAATGTGTATATCTATGATATCGCCAGGGGGTTGGGAACCAGGCTGACCCTGGAAGGGAATAACTATTACCCTCTATGGACGCCTGACGGCGAGCGCGTCGTATTCTCCCGTCGCAGAGAGGCAGACGAACAATGGGATCTTCTCTCGGCGCCGGCAGATAGCAGCGGCAAAGCAGAGTTGCTTTATTCGGGCCAAAATATGTTAGCGCCGTGTTCCTGGTCGCGCGACGGCAAGTTGCTGGCACTTTATAGTTTAGATGCAGATCTGGACATCTGGGTCTTACCGCTCGAAGGGCCACGTGAACTTGATCTTATTCTCGGGACAGAATTCACAGAAGTTCAGTCGGCGTTCTCACCAGATGGCCGGTGGATTGCCTACACCTCAGATAAGGATGGCAGGTTTCAGGTCTGTGTCCGGCCATATCCCGCTATGGACAGGGTATGGCCGATTTCATACGATTTTGGAGAAGAGCCAATCTGGTCGCCAAAAGGTGATGAGTTGTTCTATCGCAGTGGTAACAAATGGGTGGTTGCGTCTATTTCAACCGAACCTAAGTTCACAGTGGAGAAGCGTCAAGTGCTCTTTGAAGGGTCGTACCTCAACGTTTCTGGTTTATCCTACGACGTGTCGCCCGATGGCCAGCGTTTCCTTGTGCTTCAGCCTGAGTACGATGACTCAGAAGTGAGAGAACTGCACGTCGTGCTCAATTGGTTTGAGGAGTTGAAACGTCTCGTGCCGCCGGGAAAAAAGTGATGACGCTTCAAAGCATCCACACTTGCCTGGCATAAACCAAATTTACGGAAACAATGCTGCACTGACAAAATATGTCATAACCTGTGTTAATAGCTAATCTTACGTTTACGAGCAGAGTATCATTTTTCATTTATACAGTGGTTGGGTGTGACAAATTTTTCTGGCGCTCAAAATAGGTAATCTGTAGAATGTAGGAAATATAGTTTTTATTTCATTAACCACATTCTATAGGAGATAGTTATGGACAAGATG